>Ga0209986_10001154_pt1 | contig 25650 bp, 22 predicted proteins | sample BlataG_FD_183168 | JGI IMG/M metagenome (GOLD analysis project Ga0209986, IMG submission 183168) | Deep subsurface microbial communities from Black Sea to uncover new lineages of life (NeLLi) - Black_00105 metaG (SPAdes) (version 2) | ecosystem: Environmental > Aquatic > Marine > Oceanic >... | reverse complement strand
TCCGTCTAGGCTTGTGTGTCAAGAAAACATCGCGGGCCATGGCAATTTGGTCTGTTGGAAATAGGGCAAATCAAAATTGGTTCATGTATCCGAATGGTTACACATGCGTTGATCGACTGTATACTATCTTTACTCAAGCCTTGCCAGGTCTGACCGACACAACTTGCAACGATTACCACTATTCAAAATCGAAAGGCTTGAAACCGATATCACAACTATTCTACACTGGAAAGCCAAAACACCCACGATAAGCGCCTAACATCTCTTGACATCCCGCTGACAATTTTTTATGTAGTTGATTTAATGTCCATTCTGGGGAGGACCATCATGAACAAATCGGATCTCATTGAAACCCTGAAGAAGGAAGCCGGACTCACAAAAGCAAAAGCCGCGGAAGTTGTTAACCTGATGTTTGACAAGATGACCGATGCGCTTGTTGCTGGGGATAGGGTCGAGATCAGGGGGTTGTGCAGTTTCTATGTCAGGGAATATAAGGGGTACACTGGTAGAAATCCCAAGACCGGTGCACTCAGTCAGGTGCCACCGAAAAAACTACCTTTCTTCAAATGTGGAAAGGAGTTGAAAGAAAGGGTTGATCATAAATAGTTCGATAACCAAACGAGGAGGGAAGCGATCATGGCGACAAAGAAGAAGGCATCTATTAAGAAAGCTACGGCAAAGAAGGCTCTAGCAAAGAAGAAAGCTGCCGCCAAGAAGACCGTGATGAAGAAAGCTGCACCGAAAAAGAAAGTGACTGCAAAAAAATCTGCCCTGAAGAAAAAACCCGTCACGAGGAAAGCCGCAGTCAAGAAGGCTGACAAAAAGCCCGCCGTAAAGAAAAAGGCCGCCGCCCCAACGGCCACTGATCAAGTGCTCAAGATCATCAAGAGGTTCAAAAAAGGCGTTGGCGTTGATGTACCTACCCTGATGAAAAAGACGGGCTTTGAGGAGAATAAGGTCAGAAATATTGTTACCAGGGCCTTCAGCCAGAAAAAGATAAAAAGAGTTGCACGGGGCATCTATGTGGGGGCGTAGTTGTCAAGCAGCCGATCCGAACATTGTGAAATAGGGCTCTGGAATGATCGTCTATCCCATGAGCCCTATTTCACCTCCTCTACCGTCACCTCGGTTCGATCCAGGAATCTGTTGTACCGAATCTCCCCTGTTCTTCGTCCATCAGTGCTTCTGAAGATGTCGATACGATCCAGGAACGGATTCTTCCTGAGATACAAGCGATTCTGACCGCTTTTGTCCATGATTTCCACCCGATCCAAGAATCTGTTGCGATGGATCTCACCGGTCTTTCGTCCATCCGTGGTCCTGATTTCAGTCCTCCCGGTAATGCTGTTCTCACGTAGGTACCACTTGGTCCTCCCGGACTCGTCCCTCACCTCAATTCGGTCTAGAAACCGGTTTTGGTGGATGTCATATTCGGATGAGGCAAGCAGACAAAAGCCACAAAAGATGAATGCAACCCATAAGTCTTTCATTGGTCAGTGATACCTGTATTTCCCCATCACTGCGCCCACCACCCCTTATATCCTGACCTTGTGGTTGTGGAGGATAATCGACTTCATCCTGGGATTGGCCGGTTGCAGGGAGATGTGGTTTTGAGATTCTCTCTCATTTTATTAAACCATGGCAACGGCAACTTGGTTCTTTAGTTATTTTTAGATGTTATGAGACTTACTTATTTATTTATCTACGTCCCCACTGATCTCCTGTAAGGATTTGTTGTTCCGTCTCATCGGCATGCCGGACGCTTTGTACCGTTTCTTCCACGGCCGCTTTGAAGAAACGCTCGGACTGGGCGCCGATGCATCCGGCGAACCGTAGTCGAAATCCGGCAAAACACGCTGTTCCATATTCGAGCCGACGATTCGTTTGATCGCGCGAAACAGCACCTTATCCTCGTTGGTGACGAGAGTGAGGGCCTCACCTCTTCGCTTGGCACGGCCGGTTCTGCCGACACGATGAATATACGCTTCGGCGGTGGCAGGAATATCGTAATTGATCACATGGGATACTCTGGAAACATCGATTCCCCGCGCTGCGATGTCGGTTGCCACCAGGATCTGGAATTTGCCCGAACGAAATCCGGCCAGGGCAGCCTGTCGCCGGCTCTGAGAAAGGTTTCCTTGCAGAGAGGTCGAACGGAATCCAGCCTTGGAGAGTTTTTCCCCAAGATGTTTGGCACGATGCTTCGTTCGCGTAAAGACGAGCGCCGATCTGATTTGGGTTTGCCGCAGAAGCTTGAGCAGCAATGACGTCTTTGCATGTTGGTTTACTGGATACAGGGCGTGGCTGACAGTGTCTGCCGGCGCAGGGTTGCCCACTTGAATCGTAACCGGTTGGTGCAAGACTTCGCGGGCCAGACGTTTAATTTCGGCGGGCATGGTCGCCGAGAACAGTAGCGTCTGCCGTTTGCGAGGTATCTGTTGCAATATCTTCCGAATGTCCGGCAAAAACCCCATATCGAACATCTGGTCCGCCTCGTCGAGGACTAACGCCTCAACAGAGGCAAAATCAACATGCCCACGGTTCATGTGGTCGAGCAGGCGACCGGGGCAGGCCACAATGATCTCCGCGCCACCTTTCAACTTTCGCACTTGCTGGTCAAAACCGACGCCGCCATAAACAGTGGCACTGCGAAGACGGCTTCGACGTCCCAGAGTGCATATGTCCTGGTGGATCTGTTCGGCCAACTCACGGGTGGGAGCGATAATCAACGCGCGGATGCGACCGCGTTTCTTCCCGATCAATCGGTTCAAGAGTGGTAATACGAAGGCGGCTGTCTTCCCGGTGCCGGTTTGGGCCGTCCCCATGACGTCGAGCCCCTCCATAATCGAGGGAATGGCCTGCGCCTGGATGGGCGTCGGCTCGACAAACCCTGCTGCCTTTATTCCCGCAGCGACATTGGGGTGAAAATGAAATGCGTTAAAGTTCAAAAATACCTTCTTTCTGTGTTCCAAAAAAAAGCCCTGGAGTTATTCCAGGGCTTACGAATTTTTCTTTTTCAACCAGGAACACTTTTAATTTAAAGCAACTTTACAGGGAGGCCCCCTTCCTGTCAAGCTAAATAAATGACCATAACCCAAACAGATCACAAAAGAATGGAGAGAAATAGAGATAGCCACCCTTTATTGAACTTTTTCCATCCGTTGCCGTATGAAAGGCTTCTCTTGATAGAACGACCGAGGTGATGGTGTATGTGAGAAATCTGATGAACGGATCCTGGGCAGCGGGGAGTTTATAGAACAGCTTATCCGACAGGCAGATCAGAAAAGAAAAACACAGTTTTCCATCCAGGAACGCCTGCAACGTGCCGCTTCACTTACGGAGGAATTGTGCAATAAGGTAAGCGGTCAATAAGCCGCTCCTAGCGGGGCCTGGAGATATTGACGGCGATCGAGATACGACGATATGGGGGGACGGGCATAAATATATAATTAGCTTGACATGATGTGAAGTGATTTGCTAACTGATGGTTTATGCCTAGATTAGCTAGATTAGATGCACGTGGAGTATTACACCACGTTATTATTCGCGGTATTGAACGTAAGGAAATATTCAGAGACAATAAAGACCGTGATGACCTGTTAACCCGCCTCGGGGATCTTGTTCCATCCAGTAAAGCTTCCTGCTACGCTTGGGCGCTGCTGTCTAACCATTTTTTATGTTGAACTCAACATAAGAAATGGTTGGGAATCAGCGCCCAGGCAAAACACCGGGTTTGAGTCTCTTGTAAAAGCATGCCCAACCGAGCTAAAAAAGTGTTCCGGTCGTGATCATCCCGAAATATCTTTTTGCGAGCGATTCCCCGGGCAATGATATAATGGAGGGCGCCGGGTGCGTCAATTCTTGATCTGCGCGGCATCCTATCTTATTTAACAGCCCCTATCTCAACAGTCAAGTTAACATGTTGAGAACGTCCCCTAGTTTCACCCAGGCAGGAGTTTAGCCAGCCGCTCGAGCATATCCTCCCGATCCCTATCATTTATGAATATCTTTCGACGCTCGATTCCACGGATCATGATGTGGTGCAGGACACCGGGTGCCTGCCCGCCACCTGCCCGCCATTGCCAGAGATGCCGGCACATAAGCTCAATGCTGTCTCAGGCGTTGGCAGGCGGGTCGCGAGGCTCAGGCGATGCGGGCGGGCGTCAAGGCGGGCTTGTCTTGGCATGGGATCTATTTCGCACTTACGCTTTCCTTTGTTAACTTAATTTTTTACCAGCGTCCCCATTCCCCGTAAAATTTCCATTATTCCCCGTGGGATTGCGGCGCTCGGATATACCCGACAGCAGCCCACTGAGGATCGTTATTTAATGACGCGCTCGGAGTTGATAGATCGCCTGGCCGTTCTTTTAGGCGGCAGGGTAGGGGAGGAGCTGGTTTTTAAAGAAATCTCAACCGGTGCCCAGAACGACTTACAGCGGGCCTCAGACATTGCCCGGTCCATGGTCACGGAATATGGCATGAGCGATCGCCTGGGACTGGTGAGCTATGAGCGCCCGCGCCAGCCGATGTTTCTCCCGGAAAGTTTTTCTCCCGGCAAAAGCTACAGTGAAACCAAAGCCGCCCAAATTGACGAAGAGGTCAACAACACAACGCAATTGGACGAGGCCCTATCGCTTGAAGTGCAACGGTCTAAATCGTCCATGGATGCAAATGCATGTTCTGTCTATCTAAATGACACGCAAACCGACCAGTATCTCCTGATGGCGACGGATGGATTGATTCCCGCCGCGGTCGGCAAGGCGCGGGTAAGCCGTAACGAGGGGTTGGTGGGCTGGGTGGCCGCGCCCGCGTCCGGAGAGTATCCAAAGCGCGGCGACAAGGAGCTGCCTTTCTTTCCCATCGCTGAAACCAATCCATTTCTTGGCTGGCGCGGGATCCGCTTCACCCTCGATCATCCGGAGATCTTCCTGACGCAACTGCGGGCTTTGTTGCGCGCCAATTCCGGTCTTAATAATTTGCAGGTCCTTTTTCCCATGATCAGCAGGGTAAGCGAGATCGATAATACCCTTGGTCTGCTGGAACGCGCCTATTTGGATCTGACGGCGGAAGGCCAGGCCGCTGCAAAACCTCAAATAGGCACCATGATCGAAGTGCCTTCGGCGGTCTATTTAATCGCCGCGCTGTCAAGACGTGTGGATTTCTTCTCGATCGGAACGAATGATCTTACCCAGTATTTACTGGCCGTGGACAGAAACAATCCACGGGTTCAGGGCTTCTACGACAATCTGCATCCCGCCGTAATACATGTCATTCACGATATCGTCCAAAGAGCCCATCTTCAAAACAAGCCTGTTGGCGTATGCGGTGAAATGGCAGGGAATCCGGCCTCCGCCCTTCTGCTGTTGGGCATCGGCGTCGACTCGCTAAGCATGAACCCATCCAGCCTCCCGCGCGTCAAATGGACAATTCGAAGCTTCACCAGGCGGCAGGCGCGGGAGCTTTCCAACAAGGCGCTGAAGATCGAGAATGAAGCGGATACACACCAGCTACTGAATAATGCATTGAATGCGGTCGGCCTGAGCGCGCTCGTATGCGTAAATTAGACATCCGAAAACCATAAATTCTCATCCCGGGGGATGCCGGGGGGATCAAACAAGTATCCGGGGTATGGCAGGTAGTTAAGCGATGAGACCATGAAGTAACTAAATGCTGAACAAGAAGCATTTATCAAGGCGACTCAAGACCTCAGGCAGACGATATACGAGAAAGATCTTTACTTGAAAGCCGAGCTTGTCAAGAAAGATCCGGATACCGCTATAGCCTTAAGTTTTCAGAATAACATCTCTGAGGATAGAGGAAAATTCGAGCAAAAAATGATTGAACATTTAATCCGGATATTTATCAAGACAAACATCACCGCCGTCGTTGTGGGCGACATCTTTTGAAAGGAAAATGCGACCATGACTAACAACCAGATGGATCAGATATCAGTTTTTGTAAACAAATTGAAAGGGCGATTCAGGTTTCCCCGCTTAATTTCATGAACGGATATTTATTGGATAAAACAATTTTTTAAAACGAAAAGAGGCCAAAATGGGCGACAAGGGAAAAAGAGATAAAGGCAAACGAGAAGAACAGAAAAAAGGCAAGCAAACACCAAAGGAGAAGCGGAAGGAAAAAAAAGACAAAAAGAAATCGATTTGGGCAAATGGAAGATAAACGTAAAACAAAAAGTCAGCCCATAAGGGAATTGGTTGAGTTGCGCCAACAGGTTGGTGAATTGGAAGCATCGAAAATTGAATGTGATCAGGCAAAGACCGAATCCGAGCGAGCACGTAAATATACAGATAGCATCTTGGATACATTGCGTGAACCTCTTCTAGTGCTAAACGCAGACCTGAAAATACTCTCTGCCAACCGCTCCTTCTATAATATTTTCAAAGTGACGCCGAGGGAAACCGTTGGAAATCTCATCTATACTGCATGGGTTAAGAATCAAAAGCAAAAAGCTGGCGGTTATGACATCTGTTATTAGGTATTATGAGGGAATCGACTCGGTTGCCGTCATCGGTAACTATCTGCCCCGCCAGTGCGGTATTGCAACATTCACTACCGATCTTGTTGAGGCCTTATCGGCAGAAGCGCCCGACATAAACTGCTGGGCGGTTGCCATCAATGACAAACCCGAGGGATATGCATATCCTGAAAAAGTGCGGTTTGAGATCAACCAGAACAAACTTACCGATTACAGTGTCGCATCGGAGTTTGTCAATATCAGCCAAGTTGATATTGTCTGCGTGCAGCATGAATACGCTCTTTTCGGCGGCCCGGCCGGCAGCCATCTGCTGAAACTTCTTGGAGAGATTCGCATGCCGGTCGTGACAACGCTGCATACGGTTCTGAGAGATCCCGCCCCGGAATATCGTGAAGTCATGTGCAAGCTGTCTGATCTGTCCGACAAACTGATCGTGATGAGCCGGAAGGCCTTTGATTTCCTCAAAGACATCTATTCCGTTCCGGAGGAGAAAATTGCCTTTATCCATCACGGCATTCCGGATACGCCTTTTATTGATTCCAGCTTCTACAAAGATAAGTTCGGCGTGGAAGGCAAAAAGGTGCTGCTCACATTCGGCCTGCTTTCTCCCAATAAGGGCATTGAAAATGTGCTGCAGGCGCTTCCGTCCGTCATCAGAAAACACCCTGATGTTACCTATATTATTCTGGGAGCAACACATCCGCATATTTTGAAGTCGCATGGAGAGGAATACCGTATCATGCTGCAGCAACTGGTGCGCAAACTCAATATCAGCGATCATGTCATTTTTCAAAACCGTTTTGTCGAGCTGAAAGAATTATGTGAGTTCCTCGGTACGGCTGATATATATGTAACCCCCTATCTTGAAGAAGCCCAGATTACTTCCGGGACGCTCGCCTATGCCATGGGAACCGGCAAAGCCGTCATTTCAACCCCGTACTGGTATGCGACCGAGATGCTTGCCGAAGGGCGGGGAAGAATTGTTCCATTCAACAACCGTGATGCCATGGCGGAACAAATCATCGACCTTCTGGACAACGATGTCAACCGGCATGCGATACGCAAAAAAGCCTATACATTCTGTCGCGAGGCGATCTGGAAGGAGGTATCCCGAAGATATCTCGAAGCTTTCAGCGAGGTTCAGCTCGAACGTGCCCGGCACCCCCGCCCCCGGCACCTATATATTGAAAACATCAAAGCCATCACAAATTTCGAGCTCCCGGAAATGAAGCTTGATCACCTGAAAAACCTTACCGATGATACGGGCATTTTGCAACATGCCAACTATACCATTCCCGATCGCACCCATGGCTACTGCACCGATGATAATGCCAGAGCGCTACTGGTTGCCGCCATGGGTCAAAAACACCTGCCAACAAACGGCTTGGGACTTGATTTTCTCATCGGTCATTATCTCGGATTTCTTCTGTATGCCTATGATGAAAAAAATGGGCGCTTTCGCAATTTCATGACTTATTCGCGGAAGTGGGTGGATGAGATCGGATCCGAGGATGCGCATGGCAGGGCGCTCTGGTGCCTTGGTAAAGCGGTGGCTTTTCTTGACGATCCCGGGCATCTCGCAATGAGCACAACCCTTTTCAATAAGGCACTGAGAGCTGTCGAGAATTTTCATTCGCCCCGCGCCATCGCTTTTTCTCTGGTGGGCGTGCATGCTTACCTGCATAAATTTTCCGGCGACAGTGATGTGCGCAGAATCCGGGAAGTTCTTGCCGACAGGCTTTTCAATCAGTTTAAAAACAATGGAACAGACGATTGGCCCTGGCTTGAGAACGCTCTAAACTATGCCAACGGCAAACTGCCCCATGCCCTGCTGCTGTCCGGCCAATGGATGCAGCGCAGCGATATGATCGATATGGGACTCAGATCCCTCAAGTGGTTGCTCTCCATCCAGACCGAAAAAGGCCACTTCGTGCCGGTCGGCAATAAAGAATGGTATGAAAAAGGCGGTCCCAAGGCCCGTTTCGACCAGCAGCCAATAGAGTCTAATGCCATGATCGAGGCGTGTGTCGAAGCCTTTAACATCACCCGGGATAAAACATGGATTGACAGTGCGGTCATGTGCTTTAACTGGTTTCTGGGAAACAACGACCTGAACATGCTGCTTTATGATGCTAAAACAGGCGGCTGCCGTGACGGGCTGATGGCTGATGGCATCAACCAGAATGAAGGCGCCGAGTCCTCGCTTGCCTGGCTGCTTTCGCTTATGACATTGCAAAAGCTTTATGCCGACGAGATTCTAAAACAATCATCGTCCCAATCAACCCTTAGCATAAAGGGTTAGCTATGCGCATTGCCATGCTCTCCCCCATTGCCTGGCGTACGCCGCCGCGACACTACGGTCCGTGGGAAAGCGTGGTCTCCCTTTTGACCGAGGGGCTGGTATCGCGAGGCTATGATGTTACCCTTTTTGCGACCGGTGATTCGGAAACAAGCGGCAAGCTGCATGCCGTTTGCCCGCGGGGCTATGAAGAAGACCGCTCCATTGTGCCAAAAGTATGGGAAGGCCTGCACATTTCGGAAGTCTTTGAGCATGCTGAAGATTTTGATATTATACATAACAATTTTGATTTCTTGCCCTTGACCTATTCCGGCCTTATCACCACCCCGGTCGTTACCACCATTCACGGCTTTTCATCGCCCGGGATTCTGCCGGTTTACAAAAAATACAACAGCAAAGTGTTCTATGTTTCCATCAGCGATGCCGACCGGTCGCCGGATCTTGACTATGTGAAAACCATCCATCACGGCATAGATATAGAGCAGTTTGATTTTCAGCCTGAGCCGGACGATTATCTGCTCTTTTTCGGGCGTATTCACCATGACAAGGGTGCCAGAGAGGCCCTTGAAATTGCCAGGGCCTGCAATAAGAAGCTGATATTGGCGGGAATCATCCAGGATGAAGCCTACTATCACCAGTACGTCGAACCGCACCTGGACAAGTATAATGCGGTCTATGTCGGCATAGCCGGGCCCGTGCAGCGCAACCAGCTGCTTGGCAAGGCCTGCGCGCTTCTGCACCCCATAGATTTCAATGAGCCTTTCGGTCTGTCCGTTATCGAATCCATGGCCTGCGGCACCCCCGTGATCGCCTTTGATAGGGGCAGCATGCCTGAACTTATCGAAAACGGCAAAAGTGGTTTTTTGGTCAACAAGGTGGACGAGGCCATTGAGACTGTTGCACGTATTAAAGAGATTGACCGCGCATACTGTCGTCGCCATGTTGAACGGCATTTCACAGTCGACCGCATGATCAATGAATACATACAAGCCTATGAAATGATTCTTGACTCTGAAAGACCGTAGAATGGCCTCGAAAAATCTGAAACAGATAGCCGGTACCGGTGGCCTAAGATTTTAAAATGATTTTATCCGCCTTCGCAGAAGACCACGGGCTTGCCCGTGGATGAATTCAAACGATCGATATGCTACGGCGCGATGTCGCCCCGAAGCTGAGGCGGATAAGCGCGTCGAAGCCGCAGACGAAGACGGGTATTTTAATGGGACCACGGGTTTACCCGTGGGGCTCCATAGGACAGACCACTATGAAAACTCATAATCCAATAATAACACGTTTTAAAAAAAACCCCATACTGACAAGAAAGGATGTGCCGTATCCGGTCGCTACAGTTCACAATGCGGGCATCGTCAAACACAACGATCGTTACATTATGCTTTTCAGGTCGCATCTGCTAAACGGGCGCTCCATCATCGGCAGGGCCGACAGCGAGGATGGTTTTTCATTTACGGTTCATCCCAAACCCTTTCTTATACCTTCAACGGACAATGTTTTTGCCGAATATGAAGCGTTCGGAGTCGAAGACATGAGGATTTCCCTGGTAGAAAACGAGTACCTGCTGACCTATAGCGCCTATTCCCGTCACGGCGTGCGGATTGCCCTGGCGCGCACCAGGGATTTTGAAAAAGTGGAACGTATTGCGCTGATCACCCAGGCCGACCTCCGCAACGTGGTCATTTTCCCTGAAAAGTTCGGTGGCCGGTATGCGCGTCTTGACCGGCCACATTCCGAAATTTCCTCCTGGTCGATCTGGATTTCCTATTCTCCCGACCTCGTGCACTGGGGCGATTCCCGGGTGATTATGAAGCCGGTGGCCTATCACTGGGATGAAATGAAAATCGGGCCCGGCGCACCACCCTTCAGGACCGACAAGGGTTGGCTGCATATTTACCATGGAGTCTTTAAGACTATGGCCGGGGCGGTGTATCGCCTTGGCGCGGCCCTGCACAGTCTTAATGATCCGGCAAAAATAATCGGCGTTTCCGACCAGTGGATACTGCAGCCCGAAGATCCCTGGGAGGTGAGCGGCTATGTGCCCAATGTTGTTTTTACATGCGGCGCCGTTCCTGAAGACGACGGTACGGTAAAAATATACTGGGGCGGCGCTGATACCGTCATGTGCGCCGGCACGGCAGTGATTGACGACCTGGTGCAGTTATGTCTGACAAATACCAGGTCAGCGCTGTAAGAAAGCAAAGCGACATTCTCAAATCAACATATTTATCAAGGAGTCATGTCTGATGCCCGAAAAAATACTATCGCATCCAAAAATCAAACGTAAAAAGAAAAGAATTGAGGGGGACACCTCACGCGTTATAACCCGCCCTCATATTCCCAGCGGCGCGCATCGCATACCCAAAATCATTCAACGCATAGTGGACTTGCCTGACACGACGGCCGAAGATCTTCTTGCACAAATAATGCTTGATTTTTCCGAGCGGCACAAAGACATCAGACGCGTTTTTGAGCGCAGCCTGAATAGGGTAAGAGATTATGTTCCTCGAGATGCCGTGCTCAGCGAGACCAAAAGGGCGCTCATCGGGGCCTATTTTACGATGGAGTACTCCATTGAATCGGCTGCCCTTTTCAACCCTTCAATCGTCCTCCACCCTGATCAGAGCCATCTGGAAAAAGGCAGCTTGCGCTTTATCATGAGCCTGAGGGCAATCGGCGAAGGTCATGTTTCCTCTATTGTATTTCGCAGCGGCGTCCTTGACCGGCATAATACGTTTATCTTCGACCCGACCAGCGATTATGTCGAGAGGCCGGACGTCCGTTTAAATCGGGTTTACGACCGGCATCTCTTCCAGCTGAAGCTCAACGAAATGGAGGCCTCCAATGGCATAACAGCTCGTCTTCTTAGGCAGTTGCCGGAAGATTTCACGTATGATGATTTAGATGAAAAAATCCGAGCGCTTCGCGCAAGACCCATTTCCTCTGAGGCGCACCAAAACGCAACCTTCGAAATCATGTACTGGCTTGCCAATTCCAATTATGAGATGAATTTCCGACCCGATCACCGAATATCCGAACGGGTTATCTTTCCCGTTTCGGAAAACGAAAGCAGCGGCATTGAAGACGCCCGGTTCGTGCAATTTTTTGATGACAACGGTGAGGTCACCTATTATGCGACCTATACGGCTTATAACGGCTTTACAATCCTCCCGCAGCTGATTGAAACAAAGGATTTTATCAAATTTAAAGTTATTACGCTCAACGGCAAAGCAGTAAAAAACAAGGGTATGGCTCTTTTTCCGCGTAAAATTGACGGCAGCTACGTTATGCTCTCGCGCCAGGACGGTGAAAACAATCATATCATGTTCTCAGACAATATCCATTTCTGGCAGGAGTCCAAAATCATCCAGGAGCCAACATGGCCCTGGGAGTTCATTCAGATCGGCAACTGCGGCTCACCCCTGGAAACCGATAAAGGCTGGATCGTGCTCACCCACGGTGTCGGGCCCATGCGGCAGTATTGCATCGGCGCCATGCTGCTCGATCTTGAAAACCCGGCAAAAATCATCGCCCGCCTTGAAGAGCCGTTACTTGCACCGCGTGAGGAAGAGCGCGAGGGGTATGTCCCCAATGTTGTCTATACCTGCGGCGCGATTTTCCACAATAGCGACCTGGTCATTCCCTACGGCATGTCTGATATTACATGCGGCATAGCAACTGTTAATGTAAGCGAATTAATTAACTGCATGCACACGGTAGCTTGATGATCTTGGGGGTGTGGGGGAGATGCGGAACGCCTATGATTTTATGCTATACTTCTTGTTGAATCGGGTGTTGTTGTGAAAGCATGCCAAGACAAGCAAGAATAGATGCTGCGGGTGCGGTCTGGGAGAGGTGCTTGTATTCGATAAAGAACTTCCCCTTTACGGGAACACAACCCTTGACGGCGCGACACTGCACAGGAGTCCTGAGTTGAGGGAAATGATCAGCATCCGAAACATCATAAGGATCTTGAATGACTCCGACATCCCTATATACAAATGGCATGACGCTACTATCGGCTTGCAATCCGAAGACAGCCTCCGAAAGTCAAGATAACGTCACTGCAACCATTTGAAATCAGAGCTTCGCCGGTAGAGATATTTGCTAGAATTTGACCACTTCCGGTTTCAATTTCTGTTCCTGCCTTATTTTCTCGAGAATCTTTCCTTTGACAGAGCCAGTGGGAAACTGTTGCTCCAATTCGTATGATGCATCAATGCCATCAGGTTCAGTATCCTAATGGTTTACAAAACAATTCCTTTTGATTAAGGTGTTGTTTATACATTCAAATAATTGAGGGATTTGGGGATTGAGGAATTAGTCAATTGCCGCCAACCCGCCTGCCGGCGGGGCAGGTTCCTGAATTCTTCAATTCGCAATTCCTCAATTCCGGTTTATCCGGGTTAAGTTTATGCCCCGCATCGTGCATCGTTACATATTGAAGGAGATATGCCTCGTCTTTGGGATCAGCCTGGTTACCTTTACCTTTATCCTGCTGGTAGCCAAGATCTTCACCTTTACGGATCTGGTCGTTAACAAAGGCGTGTCGCCAGTGGCATTGATCTACCTTATTGCATACAAGCTTCCTTATTTCTTTGTTTTTACCTTTCCCATGTCCACACTGATGGCAACCCTGCTGACGTTTTTGCGGCTTTCTCAGGACCACGAAATTACGGCCCTCAAGGCATCCGGTGTCAGCCTCTTTCAGCTCCTTCCGCCGGTATTGATGTTGTGCCTCTTTGCGCATTTTGCCACCACCTTCATGGCCGTCTATGTCATGCCTAAAGGAAATCGTGCGTTCGGGAATCTGGTTCATGCATTGAGCCAGCACAAAGCCTACGTTGGCATTACCCCCAGGGTCTTCATCGATGATTTTAAAGGCATGGTTCTCTACGTTAACAACGTGGACCCTTCCGGCAGGACACTGGAAAGGATCTTTATTGCAGACGAACGCGATCCGGATCTCTCCCATGCCATTATCGCCGAAAAAGGGACAGTGTTGGGCGGCGCCAAAGACAAGGCGTTGGCATTGAGGCTCACTAACGGGGAAATTCACTACGACAGCAAGGACTTGAAAAGCTCTGATACACTTCAGTTTCAAACTTATGAACTGGCGCTGGACCTGCCGCACTTCGTTGACAGCCGCGGCCCTGGAGAACTGGGTGAAAGCGAAATGCCAGTGAAGGAACTGTGGCAAAATATCAAATCGGCCAAGGTTAAGGATGTGAAATACAACATGCTGGTCATGGAATTCCATGAAAAGTTTGCCATCCCTTTCTCCTGTCTCATACTGGGTTTTATCGGCCTTTCTCTCGCCGCACAAAGCAAGGCCTTCGGCTATTCAGCGGGGGCGGCTATGGCTCTGGGCATTTTTCTTCTTTATTACGTTCTGTTATCTGCAGCCAAGAGCTTTGGAGAGTCCGGCGCCATACCGCCAGCCTTGGGCATGTGGATGCCCGACCTTCTGCTTGGCACATTGTCTGCGGTGATGTTTGTCCGGGCAAGCCAAGAAACCCCCATGAAATCGCTGGTAGCCTTGGGCCGCTTGGCTGAACGTATTCGTGTCTTTTTCAAAACACGGCGAGAAGATCGATAGAATTATGAGCGTCCTAACCAGGTACATCCTCCGCGAGATCACCAAAGTATTTTCGATCATTCTTCTGGCCTTTGTTATGATCTATGTCCTCGTCGATTTTTTTGAAAGGGTCGACAACTTCATAGAGGCCGGGGCAAAGCTCCACTACATGCTGATCTATATTCTTTTCAAACTCCCACTTGTTGTTGATCAGATGACACCAGTAGCAGTATTAATGGCCACGATCATCGCCCTGGGGCTTCTGGCCAGGAGCAATGAGATCATTGCCATGAGGGCAAGCGGCGTGAGTCCCTTAAAGGTAATTGCTCCATCGCTGATGCTGGCTTCACTTATTGCTGTTCTATCCTTTCTTAACAGTGAATCGATTATTCCCTATACAAATCGCCGGGTCAATACGATCTGGAAGACTTACGTGCAAAAAAAAGCCCCCGAGTTCGTCTATAAATACGAGTCACTATGGTACAAAGGTCAGGGCGCCATTTATAATATCAGGACCTTTGATGTAAAAGCCGAGACATTGTTCGGGGTGGTCGTCAATCAGTTTGACGGAGATTTTCGGACAAGACAGCGTATTCATGCCCGACGCGCAGTGTGGAAGGATGGTCAATGGCGCTTTTTTGACGGGACGGTCAAGCAAAGACAGGAGGACGGCGCCTACACGGTTTCACCGTTTACTGAAATGACCTTTGAGCTTCATGAGACTCCTGATGACTTCAGGAAAGGCGGCAAGCCCTCCGATGAGATGGGGTTTATGGAACTACGCCGCTACGCACAAAAGATAGAAAGAGAAGGATATAGCGCCCGCACCTACTGGGTGGATATGCATGTCAAACTGGCATTTCCATGCATTTCGTTGATCATGGGTTTGGTGGGAGTCTCCCTTGCCCTTAGAAAAGAAAAAGGAAGGGGTGTTGCGGCAGGCATCGGTATTGGTTTTGCCATTGTTGCCTTGTACCTGGTCAGCTTTGAACTATTCCGAACCCTGGGGTACACGGGGATACTTCCTGCTTTTCTTGCTGCATGGGCCTCCAATATTCTCTTTGCCACAGTCGGCATAAGCTTGATTTTGCATGCAAATCGATAGCATAAAATGAGACGTTTCTTCATCGACAAGGAGGCTGTTTCTTCCACCCAGCCAACTCTCACAGGGCCCGATGTGAGGCATATTCGTACGGTTTTGCGTCTGAAACCCGGCGACGAGATTTTTCTGTTCGACGGGCAAGGATCGGAATACCGTGCCTGTATTGCTGACAGTACGTCTCGGGCGATCAGGCTGTTGATTCTAGACCAATATTCCGCAATATCGGAATCTTGTCTGGAGATCGAAATAGGTCAGTCCCTTCTAAAGGCCCGAAACATGGATCGCATTGTGAGGCAGTTGACAGAACTGGGGGTCGTTGCTTTTCTACCCTTTATGTCAGAACGCAGTGTGCCAAGGCCTGAGCCTTCACGCTTGGCCGGAAGAAAACAACGCTGGAAAACGATTGCCAGGGAGTCTCTCAAGCAGTGCGGCCGATCGCGGACGCCACATATTGGCTCTCTGGTCTCCTTTGAGAAATTGGTTACGGCTCGGCGGTCCCATAACCTGAAGGTCATCTTTCACAATCACCAATCCGGCCTTGAATCAACGTCTTGCCTGGCCAAAATGCCTGATATCCGCAGTGTGCTGGCGCTCGTAGGCCCTGAAGGCGGCTTCACAGACAATGAGGTGGAATTAGCGCTTCAACATGGCTTTGTTTGTGTTTGCCTTGGCCCACGAACCCTAAAATCAGACACTGCAGCCATAGTCATCGCCGCCATGCTCCAGCACGCTTTTGGAGACCTGACAGATCTCCAGAAAAATCTTGACAAGGATTAGGGCTTCTAATAAGTATCCAACTTGCGTCAAACTTGCCGAGGTAGCTCAGTCGGTAGAGCAGCGGACTGAAAATCCGCGTGTCCGCAGTTCGATTCTGCGCCTCGGCACCAGAGATCTCTAAGGGCTAACTGTTGACAGGTTAGCCCTTTTTTTGTCTTCTGAGAAAAAATAGGTATGGTGTCCCCGGAATTTCGGAATTTCCGTAAGCTTTACTTTGGCGCCCCTTCGTAGTAAAAAACCAATCTAAATTGTTGAGAAATAGGGCTGGTTAATCCTCTCCAGATCATCAGAAGGCATTTGTGGTGTCCAAGCGTACCGCTTCAAAAAAAGTCCGTGAGCTGATAAGTTTCGGTGTCTTGGTCCGCCACTGCATAATCGGCAAGGGCACGCATTGCAGATTGAAAGGGCAAGCAAGGATCGAGAAGGGAAGCAAAGGGGGTTTGCGGGGAGTCCGGTTCCCCACGCGGGAAGATCACCGAAAAGAGGAGAAAACCCATGCGTTATGATACGGCACTTAGAGGCTATACCTCAAAGAGGATTGAAGAAATAGAGAGTGCAGAGATCCTTGTGGGGATCCCCTGTTACAACAATGAGAAGACCATAGAACACGTGATTCGGATGGTCACTCACGGCCTTGCCAAGCATTACAAGGACAGAAGGTGTGTAATATTTGTTGCCGATGGAGGTTCGACAGACGACACCCGCGAGATGGCCAAGGAGTTTCAGATCAAGCCCTGGCAGGAAAAGGTCGTCTCCATCTACCGAGGACCTGCGGGCAAAGGCTCAGCCTTTCGATCCGCCTTCGAGACGGCCAAGCGCCTCAAGGTCAAAGCCTGCATGGTGGTGGACGCGGACCTTCGTTCCATTACCAGCGACTGGGTCAAATATCTTCTCGAGCCAATTCTGGAAAAGGACTACCAGTATGTCTCCCCTGTCTACACGCGCTACAAATATGACGGCACCATAACCAACAACATTGTCTATAATCTAACCCGCGCCCTTTACGGTCTGCGCATCCGCCAGCCGATCGGGGGCGACTTTGCCTTTGCTGGAGAGTTGGCAGCATACTACATGGAGCAGGATGTCTGGGATACGGATGTGGCACGCTATGGCATTGACATCTGGATGACCACCAATGCCATCACCAGCAACTTCAAAATCTGTCAGTCCAACTTAGGAGTAAAGATCCATGACGCCAAGGACCCGGCCGAGTCCCTTGGGCCTATGTTCCGCCAAGTGATCCACACCCTTTGTGTTCTCATGGATCAGCACGAGGCCGAGTGGAAAGCGATCAGGGGGAGCCGGACTGTTCCCCTGTTCGGAGTTAAGGAGTCTGTGGAACCGGAACCCATCCATATTGACCTTGGCCGTTTGGTCACAGAGTATAAGGCGGGCTTTCGGCAACTCAAGGGTCTGTACCGGGATATATTTTGCGCGGAGTGTTTCGAAGAACTCAAGAGGTGCGCTAGCAGGGCCAAGACCAAGTTTGTCATGCCCGTGAAGACCTGGGTTATGGTGCTTTACGAAACCGCAGCCACCTTCCATCGCTGGACCCACAACCGGACCCAACTGGTCAACTTGGTCACTCCCCTTTATCTTGGCCGCGTGGCGTCTTTTATTAACGAGACCCGGAAGATGACATCAAGCCAGGCCGAGGAATTAGTCGAGGAGCAGGCCCAGGTCTTTGAAGACCACAAAGACTACCTGATCCGGGTTTGGGACGAGAAGAAGGAAAGGCCCTGAGGGGTCACGCTTCTCGGACAATCCTCCACGGCTGCCGTATGTGGCATCTTTTCAACAGCGCTGTGATTCTAAATGGAGGTAAATTGCAATGCCCAGGCTCATTAAGAACACATCAAGAAAGGTTGGGCTTCCACCAGGGACTATGGTCCACATAGGTGAGAAGAAGAGTGACGAGGTAAAAATCACAATTATGGATTATGATGAAGCACGATTAGAAGAAAAGGAAGCAAAGACGGTAGAGGAATGTCTTCCCTTTAAGGAAATACCAACCGTCACCTGGATAAATATTGACGGCATTCACGAGATGGAGATTATAGAAAGAATCGGAAAGGGCTTTAGTCTGCATCACTTACTCATGGAAGATCTTGTGAACACGGAACAACGACCGAAAATGGAGGATTTTGATGATTATGTCTTTGTCGTCTTGAAAATGCTCTCCTATGATGAAAAAGAGAATGAAATAGAGGTAGAACAGATCAGCTTAGTTCTTGGCACAAACATCGTTATTTCGTTCCAGGAACGTGAAGGAGATGTTTTCAATCCCATCAGGGAAAGAATCAGAAACAGGAAAGGCCGCATTAGAAAGATGGGGGCGGATTATCTTGCTTACGCTTTAGTAGATGCTATTGTTGATGACTATTTCATTATGCTGGATAAGCTGGAAGAAAAAATAGAGGATATAGAAGAAGAGTTGCTGGTAAATTCGGGACCGGAAACCCTAAACGCAATTCACGTCTTAAGGAGAAAGATGATATTCTTACGCAACCAGGTCTGGCCTTTGAGGGAGGTAGTGGCTGGACTGGAAAGAGCAGAATCCCCCCTTATTCACGAGTCTACAGTTATATATCTGAGCGATGTTTACGATCACACAATCCAAGTTATTGAAACAATAGAGAAATTTCGGGACATGCTTACGGGAACGATTGATATTTATCTTTCAATGGCAAGCAACAAGATGAACGAGGTCATGAAACTATTAGCGATTATTGCCACAATATTCATGCCCTTGACTTTCATAACGGGTATCTACGGAATGAATTTTAGATATATGCAAGAACTTGAATGGCCTTGGGGTTATCCCGCAATTTTGTTTGTGTTGGTCGCGATAGGTGTTTTAATGTTGGTTTACTTCAGGCGAAAGAAGTGGCTCTGAAAGGTTCACTCGCACCAGGCCGTCATACGTCAGATAATTGCTTGAATTGGAGACGTTAACGATGCCACGACGATCCGGGCAATCCGCAGTGAGGTTCCTGAGCAGGGCGCTCTGGAACCTGGGGCTCATCACCCTGGGCAGTGTACTTTGTGCAGTGGCGGTCAACGGAATTCTGATCCCCCAAAGATTTGTAAGCGGAGGAGTGACCGGATTGGCTTTGGTGATCCATTATCTCCTGCCGTCCGTGCCTGTCTCTGGACTCTACTTCCTTCTAAATATACCCCTTTTTGCAATTGGCTGGATCTTCGTTGGACGGCGTTTTTTCTTATACAGCATCGCAGGCATGGTGATTTTCTCTGGCGCTTTGCAGTGGGTCCAAGTACCCGTCGCAGTCCAAGATCCGATCCTCAGTGCCTTGCTTGCGGGGATTATAACCGGGGCGGGATCGGGGATCATCCTCAGGTCCGTGGGGTCGGCGGGAGGTACGGATATTCTTTCGGTCATTTTGCTCAACCGTTTTTCCGTCCGCGTCGGCACCACCGTTTTGGCCTTCAACAGCAGCGTGTTGATCGCAGCGGCCATATTCTCTTCTCTTGAAAGCGCGCTTTATACGCTGGTCTACCTTTATGTTTCCTCGCATATTCTGAACCTGGTGGTCACGGGCCTGAGCCAGAGGAAGGCGATCTTCATCATTTCCCCCCACTGGGAGGAAATCTCCGGGGGAATCCTTGGGGAGATCCGGCGGGGGGTGACAATCATCCGAGGTCAGGGCGGATACTCGGGCCGCGACGAACAGATTCTTTACACCATCATCACCTTCCGCGACTTACCCCGGCTCAAGCGGATAATCCGCCGGGTCGATCCCGGTGCCTTTGTCGTGGTAACCGATACCCTGGAGGTGATGGGGCATCGCATCGGAAACCAACCCCACTGGTAACGTTCCTGAAGAGGAGGCTGGCTTGTGGAATAGTATCCAATGGAGTTGCTTCAGTTCTAGTTGGGAAGGAGTCAAAGGTCGTTGGGTTACCCTTGAGCCAATCGGGTTTTAAGGAGAAAGATTTGATCATGCTTTCCGTGGAAAGGGATGAAGAATTGATCCCTGTTCCCAGGGCCACGACCACGGTTCAGGTTGGAGATTGACTGATCTATTATGGCAAATTGGACAACCTAAAGCTCCTGGTCTAACGTGCGTGCCCGCTACGATCATCAATAGGAGTGAAGAATGGCACTGACTAATCCCATACTGACGGTTATAAGGAATGACAAGAATGGAAATCAAAGAGAGACTATTTCCGAATCTTCCGGAACGCCTAGTGGGGCTTGAGGATCTCGCTGAAAACCTGTGGTGGAGCTGGCATCCGGCAGCAAGAATGCTCTTCAAGAGGCTGGACCGTCGAGCATGGAAGGAGAGCGTCCACAATCCGGATAAGATGCTGAGGGAGCTTCCTAAAGAGCTTTTTGAATCGGCTGTAAGCGACCCTGACTATTTGCGGGACTACGATGCGGTGCTCTCTCAATTCCGAAAAGATATTGAGCAAACAACGTGTCGCTACTTGGAAAACCTTCCTGATCCGTGGGTCCAGCCTATCGCCTTTTTTTCTGCCGAGTACGGACTACACCATTCTCTGCCTTTTTACGCCGGTGGATTAGGCTTCTTAGCCGGTGACTTCGTAAAGGAGTGCAGCGACCTTGGGATACCACTGGTCGCGGTGGGGTTCATGTATCCCGAAGGATACTTTCGCCAGCGTATTCGCGAGGATGGCTGGCAGGAGCATTCGGATCAAATCCTTGACCGAGATGCGGCACCCATCTCTAGAGTTCTGAACGAAAATGGAGAACAAATTGTGGTCAAGGTCCCTTTGACCAAGCCCCCAATCCATGTGGCTGTGTGGAAGGTACAAGTCGGACGAGTATGCGTTTACCTCATGGATACGGATATCGAGATGAATGATCCCTGGAACCGAGGAATATCGGCTCGCCTTTACACCGGCGATATTGAGCAGCGGCTACGGCAAGAAATCGTCCTTGGGATTGGGGGATCAGAGGTTTTGGAGGCCCTTGGCATTAAACATACTGTGCTGCATCTAAATGAAGGACACGCGGCTTTTGCCCTTTTAGAAAGGATCAGGGACCGAGTCCAAATAGGGATGAGTTATGAGGAGGCTGCGGACCAAGTAAGGCGTACCACCGTTTTCACCACCCATACCCCGGTGCCGGCCGGTCACGATGTATTCCCGTTCCCGTTGATGGAAAAATACTTTCATTCATACTGGCCGGCTTTGGGGCTGGATCACGACGCCTTCCTGCAATTGGGACTCCAGCCAAAAGAACCAGGTGCGGGTTTTAATATGACGGCCTTCGCGCTCAGGATGTCTGGATATTGTAACGGCGTTAGCAAAAGACATGCGGAAGTGACTCGCCGGATGTGGCACAGTCTGTGGCCGGACTTAGCCGAGGACAAGGTGCCCATTGATCATGTGACCAACGGCATACACGTCCCCACATGGATCGAACCGAAGATGGAACTGCTTTTTAACAAATATGTCGGCCCCAACTGGTTGGAAGACCATGATAACCCGGTCATATGGGAATTGATCGACAACATCCCGGACGAAGAGTTATGGAAGACCCATTATTGGCTAAAAATCAAATTAATCGATGCGATCAGGGAGCGGTCACGCCAGCGGTGGGCCGAAAACTATGTCAGCCCTTCTATTGTTCTGGCTGGGGCAACATTGCTGGACCCCTCCATATTAACCCTCGGTTTTGCCCGGCGCTTTGCTACGTACAAAAGAGCGGACCTGATCTTTTACGACCTGCAACGGTTGAAAAGGCTTCTAAATGATCGCCGGAGGCCAACACAAATCATATTTGCCGGGAAGGCGCACCCCGCAGATGACCCGGGAAAGCGCATCCTTCAAAGGGTATTCAGAACAGCCCATGATCCCGCCATGGGAGGGCGTATCGCTTTTGTCGAAGACTACGGAGAACAATTTGCACAGTATATGGTCCACGGGGTGGATGTCTGGTTAAACAATCCGCTGCCACCCATGGAAGCCAGTGGAACCAGCGGTATGAAGGCTGCCCTGAACGGTATACCACATCTGAGTATTATGGATGGCTGGTGGATAGAGGGATTCAACGGGAAGAACGGCTGGGCCTTTGGCCAGGAGGAGGTAAACGGAAATCGGGATCGCACAGACGCCGAGGCGATCTATCGGATCCTGGAAGAAGAAGTCGGTCCCCTTTACTACAAAGTCTCGGACGACGGCATACCCCACGGGTGGGTGAAAGTCATGAAGGAATGCATAAAAAGTAACGCCCCCGGTTTTTCAGCTCGCCGGATGGTCAAGGAATATATCGAGAAGTTTTATGCCGAAGCTTTGAAAGAAACATAGGCGCTTATTCCGGCGTTGATTATGGGGAACAGCGTTATTTTCAAGCCTCCCAAACGCGGCGCATTAATCAACCGCAAGCCGTGAGGGCCGAACGAGAATACCAGTCAGAAGAAAACCCACAACCGTCTAGGGACCATAGCGCTTAGGCAAGGTAAAATAGAAAGTGGCCCCCTTTCCCTTTTCAGAGTCCCCCCAGACCTTTCCACCGTGGTGCTTCACAATCCTCTCAACAATTGCCAGACCTAAACCTGTGCCTTCCTCATCTTCTATTTCTCTCAGTTGGTAGAACATTTCAAATATTTTCCGGTGATATTTCGGATCAATCCCGATGCCATTATCCCTTACATGAAACTGATGGAAGCCTCCCTTGTCTTCGTATCCGACGTCGATCTTAGGGCTCCGGGCATCCCGCGTATACTTAATGGCATTGGATATCAGGTTTTCGAAAACCTGATAGATCCTTTCTACATCACAACAAATGATAGGAAGGTTATCCCGCACAATGATTTCAACGTCGCTGCCTTCCAACTTGTCTTGCAGGTGTGAAACAACACGGTCTACAATCTCAGCACACGAAATGTCGCGAAACATAGAGACGACTCTGCCGATTCTCGACAAAGCAAGGAGGTCGGTCACGAATAGCTCCATCCGCGTGGCACTTGTGTTGATATGCTCAACGTACGTCAGCGCCTTCTCCCCCAGTCCTTTGCGATGGTTCTTAAGGAGTCGAGAAGAAAAACCTTTTATAGAGATGATAGGGTTCTTGAGATCATGGGAGACAATGTGGACAAAATTTCTGAGTTCCTCATTTGTCTTTTGAAGTTCTTGTTGTGCCCGCTTTCTCTCGCTGATGTCAAAAAAAGAGGCCATTCTGCCGACAATCTTGCCTGTATGGTCAGTCACATTCGAAGATGAGACCTCCACGGGAAAAGTTGCCCCGTCCTTCCGGTGAGCTTCAAGCTCCTCACTGTCTCCTCTCGTCTGATCGATGATAGCCTGGACGTCGGAAAACTTTTTGACTTCTTCCGTAGCAAACAAATCGGCCGCATTTTTGCCTAATACTTCCGCTTTATCTCTATATCCGAATATTCTGAGAAATGCTGGATTGACGTATGTAATTCGTCCGTCAAGATACGTTATGGTGACGCCACTGACTGATGAGTTCAATGCATCATACACGACACTTAATTCTTTACGCTGCTGTTTGCGTTCAAGGGTTTCTTTCTCTAATTCCTTGACCCTTTGTTCCAATTCTTCATAGGTCGGTTTTTTTGGCATGGAAAACTTCCTTTGCTCGGGCCTCTGCAATTCCTGACCTTTAACGCTTGGGGTGACCTTCTTCACTTCTCTTGTGTCGCCGCGTTGAAGTCACAAGGGGGGGCCAAGCCCCCCTCGTAGCATTTAACCCGGCCCTTCCCGGGACCAGATATCTAGGCCGCCTTCACCTCTATCTTCTTGACAGCCGCTTCCTTGGTCTTAGGCAGATTGATCTTCAACACGCCATCCTTGCAAGTGGCATTCACCTTGCCGGCATCCACTTCTGCAGGAAGCCGGATCGACCTGGAGAAAGCACCGTAGCTTCGCTCGATGCGGTGAAAATTCTCGCCTTTCTCTTCTTGCTCCTCTTTGCGTTTCCCACTTACGGTTAGAATGTCGCCGCGTACAGACACATCAATGTCCTTAGGATCCATACCCGGAATTTCCGCCTTTACGATCATTTCTTTGGCGGTTTCCGACACGTCCATGGACGGCGCCCACTCGCCTTCCTGACCGGAAGGCCTGAAAGGCCACCCCTCAAAGAACCGATCGAGGAGCCTGTCCATCTCACGTCTGAAACCGGTCAGTTCGCTACGCCGGCTCCACGGTACCAAACTAGAATTTTTCATACTATCACCCCCTTTCCCTGTTTTGCTTTTGATGGTTAGGGTATCGGCCCATACAGATCTCTTATGGCTTTAACAGATGAGCAACTGCCGTGCCAATCAAATTAACATATTGATATTTCAAGCTCTTGATAATTTCTAACGAATGGCACTCGGAACTGTCAGTTCTCGGTTTTGTGGAACAAAGTTCGATGTGCCGTCTGATATAGCGGTGAGCGGGATTTAACCTATTGAAATAGTGAGAGATTCAGTTAACAGAACTCCAGGTTCCGCTTTTACCCATATCAGAACCATAGATTCTTATTTGCGGATTGACGCCGAGAGTTAGAAGGGTTTGCAAGGTTGCAGGTATAGCCCACGCTGGTATGCAAGATTCGGATCATTCTCTTTTATATCATTTGCAAATAGGCCTGTAAGCTCATGTCACGGAGTTGAATCCGTATCGAGTATGTCCTCAACCTCACCGCTTCGAGCCAAAACAGTGGACACCGTCGATTGAAGAAGTCTGTCAATGTCCCGGGCCTGACGATCGATTTCTTGCACTTCGGGGAAGCGGAGACCCAAGAAGACCAAGTCCGTTTCTCTGCTTGCGTCTCTCAAGACCGAGTGGAAAGGCTCCTCTGGAGAAGAGCTAACAAGGACCACGGGTTCCGCTTCCACTCGTGCAGCTTTAAGGAACTGAGCCATGTGGTTTTCGGCCCCGCTTCGTCCTTCCTCGGTTCGAAGCAAACGAAGGATTCGAATCCTTGCACCCTCCCATGGACGGCTTTGCCTGATGATATGTGCAAGTAAGAGCATTAGTTCTGCGTTACGGTCTCGACCCCGCCACCAAACATCAATCTGCCTTTTTCGTCCAAAACCGCTGTTGTCATCATATCGCAAGAATAATACGGACTTTTTCAGGGCAACCAGCCTCCGCATCGGTTGGAGTTGGGTCTTTTGAACCTCGAGCTCCTTTCCCCAGCCCATGAGCGCTATGTTGGTTTCCAGTCCGCCGATGCCATGGGCTTGAATGATACTGACAATGCTTCCATAGAAATCACTGGCAATGCTACATTCAGGACAGTAATAGGGGACGTCCAGAAAGCGCCGGGATAAACCGGCATAGAGTAGGGGATGAGGCTTCGACTGTCTTCGACCCTGAGCTCAGACCGAAGGGAGCTCAGCCGAAGTCAAGAGCCCTACATGAAAGGAATAGCTGAACCATCA
>Ga0209986_10001153_pt1 | contig 25656 bp, 25 predicted proteins | sample BlataG_FD_183168 | JGI IMG/M metagenome (GOLD analysis project Ga0209986, IMG submission 183168) | Deep subsurface microbial communities from Black Sea to uncover new lineages of life (NeLLi) - Black_00105 metaG (SPAdes) (version 2) | ecosystem: Environmental > Aquatic > Marine > Oceanic >... | reverse complement strand
CCTGGCCAGTTGGTAAGTGATCAGCACAGTGAGCACACGCCGATCAGGGCTGAAGTTAAGCGCAGGGAGAAAACAGAAGCACCGAGGAGGCGCATGGAGGCAGCAGCCAAGTAGAAAAAGAGCACTTTCTTGCCGGTGTAGGCTTCGATGAAGAAGGGGTGGACCTCGCCCTCAGCGATGTTGGCGGCCAGAATAGCATTGGCGGCCTCGTCGTAGTGCAGGCCAGGGGGAATGTCATCCAGCCCGTAGACCCGCAGAAGAAGCGCCACCAGGAGGACAACCAGCAGCAAAGCAAGGTCTACGCGCCTTCGAAAGAAAAGGCCATTCATTACGCAGCAACGAGCCAACTGGACCTGGGGTGAAGATAACCCCGATCTGCAGTCTCATCTCAACCTCTCGCACCTCATCCTATGACGAACAAAACGTCGCCGTATGAGACATCCTGTCCCTCAGCCACTTTAACCTCTTTGACGACGCCTCCGCCAGAGGCCATGATCTCGTTCTCCATCTTCATGGCCTCCAGGATACAGAGCACGTCCCGATACCCGACTCGATCGCCGACCCCCACCTTGACGGAGACGATCTTACCCGGCATGGGGGCCGGTATCGCCCCTTCCGGGGCCACCTCCGCTTTCGGTTTAAGCTCCGGGTGTGGCTTCCGCTCCTCCACTTCGACCCTGGCCGGGACTTCGACAGTGGGGGAGGCCAACTCCAGCCGAACCTCGAATTTCTCCCCGTTGACAAAGACCGGTATGGGCGACTGCCTCAGGTCCCCCACCTCAACATCATACCACTTGCCGTTGACGTTGAGCCTAAACCTCCTCATCTGCGGCCCCTCCTCAATTCCCTCGATCTCATGAGTTGCCGGTACCTCCCCCAAAAGGCCCACGAGCTGAGCCCCCTCTCTGGGGATGGAACAACCTCTAGCCTCGCCTCAGGCACCTCCTCTAACAGGCTGGCGATGGCCGCCGCAATGGCCGCGACCGCTCCTGCCCCAGATGGCTTGCCCAAAACTTCCTTGACCTCTAGTCGCACGGAGTACAGCTCTCCTTCTAAGAGAATCTGATACTCCCCTTTCTTTTCTTCCACGAAGACCTCGTATGAATTGCTTTCGACGAGGAGAGAGTAGAGGGAGACGCCGTCAATTCTCTTGATGTCAACGGCCCGTCTCTGGCCGTCAACGGTCATCTCCCCACCGTCAATCTCAATGGTGAAGCTTTTATCCCCGACGGTGGCAATATACCTCATCGCAGGGCCTCCCGGCGCCTCGTCCTCAGGGATCACGCTTTGAGGCGGGATTCGGTTGGAGGACTGTGCAAACAGCGTGGCGGCTATGGCCACCACCTCCAAATGCTCCTCACGCTCACTCTCGACCATCGAGAAGCGGTGCTCCACAAATTTCGTGTCGAATTGGCCGCCGATGAAGCGGGTGTCGTTCACTATTTGCTGGTGGAAGGGGATATTGGTCTTGATGCCAACTATGCGATATTCGTCCAGGGCCCTTCGCACCCTCAGGATGGCCTCCCCCCTCGTCTCCCCCCAGGCGACCAGTTTCCCGATGAGGGAATCGTAATAGAGGGAGACCTCGAATCCCTCGTAGACACCGCTGTCCACCCGCACGCCCGGGCCCGAGGGCTCATAAAGGCCCGTGATGCGCCCGGGGGAGGGGAGGAAACCTTTGTAGGGGTCCTCGGCTATGATACGGCATTCAATGGCCCAGCCTCTGAGCCTCACATCGTCCTGGCTGTAGCGCAACCTGCGGCCCGAGGCGACACGCAACTGCTCCCTGACGATGTCAATCCCGGTGACCATCTCGGTTACAGGATGCTCCACCTGGAGGCGGCAGTTCGTCTCTATGAAATAGAAGTTCTTGTCCTTGTCCAGCAGGAACTCCACTGTGCCCGCGTTGAGATAACCCACCGTGCGAGCCACTTTGACGGCCGCCTCCCCCATCCTCCGGCGCAACTCCTCGTCAAGTGCTCTGGAAGGGGCTTCCTCGATAAGCTTTTGGTGGCGGCGCTGGATGGAGCATTCCCTTTCGTCGAGGTGGATGACGTTGCCAAAGCTGTCAGCCAGGATTTGGAATTCGATGTGGCGCGCCCCCTCCACGATTTTTTCCAGGTAAAGGACGTCGTCTCCGAAGACGGCTTTGGATTCCCTTCGTGCGGCAGCGAGCGCCCTTGGCATTTCCTCTGGGGATTCGACGATGCGCATGCCCTTGCCCCCTCCGCCGTGGGCCGGCTTGATGAGCAGAGGGTAGCCTAATTCTTCGGCAGCGGCGATAAGTTCCTCATCGCTCAGGCTATAGTCGGTTCCAGGGGCAATCGCCACGCCGCCAGCCTTCACCACGGAGCGGGCGGCTATTTTATCGCTCATCAGCCTGATGGTTTGCGGGTTCGGGCCGACGAAGATAAGCCCCGCCTCCCGGCAGGCCTCGGCGAAAGCAGGGTTTCCGGCCAGGAAGCCGTAGCCGGGGTGAACGGCATCGGCTCCGGCCTTGATGGCCACATCAATGATCCTTTCCCAACGAAGGTAGCTCTCCTGCACCGGCGCCGGGCCGATAGGGTATGCCTCGTCGGCGTAGCGGACGTGAAGCGCTGTGCGATCCACTTCGGAGTAAACGGCCACAGTTTCCAGTCCCAGCTCCCGGCAGGCCCTTATGATGCGCACGGCTATCTCGCCCCGGTTAGCGGCCAGAACTTTCTTAAACATCCCGCCTCCTCAAACCGCAAATGAGGAGGATCGCCATCCCCAGTAAGGTTATGTAGACTCCTCGAGTCATAGCCATAAGCTGTCCTCCTCGCGTTCCACGCACATCCGCTCCTCCAAGCGGGCCAATCGGCGAGCTATCCTCCAGGGCGATGGCATCTTCGGCCAGGGTTTCCCCCCCCCCCACGGCCTTAGCCCTCGCCGCTTCCTCCTCCCTCCGCGCCGCAGGAAATCCCGCGCCACCTGAGGCAAGAGGGCGCAGGATAGAACATCTTCCTCGCTCCTGGCCAAATGGCCGATCTCCGCCGCAGCCTTCCCATACCCTGGCGGGATGAGATCGGCGGGGCGGCAGTCGATGGGCTCCTCATCGCCGATGGTCAACCTCTTCACCTCCGAAGCGATGCGGGCAGCCGACCGTAGAACCCTTTGACGTAATTCTTCACCTCATGGGGGATGACTCTGTAGCGCTCACCCAAAAGGATGTTGAGGGTAGCTTGAGTCCCCACGAGCTGGCTGGAAGGGGTGACGAGAGGTACGTACTGGTTTATATGTCACCCCTTTCTCCCTTGTAAGGAGGATCAAGCGAAACCGCTGCTCAGTGGGATACCAACCTGGCCAGGCGAGAGATGCCTTCACGGATTTCAGACTCCGAGAGGCCAGTGAAGGCCAAACGTAGGAACCTCTCCCCACCACCCTGAGGGAAAAAGCCCCGACCGTCGGATAGGCTTAGCCCAGCCTTTTGTGCTCTCTCATGTAGATTGGCCGTGTTCATCGCCGGAGGCAGAGTGATCGCGATAAAAAAGCCGCCTTCAGGCTCGACCCAATCGGCTACGGGCAGGTATTCCCGTAGCGCGGCAGCCGTAGCCTTTAACTTGGGCCGGTAAATCCCTTTCAGCCTCTCCACGTTGGGTTCCAGCCATCCTCGACGGCAGAACTCATAGGCGATGCCCTGGGCAAGGAGTCCAGGGGTAACGTAGGTATCGGTGGCAATCTTAGCTAAAGCCTCGACGATGCGCTTAGGGGCTACGATGTGCCCTACCCGTAGCCCTGGGCTCAGAACCTTAGTGAAAGATGAGAGGTGGAGCACTCGGTCGGGATTCATAGTTCTCATAAGCGGTAAGTCGGAGCCTTGGTATCTCAATGGCCTATAGGGGTCGTCCTCCAGTATCCAGAAACCGTACTTCTCCGCTAGACGGACGATCTCCTCTCTCTTGGATAGCGATGTGGTCACCCCGGTGGGGTTCTGAAAATCGGGGATAAGGTACAGAAACTTCGGCGTCACCTTCCGCAACCGGGCAGCCAGGAATTCGATGTCGGGGCCATCGGGCTCCAGAGGTATGCCTATGAGGTTGGCCTCGTGTCGTCGAAAGATGGTGATGGCCCGGTCATAGGTTGGTTCCTCAACGAAGACAGTATCGCCTGGGCGCAGCAGGAATGTCGAGAGGAATTCCTGGATTTGGAGGGAGCCGTTGCTAACCAGGACCTCTTCGGAGCTGGCTCCGTACCGCTCGGCTATGGTCTCCCGTAACGGCATGTAGCCGGCTGATTTGCCATACTGCAGCACAGTCACAGCATCGGCGGCCAGGATGGCTGCAGCGCACTCCTGGATTTCGCTTATAGGGAAGGCTTCCACACAGGGTACTCCCCGGTTAAAGCTTATGCTTGTGACCTGTGTAGCCATAAAGCTTGGTTCCTCTCACGGCTTTTTCGGCCTGAATTAAGCTAACCACAACGATTGCTATAGCGGTATGTTCCCGTGCTTCTTCGGCGGGTTTGTATCCTGCTTGTTCTGCAGCATCTCCAGGGCGTTGATGAGGCGGGGGCGAGTCTCGTGGGGCTCGATGACATCGTCAATGTAGCCCCGAGAGGCGGCCACGTAGGGATTGGCGAACTTGTCCCTGTAATCCTCCAACAGCTCCGCCCGCCTGGCCTCCGGGTCCTCGGCCTCCTTAATCTCGGTGCGGGCAATGATGTTCACTGCACCCTCAGGCCCCATCACCGCGATCTTGGCGCTGGGCCAAGCATAGTTAATGTCCCCGCGCAGATGCTTGGAGCTCATCACGATGTAGGCGCCACCGTAGGCCTTGCGGGTAATGACGGCCACCTTCGGTACCGTGGCCTCGGCGTAGGCGTAGAGCATCTTGGCGCCATGGCGGATGATGCCTCCGTGTTCCTGGGCTACGCCAGGCATGAAGCCAGGGGTATCACAAAAGGTAACTAGCGGGACGTTGAAGCAGTCGCAGAAGCGTATGAAGCGCGCTCCCTTGTCGGCGGCGTTGATGTCAATCACGCCGGCCAGTATCTTTGGCTGCTGGGCGACGATGCCCACGGGCCGCCCGTCCATGCGGGCGAAGCCGACGATGAAGTTGGTAGCGTAGCGCTCGTGTACCTCCATAAAGTCGCCGTCGTCCACCACTCGCAGGATGATCTCCTTCATGTCATAGGGTTTGCTGGGATCGTCGGGCACGAGGGTATCCAGCCTCTCATCCACGCGGCCTGGATCATCAGCGGGCTCCACCCGCGGCGGGTCCTCCAGGTTGTTTTGCGGCAGGAAAGAGAGCAGCCGCCGCACCATGGCCAGTGTCTGCGGCTCGTCAGCACCCATGAAATGAGCCACCCCGCTCTTGACGCTGTGAGCTGCAGCCCCGCCCAGGGCTTCCTGGGTTACCTCCTCGCCAGTCACCGCCCGAATGACTTGCGGCCCGGTGATAAACATGTGACTGGTCTCTTGCACCATGAAGATGAAGTCGGTAATAGCCGGGGAATAGACCGCGCCACCGGCACACGGCCCCATGATGACTGATATCTGAGGGATAACGCCTGATGCCAGGGTGTTGCGGGTGAAGATCTCGCCGTAGGCCCACAGTGAATCCACCCCCTCCTGGATGCGTGCTCCACCTGAGTCATTGACCCCGATGAGGGGCGCGCCATTCTTCATCGCCAGATCCATCACCTTACAAGTCTTCTCGCCGTGTACCTTGCTCACCGAGCCGCCGAAAACTGTGAAATCCTGGACAAAGACATAGACCAGCCGACCGTCAATAGCCCCCCAGCCTGTGACTACGCTGTCTCCGACCGGCCTATTCTTCTCCATCCCAAAGTCGGTACAGCGATGGGTGACGAACATGTCCAACTCTCGAAAGCTGCCCTCGTCCAGGAGCAAATTGAGCCTCTCCCGGGCGGTCAGCTTGCCCTTGGCGTGCTGGCGCTCTATGCGCTTTTTCCCTCCGCCCAACTTGGCCTGTTCCTTGAGTTCACGGAGCTCTCGGATTCTAGGATCGATGGCCATGAGACCTCCTGGTTAGCGGTTGACAGAAGTTGACTACAGGGCGATTAACAGGACTTCTTGAGAGTGATTGACGCTGAGCGCGTACTTGTACTCCGTGGCGGCCACTCTCGTGACCCCTCTCTTGTAACGCTTCAGCATGTCCATCAGCTCCTCAATCGAGGGAATGCCGTCAGCCCGATAGGAGACCACCAGGGTGCTATCTTGGAATTGGCGGAAAAGCTGGTCAAAGGCGCTGTGAATGCTGTTTCTATCGCTCCAGATGCCTTTGGCCTGTTTCCACTTGCGGTGCTTGGTGCGATAATCTATCTTCTCGCCCCATGCCTCGTAGTTAACGATGCCTTCTAGGAAGTGATAAAAATCCAAGTAGTCCACGCCCACGCCCCTGTTCGAGATGTACGGCGTATCAATGTAGACTAAGTCGAACTCCCCTTTTACATCGAAACCGTCCTCATTCAGAGCCACGTTCTGGCGTCCATTGGAGAACACAGCATCATTGGCCTCGGATATGAACTTCAGGAAATGGTTGGGGAAGGGGGTGTCCCATGTCGTCTTGTTGCCGAAGCTGCGCTCCACCTCCGAGGTCCTGATGTACAGGTTCTTGCGGTGGAAGAGGTTGTAGGGCCGCTTGATGGTGCAGGCCTGAAACAGGGCGAAATAGGCCAGCGCCCTTTTATAGCCGACTTTGGCGAACCCTCGGCCTGAGGCTTCGTCCTGAGGCTCAGCCCGAAGGGCTCGACCCGAAGGCTCAATCGAGCCGTCACCGAGCAGCTCGATGTTCTTGACCACCATGTCCAGCCAGCTATTCTCCTCGTCGGTGAAGTAGATGTCGGGGAAGGTGTCGTAGATGAAAGTGGGATAGTCCACCCCCTCGTGCCGCTGAAGCAGGAAGTCCACGTCGCCTGATGATAGGGTCACCTCATCGTTCTCAATGAGCGCCAGGCCGATGTAGTAGTTAAACTTGAGGACGTCGTTGTAAGTAACCTGTTTGCCCTCCCGTTTCAGCCGATGGCTGACGCAGCCCGTCCCGCCAAAGGCGTCCAGGGCAGTATCGAGCTGGAGGTCTTGGATGTTGTCCCAGATCCAATCAACTAGTTTCAGCTTGCTACCCTGGAATCTAGTCGAGGGGAAAAGAGGATTCTTTTCAATGTCAGCGACAAAGGGAAGCTCCAATTGGGGGGGTGCAAAGTACTCTACTGATGGCTCCTTGATACGTGCTGTGGTTCCCCCCTTGTATTCGAAATACCCCTCCAGGTTGCGGTACGGTGGCTTGGCCAACTGGGCCTGCCTGGCCATGTCGTTGGTCAGGTAGTACATCCAGTAGTCATCAAACACCTCGACGCCATATCTTGCGAATACCCCTGTTCCATCTCTCAACTCCTCTATTTTCGTCGCAGAGCCGATGTTCTTCGTGTTGCCACTCCCCGGCCTGTCGGCGGCGATTTGATACTTCTCGCGCAAGACAAACTCGACATCTCTTATCACCGACAGTATCTCTTTCAAATCGTCAATGGTGTAGACGCAGCTTTCATCAATCAGCTCACCTTGCTTCGTGTAGATGATGCCAAGGACATAGTGCTTGTCATACTCGTTGTAAGGGAAAGTTATGTTCTTGGCCTTGTCACGAAACCTGAAATAGCCAGTGAAGGCCCCAAGAGTGAAGCCAGATACTCTCGTGGCGGACCTGCGGTAAGTGCTCTTGATGTCCAGGGCTATCTTCCTGCCGCCAGGAGTGATGAAAATGATGTCGGGATAGAAGTTCTGGGCCTTGCTCAAAACGATCTCAAGGCCGTGATCCTCGGCAAATTGCTGGATCATGGGAAACAACATTAGCTCCAGAATCTTCGAGATCACCTTCGTGTCAAGGGAGATGCTGTAGATGTTCTTGTAGATGTCAATGAACCCCTTGACCGTCCAGTCCCGGTCTCCTGTCATCAGCACAGGCAGGTAATCGTTGATACATCTGAGCAAGCTTTCTCGAAAATCATCTTTGATTATGACTTAACTCCTAATGATACTCCACAGGAGCGGATGCAGCCAGCTCTAATCAGCCGCGCCCGCCCTATCCACTTTTTTCCTACCCTCCGCCGTTCTCACCGCAATATGCTCCTGGCGATCACCAACCGCTGCATCTCGTTGGTGCCCTCGTAGATGCGGGTGATCCGCGCATCGCGGTAGCCGCGCTCCACGGCATATTCCTTCATGTAGCCGTAGCCGCCATGGATCTGGATCGCCAGGTCGGTCACCCAACTGGCTGTCTCCGAGGCATAGAGCTTGGCCATAGCTGCTTCCTTGCTGTAGCGTGCATCGGTTTCCTCCGTTCTGTCCTTCGCCAGAGCCGCATTGTAGACCAAGAGCCGCGACGCCTCGATGCGAGTGGCCATATCGGCCAGCATCCACTGGATGCCCTGGAATTTGGCGATGAGCTGGCCAAACTGCACGCGGACCTTAGCATACTCCAGCGCTGCCTGGTAGGCGGCCTCGGCGATGCCCAGCGCCTGCGCGACACCGCTGATGCGTCCAGCGTCGAGATCGGTCATGGCGATCTTAAAGCCCTGGCCCTCCTCTCCCAGTCGGTTGGTGACAGGCACTCGACAATCCTCAAATACCAACCCGCAGGTGCTCGAGGCGCGGATGCCCAACTTTTCCTCTTCCGTGCCCACCGAGAACCCAGGCGTGTCCTTCTCGACCAGAAGCGCGTGGTGCCTCGGTACCCCTGGCTCTTGTCCGTCATGCCAAAGAGGACGATGACGTCAGCAAAACCACCGTTGGTGATGAAGTTCTTGGTGCCGTCGACAATGTACTCATCGCCATCCAACACCATAGTCGTTTCTTGGGCTGCTCCGTCGCAGCCAGCTCCGGGCTCTGTCAGGGCAAACGCGCCAATGAGCTTGCCCTTGGCCAGCGGCACCAGAAACCTCTGTTTCTGTTCTTCCGTCCCGAGCTTCTCAATCCCGTAGCAGACGAGGGAGTTCCGCACAGCCATCACTATCGCTGTAGCTGCGCAAGCTTTAGAGATTTCCTCAATGGCTACACAGTAGCTCACTGTGTCAAGGGCGGCGCCACCGTACTCCTCAGACACAGTTAGACCCAGGAACCCCAGCTCCCCCATCTTCTTGATGTTCTCGAACGGCACGTCCCCCTTCTCGTCCATCTCTTGCAGCGATGGGAGCTACCTCTTTCTCGGCAAAATCCCGGGCCATCTTGCGGATCATTTCGTGCTCTTCGGCCAGCCTCAGATCCATCGCAAACCTCCTCGTCTGTGAATCTATCTTGTCAGCGTATTATACTACAGCCTCGGACAAATGGGAAGAGACGTGTCACTTTAGGCAACAAGCGTCGGCCGCTGTGAACTCTATTATACACTAGCCGGGGTAACCAAAAACCCCCGCCTCGACTTTGCGAAGCGGGGGTGCAGGAGATGGCAAGGGCTCCCCACCTTTGACCTTCCCCCTTCCCTGGGAAAAAGGAACGAATTCGGCTTCAATCATGCCGGATCTTGCTGGTTAAATAGGGAAACCAAAAGCAGTTACCTGGACGTCGGCCACCTCCTTCCGCACAGATCAACTATCTGTCTGGCTGGCGAAGCGCTCCCAGCTCCAGGGTTCGTCCAGTATGGTCACCTCGACGGTCTCAACTCCATCTACACTCTTGGTCTTGCGCCTAACCTGCTCAACTAGATAACCAACCAGTGGGCAAGCCGGCGTGGTCAGAACCATTCGCACCTCCACCGCTCCGCCGTTGATGACGATCTCTTTGATCAGCCCTAGGTCCACGACGCTGATCCCGACCTCAGGGTCAATCACCTCTTTCAAGGCCTCGCGAATTTCTTCTCCCGTTACCGGTGCCATTTTTCCCTCCTCGGCTGCGGGCCTCGGGAGAGCCCTCTCCAGGGCGCGCACCCTTTCCTCCAGCTTGTTCTGCCCCCCCAGCGCCTCGCTGATGGCCCTAAGCACGGGGTCGGGCAGCTTTCCGTGCTCCAGGTCTACCTCCGGCCTCGCTGGCTCCTTGGGCCCCGCGATCCTGCCCGGCACCCCCACCACCGTCGCCCCAGGCGGAACCGGCTTGATGACCACCGAACCGGCGCCGATCTTGGCGTTATCGCCTATGGTGATGGGGCCGAGCACCGTCGCCCCGGTGCCGATGACTACGTTGTCCCCGATAGTGGGGTGACGCTTTTTCTTCTCCAGGCTCGTCCCGCCCAGCACCACCCCCTGGTACATCAAGACATCGTCCCCTATCTCGGCCGTCTCGCCGATGACCACGCCGCTTCCATGGTCTATGAAGAAGCGGGCGCCTATCTTGGCCCCGGGGTGGATCTCGATGCCGGTCAGAAAGCGGTTGGTGTGGGAGATAAGCCGCGCCAGAAAGAGCAGCTTGCGGTCCCAGAGGAAATGGGCTATCCGGTGCAGCCACAGGGCGTGCAAGCCAGGATAGCAGAATATCACCTCCCAGACGGTTTTGGCCGCCGGGTCCTTATCAAAGACGGTCTGGATGTCCTCTTTTATCCTCTCAAACACATTTCCCTCCTTGCTTTCTATGCAGTTTCAAAGAGAGGAGTGCTCAGGTATCTCTCACCCGTATCCGGCAGGATAACCACGATGAGCTTCTCCTTGTTCTCTTGTCTGGCAGCCACTTGTAAGGCAGCATGGGCCGCCGCGCCTGAGGAGATGCCGGCCAGAATCCCCTCCTCCTTCACCAGCCGACGGGCCATCTCGGCCGCATCCTCGTCGGCGACCTGGATTATCTCGTCCACCAGCTCCAGCCGCAGGACCTCAGGGACGAAGCCAGCGCCGATGCCTTGAATGGGATGCGGGCCGGGCTGGCCACCGGAGAGGACAGGCGAGGCACTCGGCTCGACGGCGATGGCTTTGAAGCCGGACTTAAGAGGCTTGATTACCTCGGCGATGCCGGTGATGGTGCCGCCGGTGCCTACGCCGGCTATGACGATGTCCACCCGACCGTCGGTATCCTCCCAAATTTCCCTGGCCGTGGTCTCACGGTGGATGGCCGGGTTGGCCGGGTTCTTGAACTGCTGGGGGATGAAGTACCTAGGGTCCTGGGCTGCCATCTCCTCAGCCCTCCTCACTGCCCCTGGCATCCCCTCGGCTCCGGGAGTCAAAATCAGCTCCGCCCCAAGCGCTTTCAGCAGGCTCCTGCGCTCCAAGCTCATCGTCTCAGGCATGGTCAGAACCAGCTTGTAGCCACGGGCTGCACAGACGAAGGCCAGAGAGATGCCGGTGTTACCACTGGTGGGCTCCAGGATGATGGTGTCTTCCTTGATCAATCCATCACGCTCCACTGCATCAATCATGCTCACTCCAATCCTGTCCTTCACGCTGGACAGGGGGTTAAAGGACTCTAGCTTAGCCAGCACTGTGGCCTCCAGTCCTTCCGTAACCCTATTCAATTTCACCAAAGGCGTGTTGCCAATGGTCCTGGTGATATCCTCATAGATACTTGCCATTGTGATTCTCCTTTCGAGATTTTCTTGTTGGCTAAAGGTGAGTGCCGAGCTAAAGCTCGACGCTGAAAGAGCAAAGCTCCTTCGACGGCTCGACTGAGCTCGCCGAAGTCAGGCTCAGGACATCGCCTGCGGGCTCAGATTCAGCCCCCGAAGGGGGCTTTGCCCTCTCAGCACGGCGGTTTAGCGCCGTGCCGCTTCTGCAAACCCGCGGGCTTGGTCGCACAGATTCTTTAGAGTGACGGAGTCCAAGACTTCTTCTATTGTTTTCGATAGCCTCTTCCAAAGCAGATAGGTTACACAGCCATCCATCCGATGGCAGGCATTCTCCGGGTTGGGACCAACACATTGCACTAGAGCGATCGGCCCCTCAACTGTCCTGATGATGTCTCCAGCCCTTATCCTATCCGCATCTTGAGCCAGGACATAACCACCCCCCGGGCCCTTGACGCTCTCGATGAATCCAGCCCTTCTCAATTTTACGAATAATTGTCCAATATAATGGTAGGAAATCTCCTGCCTCTCGGCAATTTCCCTCCTGAGAACCGGACCCCGATCTATGTGCAAGCCCAGGTCAATCATCGCCCTTAAGGCATACCTCCCCTTGGTGGAAATCTTCATTCAAATTCCTCCTGCGTAACAACCTTGACAAATGTCACATTTGCCTACGACGGGTTCCCAAATACGATTTTCACCACAGAGGTAGTGGAGCTTTCTCTCTGCTCTCAGTGTCCCTGAAGTGAGTCCTCGTTCGGATGCGACATCCCGCCGCACAATGGGACATCGTCAAACAACTTGTAAGAAATTATAGCATAGTTGAGTAATTTTGTCAACTATCCCGCCGCTCCGATCACGAGGATGCCCAGGAAGACCAAGCCCGACGCGAAGACGCTGATCCGTCCATAACCCTCCCGCAGCAAGGTGCTCTCCAGGAACGCACCGAACACGACGCTCATCTCCCGCACCGAACCCACGTAGCTCACGTAGCTGAGTCGCATGGCCAGAAGCACCACATAATAGGTTCTGAGGTCAGCCACTCCTGCGACCAGGATGCCTACCTTGTTGGCTCGCCATTCTGCGGCGATGTTAGCCTTCTTGCCGCTGAACAATATGCCAGGGGTGAAAGCGAGAAAAGTCACGAGAAGGACAAGATAAATGTAGGCGAAGGGCGGCACGTACTTTGTCCCTAGCTTGTCAATCATCGAATAGACAGAGATGCAGAGGCCGGTCAAGAGAGCCCAACGAGATGAGGGATTCCCCAGGTAGCGCAAGGGTGCCCATAAATCCTCAGACGAGCGCGCATTGATCAGATAGAGCCCTCCTGCTATCAGGAGGATGCCCATTAGCCCTAGGGTCGTCAACTGCTCCCTGAGGAACAGCGTGGCCCAGAGGGTAATGAAGAGGGGGGCCTATCCCCTGGCCAGGGGATAGGCAACCGATAGGTCTCCCCTTTGATATGCTTTGCCCATGGATACAAAATAGGTGACTTAGCCCAGGCCGCTGGCCAGCACGCAGGCCCAGCCCAGGGGAGGAAAATACAGAGGTGTGGTCACGAAGAGGGGAAAATTATGCCACGACAGTCACCAGGAGCAGCCACCAGGCGAAAGCTTGTTTGTCCAAGCTTCGTTTGTAGAAAAGATGATAGGCTGCGTGTAGGATGGCAGCTAAGAAGAGCAAGCCGAGAGAGGAAATGGGCACCATAACCTCCACTTGTCAATATGGCAAAAAAGGCTATAATATAACTACAGGCGGGGCGTAGCGCAGACCGGTTAGCGCGCACGGTTCGGGTCCGTGAGGTCGGCGGTTCAAATCCGCCCGCCCCGACCAGGAAAGTCCGAGGTCCAAAGCCTAATGGCCTTGGACTTTCGTTTTTGATTTCGGACTCAGGACTCTGGACCTCGGACTTTCATTTCCTCCCACAGCCCATCCTGTTCGGCCAGACTCAACTGGCTCAAGTTGAGCTCTCGTTCCCGACAGAGGTCTTCCATTCCGGAAAAGCGCCGGATAAACCGCTCGCAGGCCCCCCGGAGGGCACTCTCGGCGTCAACGTTTAACCAGCGAGCGAGGTTGACCACTGAGAAGAGGAGGTCGCCTAGCTCCTCCTCCCGCTCCTCGGCCCCCTTTGCCTCCCTCAGCTCCGCCACTTCCTCAGCTACCTTGGCTACCACCCCCTCGGCATCCGGCCAGTCGAAGCCCACTCGCGCCGCCCGCTCTTGTATAGCTTGAGCTCGGGCCAGGGCTGGCAGCGCCCTCGACACTCCATCGAGCACAGAGCGCTTCCCTCTCTCCTCTCTCTTGATCTCCTCCCAGTTGTGTAACACCTCAGCTACATCGGCCACAACAACATCGCCGAAGACGTGAGGGTGACGGCGTTTTATCTTGGCGTCAATGTCCTCGATAACCTGGGCCAAGCTAAACTCTCCCGCTTCGACAGCGATCTGAGCCTGCAGGACTATCTGAAGAAGCAGGTCTCCCAGTTCTTCCCGAAGGGCGTCCGTATCGCCAGCATCCAGAGCTGCCAGTGCCTCATAGGACTCTTCCAATAGGTGAGCCCGTAATGACCGATGAGTCTGCTTCCGATCCCAGGGGCAGCCCCCGGGGGCCCGCAGACGAGCGATAGTATCTTGAAAAGTCTCCAGCGAGCTGGGCCGAGGCAGAGGCGGCACATACAAGGAAGTCAGGTGCTCTATGTCGGGTTGGCGATCCAGTTCATAGAGAGGCACCGTTAAGGTCTGCGCCTGATCCGTGCTCGCTCCACGTACCAAAGTGACCGTATGCTCATCGGGATAGAGGTTCATCAAGGTGAGCTTGACATCACTGGCCAGTTGCTGGTTGTACAACTGACCAATTAGAGCCGGCAAGTCAGGATTCAAGCAGGGGTGGTGAAGAGCAGCCAGCTCAGTCGCATCCACAATCTGCAACCCGGCAAGGGCATCCAGCCCCAGACAGGTGAGGACCGATTCAATGAAGCTCAGCCCCTCCACCACGCGTACGCCTATCGCCTGCTGCTTGGCCAAAGCCAGAATGCGCTGCACCGAAGCTTCGCCTACCAGAGGATGGCCGGGCACGGCATAGACCACACCTCCGGGTCGCTGCCCTAACTCCAGAATCTGGCGAGCTATGTCTTCGTAGACCTCGGCGAACGTTTCTTTCTCCTCGTAGAGGTGATCAAAGAAGCGGAGAGAGGGGCTCGGGGGCAAGGAAGCCACTGCGGGATGGTGACGGGTGCGCAAATAGACTTCTCTCGCCTCTTGCAGGACTTTCTGAGCCTCCAAGGTCAATTGGTTTGGATCGCCCGGCCCTAAGCCGACGATAGTTATTCCCTGTTTCATCTCGTTTCACCTCTTGATTCTGGAGTGCGGACGCCAGTCCGCAGACTTGCGCCCGCACTCCGGATCCCAAACTCCCAAGCACTGATTATAGTGTAAAGTGGCGATTACGCAAGAGCTTATGTTCATAAAATGGCATTTGACTTTTTGTTGCCTGATCAGTATAATATAAACAGTTTGAGCGCGGGTGTGACGCAGTGGTAGCGTATCTGCTTCCCAAGCAGACTGTCGAGGGTTCGAATCCCTTCACCCGCTCCAATACAAAACAGCCTCTCGGATACAGGTTCCGGGAGGCTGTTGTATCTCAGAGAGTATCCATCTAGGTGCCCGGCACTTTTGGTCGAAACTTCAAAGGCAACGAGGCCTGGAAGGCGAGTGGGCAGCTCGCCCCAGGCGACATCGGCAAGTGCCGGGCACCTTAGCGTCACCACCTCCGCAACGTCACATCCCCGGTCAAGCACTTTTGGTCGAGACTTCAAAGGCAACGAGGCCTGGAAGGCGAGTGGGCAGCTCGCCCCAGGCGACATCGGCAAGTGCCGGGCACCTTAGCGCCACGACCTTCGCAACGTCACATCCCCGGCCAATATCCGCTTACGTTGGCCGTCAGTTGTGCGCAGGATGAGGGCTCCGTCGGCGTCTACCCCCTCGGCCCAGCCCGCCAGCACTCCACAAGGCGTGGTCACCTGCACCTGACGGGCCAGGTTGAAGAGGCGGGCCGCCCACTCCTCATGGGGCAACTCTCCCCTCCTCAGGGACTTGTACCTTGCCTCGATTCCCTCCAGGATTTTCCACAACAACTCCAGCCGCGAGACTTCCCGGCCTAGCTCCTGAGAAAGGCTGGTTGCCATACCCCTCAACTCTGGCAGAGTAGAGATGGCTAAGTTGACGTTCAGCCCCATCCCCACGACGACGTAGTCGAGGTACCCACCTGTCGTCTCCGATTCTGTCAGGATACCGCCTGCCTTCTTGCCACGGATGAGGATGTCGTTGGGCCACTTCAGATCCACTGACAGGCCCGTGAGTCCTTCGATGGCGTCAGCAATGGCCAGAGAGCAAATCATAGTCAATCGCTGAGCTTGCTTGGGGGCCAGGTCGGGGCGGAAGAGCAGGGACAGGAGAAGGCTGGTGCCTGGTGGAGCTAACCACTTCCTGCCTAGCCGCCCCTTTCCTGCCGTTTGCTCATCGGCGATGACCAGCGTACCTTCTGGCGCGCCTTGGGCAGCCAACCCCTTGATCAAGTCATTGGTCGAACCGAGGGAGGAATAGTATACTATGCTCTGGCCGATGAGGTCTGTCTTTAGTCCTCTTCTAATGCTTTCAGCCGATAAGTCGCTCAAGTCCACCTTTGCCCCCTTCTATGTCAAAGTTACCACAAAAGGAGGGCAAAGTCAAGCCTTGTTGACTAGAAAGGCGATTTCTGGTAAACTATGGAGAGAAAGCAAAGGGCAGCAGGATAAGTCCTGCCTTATTCTTTGCCACTATTGGCTGAGAAAAGGGGAGAAATTATGAAAAGGCTGTGGTCGCCTTGGCGTATGGAATACATACTAAGCGAGAAGGGCAAGGCGTGCATTTTTTGCGATAAAATCGCCGACAACGACGACCAGGCCAATCTCATCCTCCACCGAGGCAAGAAGTGCTATGTGATGCTTAATCGCTATCCCTATAACAACGGCCACTTGATGGTCATCCCTTATCAGCACGTGCCAAGCCCAGAGCAGTTGGAAGAAGATGCGCTAACTGAGATGATGCTCATGGTCAATAGGGGCCTCGAGGCGTTGCGCCGAGCCATGCACCCGGATGGTTTCAACCTAGGGATCAATATCGGCAAGGCAGCAGGGGCAGGAGTCGAAGAGCACGTCCACATCCACGTTGTCCCCCGCTGGGAGGCAGACACCAACTTCATGCCCATCTTTTCACACATCCGTGTTATTCCAGAGCTTCCTGACGACACTTATCGAAAACTGAAGGGCGCCTGGGAAGAGTCCGAATGCTAAGCGGAGGTGAGGGAAATCCTAGCCACGTCTGAGTCCAAGAAATGGTGGTGGTAGCTTGCGATCAGGGTTCAGCTTAGCCTGTCGTCGTCTCCAACGTCGCCTGGCCTGGGCGATGTTCCCCATCAGGGCGGGAGGCATAAAAAGTGTCCCCCCGATTCTCTTGGGGAGCGCTCGTCGCCTCTGGCGTCTGGTGTTTCGGCCACGGGAGACAGTCGAGGAACAGAACAACTGGAATCTATATCTGGACATCACCTGGTTCGGTGTCCTGAGCGGCATCACGTCTACCTTCGTCAGCGTCTTCGCCATTCGCCTGGGGGCTTCCAATACTCTGGTGGGACTGTTGGTCTCCCTGCCAGCGCTGATCAACATCTTCTGGTTGATACCCTCGGCGCGGATCATCGAGCGCCAACGACGCCGTCTACCCATCATCGTACTGGCAGGCTTCTTGCAGCGCCTGGGCTACCTGCTCATCGCTCTGATGCCCTTTGTGCTTCGCGCTCATCGGCCAGAGGCACTGGTCGCCCTGGTGGCCCTCATCACTCTCCCCACAGCTATGGCCAGCGTGGCCTTCACATCCCTGATCGCAGAGGTGCTGCCCGCTGATAAGCGCGCGCAGGTGATCAGCATCCGCAGCGTGCTCGTCTCCACCGTCAGCACCGTCACTGTGCTCATCAGCGGGAAGCTCCTCGACCTTCTGCCCTTTCCCCTGAACTATCAGCTTCTCTTCGGCGCCGGCTTCGCTGCCTCTTTGGTCAGCCTATACTACGTGAGCCACATTCAGGTGGCTGATGCCATCGTGGCTGACCAGCAGGCCCGGCGTAAGGCACCACTCGCTATTCGCCTGCGCCGCTTCGTGAAGCAGATAATGAAGCAGCGTGATTTCGTGCGCTTTTCCGCCAGTGCTTTCGTCTTTCATTGGGGACTCTATCTGCCCACGGCTCTCTACGCCATCTATCGAGTAAAGAACCTGGGCGCTTCCGATACCTGGATCGGCCTACTTTCTATGACCCAGAGCGCGGTTACGACAGTGACCTATTTCTATTGGGGGAGGGTGGCCAGCCGAAAGGGCAACCGCCTGGTACTGCTTATCTCCAGCTTGGGCCTGGTGCTCTTTCCCGTCCTGACCGGCCTCTCGACGAGGATCGAGCCCCTGCTCCTCGTATCCGTCATAGGCGGCATGTTTGGAGCAGGGTTCAGCCTGTCCTTCTTTAACACCTTGCTGGAGGTCTGTCCGCAGGAGCGACGCCCCAGCTACGTGGCCATTCACACCACCTTGATCAACGTGGCCGCTTTCCTGGCCCCCCTGTTGGGCACTTCACTGGCCAACCTCCTGGACATCAGGATTGCCTTCTTCATCGCCGGGGCCGTGCGCTTGTTGGGAGCGGGCTTCTTCTACCGATTGATTGTCCGCAGGCGCTAGCCAAAGTCAGTTCCTACCGCAGAGCACGCAGAGTTCGCTGAGATTCTATGAGGTTTCCTCTGCGCTCTCGGCGTACTCTGCGGTGAATTCAAGGCCACTCGTAAAAAGTGCAAACCTGCTGGTGTGATAAGAAGCTTCGAGGAGGAAGTTAAATGAGCAACGAACGCGAGGTCCTTATCGTTAGCGCCGCGCGCACCCCCATCGGCCGCTTCCAGGGTGCGCTGTCCAGCGTCCCAGCCTCAGAGTTGGGGGCTGTGGCCATCAAGGCAGCAGTGGAGCGCGCGGGCATCTACCCAGGCTCCATCGCTGAAGTGCTGATGGGCAACGTCGTGCAAGCTGGACAAGGCCAGGCCCCGGCTCGCCAGGCAGCCATCAAAGCAGGCATCCCTCCCTTCGTCGGGGCGACGACAGTCAACAAGATCTGCGGTTCGGGCCTGAAGACGGTAATGCTGGCCGCGGCGATGATCAGGGCTGGCGACGGCCAGATATTCGTCGCCGGGGGAATGGAGAACATGAACATGGGGCCTTACATGCTGCCAAAGGCCCGCTTTGGCTACCGCCTGGGCCATGGCCAGCTTGTGGACGCTATGGTCCACGACGGGCTGTGGTGCACTTTCACCAACCAGCATATGGGTAATTCGGCCGAGTGGATCGCTCAAGAGTACGGCCTCACCCGCCAGGAGTTGGACGAGTACGCTTATCACAGCCACATGAAGGCCATCGCTGCCATTGATGCAGGCAAGTTTGGGGAAGAGATCGTGCCGGTGGAGGTTCCCCAGCGCAAGGGGCCGCCCGTCCTCTTCGATACCGACGAGTGCCCCCGCCGTGATACCTCACTGGAGGCTCTGGCCAGGCTCAAGCCTGCTTTCCAAGAGGACGGCTTGGTGACTGCTGGCAATTCGCCGGGCATCACCGATGGGGCAGCCGCGGTGGTGGTGATGAGCCGAGGGAAGGCAGATGAGTTGGGGATAGAGCCCTTGGCGCGGATCGTCGGCTACGATCAGGCGGCTGTGGAGCCGCTGAAGGTTTTCACCGCCCCCATCTCCGCCGTACGCAAGCTGTTAGAGAAGACCGGCTACAGCCTGGACGATTTCGATCTCATCGAAGCAAACGAGGCCTTCGCTGCCCAGATGTTGGCCAACGGCAAGGAGCTGGGCTGGGACTGGGCCAAGGTAAACGTCAACGGCGGGGCCGTTGCCCTGGGCCATCCCATTGGCTGCAGCGGGGCACGCATCCTGACCACGCTCATCTGCGCCCTGAAGGATCGCGGCCTCGAGACCGGCCTGACCACCCTCTGTCTCGGGGGAGGGGAAGCGGTGGCGATGGTTGTCGAGATGACCTAAAGCAGCGCCGCGAAACATCTCAAATCTCCCAATGGTAAGGGCACCCCTTGTAGTTGTCCTTGTTTCTGGGGGCAACCGCAAGGGTGCGCCCGCACTGGCCCCTTATCTGCGATGTTCAGTCGTGGAATCGTTATCCCCACAATTCCTCAGCTACCCATCCCAGTCCCAACTCCTCCAGCTTTTCCCGGCTTGGCTTGCCGGTTTCCGGATCCCAATCCCTGGCCTTGTAGTACTCCCTGAGCATCAGTTCCAGATCAGGCACGTGGCCCTGGGTCCCGCCCTCAGAGAGGGGCTGCAAGAGCAGTTGGGGTAGCCTGTCGTCGGCACGGGTCAGCCCGAGGCGATCATTGAAAGCCCGCTTCAGGTTCCAGATGCGCTCGCCCGCGAGCGGCATGTCGTCAGGGCTCACCTCCCAGCCGGTAGCTGCTGCCAGCAGGTCAATATAGCTCTGGGCAGGGGCGTTGGAGAAGTAACACACGATGAGGGCGTTGCAGAAGCTGCGCCAGTCCTGATGGCGAGCCACAATCTGGGCCTTGCCTTCTATCTGAAAACGGTCGGTCATAGGAATCCCCAACTCATCCACCGATCGCCCGCTCTCCACCCAATACATGTCACTCTGATTGTGACTCCCCCCAAGAGGCGAGGTAGCGTAAACCAGAGCCATGGACGAAAAGGCACGGGGATCGTGCATGCCGAGCTCCAGGCCGTTGACCTGGGCGGCCAGTTCCTCCGCTCCGTACCGCTGACCCAACCGTCGCGAGCCCTCAGCTAAGACATTGCCAAAGCCCTCCCTTCGCGCGATCATCCCGATCAGCTCGGCGACCGTGTCCGGATCGCCCCATCGCAGAGCTAGGCCGCCCGTCTCGGCGGAGCCGATTACGCCGCACTCGAAGAGGTGGTGGGCGAAGGCGATTGTGGAGCCGGTGCTGATGGTGTCCAGGCCGTAGGCATCGCAGAGGTGGCCCAGGTAGGCGACGGCGGGGAGGTCGTCAATGAGCAGCAGGGTGCCCAGAGCAGCAACGGTCTCATACTCTGGCCCCTTGGTTTCCGTTAGCTTATACTTACCCTCTTTCACCTCCACATTGCGTCCGCAGGCGACGGGGCAGCCATAGCAGGTGGAGTGGCTGGTGAGGATGGTCTCGGCCATAGTCGAGCCGCTGAGGGCTTCCGCCTCGGGAAACTCCCCTTCGGTAAAATAGCGGTTGGGAGTGCTCCCCAAAAACATGAGGTAATCGAGCGTTCCGGCCGTTCCTGTGACCCGAAGCGCCTCAGTGAGCGTATCGTCCTCGAGGATGCTCAGCGTCTCCCGGACGATGGTCTTGAAACGCTGCTCCTCGGCCAGAGGAATCTGTCCATTGCCGCGCACGGCCACAGCCTTGAGATTCTTGGAGCCCATGACCGTACCCATGCCGGTTCGGGCTGCTGCTCGCCCCCTATCGCTCATGATGGCCGCGTACTTTACCAGGTTCTCACCACCCAACCCGATGGAGGCCGCTTTGGTCTTAGCGTCGCCAACTTCCTTCCTGATGGCTTCCTGGGTCTCGTAGGTACCCTTGCGCCATAGGTACTTGGCGTCCCTGAGGGTGGCCTTGCCATCGACGATGTGCAGGTACACCGGCTCCGGCGCTTTGCCCTTGATGATGATCCCATCGTAGCCGGCGAAGCGCATCTCCGGCCCGAAGAAGCCGCCGGAATTGGCCTCGCCCCAGAGGCCGGTGAGGGGCGAGCGAGCGCAGACCACGAAGCGGCCGCAGGAGGGAGCACGGGTGCCCGTGAGCGGGCCGGTCATGAAGAACAGCGGATTCTCCGGCCCCAGGGGATCAGTCTTGGCGCCCACCATGTCGTAGAGGTAGCGGCAGGCCAGGCCGCTCCCGCCGATGAACTCTCTGGCGTAGTTTTCGTTGAGAGGTTCGTCCTTGATCTTGCCGCTGGTCAGGTCAACGACCAGTAACTTTCCCATGTAGCCGTTCATGGCTTTTTATCCCCTCAGGCTCGCATCTTGTTCTTGGCGTGTCGTCCTTCAATCAATCTCGACCCGCCATCAGAAGGGTTCGCCAGAAGCCGCAGCCGCTCCTCCGGAGGAAGTAGTAGTGAACGATGGCAAAAGCCAAGTCAGCAAGGCCAAAGAGGGTGAAGATAAGCGGTTCGCCCAGAAACAGAGAGTGGATCACGAAAAAGGCGAAGCCGAGGGATCGCACCACGATGGCTGCAGGCACGACCGCGATGTTTCGCTCTGCATTCACGTAGGCCAGCAGGTAGACAAAGGGTAAGGTGACGAAAACCATCCCACCGCCTCGGAAGTACATCAGGTCTGTGGGGAAGGGGAGCCCAAAGAGCCCCGTTATGAAGCCAGGGGCGAACAATATGGGCAAGCCCACGGCCCAGTCGTAGATAGCACCAGCGAGCATGGTCAGGCCTAAGATCCTCAAACTGCGAACCTTCTCTTCCATCCTGTGTCTCCTTTCTCAAGAGAAAGCATCAGGCTCAAGGGCCCCACAAGAGCATGTCGGAGAATTCACGTAAAAGGTGGCTTGAAGGCCACACTCCGCCTCAAGACTAGCATGTTAGCGTACTGGTTGCAGCACCTGTGCCGCTAAGACGCTATGACCTTAGAAATCAATGCTCCTGCCTTCGTAGGCGTAGCGGAAGAGCCGGGCAAGCTCCTCCCGATCTGGAATGCGGGCGCTGGTCACGGTATCGTTCTCGCCGTCCTCGATCATCTTCTGCAAGGCGGCCTCAAAGTCCTCCCGCGAGATGCCCAACTCTTCGACCGATTTAGGCTGGTTGATGCGCCGCGCCAGGTCTCGAACGGCCTCGGCCAGCCTGGCCGCCCCCTCCGCATCGGAAGCAGTGCCCAATCCCAGAAAGCGGGCGATCTCCGCGTAGCGCCCTGGGACCTCCCGGGCCGTGAACTCTATGGTGTAGGGCAGGAAAAGCCCCACCGCCCGCCCGTGGGGAATTCCAAACAGCGGGCTCAGAGGATGTCCCATGGCATGGGCCAGCGCCCCCATCGAATTGCCAAAGCCCAACCCGGCGATCGCAGCCGCGTTGTGCATTTTCTCATGAGCCTCGGCATCCTCGCTATCGGCAACCATCCGGGGCAGATAGTCGAACACCAGTCGGATGGCCTTCAGGCACAGGCCGTCGCAGAAATCGTTTGCCCAACTGCTGGTGTAGCCCTCGATGGCGTGGGTCAGGGTATCCATTCCGGTGTCGGCGGCGATCTGGGGAGGCAGCGCCTTCACAAAAACGGGGTCCACGATGGCCAGGTCGGCCATGTTCTCCCGCGAGCCCAAGACGAGCTTCCGCCTGTCCTCGGCGTCGGTCAGCACCACCACCCAGGTGACTTCCGCGCCGGTGCCGCTGGTAGTGGGGATGGTGATGAGCCGGGCCTTCTGGCGCAGCCCCAGCGGTATCATGGGATTGATCTCCCCTGGCTCCATGTCGGGCCGCTCGTAGAGCACCCACATGGCTTTGGCCGCGTCCAGGCAGGAGCCGCCTCCCAGGCCGACGATCCAATCGGGACCGTACTCGCTCATGGCCGCCGCGCCCCGCTTTACTATCTCAAACGAGGGGTTGGGCTGAACCTCGGCGAAGGTCTGATACTCCATACCTGCCGCCTTCAATTGTTCAGCGACGAGTTCCACGAAGCCCAGTTCGACCATGTTCCGATCGGTGACGATGAACGCCCGCCGACCCTGGATCTCGCTCAGGTAGCCCAGGGCGCCTTCGCCGTAGACAACCTCCGGGCTAGCGAAAAACCACATGGGTCACCTCCCAAGTGTAAATGGGCTGCCAAACCTCCAGGGCGGCCTGAGCCTGGTTCAAGCAGAAGAACTACCTGAACAGATTGGGGTCTACTTGCACCACGGAATGAATCTCATCGGTGGACATGATGTGCTCAATCTTAGCCAAGGTTCTCCGAATGGTCTCCGCGTCGGGAGCTTCCCACTCGCAGAACACTTTATTGGCTTCCCCGGCCGACCAAGAGTTGAGCCACTGTACGCCGGGTTCCAGAGAGGCCAATATCTCGTGCGCACTCTCGAACAGTTGATCCTGAGTGATCTCCAGGTTCGGTGTATGAACGATGATGAACCTTGCCATTTGATCTACCTCCTTCTTGCTGACACAACCGGGGGCAAGCCCGGTCTATTCTGGGAACTCCGTCTCGATGTGGGTACAGCACTCCACCAGTTCCTGGGCGGCCTTTACGTTGCGCATGATCATGGCCATGTTGCCCTTGAGCTTCAGTTGGCGGGTCATCAGCCCCTGGATGGGGTCCAGCTTCTTCTCAATGACCTTGCGCCAGGAGCTCAGCGTGGCACTCATCCTGAACACTGGCTGCTCCTCCTTCTCGTCGCCGATGAGCCTGGCCCCGCGGCACTTTCCGTGCCAGAGGTCAATGTAGAAGATGCCCTGCTCTTCTATCTCGCCCCCTGGCTCGACGATGAAGTAGAAGTCGCCCTCCCAGTTCTTGGCCGCCTGGGCGTAGGACTCGCTCTCGTTGAGTTCCTGGCAGAGAGCCTTGATCCATTCGTCCGAAATAAAGTTCATTTTCGTTTTCTTCCTCCTCGAAGTATTGTCATGGTTTTGCACTGCATTGAATTGAGAAACGAGGAACGAGTGATGAGGAACGAGTAATTCGTTCCTCGTTACCTAAATTGAGTCATTACCTCATAACCTCTATCCCCCATCTCACCTGTTGCACCTTGCCCCGTTCGCCGATCAGTCTCTCCACCATCTCCGCGAACGCCTTCGGATCGCCGCTGGTGTAGAAGAACTGCTTGCCCACCCTGTTGGCGCGATTGGCCAGCCCTTTCTTCTCCAACACCCGCTCAGTTTGGCGAGCCACAGCCTGGCTGGGATCTATCACAGTCACCCCTGGCCCCACCACCCGCTCGATAGTTTTCCGCAGGAAGGGGTAGTGAGTGCAGCCCAGCACCAGGGAATCAATGCATGCATCCAGCATCGGCTTTAGACAATCCGCCAAAAGGTCCTCCGTCTCGACATCCTCGATCAGCCCCGCCTCGACCCTCTCCACCAGGCTGGCGAAGAGCTCCCCCTGAAAAGTAGCCTGGGTGGCGATGACTCCTATCTTCTTGCTCTCAGTCCTCTCCGCCGCCGGCTTGATGGCCGGCTCCATCCCCACGATGGGCACTTGGAAGGTCGCCCGCAGGTGATGCAAACTCACTGCTGAGGCGGTGTTGCAGGCCACCACCACGATCTTAGCCCCTTGTTGGATCAGGAAGGCCGTGATAGCCTCGGACAGTTTTCTGACCTCTTCCAGAGGGCGGGGGCCGTAGGGGCAATTGGCGCTGTCGGCAAAATAGAGGATGTCCTCGTGGGGGAGCTGTCTGGCGATCTCCCGCATCACCGAGAGACCGCCTACGCCGGAGTCAAAGACACCGACAGCTCCTTGTTGATTGGGAACAGTTGAGGTGCCAGGCACTTCTGAGAAAGCCATCTTGTCCAGCGCCGAAGACGACTGAAAAGTAGTTCTTGCTTTGAAATCCTCGGTGAAAGTGCCTGGCACCTGGATGCTCATGCTGCATCTAGCTCCTCGCTGCTGAGACAAAGTCTTCGAACAGTCGCCGCATGTGTGGGGCATCCTCCACCAGCTCCTCAGGGTGCCACTGCACACCCAGGGCGAAGGGGTGATCATTGCCCTCAATAGCTTCTATCACGCCATCGGTGGCTCGGGCCACAACCCTGAAGCTCGGTCCCAGGTCTTTGACGGCCTGGTGATGCGTACTGTTGACGGCGACCCGGCTCTGGCCCAAAACAGCGGCTAGAAACGAATCGCCGTTGACCGTCACCTGATGGGCCAGGTAGTTGCGAGGATAGTCAGGCCAACAGTCGTGTTTGAGGGAACCCAGCATCTGAGAGGCGATGTCCTGGTAGAGAGTGCCACCTGCCGCCACGTTCAGTACCTGGGTGCCCCGGCAGATACCCAAAACTGGCAGGTCCTCAGCCAGAGCCCAGCGAGCCAACGTCAACTCCACTGTATCCCGCGCGTTGTCTATCTGGCCGCACTTTTCGTGGATTGCTTCGCCGTAGTGTCTCGGATGTACGTCTTCGCCACCGGCCAAGAGCAGGCCATCGAGCCGCTCA
>Ga0209986_10001152_pt1 | contig 25660 bp, 20 predicted proteins | sample BlataG_FD_183168 | JGI IMG/M metagenome (GOLD analysis project Ga0209986, IMG submission 183168) | Deep subsurface microbial communities from Black Sea to uncover new lineages of life (NeLLi) - Black_00105 metaG (SPAdes) (version 2) | ecosystem: Environmental > Aquatic > Marine > Oceanic >... | reverse complement strand
TAAAATGTTTTTTCTCTTGACATTAACTCGGTGCAAAAAATATAATGAGAACCTCAAAAAATGGGCTATTTCCTCTTTTTCTTACTCGCTGCATTGACCGTTGGTGCAGTCCTGGGTATGATTATCTCCAAAAACCAGGCTTACAATGCCATTTTCCTGATCCTTGCCTTTGCCTGTATGGGAGGTCTCTTTGCTCTTCTCGAAGCACCTTTCATCGCAGTGGTCCAAATCATCATCTATGCGGGCGCTATCATGGTTCTCTTTATCTTCGTGGTTATGATGATCAATGTGCGTTCTGGTATTCCAGCTGAAAAAAAGAAATGGATTATTTATCTTTCTCTAGTGCTCGCTGTTGTCCTTATCATCGAGCTTATTCTCTCAATAAAAGGAGCTTTTACTCTCCCGGTCTCGACGGCAATAATAAAAGCCGGGCCTACTGATCTTGGCCGGCTCCTTTTTACTAAGTATCTTTATCATTTTGAGATCACTTCAATCTTGATAATAGCCGCCTTAGTCGGTGCTATTGTATTAGTTAAGAAAAAAGAAAAAGAATGATTCCTACAAATTATTTCTTAATCTTGAGCGTCGTTCTCTTCGTTCTGGGCGCCATCGCATTTTTTATAAAAAGAGATCTCATCACACAGTTTATGTCCATAGAGATTATGCTCAATGCAGCCAATCTAGCTTTTATAACCCTAGCAAGGTCAGCAAATTCCCCAGATGGACAGATCATTGTCTTTTTTATCATTACTGTTGCGGCTGCTGAGGCGGCTGTTGGTCTGGCTATCATTCTTCTTATTTTCAGGCAAAAAAAGACAATCAAATCCGAAGATATAAAATTAATGAAAGGATAAAATGACTGAGATATTCTGGCTCATCCCATTTATACCAGCGGCAAGTACTCTTATCCTGGCAGTCTTTGGAAAAAAGCTCCCCAAAAAATATGTCTCCTTCCAGGCCTGTTTTGCAGTCTTTGCCTCCTTTGTTATTTCGGCCATCTCAGCTGTAGGGCTTCTTCAAACAGCTCACGGAAACTACCCATTGGTCAAAAATCTTTTCTCCTGGATTCAGGCAGGAAGCTTCCAGGTCAACCTTTCTATCATGTTTGATCCCTTATCTGCTGTCATGGCTCTGGTCGTTAGCGGAGTGGGTTTTATCATTCATGTTTATTCGGTTGGCTATATGGCAAATGATGAGGGCTATACCCGTTATTTCACTTATTTAAACCTCTTCACTTTTTCCATGCTTATACTTGTTATGGCTTCAAACTTAGTCTTGATGTTTGTCGGCTGGGAAGGAGTTGGGCTTTGTTCTTATTTATTGATCGGTTTCTGGTTTGAGAAACACTCAGCTGCAAATGCAGGTAAAAAAGCTTTCATTGTTAACCGGATAGGTGATACAGGCTTCCTCCTGGGCATTCTCTTCATCTTTATTCATATAGGAAGCGGAGAGTTTACAGCTATTAACGAAGCCATCTCAGGAGGAGCTATCTCAGTTGGGCTGGCCACTTTGATCGCTATTCTTCTGTTTGTAGGAGCAACAGGAAAATCTGCTCAAATCCCTCTTTATGTCTGGCTTCCTGATGCCATGGAAGGCCCTACCCCTGTCAGCGCGCTAATCCACGCTGCCACCATGGTTACAGCTGGAGTCTATATGGTCTGCAGGATGAATCTTCTCTACACTCTATCCGAAACTGCAGCTCAGGTAGTAGCGCTTGTGGGTGCGATCACAGCTGTCTATGCGGCCACAATGGCTTTAACCCAGAATGACATAAAAAGGGTTTTAGCTTACTCTACGATATCTCAAATAGGATACATGTTCATAGGCTGTGGTGTCGGCGCCTACGCAGCAGGTATGTTCCACTTGTATACACATGCCTTCTTCAAGAGCCTCCTATTTCTGGCTGCTGGAAGTGTCATGCATGCGCTGTCTGGTGAAATAAACATGAAAAAAATGGGAGGGCTGCGAAAATACCTTCCTCTAACCTATCCTACCTTTCTCATCGGTGCAATTGCCATCGCTGGTGTTCCGTTTTTTTCTGGCTTTTTCTCAAAAGATGCTATCCTCACCAGGGCATTCGCTCAAGGTCAGTATTCAACATTTTATTATTTTATTTGGGGGCTAGGGATTATGGGAGCAGTGCTTACAGCCTTTTATATGTTTCGCCTCGTTTTTCTGACTTTCCATGGGGAGGAACGCCTGGATCCTGAAGTAAAAAAGCACATCCATGAATCCCCCAAAATCATGACCATACCTCTGGTCATTCTAGCTTTCTTCTCTGTTGGCGCAGGATATATCGGACTTCCTGTTGTTCTGGGAAAGAAGCTCAACTTTTTCGGCAAATTCCTGGAGCCTGTGATAAAAGAGGTTCAGGAAGTTCATCTTAGTATACAAACAGAGTGGATGCTTATAGCGATTGCAGCCGTCGTGGCTTTTTTAGGAATTTTTATTGCTTATGTTTTCTACATCAGATCCCCGTTGATTCCACGCAATCTGGCCACCAGATTTCCCACCATCTACAAACTCATGTTTAACAAATACTATGTGGATGAGATCTATAATGCAGTCTTCGTGAAGCCCACGATTAAAGGTTCGGAGATTATATATGATAATTTTGATTTAAAAGTCATCGACGGAGCTGTCAACGGGACCGCAACAGCCACCGGCTTTGCGGGAAAAATCCTGAGTTTTTTCCAGAGTGGCTTGATTAAAGATTACGCCCTTATTTTTCTTTTAGGAGTAATTATCTTTTTAGCTTATCTATTGTTTTAAAAAATGAATTTACCAATATTGAGTCTAATTACTTTCCTCCCCCTTGCAGGAGTCGTTCTGCTCATTTTCATTCACCGCGACAGGAAAAACCTTCTCCGCTTTCTTTCCTTGGCCATAGCCATCATTACCTTTATTTTTTCTCTTACTCTCTATTTCAATTTTAATGATCAAATTCCCGATCCGCAGTTCGTGGAGAAAGCTGACTGGCTTGGCTATGGAATCAACTATCATATCGGAGTTGACGGGATAAGCCTCTTTCTTATCCTTCTGACAACTCTCTTGATGCCTATTATCATCCTTTCTTCCTGGACATACATCCAGAAGAGAGTAAAGGAATACCTTATTTTCATGCTTATCCTCGAGACAGGGATCATCGGCGTTTTTGTTGCCCTCAACCTTTTTCTCTTTTACGTTTTCTGGGAAGCCATGCTTATTCCGATGTATTTTCTCATCGGCATTTGGGGTGGTCCCCGGCGAATTTATGCCACTCTGAAATATGTCCTTTTTACGATGTTCGGAAGCTTGCTGATGTTAGTGGCAATCTTCTTCCTTTATTCTATGTATTACAAGGCTACAGGCGTCTATTCTTTCAACCTTTTTGATTATTACAATCTTATCCTGAATCCCAATATTCAAATCTGGCTTTTTCTGGCTTTTGCTCTTTCTTTTGCCATAAAAATACCTTTATTCCCGTTTCACACCTGGCTGCCCGATGCTCATGTGGAGGCTCCCACGGGCGGTTCTGTAATCCTGGCCGCGGTGCTCTTAAAAATGGGAGCTTATGGTTTCCTCCGTTTTGCCCTTCCTCTTTTTCCCGATGCTGTAATGAAATTTCTCCCTTATCTGGCTGCGCTAAGCTTGATAGGAATCATCTATGGAGGTTTGATGGCACTCATCCAGAAAGATGCAAAGTCCCTGGTCGCCTATTCCAGCGTAAGCCATATGGGGCTGATCATGCTGGCTATCTTTGCTTTGAACACTGAAGCAATGCAGGGGGCTATTTTCCAGATGCTCAGCCATGGATTGAGCACAGGGGCTCTGTTTTTGATTGTCGGCATCCTCTATGAAAGATCCCACACCCGAATGATTAATGACTATGGTGGAGTCAGTAAACAAATGCCTGTTTTTTCTGCTTTTTTCCTGATATGCATGCTTTCATCGGTTGGGCTTCCTGGTCTCAACGGATTTATCGGAGAAATATTGTGTATCTTTGGAATTTTTAAAGCCAACAAGCTTCTTGCCATCCTGGGCATATCAACCATTATCCTGGCAGCTGCGTATCTGTTCTGGATGTTCCAGAGAGTTATGCAAGGACCTATAAAAAATGAAAAGATTTTATCCTTCAAAGATATAAACAAAAGAGAGATTGGCTATCTTGTGCCTATAGTCATCATGATGTTCTGGATGGGAATTTACCCCAAGCCTTTCCTGAGTAAAATGGAAAGCTCTGTTACTCATCTCCTCAACAGAGTCAATAAGAGAGAGATTTATTTCACTCAAAGTCAAAAGGATAAGGACTTCTTGTTAGAAATCGAATCTAAAACAACCGAAGAAAAAAACGAGGAAAAGGAAAATAAATTCAGATGAATAGCTTCTTTGCCTTGTCCCCTCTTCTGATAATTGTCTTTGCCTCTCTTCTCGTTTTGCTTCTTGATGTTTTCTTAAAGAAAGAAAATAAAAATTACTTAGCCTACATCTCTCTTATTTTCCTCGTTATCTGTGGGTTTATATGTATCAAATTCTGGAATAAAAACTACTCATACTTTAACGGCAATCTTATCCTTGATAACCTCTCTCTTTTCTTTATTTTTATCCTAGCTCTAGCAACAGGCTTTGTCATTCTTCTCTCCATGAAGTACATCTCCTTTCAGGATGTAAACTACGGCGAGTTCTATGCCCTCCTTCTTTTAGCCTTATCAGGTGTGGCGATCATGCTCTCTTCCTTAGATCTTCTGATCATATTCTTAGGCTTAGAGGTCCTTTCCATTTGCAGTTATGCCCTGGCTGGCTTGAAAAGAAAAGACGAGAAATCCTCAGAGGCGGCCATTAAGTATTTTCTGCTGGGAAGTTTTGCCACAGCTTTCCTCGTCTACGGCTTAGCTCTTCTCTACGGCTCTTCCCATTCAACTAATATTTCCTCAATCATTAATTTCTTCATAATAGAATCCGACCTGAGCATCATGGCTCTTATTGGCTTAGGTTTAGTTATCATAGGATTCGGTTTCAAAATTGCTGTTGTTCCTTTCCATATGTGGACTCCAGATGTCTATCAGGGTGCTCCCACACCGATCACTGCCTTCTTTTCCGTAGTGCCCAAAGCAGTTGGTTTTATCGTATTCTTAAGAATATTTACTCCATACTGGAAAAATGCTCTCAATACTCAGGCTATCTTCTGGATACTCTGGGTTATATGTGTCTTAACCATGGTAGTAGGAAATCTCGTAGCTTTGCGCCAGACAAACTTGAAAAGAATACTTGCTTACTCAAGCATTGCCCATGCAGGCTACTTGCTTATAGCCATCCTGGCCCAGGACAATTCTAGCCTGGTCTTCTACCTTACAGTTTATCTATTCATGAATATAGGTGCTTTTGCCGCTGTTATCGCGTTGAGCAGAAAAGGGAAAGAATACCTTGAACTCGAGGATTACGCTGGAGTCGGGTTTAAATACCCCTGGATTGGCGTAACCTTTTCTATCTTCCTTCTTTCTCTGGCAGGGTTTCCGCCCACAGGAGGCTTCCTGGCTAAGTTTTATATATTCTCTACTGCCGTAAGGCAGGATCTTCTGCCTCTGGTTATAATCGGAGTCCTGGCCAGTCTTATCTCTGTTTTTTATTACTTGAGGATTATCGTCTACATGTATATGAGAGAGCCTGCCCGCGAAATAGAAATAGCCATAGAAAACCCGGCTTTATTCCTGGTCCTCTTCTTCTGTCTGTATGGAGTACTCCAATTGGGCCTCTATCCCAGAAATATCCTGGTCCTGATTAATCAAGCTATCAGCTCCTTCTTTTAGCTTTTAAGGGGACATTCCCCAAGGTACCACCTTTACAAATTTGCATCTCTTTTAGCCTTCCACAGATAACATTCTTTAATTTTTGCATAGATACTTTGAATGACCGAAAGGGTGGCACTTCGGAGAACGTCCCCTTAAACTCTGCCGCCCCAAATAAGCTGTCCCCCCAAAAAAAAAGAGGCTGGAGCAGGACGTAAGCCGAATTCTGTTCCCGCTAAAGATTTAGCGAGTGCGGTTATTTGTCTAACCCCTTGATTGCTCAAGGGGATGAGCGACCTACCCGCCCCATAAGACGGACCATCTCAAAAAGGGCCAATTTGGTCTTGCTCCGGATGGGGTTTACCACGCTCCTGATGTCACCACCAGGACGGTGAGCTCTTACCTCACCTTTTCACCCTTACCCCACGAAATGAGCGAAACCGTCATTTCATGAGGCGGTATATTTTCTGTGGCACTTTCCTCCGGTCGCCCGGAGTCGCTGTTAGCGACCATCCTGCCCTTTGGAGTTCGGACTTTCCTCCCCCTCTTTCTCACGAAGAGAAGAAGGGGCAACCGCCTCGCCTACTCCAGCCGCTATTTTTATGCCATAATGCTCTAACTTCTTGTAAAGATTGCTGCGCGGTGTATCTATTTCTCTTGCAGTCTGAGATATATTCCAATTGCTCTCTTCAAGCTTGGCTAAAATAAAATCTTTCTCAGCTAACTCCCTGAATTCTTTCAGTGTTTTTATTCCCTTTGCCTCGGGAAGATATATGCCTATTTCTCCTCTGATACGCTCCGGCAAATCTTGCCTTTCTATTATATCTGCCTCGGTCATAATAATCAATCTTTCCACTACGTTCTTCAGTTCCCGAACATTCCCTTTCCAGGGGTATTTCATCATTGCTTCTACCATATCCTCTGAAAACTTCTTTACTTTAAAATTATTTTCCTCTGCATAAATCTTGCTAAAATACTCAACAAGAAGAGGGATGTCCTCTTTTTTCTCCCTCAAAGAAGGAGAATAAATGGAAATGACATCCAGGCGGAAATAAAGGTCTTCCCGGAATGTCCCCTCCTTTTTTTCTTTTCCTAAATCCTTATTAGTAGCAGCTATTACTCTGACATCTACCTTGTTGATTTTGCTCGAGCCAACCTTTTGAACTTCCCCTTCTTCAAGAACGCGCAAAACTTTGGATTGAGTTTTCAAACTCATATCGCCAATTTCATCTAAAAATATCGTTCCTCCATCTGCCTGCTCAAATTTGCCTGGTTTTTTTTCTGTAGCCCCCGTAAAAGCACCCTTCTCATGGCCAAAAAACTCGCTTTCAATGAGCTCTTCGGGTATTGCAGCACAATTCACCTGAACAAACCTTTCTTTAGCCCTCAAACTTTGACTGTGAATAGCTCGGGCAATAAGCTCCTTTCCAGTGCCGCTTTCGCCATGGATAAGTACAGTCGCATTGGTAGGAGAAATTTTTATTATCTCTTTCCAGAGTTTTTTCATCGAGGGATGATTTCCTATAAGCTCATATCTCTTATCTGATTTTTTTCTCAGGTCCTGGCACTCTCTCAAGAGCTTGCTCTGATTTAAAGCATTCCGGATGCAGAGCAGGACTCTTTCCCTATGAAGGGGCTTTTCCAGAAAATCAAAGGCTCCCAGCTTCGTCGCATCTACTGCTGTTTTAATCGTGCCATGTCCTGATATCATGACGACCTCTGGCCTGTAAGGCTTTTCTTTCAATTCTGCTAAAACTTCTAACCCATCCCTCCCAGGAAGTTTTATATCCAGGAAGACTAAATCCAATCCTACTGTTTCTTCTATAATATCCAGAGCTTCTTCTCCGTCCGCTGCTTCAAGAAAGCTGTAGCCCTCGTATTCAAGAATCATTTTAAGGGATTTTCGGATGTTTTCTTCGTCATCCACAACTAAGATTTTTGCTTTCCGCCGATTTTTCATCATTCCTGTTCCTTTTTTAGTCTTAGTTGAATTTTAACATAAAAAAGGATTTGATGCATATTCTGTCAATAAAAACTCAAGTTTTGCAAGTCTGACCCCATTGTTTCCTATTTATCATTGGTGTAAGATAAAAACGAGATGTGGAAACCTTTAGCGCTAATTATTCTCATGATATTAATTGGCACGATAGGTTTCCATGTGATCGAAGGGTGGTCATTCCTGGACTGCCTCTACATGACTGTCATAACCATTTTCACAGTCGGGTTTAAGGAAGTCAGAGTACTATCACCTCAAGGCCAAATTTTCACTATCTTCGTTATCTTAGGGGGTGTGGGAACAGCCATATTTGCTTTCACAAAAATTGCCGAAATTGCCTTCGAGGGAGGAATTAATAAATTTTGGCGGAGAAGAAGAATGGAAAAAAAGCTTAAAAACCTAAAAAATCACTATATCATCTGTGGCCACGGACGGATGGGAAAGATAGTGAGAGAAAGGCTGGAGGAGGAAAAATTGCCCTTTGTTGTCATTGATAATAAAGAAGAAAAACTAGAAGACCTTAAACAAACAAACAGCTGCCCTTTTATAGAGGGAGATGCGAGGCATGAAGACATATTGACCAAAGCTGGCATAAAAAAAGCTAAAGGGCTGGCTGCCCTCCTTCCGACTGATGCTGATAACCTTTACCTTGTTTTAACCGTCAGGTTGATCAACCCATCTGTCTTCGTCCTTTCCAAAGCCCTGGATGAAGAAGCTGAAAGAAAAATCCTTCAGATCGGAGCGAATAGAGTCGTCAGCCCCTACAGGTTGAGTGGCCTGAAAATTGCACAAGGGCTGATTCGCCCGACATTGTTAGACTATATGGATCTCATTATCAGGCGAAAAGAGCTGCCCTTATATATGGAGGAATTAGTAGTAAAAAAGGACTCTAAGATAGTCAACCGTAACCTTGCAGAATGCGACATACGAAGAACGGCAAATGTCATTGTTGTGGCTATAAAAAAACCCGGAAAAGACATTGAATTCAATCCTTCCCCTGATATTAATATCAAAACTGGTGATATTCTCCTTGTTTTAGGAGATAAAAACGCAGTCAATCAATTTGAAAAAATATATCTGGGAGCTTAATCCTGAAAAGCCATAAAAAGATTCACCTTTTCTTGCTTAATTATATAGTCAAGCTGAGTCACAAAGCTCACAGAAAATTCATATCCGGCGCAATCCTTATCTCATTTTGTTTATTGTTTATAACTCCCTCTAGTTCACAAGATAAAAATCAAAAATATTTTGAGCTTGATAACGGTTTAAAAATTTTCCTGTATGAAAAACATACCCTCCCCCTCGTAAATTTAGTGTTTGCCGTGAATCTCGGCACCAAAGATGAATCAGATGAAACGACCGGGCTTGTTCATATTTTAGAACATTATATTCTCTTCAGAGGAACTGAATTCAGGAGCGGGCCAAAAATCAGCCAGGATATTCGCCGACACGGCGCCTATTTCAATGCTCACACATCACTTGATCTGGCTACCTTTGAAATATCTCTTCCTTCTGAACACGCAGATTTTGCTTTGAGGAACCAAAAGGAGATTTTGTTTAACCTAAAACTCTCTCAAGAAGAGCTCGATGAAGAAAAAAAAGTGATCCTCGAAGAGCTGAGTCAAGCTCAGGACGACCCCCTTAAACGCGCCACTTCCCTTGTTTATCAAAACCTTTTTAAGGACCATCCTTACCAAAAGCCAGTCCAAGGAAAAAAAGAAATTATCGAGGCTTTAACTGTAGATCAGGTAGAAAAATTCTATCGAAAGTTTTTTGTTCCTTCAAACTGTGTTTTGGCAATTGTGGGTGATTTCGAAATAGAAGAGATAGAGAAGAAAACAAAAGATATCTTCGGGGATTTAAAAAAGGAGGAAATTTCTACCCCAAAATACGAAAAAGCTACTGCATTGAAAAAGACAGTGGAAATTGAGCAAGAGATGGATGTTAATCAGGCCTACCTGGTGATAGGAATATTCGGTCCAGATTATAACCATAAGGATCAATACGCCATGGATATCTTAACCCAGATTCTGGGCCGAGGAGTGAATCCGATGCTGAACTATCCGCTGCGAGGGAGAAGGAACCTGGCTCAAAGCGCTTTGATGAGGTATAGTGCTCACAAATACGGCGGGGTAATTATCATCTATATTACTTTAGACCCAAAAAACATAAGCATCACGAAAAGAGAAACGATTAGATTTCTGAAAGAGACAAGCAGTCTTAATTATTCAAAAAAGGATATTATGGGGGATGCCCAATTATATGCTCTAGATTATTTAGAGAGTGCTAAAAATCAAATCAAATTTAATTTTCATCAATCCCAGGAAAAAGGCCTGGCTATAGCAACTAGTCTTGCGATATACCTTCTTCTGAATGAAAACCAGGAGGGAGGGAGCTATATTGAAGATATCGAGAAGCTAAACTCCTTAGACTTGCGGAAAGCGGCTGGTAAATATTTGAGCAAAGGACGTTATGTCATCGTGACTATTTCTCCAAAAAAGAAAAAATAGCTGGAAATTCATACCATGACTTTACGAAATTTTTATTTAAAACTTGTGATCTCAATGGGCATCTGGGCTTTCACTCTATCCCCGATTTTCTCAAGCCAGAAAGCTTCCCTTTCAAGAAATCTACCCGAGAAAGAATTTTTATCCAACGGCCTTAAGCTGATTTATCAAAAAGACGCATCCTCTGCTATCACTGTTTTTCAGATCCTCATCAAGGGAGGGAAAGCAGTTGAACCCGAAGAAAAAAGTGGTTTGGCCTACCTCACTACTAGGCTGACGCTAGAAATTCCAGATCGAAAAAAAACCCAAGACTTGATGAGCCAGGCCTCACATGTTTCTATGACTTCGAGAGGTGATTATTCTCTCATTAATATAGCCTGTTTATCAGAACACCTTGAAGAAACCTTAAAAGTTACCACCAACATCATGTTGAACCCTCTTTTTTCTGGCCTGAGGATAGAGGGAACAAAAAAAATGATAAATTACCAGAGAAACACACAAGAAGATGATCCTGCCAATGTGGCCCATAAGACCTACTTAGAAAGACTGTTCGCAAAAAAAGGTTACGGAGGTTCTGTTTTGGGCAGTGAAGAATCTCTGAAAGCTATAAAAAAGAAAGATGTCAAGGATTTCTATGATAGCTATTTCAAAGCAGAGAACATGATTATAGCTGTTATCTCGGATTTAGAAAAGGAGCCTCTTATCGAGATCCTTGATGAATATTTTGCGAAGTTTCCTTCTGGCAAGCCGGCGGAACCAAAGCCGAATCCTGTGACAATCCCTGAAGAGAGACAGCTCCTCATAGAAAAAGACACCAAGCAATTCTTTATTTCTCTTGCCTTCCCTCTACCAAAGATCACACGTAAAAATTTTGCTCTCGCCTCTATTGTAGAAAATCTTCTCGGAAAAGGAGTCGGGTCAAGGCTTTGGGATTTAAGATACATAGAGAAACTTGCCTACAATGTTAATGCACACGCAACACTGATGAAAGATGGAGGGATTCTCGAGGCTTATCTTGAGACAGATAAAGAGAAAAAAGAGGTAGCCCTTGAGGCCTTAAAAAAGGTTCTGAGCAGTCTTTTCGAAAAAGGGATTACTGAAGAGGAACTTGAAGTCACAAAAATCAACGCAAAAGCCTCCTTCCTGAGAGAAAACGAAACAAAAGTAATAAGGGCCGGGAATCTTGTCTCGTTTGAGGCTCTTGGTCTCGGCTACGAGTTTCTTAGCGGATTTTTCCTGCAAATAGATGCAATCGGCCTTGATGAAATTAACACCTACATCAAAGATATCCTCAACCCCGGAAAAGGAGTGGAAGTCGTCATCGGTCCCAAAGATTAAATTTTATTTTGCTGTAATTTCCTCCAATTCTCTTACTTTTTTTGGTATGGATTTCCCGAGGACTCTGCTTCCATCTTCTGTAACCAGAACATTATCCTCTATTCGAATTCCTCCAAAATCTTTGTACTTATCAACTCTTTCATAATCTATGAATTGGGTTAATTTCTTCTCTCTTTTCCACTTATCGATCAGGGCTGGGATAAAATAAATTCCAGGCTCTACCGTCAATACATGACCAGGCTGAAGTTCCTTGGCAAACCTTAAATAGGCAAAACCAAACTGATCACTCCTTTTAGTCTTATCATCATAGCCTACATGATCCTCTCCCAAATCCTCCATATCATGAACATCAAGGCCTATCAAGTGACCCAATCCATGGGGGAAGAACATGGCATGAACTCCTTCCCTTACCGCATCTTCAATATCGCCTTTTAGCAGGCCCAAATCTTTCAATCCAGACGCAATAATTTTTGAAATTTTAAGGTGAATTTCTCTGAATTTTATCCCAGGTTTAATCGAATGAATGGCTGTTTCTTGAGAGTGGAGCACTATTTCGTATATTTCTTTTTGTTTTTCGGTAAATTTCCCGCCGACAGGGATTGTTCGGGTAATATCGGATGCATAGTGCATCTCAGACTCTGCGCCAGAATCATTCACAAGAAGCCGGCCTTCTTTAAGGACGTTACCATGATAATGATTGTGCAGAATCTGGCCGTCAATTGTTAATATTGTCGGAAATGACAGTTGGTAACCATGAGAAAGCGCAATCCCCTCTATTTCTCCCACAATCTCTCTTTCATACACGCCAGCTTTTGCCATCCTCATGGCAGTTGTATGCATTTCATATGATACGCTGTGAGCTTTTTCCATCTCATCAATTTCTTCATCTATCTTAACCGATCTCTGCGCCACCACCTCTTTTATAAGCTCCTTAGAAATATTTCCCTGTATGACATCAGGGTCAAGATCCAGCAATTGAGCTAACTTCAATCTCGTCTCAGGTCTGTAAGGAGGAAGAAAATGAACCTTTTTTCCTTTTTGGATTGCCTTTTTTACTGTCTCTTCAAGTTGATTGAGTGGGGCTGTCTCTTTAATACCTGCTCCCAGGGCTCTTACTAATAATAAAGGTTGAAAGCCCATCCAGATGATATCCTCAATTTCTACATCGTTCCCAAAAACGACCTCCTTGTTTTCATCAATATCTATAACCGCCGCAAGAGCGGGAAAATCTAGACCAAAAAAATAGAGAAACGTGCTGTCCTGTCTGAAATGATATGGATTTCCTTGGTAATTCATAGGAGATTCCTCATTTCCCAAAAAAAGAATCAAGCCTGATTTGATTTTTTCTTTTAAACGACTCCTCCGTTGAACATAAATTCTTGCATCAAACATCCCTCTTCTCCTTTTTTATTTTGACCATTTTTTTATTAGTATGGGCGCGATGAATCATGCCTCTACAGAATATAAAATAATCCTATATAATAAACAAGGTGGGTTTGATGAATCAAACCCCTACAGAATACCAAGCCCCTGCATCCTACAATACATTTTTCCTTTTCGCATCTAATTCTTTTTTATTCACGCATTCTATTCAAGGTGGGCTTGATAAATCAAGCCCCTGCACAATACCATGCCCCTACAGAATATAAACCCTGCAGAATATGAATCATGCACCTGCAATTTAGAATGATTTGTGTTCAGTGCGTTTGATTATTTCATCCTGAAGATCAACGGCAATATCAACAAAATAATCACTGTAGCCTGCAACCCGCACAACAAGGTCTCTGTATTTCTCGGGATTTCTCTGGGCATCTCGGAGCATATGCGCACTAACAACATTAAGCTGTATATGATGGCCACCGAGCTTGAAGTACGACCTTATAAGATGAGCAAGCTTATTTATGCCATCTTCATCTGCCAGAAGATGCGGAGTGAATTTCTGGTTAAGAAGCGTCCCTCCTGTCCGCATATGGTCCATTTTTGAAGCAGATTTAATGACAGCGGTCGGACCTTTTCTATCTGCTCCCTGAACTGGAGAAATCCCCTCAGATAGAGGCTCTGAGGCCTTTCTCCCGTCTGGGGTGGCACCGACAACTTTCCCAAAATAAATATGAACCGTTGTTGGCAGAAGATTAATCTCGTAAAATCCTCCTTTTGTATTGGGCCGTCCTCTCACAGCACTATAATAGGCTTCAAAGATTGATATCATTATCTCATCAGTATAATCATCGTCATTTCCGTACTTTGGCGTTTTGTTTACAAATCTCTGGCGGAGAGGCTCATCAACTTCAAAGTTATTCTCCAGCGCCTTTAGAAGATCTTGCATGGTGACCTGTTTTTCATCAAAGACATTGTATTTTACGGACGCTAACACATCGGTCAACGTGCCCAGGCCTACACCCATAATATAAGAAGTATTGTAACGTGCTCCTCCATCATGGTAATCCTTTCCTTTGGCTATACAATCATCTATGAGAAGAGAGAGAAAAGGAGATGGAAGATGCTCGACATACAATCTTTCGATGATGTCATTTCCTTTAACCTTGATATCTACAAAATAGTTAAGCTGTTTTTTAAATGCCTCGAATAGTTCCTCAAACGATTTAAATGAAGAAGGCTCGCCTGTTTTCAGGCCAATTTCTTTTCCTGTCCGAAGGTCAACTCCGTTGTTCAACGTAATCTCAAAAACTTTGGTCAAATTAAAATAACCTGTGAGGTTATAGTTTTCTTTTCCGAAAGCACCTGTCTCGACACAACCGCTGGCTCCTCCGTTTCGCGCATCCTCAACGGATTTTCCCTGTTTTACAAGCTCCTGGACAATAGCATCCGTGTTGAAAACAGAAGGCTGGCCAAAGCCTGTCTTTATTATTTTCAGTGCCTTTTTCAAGAAAGCATCAGGAGTATTTTTGCTTATCTGAACCATAGAACTTGGCTGCAAAATCCTCATCTCCTCGACTACATCAAGGATTAGATAAGAGAGTTCGTTGACTGCATCAGAACCATCTGGCTTTATCCCGCCTGTATTTATTAGAGCAAAATCAGTGTAAGTAGCACTCTCTTCTGCAGTTACTCCGACTTTAGGAGGCGCAGGCTGATTGTTGAATTTTATCCAGAATGCCTGTAATAGCTCCTTAGCCTTCTCCGGGGTAAGAGTCTCCTCCTCCAGCCCTTTCTTATAGAAAGGATACAGATGCTGGTCGAGCCTTCCTGGATTAAAAGAATCCCAGGTATTAAGCTCTATGATAACTCCAAGGTGCACAAACCAGTAATACTGTAAAGCTTCCCAGAAATCCCGAGGAGTGCGGGCTGGAACACGGGAGCAGTTTTCTGCGATTCTTTCTAACGCCTTCCTTTTTTTCGGATTCTTTTCCTTTTTAGCCAGCTCTCTTGCCTTCTCAGCATGACGCTCTGCATACATAATCAGCGCATCAGCGCAAATCTCCATAGCCTTCAGTTCTTCTCTTTTTTTAGGGGCTTCAGGATCATTTGAAGAATCAAGGTTTTTAATGCTCCTTTCTATATCTTTTTTAAAGTCAATAAAACCCTTCTTGTATATCTTATCGTCTAAAACAGTATGTCCGGGTGCTCTCTGCTCCATGAATTCAGTATATACTCCTGCTTCATAAGCGGCCTTCCATTCCTCGGACATCTCGCCGAATATTTTGTCTCTTATAGCTTTGTCTTTCCAGAATGGGATGATTTCCTCTTCGTATAATTTCTTTGTTTCTGCATCGACTGCAAAAGATGTTTTTTCTCTCTTATTCAGTATTCTGAGGTCTTCAAGACTGTGAGCTGTAATTTCTGGATAAGTTGGAGTTGCCCTTGGTGCAGGCCCTCGTTCCCCCACGATAAGCTCATTCTCGCTGATGCAGACTACCTTGTTCTCAAGTAAATATTTGAAGGCTAACGCCCTCCGAACAGGAGAAGAAACCTTATCAGCCGCATCACTTTTATAAAACTCGGTGATGAGCTTTGCTCTCTCTGGAGTAACATAGGGCTTTATGCTCAAGCTCTGCTCTCTTAACTTTTTTATCCTCTCCTTCACGCCCTAACCTCCTGTTTTTACGGAAAAACCAGAATCAGCAAAGATCTTTTTAATATCTTCAATCCTCTCATCCGACGGGAATTGAAATGTTATCGGAGATCCTTCCTTTCTTAATTTTTTGTATTTTTCACAGCCCCCTCTATGATACGACAAGAGGTTTATTTGTTTTACGCTCTTGAGGCTCTGAAGAAAGTCAACAAACATGTGGATACTATGGTTATCATCATTAATCCCTGATATGAGTGGAATACGGACAGCAACAGATTTCCCTAGTTCTGTAAGTTTCCTTAAGTTCTCGAGGATAATCTTGTTTGATACTCCAGTGTATTTCTCATGCTTTTCATCATCCATGATTTTAAGATCATACAAAAATAAATCTACTTTGTCGCATATTCTACCCAAATCCTCAAAAGAAACATACCCTGAAGTATCCAGCGTAACATGAATATTTTTCTTCCCAATCTCTTTAAGTAAAGCTTCTAAAAAATCCACATGCATCAGTGGTTCGCCGCCAGAAAATGTGATGCCTCCGCCTGATTCATCAAAGAATATCCTGTCTTTTTCTATCTCAGCTAAGACTTCCTGAACTGTTACCTCCCTGCCAACAATTTCAAGAGCTTCATAGACACAAACCTCCTCGCACTTGGCACACAAATCACATTTGGCTTTATCTATCTCGATGGAATTCCCATCTTTTGAAATTGCATCCTGGGGACAAACAGAAACACACTCGTTGCATTCTCTTGCACATCTGGATGAGCGCAGTATAATTTCAGGATTAGTTTCTTGACCTTCTGGGTTCTGGCACCACTGACACCGGAGAGGGCATCCTTTGAGGAAAATAGTAGTTCGAATTCCAGGACCGTCGTGGATAGCATAGCGCTTGATGTCAAAAATTATGCCTTTAGCCACTTACGGTATCCTCAATGATTATTTTACTAATTTTTCGTGAAGGAATCACCCACGAAGGATGAAAATGGATATTTGTTATTCTTCCTTATTTTAAAGTCAGCACCGGTTTGCCAAGCTTTTTCTCGTCTACACTGATGCCGAGTCCTGGTCCGGAGGGAACTTCGAGCTTACCCTCTTTTCTCATCGGTGCATCCTCTGCAAGGCGGACATCATTATAGCTGTTAAAGTCTGTGGATGTGAAATAAAATTCTGGTTGCGTACTCCCAACAAGATGAGCAATTGCAGCAGTCGTAATATCCCCTCCCCAACTATCTTCTATTGTCATCGCAATTCCGAGTGACTCGCATAAATCTCTCATTTGTTTGGTTCTGGTCAAACCTCCGAGCCGAGAAATCTTAAGGTTTACAACATCCATGGCTCGCTGATTATAGGCGTTCATTAGGGAGTCAATTCCTTTGATCACTTCATCTAAGACCATTGGTAAATTGGTGTGTTCACGAACGGCAAGGCACTCCTCGATAGTAGAGCATGGTTGTTCGATGTAAAGATCCTCTCCTTCTAAGGCGTTAACCACCCTAAGCGCTTTGTGCATCAGCCAGCCTGTATTGGCATCAGCCACAAGGATATCTCCTGGTTGAATCACCTTAAGCACAGCATTAATGCGCTTGATATCCTTATCAGGATCACCTCCGACCTTAAGCTGAAATCGTCGATATCCTTCCTCCCTGAAACGCGCCACATCATCGGCCATTTCCCTTGAAGAACCTTGAGATATCGCCCTGTAAAGGGGAAAACTTCTTATAAAACATCCACCCAACAGAGTACAAATAGGAAGTCCTGCTGCTTGACCGAGAATATCCCAGCAAGCTATGTCGAGAGGAGATTTGATGTAATTATGCCCGCTCAGTGCTGAATCCATAAGGTTATTTATAACATTGATCTGAAGAGGGTTCTGGCCAAGCAGGAGAGGACCTATCTCCCCCACCCCACTGGGCACCCCTCTCGCGTAGGCCTCCATGTAAGCGGAGCCCAGGGGACAAACTTCTGCAAATCCGATTAGGCCTTCATCAGTAGAAATTTTGATGATTGTGCTAATGAAGGAAGTGACTGCATGTCCTCTGGACCAGGCATACTTTTGGTCTAGAAGTTTATATTTAACCTGGTAAACATCAATCTGGACGATTTTCATCTAAAGTCTCCTTGGGGATGTTCCCATTATATTAATTTCCACACCATGGATGAATAGGTATGACACTTTGGGGAATGTCTACAATAACAGGTATGGCACTTTGGGGAACATTCCCAGTAGTATGGTTAACCGTTTGTTCCTGCATAAGCTAAATGGGGCCTGGCCCCATTATATCTAAAGTCTCCTTGGGGATGTTCCCATTATACATTATAATTTTGCGAGTTTGTTCAGCTCCTCCCAATCTTCATCGACCTGCTTTTGGTATTCTTCTAAAACCCAAGCGTTTTCTTCTTTAAAAAGATGGCGGAATCTCCCCTGGGGTTTAATCCATTCCAAAACCGGCTTCTTCTCTTTTGGTATATAATTGATCTTGTACTTTCCGTTTTCAACTTCATACAGCGGCCAGACACAGGTATCAATCGCAGTCTGAGCCAGCCGAATTCCCTGAGATTCATCATATTTCCATTCAGTCGGACAGAAACAAAGGACATTCAAAAACGCAGGCCCTTCTATTTCAAAAGCTTTTTGTGCTTTCTTGTAAAGGTCCTGCCACCTGTTTGGACTGGCCTGGGCAACATAAGGAATGTTATGGGCAACCAAAATCTTTGTTAGATCCTTCTTGCGCTGTAATTTTCCAGGACTCTGCGTCCCTTCGGGAGAAGTCGTAGCTGAGGCCCCAAAGGGGGTTGCCGAAGATCTTTGTCCTCCGGTGTTGGCATAAGCATTGTTGTCATAACAGACATAAACGATGTCGTGTCCTCTTTCCACAGCTCCCGACAGTGCTTGGAGTCCTATATCATAGGTTCCGCCATCACCTCCAACACCTAAGAATTTTATCTTCTTATCCTCGGGAATCCTCCCCTTCTTTTTCAAAGCCTTGTACATGGATTCGACTCCTGCGATAGTCGAAGCTGCATTCTCAAAAGCACTGTGAATCCAGGTCACATTCCATGAAGTTCGGGGAAAAATGGTTGTACAGACCTCAAGGCAACCCGTGGCGTTAGCAATGATAAGAGGATCTTCAGTGGCCCTTAAAACAATTCTAAAAATAAGCGGAATGCCACAGCCTAAGCACATTCCATGACCTGCGACCAATCTATCTTCCATCGCGGCTAAATCTTTTAACTTTGCCATTTCTTTCTCCTTTTCTTTACTCTCTTAAATTGATGTAACCGTACGTTTCCTCAACTTTTCCGGTCTCAGCGATCTTTTCCAGTTTCAAAGCTACTTCTTTAAAATGCTCTACTTTTATGTCCCTTCCTCCAAGGCCATAAACATAATTCACAATATTCGGACGCTCAGCGTAATCATAAAGGGCAGAGCGAACCTCAGTGAAAAGAGGGGCTCCAAAAGCTCCAGGACTCGAAGAACGGTCGAGAACAGCTACAGCCTTCATCTTTTTCAATGCCTCAGCGATTTTCTCATGGGGAAAAGGACGAAAAATCCGAGGTTTTAGAAGACCGATTCTCTTCCCTTCTGACCTTAACTCATCTACGGCATCTTTACATGTCCCTGCTGCAGAGCTCATAACCACGATACACAGCTCAGCATCATCCATCCTGTATTCCTCGAAAAAGCCGTATTCGCGGCCAAATTTCTGGCCGAACTCCTTGCCAACAGCCTCGATGACCGAAGGAGCATTCTCGATGCCTTCCATCTGGTTTCTTTTGTGCTCAAAGTAATAATCGGTAAAATCAATGGGACCCACTGTCATCTTCCGGCTTGTATCCAGAAGAGGATAAACAGGCATGTACTCTCCGACAAATTTCTTAATTTTATCGTCATCCTCAACTTGAATAACTTCCAAAGAGTGACTGATGATGAAGCCATCCAATCCAACAAAAACCGGAGTTCTAACCTTTAAATCTTCTCCGATACGAAAGGCCTGAATAAAATTGTCGTAAGCTTCCTGGCAGTTCTCAGAATAGATCTGAATCCATCCAGAATCTCTGGCACCCATGGTATCGCTGTGGTCGCCATGAATGTTTATCGGAGCACTTAAGGAGCGGTTAGCTATGGCTGCGACTATCGGAAGCCTCAAGCCGGCAGCAATGTAAAGCATCTCCCACATGAGTGCTAATCCCTGAGAAGCAGTGGCTGTCATCACCCTTCCCCCTGCCGATGAAGCTCCGATGCAGACGCTCATAGCGCTGTGTTCACTTTCCGGGCAGACAAATTCGCCTGTGATCAATCCATCTGCTTTAAATTTGGCGATTGTCTCAACGATTGCCGTGGATGGAGTTATGGGATAGGCAGCCATCACATCAGGATCAATCTGTCTTACAGCTTCTGCTATCGTCTGATTTCCGTTTAATGTTTTGAGTGTGCTCATTCCGCACCCCCTTCAGCAAGCTTTGCTTCTTCTTTTACCATAATAATGGCTTTCTCTTTTGGTGGGCACTCCACAGAACACATTCCACAACCTGTACAATAATCGTAATTTATCCCTTTTACTTCGTCTCCTTCAACGAGGATGGCTGAATGCGGACAGTAAAGCCAGCAAAAAAAGCACTGAATGCATTTTTCCTCTATAAACTGCGGCTTTTTCCCTGAACGCCAGGTCCCGGTTAAATTTTTGACAGAGTTTCCTGCATCAAGGTTTATGGTGCCGATTGTTAATTCCTTCCAGGTTTCTTTTTTCATCCTTCTTTTACCTCCTTTAGAGCTCTGTCTATAGTTCGCACGTTCTTCTCAACAACCTCGGGCCTCAGCTTTTTTCCGAGAGAGACCCTTATCTTATCTTTAAATTTTTTAAGGTCCATGAGCTCAGTGATTTTTACCAAGGCTGCGACCATAGGCACGTTGGGAATAGCTCTTCCCAGTTCATCCGAAGCTATGGTGTAAGCATCTAATGCATAAATTTTCCTTGCTCCTAAGGACAGCTTCTCTCGTATGAGATCAATGTCAAAAGTTGTGTTCATCAGGAAAATCGTATCCTCTTTTGCACCACCGCTTATATCCACAATACCCAGCAAGGATGGGTCAGTTACCACGATAATATCAGGGTTATAGACATGACTGTGCGTGCGGATGGGATTTTTGCTGATTCGATTAAAAGCCAGTATGGGAGCGCCTCTCTTTTCTGCCCCAAATTCGGGGAATGCTTGAACATATTTGCCTTTTTCTGAAGAGAGAACATCTGCCAAAGTTACCGCTGCCGTAACAACTCCCTGGCCCGCACGACCGTGCCAGCGTATTTCAATTAACTCTTTCATTGAGCCTCCTCTTTTTAAAATCTAAACCATTTCTCCCTTCAATAGTTCATTGTCTAAAAATTCATAAAAGGGGAAATGAGTTTAATTATCACGCAAAATCCTATTCCTTGATTTCTGTCCTTCCTTCTAAAGCTTTTTTGATGGTAACCTGGTCGGCATAATCAATATCAGATCCTACTGGCAATCCCATGGCTAATCTTGTCAGCTTGATGTTGAAATCTTTTAAAATTTTCGATAGATAGACGGCTGTGGACTCACCTTCCACAGTGGGATTAGTAGCTATAATAATTTCCTCGAGATTGCCCTCTTTTATTCTCTTCTCCAATTTCTCTGTCTTTAACTCATCGGGTCCTACTCCCTTTAAGGGAGAAAGGGCTCCTAAGAGAACATAATATTTTCCGGTGTAAATCCCGGTTTTTTCTATGGAGAATATATTAAACGGTTCTTCAACGATACAAAGGACTTCGTCGCTTCGGCTCGAGTCAGTGCAATACTGACAAGGATCGACATGAGTCATGCTGTTGCAGATGGAACAGTAAAATGTGTTGCGCTTGGCATCTTTTATGGCTTTTGCCAATTTATCTGCTTCTTCCTGGAGAAGACTAATGATATAAAATGCAATTCTCTGGGCAGTTTTGGCTCCGATGCTCGGAATTTTCTTCAGCTCCTCAATAAGGAGATTCAGAGGATGGGTTTGATCAATCATCAGAAAAGCCCAGGAATTTTAAGACCCATCCCAAATTTCCCCATTTTTTCGGAGACGTTTTCATCCACTTTTGCCCCAGCATCGTTAAATGCAGCAATGATCAAATCCTGGAGCATTTCAATATCATCTTTATTTACAACTTCCGGATCAATGCTGATTGATAACAAACTTTTTGAGCCGTCAAGGGTGACAGTCACCATTCCGCCCCCGCTCGCTCCGTCTACTCTCATCTCTGCTAATTCTTTCTGGAGTTTATCCTGCATTTCCTTTGCGGTCTTCAACATTTTTTGTAAATTTGCCACATTTTTCATTTTTTTCTCCCTAAATCGAAAGGCGATTTATTTTTATCATCCTCAGCTTTTTTTATGGGTTTAATCGAAAGCACCTGTGCCTTGAATTTATCCATAAAAGACTGAACAGAGGGATCCTTCATAGCTGTCTCAATTTCTCGCTCCCTTTTTCCTTTATCTTCTTCGAATTTACTGGGTATCGTTTCGTTTATTTTCTGATTAGAGACTTCTGGAGCCTTTTCTTCAGGTACTTTTTCTTTCTGGAAAGTATTTTTGCTGAATTCTTTTCCAGATGGAGATTTCAGTTCTTTCTTAATATCTTCTAACTCCTGGATGACATCTTTCAACGGCGTAATTTTTTTAAAATGGCTCAATTTAACCACGAAAACTTCTAAATAAATCCTGGGGTGGGAAGAAAATTTTAACCCCGGCTCTCCCTGTTGAAGGGCAACGAGATAACGGAGCAACTCCTCTTCGGAAGCTTTCTTTGCTTCTTCTTTTAAATCATTCATGTCTTCTTCATTCAAAGGTAACAAATCCTGCGGATTCTTGGCCGATTTGACCAGAAGCAAATTCCTAAAATGCTGAACGAGTTCTTTATAAAAAAATCGAAGGTCATAGCCGCTTTCTATCACTTTTTCCACGAGCGGAAAAACTTCATCAGGCTTTTCTTCCAGGATTGTTTTTGAAAAGGCAAAAAGGAGGTCTTTGCTGATGGTTCCTAATATTTCTTTTAAATCCTCATCATTTATGACTTCTCCCGAAAAGGCAACTGCCTTGTCAAGCAAGCTCTGAGCATCTCTTAAACTTCCATCTGCGGCTTCGGCAATAAGGCTTAAACCGAAGGATGATATCTTTATTTTCTCTTTTTGAGTAATGTCCACTAAATGATTGATTATCTCTTTCTGAGAGATTTTTTTGAATTCAAAGTGCTGACATCGAGACATGATCGTGGCCGGGACCTTATGTAATTCAGTGGTCGCAAAAATAAAAACAGTATGGGGTGGAGGCTCTTCCAGAGTTTTTAAAAGTGCATTGAAGGCTTCACGAGTTAGCATGTGGACTTCATCAATGATAATGACCTTATAACGGCTGTGGATAGGCTTGTATTTTATTCCTTCACGAAGCGACCTTACCTCCTCAATCCCCCGGTTAGATGCCCCGTCAATTTCGAGAACATCCACAGAACGGTCCTCGCTAATTGCCTTGCATAATTCACATTTATTACAGGGAGTGGGCGTTGGACCAAGCTGACAGTTCAAAGCTTTAGCTAAGATCCGAGCAGCAGTCGTTTTTCCCACTCCCCTCATCCCAGAAAAAATATAAGCTTGAGCAACCCTGTTGTTTTTGATAGCATTCTGGAGCGTTTGAACAACAGGTTTTTGGCCGATCATCTCCTCGAAAGTCTTGGGTCTATATTTTCGAGCATAAATAAGATATGTCATTTTCTCAGGTTTGAAAGGTTAGATAAGGAAACTGAGTTCCTTTTATTTAAACAATATATTATCACAATTTATTATGAATGCAAAAACTATTTTGACTTCTAAAAAAAAGAGCCTTTTTGAGATTCATGTAGCTGTTTTGTTATTCGGCTTAGCCGGACTTTTCGGTAAATGGCTCATCCTCTCTCCTTTTATCATCGTCTTAGGCCGTGTTTTTTTTGCCAGCATAACCCTGGCCCTACTTCTCTGGTTCTCAAAGCAGAGCATGAAGATCTCGCCCAGAAAAAATTATCTCTACCTCATCTTTCTCGGATTAATTCTCGCTGTTCACTGGGTTTCTTTTTTTAAATCGATCCAGATCTCTACGGTAGCCGTAGGCCTTCTTTCCTTCGCAACCTACCCTGTCTTTACGACTTTTCTTGAACCTCTATTACTCAAGGAAAAAATTGTCAAAATGAATATTTCTTTCTCGTTATTTTGTGTTATCGGAGTATTCTTAATTATCCCTCGTTTTGGTCTTGATAATTCCACCTTCGTTGGAGTCCTCTGGGGCCTTCTTTCCAGCATAACTTTTGCTGTACTTACAATCCTGAACAGAAAACTCACTCAGCATTTCTCAAGTCTGCTCATTGCCTTTTACCAGGACTTCTTTGCCATGCTGTTCCTCCTCCCTTTCTACTTTGTGCTCCGGCCTGCCTTAAATACAAACGACATTCTTCTCCTTTGTATCCTTGGAGTGTTCTGTACTGCTGGCTCTCACACTCTCTTTATAAAAGGAATGAAGCGCATAAAAGCTCAAACCGCAAGCATGATACACTTTCTTGAACCTGTCTATGGGATTATTTTCGCTTTTTTCTTTCTTCATGAAATTCCTTCTCTTCGGATAATCTTAGGGGGAGCCATTATTTTATGGGGTCAGATTTTAATAATTTTAAGAATTTTTAAAAAAAGGAAAAAAGATGCACACAAAGTTTGATTCTGAAATAATTGTTCGCCCGAGTGAGATCAATATAAACCGCGTTATTTCTGTATTTTCTTTTTGACCGTTTTCTTCTCTGGCTCCTTCTTATCATCTTTCTTTTTCTTCACAACTTTTTTCTTTTCTTCTTCATGCCTCTTTTTTATATTGGATTTTTCCTCTGTGTGGCTTTCTTGAAGCTGAATAACTTTTTCTTTGTGTTCTCTCTCGACTCTCTTTTTCACGGTAGATGTCCTGGCAGCTTTCCTCTCCTCTTCTAATTTCTGTTCGAGTTCCTTCTTTTCCCTCTGCTGGCTTCTCTCCAGAATTCTGACCTCTCGGTCTTGAGCATCTCTTAGATTCTTTTCTCTTTCAGCAGCGGGTTCCTCTTTATCGGTTTTTCTAATTACAGTTCTTCCTCCTGATATCCTTGCTTTTGCTTCATCTTTTCTTACTACTGTCTTGGGCTTCGCAGTCGCACTCTTTCTTATCTTTGGTCTATATACCTCAAGTTGTCCGGCCCCGATTCTTCTGACCTCTGCTTTATTTCCATCCTTGAGTTCATACTTTGAAATTTGCTTCTTAGTTATCCTTCGGACACGATCAATACCAATTCCTTCGTTAACGACTCTATTGTTCCGGACGTAAATATTCGTTTTATGGACCGTGTATCTGATGATGGTTCTATTTCGCTCATAAGGGAAGACATGGAGATGGAGAGATGTATCCAAAAAATAATTACCATCTACAAAAACCCAGTGTGAAGCGGGGATGGTAAAAGCGGTACGTCTGACTCCAACTCCCACGACAAAAGGGACTCCGGGCGGAAGAGGAGCCCATCCTATATACATATTGCTACTGCGCCAGGTGACCCAGCCAGGTCCCCAGACGGTTCCAGGTACCCAGAACCAGCCAAGGTCTCTATTCCAGTCCCACCGGCCATAATGAAAAGGAGCCCAGCCCCAAATAATCCGAGAGCGCCACATCCAGCCATAGTCTGTCCAGACCCAATGTCCGCGGGTATAAGGACGCCAGCCGTAGGGCACGTCGCGCGGGATCCACACATACCCATATGGACGATAAGAGACCCATATTCCGTGCGGAGAAAGATAATCATAAAAATAAGAAACATCCAGACCTGGAGAGACATCATCATATGGTGCTTCGTAATATTCTGCTTCTGGAGGGATACCTTCTTCTTGAAAAGGGACATAAACAAGACAGCTTGCAGTAAAAATTAGACCTAATAAAACGATAAACATATGTTTTTTCATGGCAATTCCTCTTTCGTTGACAT
>Ga0209986_10001151_pt1 | contig 25664 bp, 31 predicted proteins | sample BlataG_FD_183168 | JGI IMG/M metagenome (GOLD analysis project Ga0209986, IMG submission 183168) | Deep subsurface microbial communities from Black Sea to uncover new lineages of life (NeLLi) - Black_00105 metaG (SPAdes) (version 2) | ecosystem: Environmental > Aquatic > Marine > Oceanic >... | reverse complement strand
AAGTTCATGAAATCTCTGGAGAATGGGACCTTTTGCTAAAGGTAAAGGTTGAGAATGTAAGAAAACTCAGAGATCTCGAGATAGAAAAGATAGGACGAATAGATGGGATCCATGGGCTTTACTCACTGATAGCTATTAACACAGTAAAAGAAGACATAAGAATAAAATTAGATTAAAAAAGAAAAGATTAATATAAATCGTCTATAATGTGTTCTAATCCTAGTTCTTTCAGTTTTTTTCTGGAAGGCCTGCCATCTTTTTGCCATCCTCTCAATTCGTAGTATTGATCCAGCAGCTTTTCTAATTCTTCGGGCTTTGCCTGTGCACCTTTTGATCCCCCTGTTTTTATAGGCTCGTTCATGATTCTCCACGGCAGTGTATCATCTTTTCTCGAGAATCCTTCCCGTATATTAAAGGCTCTCTCAATATTGTATATCCTCTCACCTATCTTTGTAAGCTCGGGAAGATCTATGTCGAATCCTGTAACAAGGTTTACCATCGCAACATGGTTTTCAGATAGGAATATGCCCATTACTTTCTCCATCAGATGGCATATCAGTAAAGAATCCCCTACGGTTGTCCAGTTTGATGAATCAACAGCTATCTTCGCTTTGCCTTCCAATGTTCTCTTGTCTTTTAATCCATACTCGTACGTGGGTCTTGCATCGTGGTGGCTTCCTCCTCTCGTTGCAGTAGCGTACCCTACAGACATGCTTTTTAATGCCCTCGGTGAGTGTCCTGCAATTTCCATTCCTTTAACGTTTATTGCAAACTTTTCAGAGCCTTTTCCGATCTTCTGAGCCATTCTTTTTGTTCCTTCAGCCAGCAGATCTCCAACACCTTTTCTGTATGCTGTTTTCTTTATGGCTTCAATTACTGTGTCCCCGTTTCCAAATGAAAAATCCATTCCATCCACTAAGTCCTTCGAAACTAAACCTTTTTCATAACACTCCATAAGGAAAGCTATAGAAACGCCCATTGATATCGTATCTATACCATACAGATCACAAAGTCTGTCCGCTTCAACTATATACTCTGCATCATCTATTCCTACGCAAGATCCCAGAGAGTATAGAGTTTCATACTCAGGACCTTCTGAAACTGTACCCCTTCCCTTGAATATCTTACCGCATCCACCAAGTCTGCAGTAATAACAGGCGGTATGTCTTAAAAACAGATTTTCTTTGTAATATTCGCCAGATATGGTTTCAGCCCCCTCAAACGTTTCGTCCTGCCAGTTCCTTGTTCCCAATCCCCCTAATGTATTTATACCTTTTACGAGGATCGGAGTTCCATAATCTGTTAAAGCTTTCAGAGTTTTGAGATATCTCTCTTTTGAATTCAAAAAGAAATCATAAAGTCCATCAAAATCATAAACATTTACATCATTTGTTCCGCGAACTGCCACACCTTTCAGATTTTTAGAGCCCGCGACAGAACCTGTTCCTCCTCTCCCTCCAGATCTCAGGGACCCTATGGTAGTTGTATACCTGACAAGGTTCTCTCCTCCCTGCCCAATACTCAGGGTTTCATAATCCTTTCCAAGATCTTTTCTTACTATCTCCTGGGCTTCTAACGTTGTCTTCCCCCATAGGTGGTCTGCATTTTCTATAGAAACCTCATCGTCATCTATTTTTATGTATACCGGCTTTTTTGCTTTCCCTTTGACGACTATAGTATCGTACCCTGCAAACTTCAGATTTGCACCGAATCCGCCGCCGAAATAGCCATCCGCAAAACCCCCTGTCAACGGAGATTTTGTCATGACACCTGTTCTTCCTGCACCGTGAAGGAATGTTCCTGATACTGGTCCAACAACATAGCATATTACATTTTCAGGGCTGTACGGGTCTATTCCTTGTTTTATCTCTTTGTACATAATTGCTGCACCAAAACCATTTCCACCAAGATACTTTCTTGCAAAATCTTCCTCCAACTCTTTTTTTATTACCTTCTCTTTTGTCAGATCAACGTACAAAATATGTCCAGCATAACCATACATTTTAATCACCTACCCTTATAGCATCTCTCGGACAGTGTTCAATACATTTTGGTTCTCCTCCGCAGAGATCGCACTTCAATGGAATATCTAAGTCTTCATGTCTGAAGATCAATCCCCATGGGCATGCATCCACACAGTTAAAGCAGTGTATACACTCCTCCCTTATAAATTTCACATATCCGTCCTCTAATTTTAATGCACCGGTAGGACATGCATCCACGCATTTCGGTTCCTCACATTGTTTGCAAACATATGCTTTTGGATCCTGAAGAGGCTCTGTTTCAATTCTAATTTTTGACTTTGCGGGGTTAAAAACTTTATTTGCAGTGTATCCTTCTTTGCTTTCAGATAGAGAAGCACATATCTGAACGCACATCTGGCATCCGACACACTTATTTTCATCTACAATCAGTCTCATTTTATCTCCTCAAATTTATTCTTTGTTAAACTTTAAAAAGATTTCGGTTATAATTCATAATGATCTATTTTTTATGGTCAATATACAAAAACTTTTATAGATTTCCACATGTTCCTTATTCACCACCAAAAATTATTTAAAGAACAAACATGTATAACAAAGTGAAGTTAATAGAGGTAGAGAAAATGGATTTAGTTATAAAAAATGGGAAGATAGTCACTGCAACAGACGTATATAATGCAGACATTGGGATAGAGAATGGCAAGATAGCGGAGATCGGAAAAGAATTAAGAGGAGATAAAACTATAGATGCCAAAGGAATGATCGTATTTCCCGGGGGTATAGACATACATACACATCTCGATATGCCTTTCATGGGAGCGTTTTCGTCGGATGACTTTAAAACAGGAACGATTGCTGCTGCATTTGGAGGAACTACTTCTTTGGTAGATTTTTCTATCCAGAGCAAAGGTGAAAGCTTAAGTAATGCAATAGAGACATGGGGAAAGAAGGCTGAAGGAAAGGCTGTTATAGATTATGGATTTCATGTCGCAGTTACCGACGCCACTGATTCTGTGATTAACGAAATTTCAAAGATGGCAAAAGAAGGTATTACCAGTTTGAAACTATTTTTGGCGTATAAAGGATCTTTGATGATAGACGATGGAGGATTTTTCAGGGTACTGCAAAAAGCCAGGGAATCTGGATCTTTGGTAATGGTTCACGCGGAAAATGGTGAGGTCGTAGACATACTCGTAAAAAAGCTTTTGGACGAAGGAAAAACAGATCCAATATACCACTGGGAAAGCAGGCCGGATAAAGTAGAAGGTGAAGCCAGCGGAAGAGCTATAGCCCTGGCTGAGATGGCTGGTGCTCCTCTTTACATAGTACACATGACATGCAAAGAAGCGTTGGATAAGGTCAGGATGGCGCGAGATAAAGGACTGCCAATATATGCAGAAACATGTCCCCAGTATCTTCTTCTGGACAAGGAGAGATATAAGGAACCTGATTTCGGCGGAGCAAAATACGTCATGTCTCCTCCTCTGAGGATGGAAAACGATAGAAAAGAATTGTGGTCAGCTCTAGTAAATGGAGATCTGCAGGTCATATCCACAGATCACTGTCCATTCTTCTTCAAGGGACAGAAAGATGCGGGAAAGGGCAACTTTGCCAAGATACCTAACGGCGCCCCGGGGATAGAAACGAGAATACCGTTAATATATACGGAAGGTGTTCTTAAGGGACATTTTGGTATAAACAAGTTTGTAGAGCTTGTATCAACAAATCCTGCAAAACTTTTCGGTATGTTCCCTGAGAAAGGAACTATTGCTATAGGAAGTGATGCAGACATCGTTATCTTTGATCCGAAGAAGGAAGTAGTACTCAAAGCTGAAAATCTGCACCAAAATGTGGATTATACACCTTACGAAGGATTTAAGGTAAAGGGGTACCCTGTAAAAACGATAGTAAATGGAAAGATTATTATAGATGACGGAAACTTTACCGGCAAGCCAGGAGAAGGAAAGTTCATAAAACGAAAACCTTTTAAAATCTTATAATCTTTTTATTTTTTATTGATAAATATGGATCTTCCCTACGGAGACATAATCCTTGAGTCCGCTCTGGACCTGGTGGACTTAGAAAAGATCTTAAGTAGTTTTAAAAATTCTGGTTATCTTTGTCTGTTATCTGGAGACGAAGAGATCTATCTGATTCTCGAAAAAGGAAAAATTGTAAATGTCTTCTATGAAGGGAAGGAAAAAGGCAGCGAAACTGAGAATTTTCAAAAGATCTTATTGAAAAATCCAACTTTGACTCTGCGCAAACTGACAGAGACCCAAATTGATATAATAAAGGAAGTTTACGGGACTAAAAAATATACATTTGAAGAACTGTTCGAAAAAAGGATAGAGATTAAAGAAGAAGCTAAAAAAGAAAAACTTGAACCTATAGTGATAAAGAAATCAAAAGCTCTAGAGTTTGTTGGAGACGTAACTAAAATAACAACAGAATACGTTGACGACGGAACAATAGCACATCCTCACCAGCTAATTTTAAAGTTTATTGATGGAGAAAAAACAATCGATGAGATTGTAAAAAAGTCGGGTTTCCCTGAAGGATTTGCGAGGGAAGTAATTTTACATTATATAGAAAAAGGATTGGTGAGATATAAGTAAATAAGAGGCGAAAAAAAATGGAAAAAGAACTGAAAATAAGAAAGAACTCCACGGTAGAAGACGGCGCTGTTCGTCTCTCCACTAAGCTCTTGACGGAGATAGGAATAGCTGCAGGAGATATGATAGAGGTCTCTAACTCTAATTCCTCGAAGAAAATGAAGGTAGAAGAATTAGACTGGATGTCTAAAAAAGAGATCGAGTTAAATGAGAATGAATTAAACAGTTTTAAAACAAAAGGAGGAAAACATCTAACGATTCATACTAAATAAGAGGTGAAAAAATGGAAAAGGAACTGAAAATAAGGAAGAACTCCACGGTAGAAGACGGCGCTGTTCGTCTCTCAACTAAGCTCTTGACGGAGATAGGAATAGCTGCAGGAGATATGATAGAAGTAGTTAACTCCCACATCTCAAAAAAGATGAAGGTGGAAGAATTAGACTGGATGTCCAAAAAAGAGATCGAGTTAAACATCAATGAGATAAAAAATCTCGAAACAAAAGAAAAAGCTTACCTGACTATCCGTTTATAGGTCTATTTAGCCTTTTTTCTTCGTTTTTTCTTAAATAAGCCTGACTCTTCTCTTTCTCTTTTATTCCAGAGATAGACATAGCCAATTATTATTACCAGAAAGGCCATAAAAAAAATATTCTCAGTAGCTTTTGACATGTTTTCCTGCATATCCGCAAAAAAGATAATGAGAAGAAGCAAAACACCCGCAAGAACTAAAAAGGGATAATCTTTCCATATCTTCATTCTTCTACCTCCTCTCTTTTTGATTGTGACTCGGTCCAAAAAGCACGGAACTTTTTTTTCTGTTTATCCGCTCTATGCGAGTATATCAAAGTTTTTCCTATTGCATAGGCAAATCCTATGATCCCTATACCCGCAAGCACCCAGAAGATTATATGCAGTCTCACGTATCCAGTTCCGAATGAAACGAAGAATAACGCTATAAAAAAGAAACTATATATCCCCCATCTATTCATATTTTTGTGGAAAGATTGAGTTCATCGAGCATTGCATTAGCTCCTTCCCTCTTTGATCTTGGAAAACTATTGATTAACTCCCTTCTTTCTCTAGTTACTCTTTTCTTCGCTTTTTTTTCTTCTGCTATCTTATCTCTCGTTTTTAATCTAAGTTTCATAATTTTCATCTCTAAAAAAATAAAAAAAAGAGAATTTATTATTCTTCTGCCATCTTTTCCCAGTACGTAAGACCTCTACTCTCTCTTGTTCCTGGTATGATGTTGTCTAATACAGCCGCGATGATCGCTGCCACAGCCATACCCGTAGCCGCTATCGTAGTAAGGATCTCGGCCGCAGTTCTTCCAAGCGATCCTGCAGAAGCTTCCCAGTTTATGGGTAACTGGTTTACTGGCGGTAGGAAGCCCTCAGGGAATCCAGCTCCGACATCAGCCCATATCCATCCACCTTTTGCCCAGAATGGTACACTAAGTCCCATGAAGAAGGCAAATCCTATGATGAATAGATTCCTTGAGTCGTTCAGATCACAAAACTGCAGATTGGACAGACCAACTGAAGCAATCATACCAAATAGTCCACAGAACATAGCTCCTACAATAGCTGTTGGAAGTCCAGTAAAGACTGCTCCGAACTTTCCAAATGCTCCAAGAAGTATCATTACGATACCACCGATCTGGACAACGTATCTCGATCCGACCTTTGTGATTCCGATCGCACCTATATTCTCAGAGTACGATGTGGTCCCGTTTCCCGTTCCAATAAGTCCAGCAACAAGGCAGCCTACACCTTCAAATCCTATACCTCTGCTTATCTTCTTTGCACTCGGAATTGGTGCGCCAGCCAATCTTGCACAGGCATAGTAGTCTCCGACAGACTCAACTATAGAAGCAAGGTATCCTGCCAGCATTCCTACTGCAAACGCTGCGCTGAACTGAGGCATTCCCCACTGGAAAGGATACGGTATTCTTATCCATGGAGCAGCATCTATAGTGGCTTTTAATGCAGTTGTGTCGACTCTTCCGGTAGCAAAGGCAATTACCCATGCTGTAAATATCGAAAGTACTACAGGGAACAGCAGGAACAATCTGTATTTTCTACTCAGGAACTGAGAGAAGATTATCAATGCTAACAAAGCAATTCCACCGATGTATATGTCAGTCATAAGCCACGGCCATCCTAGGGCATACAAGGCAAGTCCGATCAATGCAATCGTTGGAGCAATTGTTATCGGGCCCAGGTATCTCTTTAAATATCCAATAGCGCCTGTAAATCCTAGAGCCATTTCAAAGAAAGAGCCGATAATGATTGCACCCTGGAGATACTGGATCTTCATCTCCCAGCCGGCTCCGGCGAGCGCAGCAGAAAACACGATAGCAAACATAGGCGGCAGGAAAGAGAAGGTACCTCCTTGTACTATTGGTAACCTATTTCCCCATGTGGTCTGCAACAACGTTGTTATTCCTGAAACAAAGAACATGGTACTGATCAACAATCCCTGTTCATGCGTCGGCATTCCCAGAGCTCCAGCGATAACTATAGGAATAATTATCGTTGCTCCAAACATTGTCAGATAGTGCTGAAATCCAAGAAATATCGCTTCTATTAACGGCGGCTTGTCATCTATACCATAGACGACCATCAGTTTCTTTTCTTCTTTTGCCATTTTTTTTAACCTCCTTTTAAATTACTTAAGTTCCTTTTAGGAACTCTTCTATTTCTATGTTTTTTTTATTTATATAGTTTTCGGTTAGTCCACAATATCTATCGTTGATCATAGATATTATTGGAATTTTTTGAAAAATTCCGACTAAAATACAATCACATGAAAAAGCATATGATTATTTATTTTTTATATTTCATCTATCTCCAACGAAGACTCATCGAAAACGAATTTTATTTTATCTCCATTAACGATTTCTAATATTATGGAGTCTCCTTTTGTAACGTATATGGGATTTTTCCATCCTTTTAATGTTTTAATATTTACTTGCATTTTTTTTAGTCTTTTAAGATTTCTTTCTTTCCAGAGAGAAAAGTAACTGAATTTTGGCTCCTCTTTTGATAATATATCGCTATCAAACTTTATGTCTACTCTTTTTCTCCATACCCTTAAAGTTATATCAAGATTTCTCTTTGTTTTAAAATTATAGTCCATCGGATATAGTATCTCACCAAACATCACCTTTCCTCTCGGATAGTTTTCGAAAGAAGGAAAAATATATAGTTTATTCTTAAATCTTATCTGTTTTATCTTCGGTATTATACTTTTACCTATGCTCATATGATAACATTGGGAAGAAAAGATTAAATATCTTTCCCAAAAATTTTTATAGGATACCCTTTGATAGAATAATGGTGATATAATGTTAGAAGGAATAAAGGTTCTGGACCTGAGCAGAGCACTTGCGGGTCCTTACTGTACTATGCTTTTAGGAGATATGGGCGCAGATGTCATAAAGATAGAAAGACCCGGGAAAGGAGATGACAGTAGAGCGTGGGGGCCACCTTTCATCGAGGGGGAGAGTGCGTATTTCCTTAGTGTGAATAGAAATAAAAAAAGTATAACATTGAATTTGAAAAGTGAGAAGGGAAAGGAAATACTTTTTAAATTAGTTAAAATATCGGATGTTTTGATTGAAACTAACAGACCCGGTGTCATGGAAAAGCTTGGATTAAGTTTTGAGGAGGTAAAAAAGATAAATCCAAAAATAGTTTACTGTTCAATCTCAGGTTTTGGACAGACTGGCCCCTATAAATTAAGACCAGGATTTGATCAGGTCATTCAGGGGATGGGAGGATTGATGAGTATCACTGGAGAAGAAAACAGACCGCCAATAAAGGTAGGAGTAGCTATCACAGATGCTGGAGCAGGAATGTATGCAGCTATCGGAATTCTTGCAGCTCTGCTTAGAAGAGACAAGACAGGTGAAGGAGAGTACATAGATGTTTCAATGCTCGATGGAACGATTTCTTGGCTGACATACCAGTCAGGAAGATACTTCGCATCTGGCGAAGTTCCGAAACCTATGGGTTCTGGACATCCATTGATAGTTCCTTATCAAGCTTTCAAGACAAAAGATATCTATATAAACATAGCTGTTGGGAACGATTCCCTGTGGAGAAAGTTCTGTGAAACTATGGGATTGGACATAGCAGACGATCCAAAATTTTCTACAAATGCGAAGAGAGTCGAGAACAAAGGGGAACTTATTAAGATTTTGAACGAGATTTTATCTAAAAAAACTGGAAAAGAATGGCTTGAGATATTAAATAAAGCTGGAATTCCCTGCGGTCCGATCTATAAATTAAATGATGTATTCTCTGATCCTCATATTTTATCAAGAGGAATGGTTTCTGAGATAGAACATCCAAAAGCCGGGAGGATAAAAGTCACCGGCGTACCAATAAAGTTTAAAAATAGTCCCGGAAAGATAAGATTACATCCCCCACTATTAGGCGAAAATAACTTTGAAATCCTGGAAGAAATAGGATATAAAAAAGAAGAAATAGAAAAATTTAAAGAAGAGGGAGTTATCTAATCTAGATATTGCTTTTCCAGGTAATATCTTCAATTTTTATTTTAAAAACTTCGACTCCGGAAACGTCTTTTATTTGCCCAGATGTACTATTTTTATCGTATTTTTCAATAATTTTCTTTAAAACATTTATTTTCTCTTTTTCATCTTTCAAAACTTCTGCCTTCCCATAGATTATAGCACTTCTGTACTTCATTGTGGATTTGCAGGGATCTTTTGAGAGCGAAAGTTTATGCTCATCTACTTGAAAACAAACTTTTGGATTATTTTTAATATAATCGACTTTCTTTCCAGTTTTCTTGGAGTGAAAATATACACTTCCGTTAAAATAAACGAAACATACAGGAACTACGTAAGGATCTCCATCTTTACACATAGAGATTCTTCCAACTTCTGCGTCTTCCAATACTTCTTTTATCATGATTACCCCAGAAGAGCTATCAGTACCCCCGCTGCAGTTGCCGATCCCAGTACTCCGGCAATATTTGGCCCCATGGCGTGCATCAACAGATTGTTTTGCGGATCCGCTTCCTTTCCCAGTCTCTGAACAACTCTTGCAGCCATCGGTACTGCGGAGACACCTGCCGCCCCGATCATTGGATTTATCTTTTCTTTTGATACCATATTCATGAGCTTTCCGAGCAAAACTCCGCCTGCCGTTGCCGTGGCAAAGGCAAAGATTCCGAGCAACATTACAAGTATCGTTTCGGTCCTCAGGAACTTGTCGGCAGCCATTGTGCTTCCAACTCCAAGGCCCAAGATTATAGTAACTATGTTCATGAGCTCTTCACGTGACCCTTTTGCCAGCCTATCTGTTACCCCACTCTCCTTGAAAAGATTACCTACCATGAGCATTCCTATAAGTGGTATGGCTTTTGGTACAAGCATCCCTGCAACTATAATTACGACGATAGGAAATATTATCTTTTCCCTCTTTGAAACATTCCTCAACTGCTTCATTCTGATCATTCTTTCTTTTTTTGTTGTCAGAGCTTTTATTATAGGGGGCTGTATTATCGGAACTAATGCCATATAGGTGTATGCCGCAACGGCCGTGGCACCCAGCATATGAGGCGCTAATATAGAGGTAACATAAATTGTTGTCGGGCCGTCGGCTCCTCCAATTATACCTATAGATGCCGCTTCTGCAGGAACAAAACCTAAAAACATTGCCCCTAATAGGGCAAGAAATATACCTATTTGAGCTGCAGCTCCGAGAAGAAATGTTTTTGGATCGGCCAGAAGAGGACCGAAATCTGTCATGGCCCCGATTCCCATGAAGATCAGGGTTGGAACGATCTCGAGGCTGATTAGATATTTGACAAATATGCCCAAGACTCCTCCGATCTCTTCCGGATCTGCAATACCAGCAAGAGGTATGTTCGCCAGTATAGCACCAAGACCTATCGGTACAAGAAGAAGCGGCTCCATCTTGTATCTTATCCCAAGGTATATCAAACCCATCCCGATCCCAAACATTAATATGTTTCCCAGGGTTAAGTTGAAAATCCCGCTCAGTCTCCATACCTCCAGTAAAGATTCTAATATCATCATTTCACCTATCCGATAACAGCTATTATGTCTCCAGACTCGAGATTCTCTCCTTCTTTTACTCTTATCTCTTTAATGATACCATCTATTGGAGCAGATATCTCATTTTTCATCTTCATTGCTTCAAGAATAATGACAGGATCACCCAACTTTACCTCACTCCCACTCTTGGCAATTACCTCAATGACTTTGCCGGGCATCGGTGCCGTAAGAATTGTGTCTTCTCCCCTCATAATAGTTTTCTTTTCTATCTTCCTTTCAATTTTTATATCTTTTCTTTTTATCTCCTCTTTTTCTTTTCTCTTTATATCAAGAACTTCTTCTATCCTTATTTTTGCTTCCTTTTCTCCTAATTTTATTGAATATACTCCGAATTCACTTTCTTCTACCTCAACAAGATACTCAATTCCATCAACAAAAACTCTGTATTTTTTCATCAGATCCTCTCCGTAGAGTTGATTCTAGCTTCTCTTTTCCAGTCTGTAAGTGGTTTGAACTTTAAAGCTGTTCCCTCAGTCTCAGAGATGTAACGGTATACTGCTCCAGATATAGCTAAAAGTTCACCCTTGCTAAACTCTCCCTTCTCATTTTTCGCAGTTTCTTCTTTCTTAATTCCCATAGTTTTTTCTTTCATCAATCTCCCAGTAAGCCACATTGCAAAAGACAGCACAACCAAGGTTAGAAAAACAACAAACATCCCTGTTAGAGTAAGCTGGATTCCTAAGGACATGTCTGACATATGATCACCTATAGGGGTATGTTCCCATGTTTTTTTCTTGGAAGAGACTCTTTTTTACTTTCATATATTTTCAGAGCAGAGATTATCTTTTTTCTCAAGTCCCCTGGATCTATGACATCGTCAACATAACCTCTTGCTGCAGCTCTATACGGATTTGCAAACTTCTCTTTGTATTCTTCGATCCTCTCTATCCTCATCTTTTCAGGATCTTCTGAAACTTTAATATCTTTTTTGTATATTATATTTGCAGCTCCTTCTGGTCCCATCACAGCTATTTCCGCTGTAGGCAGTGCAAAAACATGATCTGCTCTCAGATGTTTGCTTGCCATGGCAATATACGCCCCCCCATAAGCTTTTCTTATTATTGTCGTGATCAATGGCACAGTTGCTTCGGAATATGCATAAAGGAGCTTTGCACCGTGCCTGATTATCCCGCCATGCTCCTGTTGTACTCCCGGCATATAGCCCGGGGTATCAACGAATGTGAGGATCGGGATATTAAATGCATCGCAAAACCTTACGAATCTTGATCCTTTGTCCGAACAGTCTATATCCAGTACGCCCGCTAGGTGGATCGGGTTGTTCGCTACGATACCTACAGTCCTGCCATCCATTCTTGCAAATCCAACTACCATATTTTCCGCAAAGTACTGATGTATCTCCAGAAATCTTCCATTGTCTACAACTTCTCTGATAATATCTTTTACATCATACGGTTCATTTGGGTCATCCGGTACTATTCCATAGATGGCATCCGTTTTCCTCAGTGGATCATCGCCTGTTTCAACTATAGGCGGGTCTTCTAAGTTGTTTGACGGGATGTAACTCAAGAGCTCTCTTATATGGTCCAGTACCTCTTCATCATTGTCACCGATCATGTGTGCCAATCCACTCTTTTGACTGTGCGGTAAGGCTCCTCCTAACTCCAGAGGCGTTACTTCCTCACCCGTTACGGCCTTTACTACCTGCGGCCCTGTGATAAACATCATGCTTGATCCTTTTGACATCAAAATAAAATCACCGATAGCTGGAGAGTACACAGCACCTCCGGCACATGGTCCGAGTATGGCGGTAATCTGTGGAATAACCCCGGAAGAGATTGTATTTCTGTAAAATATCTCCCCATATCCTTTTAGAGCATCGACACCTTCCTGTATCCTTGCACCTCCAGAATCATTCAATCCTATAAGAGGAGCTCCGACCTTTCTTGCCTGATCCATAACATAAGATATCTTTTCTGCATGAATCTCTCCTAATGATCCGCCCATAACAGTAAAGTCCTGTGAGAAGATAAAAACTAACCTGCTGTCGATCGTTCCATATCCTGTAACAACACCATCTCCGGGAAGCTCTTTCTTGTCCATTCCGAGTTCTGTAGATCTGTGTTTCATCAAGGCATTTACCTCAACAAAACTCCCCGGATCGAGAAGTTTGTCAATTCTCTCTCTTGCAGTAAGCTTCCCTTTTGAATGCTGTGCTTTGATCCTCTCTTCTCCTCCTCCTTTCATTACTACAGATTTTCTCTTAGAAAGTTTCTTTAACTTATCTTCAATCGACATAGTTATCATCCTTCGATATTTTACTCTACAAATTCGTATAGACGCTTTATAAACCTTTCGTATATAAATTGAAATTGCTAAAAATTTTTGTAGATTGTTTATATTCCCTTTTAAAAGGAGCAAAACTCTACCGAAAAATATTTAAATAGTTGGACTCAACTTATTGAAAACGGTGAATGAATATGGGATATAAATCATACGAAGAAGCATATAAATTGTCTCTTGAAAACCCTGAAGAATTCTGGGGAAAAGAAGCTGAAAAACTCCACTGGTATAAGAAATGGGACAAAGTTTTAGACGATTCTAACTATCCATTCTTTCGATGGTTTGTCGGTGGCAAGACTAACCTGTGTTACAATGCTGTTGATCGTCACGCACTGGGAACTAAGAGAGGAACAGCCGCGATCATCTGGGAAAGTCCCGAAACGGGTCAATCGCGAGTATATACCTATTATCATCTTTATAAAGAAGTGAACAAATTTGCTGGTGTTCTCAAGAATCTTGGTGTCCAGAAAGGTGACCGCATTATTATATACATGCCAATGGTTCCTGAAGCAGCGATTGCAATGCTTGCCTGCGTGCGTATTGGTGCCATTCACTCCATTGTCTTTGCTGGCTTTAGCCGTGAAGCCCTTGCCGGCAGGATCGATGACGCCAAACCAAAACTACTTTTAATGTGTGAAGCAGGCAGCCGGATGGGTAAAATAATCAAGCTGAAGGGTATCGTTGACGATGCCCTGGCAATATCCAGAGAAAAAGTAGAACATGTTATAATCCTGAACAGAGGGCTTGATCCTGATTTTCCGAAAAAAGAAGGAAGGGATCTTGACTGGATGGAACTCCTCGAAACGAAGGGCATGAATTATGTCGAACCTGAGGTCTTGGAGAGTACAGACCCTTCGTACATACTCTATACATCCGGGACAACTGGAAAACCGAAAGGCGTCTTAAGAGATACTGGTGGCTATATGGTTGCTCTCTATGCCTCAATGAAACAGATTTATGATTGCCAGACAGATAGAGACGTTTATTTCTCAACTAGCGATATTGGATGGGTAGTTGGCCATTCTTACATAGTTTATGGCCCTCTATTACTGGGAATCCCGACTATCCTCTACGAAGGTACACCTGTGTACCCTGATCAGGGAGTTTGGTGGCGAACAATGGAAAAATACGGTGTAACATGCGTGTTCAGTGCCCCAACAGCTTTGCGTATCCTAAAGAAATTCCCTGAAAAATGGATAAAAGACCGTGATCTTTCATCTCTACGTTATTTCTTCCTAGCTGGTGAGCCTCTTGACAAGCCAACATATTACTGGGGTGCGGAGGCACTTGGCACCAAAGTTATCGATCACTACTGGCAAACTGAATCAGGGTGGCCTATTCTTTCCAATATGCCCGGTATTGAATTCTTACCTATAAAGCCAGGTTCGCCAACTAAACCTGTTGTGGGATATGACCTCCTTATAGTAGATGAAAAAGGCAAAGAACTGCCCCGTGGACAAAAAGGTATTCTTGTTTCCAGGGCGCCGTTACCTCCGGGGAACTTGATGACTGTTTACGGTGATGACGAACGTTACAAGACAACTTACTGGGAGGTATTCCCAGGAGAAAAACTCTATAACACCGGCGACTATGCAATCGAGGACGAAGACGGGTACTTCTGGGTCCTGGGCCGTGCCGATGAAGTGATAAAGATAGCGGGACACCGTTTGGGTACACGAGAGATAGAAGAAGCGGTATCCTCACATCCTGCCGTAGCTGAGACATCCTGTATCGGCGTTAAAGACGAAATAAAGGGAACGGTCGTCATTGCCTTCGTTGTTCTAAAAGAAAGTTATGAATCCTCAGAAGATCTGAAGAAAGAGATAGCACAGGTAGTCAGAGACAAGATTGGACCTATCGCCAAGCCAAAGGCAGTTGAAACAGTCAAAATGCTGCCCAAGACTCGCAGCGGAAAGATAATGAGGCGTATTCTGAAGGGTGTTTATGAAGGAAAGAAACTGGGTGATTTGAGTACGATTGAGGATGGCGCATCCATTGAGGAGATCTCGGCTGCCATCGAGCTGATGAAAGAAGAACTTGGTAAAAAAGAGTAAATAAAGTACTTATTATTTTTATTTAGTTGTCTAATTTCAAGACGTGACGTTTTGCGGATAAAAGAAGTTGCCGAAGGCGATTTGGGGAAATCTTTGATTTCCCTTTTATCCGTTGTTATCCGATGTTGAGGCAAGTTAGTCATATAAATTTCCTTCTTGAATATCAAAATGATACAAGAAAATTGTTCTTTCAATATCTCTTGCTTTAACTTTAAATTTATCTGCAAAGTATCGAAGTTTCATTAGATAATTGTACCAGTTATTAAAGTTAAAGTTCTTTCCTGTTGGTTTTACTTTTACTGATCCAAATTGATAAAGAACTTGCCAAACTCTGATATCTATCACTCCATAATTCTTTGGGTCTGTTAACATAAGAATTGCAGATGAAACAGGAATAGAAACACCCTTTAATTGTGTTAAAAGTTCAATTCTTCTTTTTTCGTAATTAGTAGATAATACTTTTTTGGATGTTCCAATTATCTCTTCTTCCAAATTGGATAAATACCATTTTTTAGGACGGGGACTTTTCCACATTCCCATTTTTATAAATTCATCTTTTGTGAAGTAGCCTCTGTCTAATACATCTTTTAATTCATCTATTAACTTTTGAGTTGGAACGTGTTCTTCAGTACTCAGATTTTTTTTTATCAATTCCTGTATGTTCTTGTATTCTTTATTCATCTTATTGCCTTCATTTCAGATAACGTCTCGCGGATAAAAGACGTTGCTGAAGGCAATTTGGGAAAATCTTTGATTTCTCTTTTATCCGCTGTTAGACGATGCTTGGGCACTTTTCTTATCGGAAATTTGGCTTGCCCACCCTACTAATGCCAAATCGAGCAAGATTTTTAAAGTGGCCGCAACTCTAGGAGTTAATTTATAATTTTGTCGTAGTTCATTGCCAGGATGAAATCTATTTCTAAAGATATGAATTATCTGGCATGTTGCTTTTATTGAATCAGATAGAAAGACTTGATGCACAATGGCCTCTTTAAGAAGTGGACCGAGTTCAACCTTAAGAATGTCTTTGTTTTGAACAGTCCTCAGATTTAGCTGATGATACAGGATACCTAGAAGTATATTTTCTAAAAAGGCTCCGGCGAGAGAAACAGTTGCTATCTGCAATCGCTGTGCATAGACTATATCTAGTTCTTGCCTCGCCTCAAGAGTCTTTTTCAACGCCTGTTGTGGAACTATCTGCTGAATAGACTCTCGAACCAGCTCTGGTTTAACTTCCTGCCCCCTTATCGCTGCATCAAAGGAAGGTGAAACCAGTTCTTGAAAGAATCTCTGTTTTTCTGTGTTAGAATCAAAGTGTTCATTCTCGATTCGCTCAATAATACAAAGCATAACATATGATGAGTATTTTCTAACCGCCTTTTCGATATCAATAGTCTTGCCTCCTGCTTGTTTCTTTTCCAACAACCGATCTTCGTCAAGGGCCTTCTCCAGATACGTCTTCGCAGTAGCTACATCATCAACAAGCTTTGCTAAGCCAAGTCTGAAGAGAATATGTCCTTTGTGAAGGTGCCCCCAAGTAGGCTCAAGATTTTCCTCAAAAAATTTCAATAACCCTTCCCAAAAATCGTTGAAAGCATCTTGCCCTTTGTCAGAAAGAATTTTAAAAGAAATTTGATCCGCATAGGGAGCCCATGATCCGTCATTGCTTGGGTCAATGATCTCAGCTTTTGCTAGATGGCTCTTTAAAAGTGATGCAGCATCATTAAATCTACTTTTATTCAAAAGCTCTTTTAGCTTTGAAGTTTCACCCATAATGTGTATCCTCGCTCATAAGGATATGCTCACATGCATTATAAAACTTATCGGTCTTTCTTACATTAGCAATCCAAGTGTCGCCTAACATGTTCATATCCGCAATGCATATATCATTCCAATTTGGTGGTATATCAACATTATTGTTGTCCTTACATCCTTTATCTGTTTTCATTCTTTACCTCTTATATTTCCAATTACTTTAACTTTATATATTTTTGTATTCTAAAGCCGATTGCACATAACATCGGCGGATAAAAGAAATTCGGCGAAGGCAATTTGGGCGAACGAATTGCATACACCGTGTTATCCAACGTTGTTGCTTATATTTTTTATAATTCACTGAAAACAGTAGGCATGCTTTCGATGGTCTATCCAATTGAGATAGACTATCTTCTCTACCTTGTCGGGTGTAAAAATGAGACGATATCTCTTTGTTATTCTTGTTACCTTCTTACCCTGTAACTCACCGGAAAGCCAATCACCAACGTGTAATGGATCCACTTGTAGCCGTTTGATTTTCTTATCAAGTTCTTCAAGGGCTTTCTTGTTCTTTTTGATGGTCTTTAGTGATTCTAGAAAAGTGTCTGTTCGCTTTACTACCCAAGTCATGTTCACAGCTCGTCAAGCAACTCTTTGACAGAAGTAACTTCTTTAACACGACCCGCTTCGATATCTTGGTCGCTTTTATGAAGTGCTTCCATCGTTTTTGGATTATTGAGAATTTCAATTGAATCAATGAGGGCTTCCATATCTACTCGTGTAATCATTTTCTCTTCTATCCTCTTCAACGCTTCGTATACGTCTTGAATTGTAAACAATTCTGGCATATTTTTCTATTAGTGTTCACTCTATATAAATATTGTGATTTTGCATCTTCTTCATGGCAGGGGTAACGCATTGTACTAGATTAGAAGCTTAGAAAGACAGTGCCATATAACGTTTCCAGCATATACGACGTTGCGACCGAAGGGAGCAATGTCCCGAAGGGCAAGGCTCTGAAAGAGCCGGATGCGTATATGCTGTGTTGGGTGATGCGGTGGCATCATTCCTTCTTCAATCTCTCAATTTCCTTTCTGATTTCTTCGATAACCTCGGGGTTATGGATAATTTTCTTTTTCCCTTCCTTTACTGAAATGACATAGAATACTTTACCTCCATATTTGGCAGTAAATTTCTCATGTGTCTTTTTCTGAAATTTTAGTTCGTTGATGATTTGGGTAATGTAAGCGTACCCTGCTGGTTTAATTTGAAGTCCAATATAGCGATTCTTTACCTTAATGAAAAAATCCACATTGTATCCTCTATCCCATTCATCTGGTGCAGGCTCCACCTTAACGCCCAAGCTTTGTTGCAATTGTCCATAGATGGTCTGTATCTCAGACTGATATCCATCATAGGTTCTATTAATTACTAAATTAATGATAAAATTGATACAATCCTCTTCTGCTATGCTTTCAATTTCTGCTTGACATACCTCTGTTATCTTTATGTATAGCCTTCCCCCAAGTTCTTCTAAATGTTGTTTGGGATATACATTGTTATAATAATACTTCTCCCAATCCTTCAAAGATTTAGGAGAGCACTTTCTTATCAATTCCGAAACCGGGCCAACTTTGTTTTTCTTTGTCAAACCCCATCTCATATTTGCTTGATTTAATATCCATTCTTTTGCCATTATTTTGTCCTCCTTTTCTCAGTTAAAAATTTTGACTTGTATTTGTAATCAAGGGAAGTATCTACATCAGCCAGACCCTTTTTAATTAAATGGGCATTTAGAAAAGTCTTGTTCCACAGATAGAGATAGCAAAGCAAGTTATTTTTCTCATCGTATTTTATAGTATCGAACTTCATGAATACCTTTTGTCCATGGGTTTTTTCTCTTAAAAACTGAATAGCATCTCCGTTCTTTTCTGGATTCTCTTTCACGCCTAGTAACCTGATTTTTAATCCATTATTTAAAATTAAGTTTTCTGGTGAGATTATTTCTTTCACAGCGTAATATGTTTCTCTTTCAGAATGAGAATTATCTATTTTTGACCCAAATTTCAACTTTCGAGGATCGACTTTCTTATCAAATCTTATCGGGTCATTGAAAACATAAGGCAGTTTCTTAATCTCTCCTTTAAAGTTTATTTTTGGCTCTTCTTGTTTAATTATCCTAAATGTTGCATCTTGAAAAATAGTACTTTGTTGCACTCCAAGTTTTTCTTTTATGATTGGCAGAAAATTATCATTTATTTCGTATCCAATAGAACTTCTGTCCAGATTTTTGGCAGCCAAAGAGGTTGTTCCACTTCCAAGGAATGGATCAAGCACCGTATCGCCAACGAAACTAAACATTTTAATAAGTCGCTTGGGTAATTCTTCAGGAAACATCGCTAAATGTCTATCCTGCTTTTCTCCTGGAAAATTCCAGTGCCCAGTAAAATATTGATTCCATTCTTCCTGGGTCAATTTCGACTGTTCTTTAACTTCGCGACTTACTTTTGGCTGATTGCCATATTTTTTGAAAATCAAGATAAATTCATAATCGAGTTTAAGAATACCGCTTCTTGGATAAGGGAAAGAACCCATTACAGTAGCACCGCCTGTTGTATGGCAAGTAGTGACTTTCTGCCAGATAATAGCTCCCATGTAGTCAAAACCTGCGCTTTCGCAAAATTTAATTATCTCTGTTCTTATTGGAATAACTTTATATCTTCCATAATATACAGAACGAGCAAACTGGTCTCCTATATTAATACATAAACGGCAGCCTTTATGCAGAATCCTATAACATTCATTCCAAGCTAAATTAAGATTGTTAATATACTCCTCGTAAGTATCATTGAAACCTATCTGTTTCCCATCACCATAATCTTTTAGTTGCCAATATGGAGGAGAGGTAATGATAAGATGGACTGTTTCATTCGTGACCTCTTTCATCCATCTCGAATCTCCGATGATTATTTTATGATTGGTTTTCATATATGTTCACCCTATCTATTTCAATATTTTTAAAGCCACAGTTTCGCTTAACTCGTTCATATCCGAACTAGTTCGTATATCCTTCCATTTTGGTGTTATATCGACATTATTGTTGTCCTTACATCCTTTATCTGTTTTCATTCTTTACCTCTTATATTTCCAATTACTTTAACTTTATATATTTTTGTATTCTAAAGCCGATTGCACATAACATCGGCGGATAAAAGAAGTTGCGGAAGGCAATTTGGGCGAAGCGTAGCGAAGCCTTTTATCCGCTGTTATACGCCTCGACGACTGAAAGGAGGAGAGCGCAACGTGGCAAGGATTGGCGAGAGCAAATCCGCAGCGTAAGGTACAAGGCCACACATCAAGAAAGTTCATCATAATCAACTCCGAAGGCATTACATAAGTTCTTAAATTTCCTAAGATTTTCTTCGTCACTTAAAACATTTTGGTACATATATTTCATAGTTTCCAGGCTGGTAACAATGTCATCCCTGTTAGTTGTTGAAAAAACTCTGTTGATTATCTCATCAACTGTTAACTTTTCATAGGATGGATCTAAAGCAGAAAATGTCTTAGCCCAACCATATTGAGCTAATCCCACGGAACGGACAAAGTTTTTTACCTTTAATATTGCGTTAGGACTAACATTTGCCCCCTCTTTTCTTTTTTCACAATATTCATACCATTTATCTCTTAGCAACTTTATCCTTGAAGGCATTAAGTTAGTAGTAAGCTGACTTGCAGAATGAGCTTGACTATGGCAGTTTGGACATAATGGTGCCAAATTATCTGGATTATTATTTGAGGGGTTTCCATCAATATGATGAATTACAATAAACGGCGTTTGGCAAATACAACAACGGTTATTACATTTAGCGATGATTTCCAGCCTAAGAGATTCTTTTAAAGCGATTCTTTCCTTATTCATGTGATGCACCGGTGATAGATTTTCTTGAGTTTATATATCTACGCCCAAGCCTTATGTCATATAACGGCTGGCGGATATGGGAAGTTGCCCGATAGGGCAATTTGGGCGTAACGAAGTGTAGTCTTTTACACCGTGTTATCTGAAGTTCAGGACCACAAAATACTGGAAACATTTAAAGTCTCCTGGACCTTGAAATGCTTTTTATTCTTTGTTTTTGATAAGCTAGAATTTTACCACTTAAAGGGTGATCTGACTTTATTCTAAGATGGATTAATGAGACAATGAATACTTGACCCTTCTCCTCAAGTATGGAGCAAACTAAACCTCCGGCATCTCCTGAATCAAATACCTTGGTTATCTTTAATTCTGTTCTTACGCTTAGATGTTTTCCTTGTTTGCGAAGAAGTTGGCATAATTCTTTAGATGGATAGGCAGGAATAGGTGAATACATTTCCATTTCTTTAATTAATTCCATATTCTCCTCCATCCTAACATATAGTCTTGAATTTCGCCTAACTTAGTCATATCCCCAATACGTGTATACCCATTATGACTGAATCTTCCTATTTCATTATATCTTTCTGCTCCTTTATAAAATTTTCTATCCATTCTTTACATCACCTCTTTTTCCACTTTTCATCCTTTACTCTTTTATCACTTTATAATAGTCTTATCTGGAGTGTCTCCATTTTTAAAGTGCTTATCTAGCCATCCAGAAATGACGTTTTCCCGAGTATCGAAGTATTTGACATATGGTTTTATATCGAGAAGAGGTGTTTCATCCAAAACATCCACCTCTGTAAAATACATCCTGTTCCCCTTTATGTTTTTGATCTTTACAATGGAAACTCCTATATGATTCGGGCGATTGGGGCTTCTTATGGCGAATATTCCGTGTTTATTTTGTTCGAGAAACGGTTTTCCTTCTATTCTTTCTATCTGCGACTTATGAAAATAGTATATTATTATAGCATGGCTGAATTTATCCAGATCTCTTAAGCCTTTGACATACTCATCTTTTAATTCCGCCCAAGCTTCTACACTGCTTTTAAAAATCCCCTGGATAGGAATATCTTTACTCTCTTTATAGGGTGAATGGATTACTCCAATTGGATGCATTATTATTTGATCATAATTTTTACCCATTTTCAATCCTCTTCACACTCTATTTTAGACTATGTCCGCATTTCCTGCAAAAATTTGCGTTAGCTATATTCTTGGTATCACATTTTGGACAGATTTTTGTATCCGCTTCATATTCATGAGTTATTGTTTTTTCCTCTGACATATCTAAAAGTTTATTCACTCTATTTAAAAGAGGTTTTGCTTCATCCTTAGTAAAATTTCCCTCTTTAAACGCTTTGATTATGTTTGTCTCTACTGTTTCACAGTATTTTAGAAACTTTTCGTCACTGAATTTTTCTTTTTCATTTTCGAGAAGATATAGTGCCTTGAGGATTTTGTCTTCAATCTCATTCATGACGGTACTCCCAGTTCAAAAATATAAATCTTTTGTAATCAACTCTCAAGATCAATGATCTTTTCTCTTATCTCGACAGCTTTTACGAAGTCCAGATCTTCAAACGCTTTTTTTAATTCTTCTTTGAGTTTTTGGATCTTTTCTTCTTTTTTACTGATTTTCTTCTTCACGAGACCAGAATAAACCTTCTTCGTTATTGTTTCTGGGGTTATTCCATATTTCATATTAAATTCTTCCTGTATTTTCCTTCTTCTCTCTATCTCTTTGATCGCCTTCTTCATCGCATCTGTAGTTTTATCGGCATAAAGAACTACTTCTCCTTCTACATTTCTAGAAACTCTTCCCATTATCTGTATTAACGACGTATCCGTTCTCAAAAATCCTTTTTTGTCGGCATGCAGAATTGCTACAAGAGGGACCTCGGGCAGATCTAATCCCTCTCTGAGTAGATTTATCCCAACTACACAGTCTATTTCACCTAACCTTAGATTTCTTATTATCTCCACCCTCTCTTCCGTGTTGATATCGGAATGCATGTACTCTGCTTTGATGTCATTTTCATTTAAATAATCTGCTATTTTTTCCGCTTCTCTCTTTGTGACAGTTATTACTAAACTCCTTCCTTTTTCCTTTATCTTCTGAACCAAATCTTCCATATTCGGCTTTTTTATCGAAACTTTTGGTTCTAAGAGCCCTGTAGGTCTTACTAATTGTTCCACTACTCTTGAGAGTTTACACTCATACTCTCTTGGCGTAGCAGACATGAAGATAACTTTTTTCATATACCCTTTAAACTCTTCCCATTTTAAGGGCCTGTTTTCAAAACAACTTGATAATCTAAAACCGTATCTAACTAATACGCTTTTTCTAGTTCTGTCTGCTTTATACATGCCTTTTATCTGCGGGATCGCTATGTGGGACTCATCTATAACCATCAAAAAATCTTTGGGAAAATAATCTAAAAGATTGTAAGGTTTTTCTCCCGGGGATCTATCTTCAAAGTATATCGAGTAATTTTCTACCCCCCTACAGTATCCTGTTGCTTTCAGCATCTCTATATCATAATTAACTCTTTCTTTAAGTCTTTGAGCTTCAACAAGTTTATTCTGTCTATTTAACTCCTTTAATCTTCTATCTAAGTCTCCTTCTATTCTTTGTACGGACTTTTTTACCTTCTCTTTCCTTACCATATAATGTTTTGCGGGGTATATCATGACAAAATCTCTTGGAAATCCTCTTCTGGTAACAGGATCCATAATGGAGATCTTCTCTACCTCGTCATCAAAAAACTCTATTCTATAAATTCTGTCGGAATAAGCGGGAAATATCTCCAAGATTTCGCCTCTTGCTCTGAAAGTTCCAGGTAAGGGAGAAAAATCATTTCTATTGTACTGGATCTCCACAAGCTTTTCTAAAAGTTCTCTTCTATTATAGTTTTCCCCCTTTTCTATGTATATCCCCATTTCTTTAAAGTCGGACGGTTTACCTAAGTTGTATAAGCAGGAAACACTTGCAACAATTATAATATCTTTTCTTTCCTGTAGAGATGCAACAGCCTTTATTTTTAACAGCTCTAAAGCTTCGTTCAATTCAAACTTTTTCTCCAAGAAAATATCTTTCTCAGGAATATACGCCTCAGGTCTGAAATAATCGTAAAATGAAACAAAGTATTCCACGCTATTTTCCGGAAAAAGATCTTTAAATTCCAGATATAACTGAGCAGCCAAAATTTTATTTGGAGATATCACCAGTGTGGGTAGATTTACTTTATTGATGACGTTGGCAATTGTAAAAGTTTTTCCAGAGCCAGTAACTCCTAAAAGCGTTTGATATTTATATCTACCCAATCCCCCAGATAATTTCTCTATGGCCTGTTCCTGATCGCCCTTAGGCGATAAATTTGTACGAAGCTTGAACATCACTACTACATTCTTTTCAGAGATAAAAAGATAATCCTCAAAATTATCTCCCCTGTCTAAAAACAGAGTCTATAATTATCCCTATAAAGAGACCTATCAATCCCGATCCTAAGATCAGAATAAGCTTCGATCCTTCCTCTTTTGGTGTCTCTGTACCAGTGGGAATAGGTGTCTCTGAAACAATAGGAATCGGCGTTTCGCTAGTAGACAGATGCTTATAAGCAAGTGCAACTTCTTTTGAGTACTTATACATTCTAAAAGCATTTGCTGCATCTTCTTTTTCTTCAAAGTTTGTACCATACTCGTAATAGCATTCTGCAAGCATTGGCTCGTATCCTTCCTCCCTCGATAACTGGATAGCTATTTTGGCATCATTTTTAGCTCTCTGTATCTTTTCGCCTATTATGCTGGGGTCATTTCCACTCATGCTTAATTCTATCGTTATACTTGATCTAATGTTACTTTCTATAGCGTAAAAAAGGGCAGAAGTGTACCTCTCGGTCTCATACTCACTTTGAGCTGCATTTAAAGATTGAAGAGCATCTGATACAGGATCATTTCCAACTAAACTCTCCACATAAACATAAACAAGCTTTGCTTCTTCTATCCTCTTCCATGCGTCTGCTTTTAAGTTATCCAGTGATATCTTATCACCTTCAGAATATTCTACAGCTAAATCCAGCCATAATTTCACTGTATCAGCCCTTTTATCTGCGTATGCTATCGAATGGGCTGCATTCACAGTATCATTATAGTTCTCGGCTTCATCTAAATAATCATAAGCTTCTTTTAATCTTTTTTCAGCTGCCGAGAGAAATTCCAAACCTATTATTCCTCTAATGTCCTCTCTTTTTTCCTTCAATTCTGAATCAATATTTTCTATCTTTCCTTCTAACTCATTTATACGTGTATCAAAATCATCTGTGTGGATATATTCGTCAACTACACCAGTATATATTTCCGAATTAAAGAGAACGCTCAAAGCAGTGTAATATTCTCCATTGTCCACATCCTCCTTTGCATTATCTATAAAATCTTCAGCAGTATCAAGATACTTTTCGAGATATCCTTTTTCATATTTGCTCATGTCCAAAGAATCAAGATCCCCCTTTATTGCATCGTGATATTTTACGTTCCTTTCTAATGCTTCATTTGCTTTTTTTGAAAGAAAATCTGTGTTTATCTCTATTTCACCTTTTATTTCCTTTTCGGCAAAATTTTTTCCTGTGAAATAGAATATGGCATCGTTTATATCCTCTACTTCAATAACATCGATATCATATTTTTCTTTGGCGTATTCCACAACATTTACTTTTTTAGGTTTTGTTATGATCTGGATCATTCCTCCAGTTTCTTCTCTTGTTGTTTCCTGCGTTGTGATTATTGTTTGCCCCCACGGAACCAAAAACTTCTTTATCCCGAGCTCAGCAGAAGCATCTAATTTTTCAACGATTCCTCCTACGGGTCCTATAGTACCGTCTGGGTTTATCATTCCTGTCATCATAACATCGTTATCTAATT
>Ga0209986_10001150_pt1 | contig 25683 bp, 27 predicted proteins | sample BlataG_FD_183168 | JGI IMG/M metagenome (GOLD analysis project Ga0209986, IMG submission 183168) | Deep subsurface microbial communities from Black Sea to uncover new lineages of life (NeLLi) - Black_00105 metaG (SPAdes) (version 2) | ecosystem: Environmental > Aquatic > Marine > Oceanic >... | reverse complement strand
AAAAGTATGGTTCCCGGTTTTAATCTATTTAATTGTTTATGTAATACATCTGCAGCATTAATTTTTATATCCACAAAGTTCCCCCAGGGTTCTTTGTGACCAGAAAATCTTTTCATGAAAACAGCATAACAGTATATACAGTTATGCTCACAACCTGTATAAGGATTTAAAGCGTAATCTCCAACTGAAATTCCAGTTTTATTCAAAATTGATTTACAGAAAATTTCCTTAATTTTCATTACCCATTAAAAATATCTAATAGTTAATAACACTTATTTCAAACTATTTATTAATCAATAGTTCTCATTTCAAGATATTTATTAATCAATTGTGATTAATTTATAGTTAATATTTCCAAGACCAATCTTTTGACCATGTTCGAGTTGAACTCTCCAATTTACTTTATTTAAATCATAGAATTTATCTTTAGATTCTATTTTTTCTTTCAATTTTCCCAAAGGATTTATTGGAGCTTTGTTCACTAAATCAACACTTGCCTTATCAATAGCTACCATATCCTTTGATGCTAAGATTCCTAAATCAGGAACTATTGATACATCGCTCCAATCACAACAATCACAATCAGGAGTAATATTGATAAGAAAATTTACATAACCTACTTTAGCCTTTTTTGTTTTTAATACCCCATAAGCGTATTCTGTCATCTTTTTTTGAAATTCTTTGGCTTTTGCTACCCACCTTATTTTTATTGCAGAAGATTTGCATACAACTAAACAATCTCCACAACCTTTACACTTTTTCTCATCTATAGTTGCTATTTTATTAATCAATGATATTGCATTAAATGAACATCTGTTAACACATAATTTACACCCAGTACATTTCTCTTTTATAATTTCAGGAAAGACTCCTGAGTGCTGATGGAACTTCCCCCTCTTTGATGCACAACCCATTCCTACATTTTTAATCGCACCTCCAAATCCTGTTAATTCATGACCCTTGAAATGAGATAAAACTATTAATACATCAGCATTAAATATACTCGAACCTATATAGACTTCTTTTAATATCTCTCCATCTATTTTTACAGTAAAATAATCATCACCAATAAGTCCATCAGCAACTAAAAAAGGTGCGTCAACAGTTGAATATGAAAACCCATTCTTTAATGCAGAAATTGAATGATCAATTGCATTATGACGTTTATGTACATAAAGGGTAGTGGTATCTGTTATAAATGGTTTAGCTTCTCTTTCTTTTACCATTTCCACAATTTTCCTGACAAAAGTTGGATTTAAAAATGTGGTATTTCCAGGTTCCCCTGCATGAATCTTTATTGCAACTAAATCATTTTTTTCAACACAATTTAAAATTTCCGATCTTTTAACTATTGTTTCTAACTTATCATAAAGATTTCTTTTATACCTCGCCCTTGCATCTGTATAATAAACTTGACTTTCCATTTAAACAGACCTCCTAAATTTAAACTTTTGTTTAAAATAATGTTAAGAAATCATAAATTTTATAAATATTTTTAAAATCAAGAAATTTTAATAACATATATCATCTCATGTATTTACAATCTATATATAAAAAAATAAGAAAATTTTTACAGATGTTAATTTTACAAAAAATATAACACAATCTCAGTACAATAAAAATTTATTTTAAAATCTATTTTTCATTTCAATAATTGGAACTATATTTAAAACTTTGTAAAATCATTACTTAAAACTTGAAAGGGTAATAAAAAACATACATAATGTTAAAAGAAATAAAATGGGGGGAAATTAATTAAGTTTTTAATATGAGGAATTATAAAAAAGTTTGTTTAATTACACTTGGATGTCCCAAGAATGAGTATGATTCTGATTGCATTAGACACATCTTAGAGGAAAATGATTTTCTTATTACAAAAAATATTAAGAAAGCAGATGTTGTAATTATAAATACATGCTGTTTTATTAATCATGCCAAGGAAGAATCAATAGAAACTATTTTAGAGGTAGCACAACTAAAAGAAGAAAAGAGTTTTATACTAATTGTATTTGGTTGTATGCCACAAAGATATTACCAGGAATTATCTAAAGAGATACCTGAGGTTGATGGTTGGGTAGGTTTATCTAAAATGTCATCACTTCCTGATGTCATTTCAACAATATTAAGTGATAAGTTACATTTAGATAAAAAAATTAAATATAAGAAGTGTCAGAAGAATTTAGTTGAAAAGCAGGATTTTATTTTCAAACCAATTTGTTTGGTTGAAAATGTAAATGGTTGGGTAAAGAAACAGCCAAAAAGAAAGTATTATGGAGAATTACCATATACATATTTAAAAATAGCTGATGGATGTGATAATACTTGTACATTTTGTGATATACCTAATATAAAGGGAAAACATCAATCAAGAATACCAAAGGAAATTATTAAAGAAGCTAAAGAACTTGTTAATAATAATAATGTAAAGGAGATAATTTTGATATCTCAGGATATTACTCAATACGGAAAAGATTTGGAGGAAAAGACTAATTTAGTAAGGTTACTGAATGATTTAATTAAAATTGATAATCTAAGGCGAATTAGATTAATGTATCTAAATCCTGGTGGTATTAATGATGATTTGATAAATTTGATATCAAAAAGTAAAAAACTATGCAAATATTTAGATGTTCCAATTCAACATGTTAACAATAAAATTTTAAGAAAAATGGGAAGAAGAGGAAGTTATGATGAGTTTTTAAAACTTTTTTTAAAAATTAGGGAAAAGATACCTGAAATAGTATTTAGAAGCTCGATTATTATCGGTTTCCCTGGTGAGACAGAAAATGACTATAATCTACTTTGCAAATTTTTAGAAGAAGCAAGACTTGATTGGGTAGGATTTTTTAAATTTTCACCACAGGAAGGAACAAAAGCTTATTATTATAATAATAAAATAGATAAAAAAACAGTTGATAGAAGGTATAATGATATTGTACTTCTTCAGAATGAGATCTCAATGGAATTGCGAGAAAAATTAGTGGGAAAAACCCTGGAAGTTTTAATAGAACAATCATCTATCGAATTAAATAATTATTGGGAAGGAAGATCATATAGAGAAGCTCCAGAAATTGATGGTTTAATATTTGTAGAAAAAGATGGTGTAGTAGAAGGAGATTTAATTCCTATAAAAATAACCAACAGTCAATTCTTTGATCTTTATGGAAAAATTAATAAACATTGAGGGTGATAATATTGAATTTATCTAATAGATTAACTATTTTTAGGATATTAACAATTCCAATTTTTCTATTTTTTTTATTAACTAATTCGAGTAATTCAATTAGACAGACTCAATTTATTTGGGCTGCAACGATTATTTTTCTAATTTCTGCTATCACTGATATAGTTGATGGATATATTGCTAGAACAAAAAATGAAGTAACAGAATGGGGAAAACTAATGGATCCAATCGCTGATAAGATTTTAGTCTCCTCAGCGATTATTGCATTAGTCGAATTGGGAAGAATACCTTCATGGGTTGCAATAATTATTATTTTTAGGGAATTTTTAATATCAGGTTTAAGAGCAGTTGCAGCAACAAGAAATGTAATCATCTCAGCCAGTATTTTAGGTAAGGTAAAAACAGTTATTCAAACAATTGCAATTTTAATAACAATTATAAATGTCTCAACCTCTGGAATTAGCTTTTTCCCAATATCATTTCTTGGAATTAAATTAGAATGGTATTTCTTAATAGTAGCAATATTAGTTACTTTAGCATCTGGATTAGATTATGTCTGGAGATTTGGAGCAACTTTAGCAAAATTAAGTGTTAAAGAAATAAGTAAAAATAAGTAGATATAAAAACAAACAGAAAAGTTTTAAGAAATTTTGAGAAAAAAATGAATTCATCATTATTATCTTTAGCTTCTATAGTTCAAGAATTAATGTTAAAAAAGGGATTAACTCTCTCAATAGCAGAATCTTGCACTGGGGGATTAATTTCCAGTATTTTGACTAAATTGCCAGAATGTTCAAAATATTTTAAAGGTTCAATTGTATGTTACTCTCACTATTCAAAAGAGAGTATTTTAAATATTAATAAGAATATATTAGAAAAATATGGAACAATAAGCTCAGAAGTAAGTTTAGAAATGGCAAAAAAAACAAAAGAGGTGTTTGATTCAGATATTGGCTTATCAGCTACAGGAGTAGCTGGACCATCAAGTGAGGAAAATAAACCAGTTGGGTTAGTTTATATTTCTTTATATTCTGATAATTTTTCGAAAACAAAAGAATTGAATCTAATAAGAACAAGAGAGGAGATCCAACTAAAAGCTGCCCAGGCAGCACTTAATATGTTACGACTTTATTTATTAAAATAATTTAAAATATTAATTTTGGGGGTAAAATTGGATAAAATTAGAGCTTTTTTAGCTGCTCCAATATCTGAAGACGTTAGAAGCTACTTGGAAAAAATTATCTCAGAAATGAAAGGGGAAACACATGACTGGAAATGGGTTAATCCAAAGAATCTTCATATCACATTAAAATTCTTAGGTTACTGTGATAATAAACAAATCTTGGATATTCAAAGAACTATTTCAAAATGTATTAAAAACATACAACCATTTTCATATGTATTAAGTGGTCTTGGAGCTTTTCCTAATGAGAGGAGTGCTCGAGTTCTCTGGGCTGGCATAAAAGATGAAGAAAAAAATTTTAATAAAATCTATAAATTACTTGAAAGAAATCTCGCAAAGAGAGGATTTGAGAAGGAGAGAAGAGATTACAGTCCACATATAACTATTGCTCGATCTAAAAAAAGGCAAAATATTAACAATTTGTTTTTAGAATTAAATTTAGAAAAATTTGGAAATCTTCCAGTACAACTCAATGATAGAATAACTCTTTATAAAAGTGTCTTGTCTCCTCAAGGACCTTCTTATTACAAATTAAAAGAATTTATTTTTCAAAATAAATAAAATTTAATGCAATATATTAATGATTAATACTGAGTTAATATCATGATGATATTCTTTTGATAATCTAAAATAATTTTTTATAGGATATGAGGTATAATTGAGACTATATAAGACATCTAAGATATGCTGATTAAGATTTATAATTATTTTAAATATAATAATTATAAGCATGTTTATTTAACTGATTTTATTTGACTAATAAAGCTATTCTTGATATAATTTATGCAAATGTGCAATTATTTAAATTATGGAGGATAAATGGAGAAAGATAGAGCATTAGACATTGCAATGACTCAAATAGAAAGACGTTTTGGTAAGGGGTCAATTATGGTATTGGGAAGAGAAGGCCCTTTACAAGAAATAGAGGCAATCCCAACAGGATCATTGGCCCTTGACATCGCTTTAGGTATTGGAGGTGTTCCCAGGGGAAGAGTGATAGAAATATTTGGACCAGAAGGTTCAGGAAAAACAACATTAGCCTTACATATAATTTCAGAAGCTCAGAAAATGGGGGGTAATGCTGCTTTTATAGATGCTGAACATGCCTTAGATCCTATATATGCAAGAAATTTAGGTGTAAACACTGATGAACTATTGTTGTCTCAGCCAGATACAGGTGAACAAGCGTTAGAAATTGCAGAAATGTTAATAAGAAGTGGTGCATTGGATGTCTTAGTGATAGATACTGTAGCATCACTTGTTCCAAGAGCTGAGTTAGAAGGACAAATGGGCGATAGTCATATGGGACTTCAAGCAAGACTTATGTCACAAGCACTAAGAAAATTAGCTGGTACAATAAGTAAATCAAATACATGTGCTATTTTCATTAATCAGGTTAGAGAGAAAATTGGAATAATTTTTGGTAACCCGGAAACAACACCAGGAGGTCGAGCATTAAAATTCTATTCAACTGTAAGAATGAGAATTAGCAGATCAGCAAACATAAAAGTTGGAACTGATATTGTTGGTAGTAAAGTAAGAGTCAGAATTGTTAAAAATAAGGTTGCCCCGCCTTTTAGAAAAGTTGAATTTGATATCCTGTATGGAAAAGGAATATCTAAAGAGGGATCTTTAATTGATTTGGGTATAGAAAAAGGAATAATAAGTAAAAGTGGAACATGGTATTCATTAGATGAGGAGCAAATAGGTCAGGGAAAGGAAAATGCAAGACAATTTCTATTGGATAATCCAAAAATAGCAAAAGAAATCGAAAATAGAATTAGAGAAAAAGAGGGTTTGCTAAAAAAGAAAGAAGCTAATAAAGAAAAGGAAGAGAAAGAAAAAGAAGAATAAAGTATTTACATATGAAACTTTTTGAAGATAGTCAAATTTATCGAGTCACTGAGATAAAGAAGTTAAAGGGGAGACAAAAATATAGAGTTCTTTATTTAGATGGTATAAAATCTGGTAATTTTTTTGAAGAATCATTATTTAGGCTTAATATCAAAGAAGGCTCTCATTTAAGTGAAAAAGAAATAAACCAACTTAAAAGATTTCAGAAGGAAAGAGAGGCAGAAAGGGTTGCGATAAATTATCTAAGTTACAAACCAAGATCGATAAATGAATTAAGAAGAAAATTGTGGACTAAAAAAATATCAGATGCAATGATTGATATTACAATTGAAAAAATGAAGAATTATGGTTATCTGGATGATGAAAAATATGCACGCGATTGGATAGAAGAGAGAATTAGAACAAGAGGTTTTTCCTCATCAAAAATTAAATCTGAACTATTTCTTAAAGGTATTTCTAAAGAAATAATTGAAAATAATTTAACAGAGATTTATACACCTGAACTCGAAATTAAGACTGCAAAAAGGATAGCAAAAAAGCAGATAAGAAAGTATAAGGCTCTAGACAAAAAAGTAATAAGAAGAAGAATTATTAATTTCCTTCTAAGAAAAGGTTATAATTATTCAGTTATAGAATCAATTCTTCCTGAAATTCTTGAAAATTTATTTAATTAAGATTTGAGATATGATATGATATAATTCTTGAAAATTGAATATATGCTCCGAGTTAAACATCTAAGGATTTATCTATGATGTTTAACCGGTAAGATAATGAAAATTTATCTTTAAGGGTCAAGGTTGGAAACAAATTGACCTCCCGTGTTTGGAAAGGAGCAAAAAAATAACACCGATCTCTTTTCTACACGAGAGGAAGGTGTTTTTTGTTTTTTCAGAATTCAATAAGATAATAAAAATTTTCAAAAATGAAATTATATATATAAAAAGCTAAATTATGAATTTTTAAAGATGAAAAATTTGTCAAAAAAGCTATTAGTAATTTTTACAATATTTATATTTTTAATCATAAATATTGTTAGCTGTAACCAAAAAACAGCAGTAAGGGAAAAAGAGATAATTTTATCAACTACAACTAGCACATATGATTCAGGTCTTTTAGATGAATTGATTCCTGTATTTGAGAAAAAATATAAAATTTCTGTAAAACCCATTGCAGTTGGAACAGGAGAGGCACTTGGGATGGGGGAAAGGGGAGAAGTAGATGTTGTTCTTGTTCACGCAAGATCAGCTGAAGATAAATTTTTAGAAGAAGGGTATGGTGTAAATCGTAAGGATGTTATGCATAATGATTTTGTAATAATTGGTCCCGAGGAAGATCCTGCAGAAATTAAAGGTAATGAAAATGTAACAGAAGCTTTTAAGAAAATGAGTGAAAAACAAATGTTATTTTTATCGAGGGGAGATGATTCTGGAACTCATAAAAAAGAAATAAAGATATGGGAAGAGGCAGGAATAGAACCCAAAGGTGACTGGTATTTGGAAGCAGGTCAGGGAATGGCAGGAACAATTATGATAGCTAATGAAAAAAATGCTTATACTCTAACAGATAGAGGAACATATCTTTCACTACAAAAAAATATACAATTAAAAATATTATTTGAGGGAGATCCACTACTTTTAAATTCATATGGCATAATTGCGGTAAATCCTAACAAATATTCGCATGTTAATTATGAAGGTGCAATAAAATTTATAGATTTCATAACATCAAAAGAGGGTCAAGAGATAATAAAAAATTTTGGTATTGGTAAGTATGGACAACCTTTATTTTTTCCGGATGTAATTAAATAGTTATAGTGTAAAATCAATCTGATTAATTATTAATTCAAAATTTTTCTCTATAGCCTAATAAGTGAAAGTAAATAAGAAATTTTTAAAGATTAAATATTTAAAAAAATAGGTTTTTAAGATGAACATTTTTGTTGAAGGAATAAAAGAAGCATTACACCTGCTTATAGGATTAAATAGAGAGATTTTATCAATTGTATGGCTTACTCTTTTAATATCAGGTTATGCAGTTTTAACCTCCTTACTTATAGGAATACCTTTAGGTGTAATATTGGGATTGACAAAATTTCCTGGAAGAAAATTATTAATATCTTTGGTGTTCACAGGGATGGGGTTCCCTCCTGTAGTTATTGGTTTATTTGTTGCACTATCCCTCTGGAGAAGTGGTCCTTTAGGTTTCTTGTCCCTTTTATATACACCAACTGCTATGATCATAGCACAGGTTATAATTGCTACTCCTTTAGTAACTGGTCTAACTCTCGCATCAATTCAACAGCTTAGTCATAAACTCAAACTTCAATGTCAATCTTTAGGCGCAAATAAATTTCAACTTTTCTGGACATTGGTTAAAGAAGCGAGAATTCCTGCCCTAGCTGCAATTATGGCTGGGTTTGGATCAATAATATCTGAAGTGGGAGCCGCTATGATTGTTGGTGGAAATATTAAAGGGAAGACAAGAATCCTGACTACTTCTATTGTTTTGTATACAAGAATGGGAGAATTTGAGAAAGCTATTGCAATATCAATAATACTTTTATTTTTAACATTTATTGCTAACTTTTCACTTACTTATATACAACAAAGGGAGAAATTTTATTGGAAAAAGTATTAGAAGTAAAAAATTTAATACATAAATATGACGATAGGATTGTTTTAGATATTGAAGAATTTGAGTTGAATAAGGGTGAGGTATTAGCATTAGTTGGGTCTAATGGAGCTGGTAAAAGTACATTTCTTAGAATCTTAAATCTATTGGAAAAACCTTCTCAGGGAAAAGTTAAAATATTTGGAATTGTTCCTACAAATAATAAACAAAAACATATTTTTAGAAGAAGAATGGCAATGGTTTTTCAAGAACCGCTCCTTTTTAAATCCTCTGTTTATGATAATGTTTCATATGGTCTTAGAATAAGAAAAAAAAATAAAAATTCAATAAAAAATAAGGTTTTAGAAGCACTGGAAAAGCTTGAAATTTCTCATCTTATAAATAGACCAGCTGGAACACTTTCTGGTGGTGAAGCACAGCGTGTTTCACTTGCAAGGGCATTAGTTTTAGAACCTGAGATTCTATTATTAGATGAACCTTTTGCAGAATTAGATCAACCAACAAGGGAAGAATTAAGACATAATTTATATAAAATAATTAGAAGAGAAAATCAGACAACATTACATGTTACTCATGATAGAAATGAAACTTTAGTTATTTCAGATAGTGTTGCTTTAATGAATAAAGGGAAGATTATTCAAAGAGGAAGAACAGAAGATGTTTTTAATAAACCAATTAATGAATTTGTAGCGAATTTCTTGGGAGTAGAAACTATTTTATATGGAAAAATTACAAGTAAGAGAGAAGGACTTTGTATAGTAAATATTAATAATCAGAAATTGGAAGTTGTATCTGATTTAGAGAAAGGTGAAAATGTTATTGCTTGCATTCGTCCTGAAAATGTAACACTTTTGAAATATTCATTAAAAGCGCCTCTTACAAGTGCAAGAAATTCATTTATCTCAACTATTAAAGATATTTCTTCCTATGGACTTGTTTATAGAGTTGTTATGGATTGTGGTTTTAATTTGACATCATTTATAACAAGAGAATCCTTGGATAGATTAAATTTAAAAATTGGAGAAAAAATTATTGCCAGTATAAAAGCAACTTCAATCCATCTACTATCACGAAAATAAAATAAATATAATAGTTTGTATAAACATTAATTTTGCAGGGTAAAAAATAAAATGTTAGATCGATTTGGAAGAAGAATTGAATATTTAAGAATCTCTGTAACTGACAGATGTAATTTAAGATGTGTATATTGCATGCCAGAAAAGGGTATCTCTTCAATTGGTCATGAAGAAGTTCTTAGATATGAAGAAATAGTAAAACTAGTAAAAGTTGCAACAGAATTAGGCATAAATAATATAAGAATTACTGGTGGTGAACCACTAATAAGAAAAGATTTAGTGAATTTAATTAAACTATTAAGAGAATTTAAAGAAATTAAAGACCTCTCTCTGACTACTAATGGAGTATTTTTAGAAAAATATATAGATGATCTAATAAGTGCTGGTTTGGATAGAGTTAATATTAGCATAGATTCATTAAATCCAAAAATTTATAAACATATAACTCGTAGGGGAAATCTTAATGATGTGATCAAAGGTTTAAAACAAGCAATTGATTCTTCAATCAGACCTATAAAAATAAATGTTGTAGTAATGAAAAATATAAATGATAATTTAGAAGATTTTGCAAAATTGTCAATGATAGAACCTGTTCATATAAGATTTATTGAATATATGCCGGTAACAGGTATAGAAAAAATAAGAGGGTTAACTGAAGAAGAAATGCTAAATGAGTTAAATAAATATGGAGAATTAATAAAAGCTAAAAATCCTTTAGGTTATGGACCAGCAACATATTATAAATATAAAAAAGCTACTGGAACTATTGGTTTAATATGTTCAAATTCACATAACTTCTGTGATAAGTGCAATCGTTTGAGATTAACATCTGATGGTAAACTTAAACCATGTCTTTTTGGGGAAGAAGAAGTAGATATTAAAACTATGCTAAGAAATAATGTTTCAGATAATATTTTAAAAGAAGCATTTAAAAAAGCAATTTACATTAAACCACAAAAAAGAAAAATAAATAAAAAAATTCATTATATGTATCATATAGGTGGGTAATTAATAAAAAAATTCATTAAAATAAAAAATGGAGATTTTATGAAAAAGATAAGTCATATTAATTCTGAAGGTAAAGCAAAGATGGTAGATGTTTCGACAAAACCTATAACACATAGAGTGGCTAAGGCACGAGGTAAGATATGGATGAGCAATGAGATATTACACATGATTAAAGATCTCGAAATAAAAAAAGGTGATGTACTTGCAGTTGCAAAAATAGCAGGAATAATGGCAGCCAAAAAGACGCATGAGTTAATTCCACTTTGTCATCCATTATCAATAACAGATATAAAAATAGAATTTGAATTGAAAGAGAAGGATAAAAATTCTTATATAACCTGCTTTTCAGAGATAAAGTGTGATGGAAAAACTGGTGCAGAAATGGAAGCCCTAATTTCTATATCAATAGCTCTGTTAACTATTTATGACATGTGTAAAGGAATTGATAGAGATATGATAATTGGAGATATTATGTTAATTGAAAAAAGTGGTGGAAAAAGTGGTAAATGGAAAAGATAGTGAATATAGTTTTAACATTTTATTATTGTAACCACAAATATTAATTTTTATATTAATTTTTTTCTTGACTAAATAAATATATAGAGTTAGAATTAATCAAGGTTTGAAACTAATTCTCTATTTAGATAAATTAATCAAAATAAAGTTAAAGTAGAAAAAAGTAAGTTTAATAAAATATCTGATAAATAATAATTATAAATATTTAAAATATGATCAGATAATTACTAATAATTAGAAAAATTTGAGTTCAAATTTTTCAGATATTTTTTAAAAAATTATTATTATAAAAACTGATATTTAATTATAAATATTAAATTTTAAAGAATTTTTAACAGAAACAGACATACACTTATAACTGTAATCTTTTAAGTATTAAATATATTTTGTAATATATATAGTAAAAAAATTTTTAAAATAAAATTGTTTCAAGCCGAGATTTACTCGGCTTTTTTATATTTTGAAGGGAGGTAATAAAATTAATCGTCAATTATTAATTTATATTTTTATAGCGACTCTTGGGTTAGTTTTAGGAATAACAATTGGTAACTGGATTAGAAGATACTTATTTAGAGGTCGAAAAGAACAAGCAGAAAAGTCAGCAAAAGAAATAATAGAATTAGCAAAGAAAGAAGCAGAAGCTATTAAGAAGGAAAAGTTAGTTGAAGCAAAGGACGAGATCTACAAAATTCGTTTAGAAGAAGAAGATAAATTGATAAATCTAAGAAACGATTTGAGGAAATTAGAAAGTCGTATAGCTAATAGAGAAAGTATTATTGATCAAAAATCAATGAAGTTGGATAGAAGAATATCTATCATTGCAAGAACTGAAAAGGAAATTAATTTGTTCAAAGAAGAGTTAGAAAAGAATTTACAGGAACAAAAAACTAGATTAGAAAATATTGCTGGTTTGTCTTCCGCTGACGCAAAGGCTCTTCTTATGAAGAGATTAGAAGAAGAAGCAAGATTTGATAGTGCTAAAAGAATAAGAGAGATAGAAGAAGAGGCAAAGGAAATAGCTGAAGGAAAAGCAAAGGAAATAATTTCAATTGCAATTCAAAGATACGCAAATGATTATGTTTCAGAAACAACAGTCTCAGTAGTTCCACTTCCAAATGATGAAATGAAGGGAAGAATTATTGGAAGGGAAGGAAGAAATATCAGATCTTTCGAGCAATTAACAGGAGTAAATTTAATAGTAGATGATACACCTGAAGCAGTTATACTTTCGTGCTTTAATCCCGTTAGAAGAGAAAAGGCAAGAATTGCATTAGAAGAATTGGTTGCTGATGGTAGAATTCACCCAGCAAAAATTGAAGAGAAGTTTGAAAAAGCAAATAAAATTGTTGAGAATCAAATAAAAATTGCAGGTGGAAAAGCAGTTTTTGATGTTGGTATAGCTGGGTTAAACAAGGAACTTATTAAAATCTTAGGAGCATTGAAATATAGAACAAGTTTTGGTCAGAATGTACTTCAGCACTCTATGGAGGTTGCTCATTTTTCGGGAATTATGGCTTCAGAGTTGGGAATAAATGTTAAAAAAGCTAAGAGAGCTGGACTACTTCATGATATAGGAAAAGCAATTGATCATGAGGTAGAAGGTTCACACGCTGTTATTGGGGCTAAACTCGCAAAAAAGCTTCATGAGTCAAATGATATCGTACATGCAATTCATGCTCATCACGAAGATATAGAACAACAGAATATTTTAGATGTGATAATTTCTGCTGCGGATACTATTTCGGGTGCAAGACCCAGTGCAAGAAGACAAACTTTAGAGGGTTATATCAAAAGATTAGAGAATCTTGAAAGTGTAGCAAAAGAATTTAAAGGTGTAGAAAAATGTTATGCAATTCAAGCTGGAAGGGAAATTAGAGTAATGGTTTATCCAGATTTAGTAGATGATGATCAATCTGCGAGAATAGCAAGAGAATTGGCTGCAAAAATTGAGGAGGAATTGGAATACCCAGGTCAAATCAAGGTAAATGTAATTAGAGAAAAAAGATCAGTTGAATATGCAAAATAAAAAGTAAAAATACATCTAAATCTAAGTAATATCTAAAAATATGGAAAGAGATACTGCATTTCTTTCCATATTTTTTTATACCATTTTCTGATTGAAAACAAAAATGATTTAGAATACGTTATAATAGTATAACTATATAGTTTATCTTTACTGTTACACTGTATAAAAATAAAGAGGAGATTTAGGTTTATTATAGAATATATAATAAAGGTGCACATCTAAACGCTAAATATTATCTCAAAATATAATAAAAACATAATAGAAAAAGTAAAAAATAATTGAATACTAATTATTATCTTAAAAGTTGATAAATATATAATAGAAATAGAAAGTCGAAGAAATAATTATTATAGGAGGTAAAAATGGCTGAAATTTTTAAAGTATCAACAAAGTCAAGACCAAATTTGGTAGCAGGAGCTATAGCAGGAGTTTTGAGAGAAAGTGGTTTAGTAAGAATTCAAGTAATAGGAGCAGGAGCATTAAATCAAGCTATAAAAGCAATTGCTATCGCAAGAGGATTTGTCGCACCAAGTGGAATAAATCTTATATGTATACCATCATTTAAAGATATAATGATAAATGGAGAGGAAAGAACTGCTATTCTTCTCACAGTTAAGGATTATAGCAAAGTCCTTGTATAATAAAAAACTATAACTCTTTTTAAATAAAACTAAATGTAATTTTAAAAAGAATAGATAATAAAATATTCAAATTATTATATCTTTTTTCCCCCATTTAATCACAAAAAAGAATCTTTCAAATAGTCATATTCCTTCCAAATTAATGTCATTTAATTGGGTTATCTTAACAACTCCTTTACATAATGATTTTTGAGGGTTTTTAATGACCCCTTCAAGTTTTTAAAGATAAACTTTTACTCGCACCTATTTTTAAATAAACTTTTAGGGTATATTTATAAAATATTATAAGTATATTTTTAAATCTTAGATCATAGATAATTTATGCCTTAAATATTTTTTATTATTTTGTGATGGTTTTATAATAATATATATAAAAAAGTTCTAAATTTATATTATAAAAGGTTAAATTTATTTGAATTATAAATGTGTTAATACATAAAAAAGTTGGGTATAAATGCAAAACATATTTTTTAAAGAAGGGTAGAAAATGCCAGCAGATTTACATATTCATAGCAATGCTTCAGATGGTATTCTAAGTCCCTCTGAAATTGTAAAAATTGCAAAAAAGACGGGGTTAAGTGCCATCTCTATAACTGATCATGATAGTATAAATGGATTGGAAGAAGCTATCACTGAATCAAAAAAAAATGATTTAAATTTTATTCCTGGGATTGAGTTAAGCTCAGAGAGTGAGGAGTATGATTTACATATTCTTGGTTATTTTATTGACTATCATTCAAAGCAATTAAAAGAATTTTTAAAAGATCTTCAAAATAAAAGAGAATTAAGAGCAAAAAAGATAGTAAATAGACTTAAAAAAGCGGGAATAAAAATAGAATATGAACAAGTAGCAAAACAAAGTCACGGAGAATCAATAGGAAGACCTCATTTAGCAAGAACATTGGTTGAACTTGGTTATGCAAATTCAGTTCAGGAAGCATTTAGACTTTTTTTAAGGAGGGAAAAACCTTACTATGTAAAAAAATATGTAATTTCCCCAGAGAAAGTTATAAGAGTATTAATAAATGCTAAAGCTGTTCCTGTTTTAGCACATCCTTTCTCTGATAATAATATTAGGTTTATACAACCATTAGTTAAAATAGGCTTAATGGGGATAGAAGTTTATCACCCTTCACATAGTAATTTTATGATAAATGAATTAATAAAAATAGCTGATAGTTACGGATTGATAAAAACAGGAGGAACAGACTTTCACGGAAACTATTCTATAGTAAACCCCGAAATTAAAATAAAAAATATAGGTGATATAACTGTTACTGATGATGTGGTTGAAAAACTTTATAAAAAAGCAAGTGAACTTAGGAAATAGAAAAGATGATGGAAAATAAGAAATTTTCAATAATTACCTTTGGCTAGCCTTTTATACAGGTTTTACAATATATAAAAATTCCTCTGATAATGACTGGCTGAAGGCAAGTAGGCGAGATGACAGCTTGTCCTGAGAAAGACCTAAGAGCCACTTGCTTCGGCGTAGCCCTTCGCTTCGTGCTGCTACGCCGCAATAAAAGAAAGGAATCTATATTTCCCCTTAAGATTTATTAACTGTCTTGTTGATTCACGAAACAAAAAAACATTGACATACCGTGCAAATTATATATACTTATTTACAAGTAGTAAGAAATTCTACGGAGGTTAGATGAACGCGAGAACACGGGAGCTTATAAGTTTTTTCCAGAACCAGGGTGGTGTGGTCAGGTTTTCTGCCATACTAAAGGCTGGGTTTCATCCGGATTCGCTTATTGCTCTTGAAAAAGAGGGAAAAGTTGAAAGGATTGCCCGAGGTCTTTATCGCGTAGTTGATTACGAACCAGGTTCCCATCCCGATTTGGTTATCGCATCTCTTCAGGCACCACGGGGCGTTATTTGTCTTCTTTCGGCTCTGTCTTTTTACGAAGCAACTGGTGAAATTCCCAAATATGTGGATATTGCTATTCCACAGGGTACCCATGCAAATAGAATCAAATATCCCCCGGTCAAGTTTTACCGTTTTGCGCCCAACGCATGGAAAACAGGGATAGAGGAATATAAACTCGAGGGACATAAAATCAGAGTTTACAATCTTGCCAAAACTATTGCCGATTGTTTCAAGTTTCGCAATAGAATAGGTATAGATGTTGCACGGGAAGCTCTCAAGGTGGCTGTAACGGAGAAAGGTATACAGCCAAAAGAGATCATGCAATACGCCAAGATTTGTCGCGTTGATAGCATCATGAAACCAATATTGGAAGCTATGCTATGAAAAAGGACATCAAGAATATAGAAGCTTCGATTCGAGATAGACTCAAGAATAAAACAAAAGAAACCAACTGTACCTTTTCGGAACTTCTACAATATTATGGAATGGAAAGATTCCTCTACAGGTTTAGTCGATCAAAATACGCCGGAGAAATTATGTACAACGGCAAGAGAGATAGAAAATTTTCTCATTAGCCCGCTTAATACGATTCACAGAGGACAAGAGTTCAATAGAAAATGGGAAACATCGGGGTCATGGAGATGAAAGAAGCAGTATAGAATATAGCATATGGAAGTGGCACTCTTTGAAAATCCACTGGGTGAAAAAATATTCAAAACCAAGAATAAACACACGAGACAAGAGGAAGAAGAACTGCAGAAACGTATTGCATTGTAAGAACTTTGAGAGGTTGAGAGGGAGAGATCGAAGGATTATTTAAATTTTTTATTTTTTGAACAGGAGAAAATTTATAAATGTCAACAAAACCAAAGACTTTTGGCGCCAAAAAGTATTCATTCTATATTAAGACTTTCGGCTGTCAGATGAACAAATATGATTCAGAGAGAATTGCAGGACTTCTTCATAAATGTAAGGCTCATTTTGAAAAGGACATACAAAATGCAGATATAATTGTCTTTAATACCTGCACAGTTAGAGAAAGTGCTGATGATAGATTGTTTGGTCAATTGGGTAACCTCAAGGGATTAAAAGAAGAAAAACCTGATTTGATAATAGCAGTTGGTGGTTGCTTAGCTCAGAGTTATGGTGAAAAATTACTATTAAAATTTCCTCAAATTGATATTGTTTTTGGAACACATAATATTGAAAGATTTCCATATCTTCTCAAAAGAAGAATATTAACTGGTAATAGAGTTATTGAATTGAAAAAGGAAAGTACTTATGATATTTCATGCCTTCCATCTTCCAGGGAAAAATCATTCTCAGCATGGGTTTCAATTATGCGTGGATGTAACAACTTTTGTTCATATTGCATAGTTCCATATGTTAGAGGGAGACAATCAAGCAGACCATCAAGTCAAATAATTAAAGAGGTCAAAAATTTGGTTTCATCTGGAGTTATAGAAATAACCCTACTTGGTCAAAATGTAAATTCATATGGGAAGGATTTAGTAGATGATTTAAATTTTCCGAAATTATTAAAAAGTTTGAGTGAAATTTCTGGATTAAAAAGAATAAGGTTTATAACATCTCATCCAAAAGATTTTAACAGTGAAACTATAAAAGTGGTAGTAGAATCTGAGAGTTTATGCAATCATTTTCACCTTCCATTACAAGCAGGATCTAATAAGGTATTAAAAGATATGAATAGAGGTTATAGAAAGGACGAGTATTTAAGACTAATTGAAGAGATATACAACATAACTCCAGATGCTAGTATAACGACTGATATAATAGTTGGTTTTCCAACAGAAACTGAGGAAGATTTTCTTGAAACATTGGATGTAGTAGAAAAGGTAAAATTTGATAATGCTTTTACTTTTATATATTCACCAAGACCAGGAACTAAAGCTATAAAATTTAATAATAATTTTTCACATAAAGAAAAAATGAATCGTTTTAATAGATTGTTAGAAAAACAAACTGCCATAAGTCTGATGAAAAATGATCAATTAATTGGTAAAAGTTTTGATGTTTTAGTAGAGAATTTCTCAAAAAAAGATAAAGAAATGCTTATGGGTAGAACAAAAACAAATAAGATTGTTAATTTTAAAGGTGATTCAAATCTAATTGGTAGAATAGTTTATGTAGATATAATATCTGCAAAAGCTCATTACTTAATTGGAAAATTAAAGTTGTAAGGAGGTAATTAAATGTCAGGCATATCTTTAGGAATAATAGCACCTCATCCACCAATCATAGTTCCACCAATTGGAAGTGAGTATGATCTTAAACAAGTAGAAAAAACTATTTCAGCTTTAAAGAAAGTAAATAAAGACATTAAACAGATAAATCCTGAAATTTTAATTACTATTTCTCCTCATGGCCCAGTATATCGTGATGCATATGCAATAAGAGTACAAAATATATTAATGGGAAGCTTATCAAATTTTGGTTATAAGCAAATATCAATCCAAATGAAAAATGATGCTGCATTTATTGAATCACTAATAGAAAATATGAATAAGAATTCAATAAAGGCGATAAAAATAGATGAAAATGAAGATTTTACTTATGGTCAAAATGAATTGGATCATGGAGTAATAGTTCCTCTTTATTACCTAACTAATGAAGATAAATACAATTTGATTAGTCTCTCCATATCTTTTCTAAATTATCAAAATCATTATAAATTTGGAAAAGTAATTAATGATACTGTTAAAGAAACTGGAAAAACTGCTGTTTTTATTGCCAGTGGAGATTTGTCTCATAGATTAAAACCTGGAGCACCAGCTGGTTTTCATCCAGATGGTGAGAAATTTGATAAGAAGATAGCTGAGATAATAAATAGTTCAAAGTTTGATGAACTATTCCAATTAGACGATAAATTAATTTACAATGCTGGAGAATGTGGATTACGTTCGATATTTGTTCTTGCAGGCTGTTTTGATGGAAAAGATGTAGAATCCAAAGTATTATCATATGAAGGTCCATTTGGTGTAGGCTACATGGTAGCAGAAATTATTCCTATCTAATAAAGATATAGTGAAATCTATAGGAATATGTATTAAAGAGAGATACATATATCAGAAATTATCTATATTGAAAATAATAAATATTAATTTATAGAGATTTATAAAAAAAGTTGAATATATAACTTAAAAATATAATTATTTAAAACAAGATAAAAAAGAGTGGGAAAAATGGATAAATATGTAGAACTTGCAAAAAAAGCTGTTGAAAAATATATAAAAGTAGGTAAAGTCCTATCACATAAAAACATTCTTGAAGAATTTACTAAAGAGAAAGCTGGGGTTTTTGTATCTATAAAAAAGAAAGGTGAACTGAGGGGTTGTATTGGAACTATTTATCCCACAAAGAATAGCGTAGTTGAGGAAATCATTTCTAATGCAATATCATCTTCTACAAGAGATCCTCGTTTTTTTCCTGTTGGAAGTGAAGAGTTGAAGCTTTTAACTTATAGTGTGGATATTTTAAGTGAACCTGAAAAAATAGAGAAAATGTCACAGCTTAATCCTAAAAAATATGGTGTCATAGTTAAATCGGGACATAAAACTGGATTATTATTACCAGATCTTGAAGGAGTAGATACACCAGAAATGCAAGTTAATATTGCAAAAAGTAAAGCTGGTATACTCCCTGATGAAGAATTTGAGATATATAGTTTCACGGTTACTCGTCACAAATGAAGCATTTATATGATGTTTCATCAGAAAATAAGAGAATTTACAGTAAAGATTACTTTATAAATTTCTTACAAAAATACATATTATTAATTTAAATTTTTCAGAACTTTATTAAATGAAAATAATTACAGAAGAAAATAAAAAAAAGAGAGTAATAGCACTTGTTGGTCCTACTGGTATTGGTAAAACAAAAATATCAATTGAAGTTTCAAAGAAGATAAACGCTGAAATAGTTTCTGCAGATTCAATACAGGTATATATTGGAATGGATATCGGTACAGCAAAACCTACAATTGAGCAGAGAAAAGAAATTACTCATCATATGATTGATATTTGTCCTCCAGATCACATAATGACTGTTGCTGAATTTCAAAGATCAGCAAGAAAATGTATTGATGATATTTCAAATAGAGGAAAAATTCCATTTTTGGTTGGTGGTTCTGGATTATATATTAGATCAGTAATTGATGATTTGCATTTTGCAGATAATATATTTAATAAAAGGGAGAGAGACAAATTAAAAAATAGGATAGAAACTGAAGGATTAAAATCGTTGTACATGGAATTGATTAAAGTGGATGAAGAATATTCAAAAAAAATTAGCTCTAACGATATAAGAAGAATAATTAGAGCATTAGAAGTGTATTATACATCTGGTAAAAAATTCTCATCTTTTCAAAAACAGTGGAAGGAAAGAAAGTCCATTTATGATTTAACCTTGATTGGTTTAAATAAAAATAGAGATGAACTATATAATGATATCGAAAAAAGAGTAGATAATATGATCAGTTCAGGACTTTTTGATGAGGTTGAGGGATTAATAAAAAAGGGATATGAAAACAGTCTGGCTTTAAAACAGGCAATAGGTTATAAAGAAGTTCTTTCCTTTTTTAATGATGAATTAACGAAAAAAGAAGTTATAAACCTCATAAAGAAAAATACAAGAAATTTCGCAAAAAGACAATTAACATGGTTAAGGGCTGATCCGAGAGTAAATTGGATTTTTATCAAAAAGAATAAGAAATTTGATAGTATAATTAAGAAAATAAATGAAATTATATTTTAAAACAATAATTGTTTAAACAATTAAAATAGAAAAATCATTTTATCAGGTAATTATTATAAGGGGTGTAAAAATTGAAATTTACAAAGATGCACGCATTGGGTAATGATTTTATTATTGTTAATTCATTATTTGAAGAAAATGATATTCCACCTCATCTTATAAAAAATATCTGTGAGAGATGTTATGGAATTGGTGCAAATGGTGTAGTTGTTCTACTACCTTCTGATAAAGCAGATTTTAAAGCAACTATATATAATGCTGATGGCTCAGAAGCTGAAATAAGCGGAAATGGTATTAGATGTTTGGGTAGATACATATCTGACCTGGGTTTAATGCAAAAGAAAAAATTTAATATAGAAACCTTGGCTGGAATAAAGGAGATAATAATCAAAAAAGGAGAAGGTATAATTAATAAGATCAGTGTGAATATGGGAACACCAGAATTTAAAAGGGAAAAAATTCCTATAAGAGGGAAGGATGGAGACCCATTAAATGAAGAAATCTTTATAGGGGAGAAACAAAAAATTTTTGCTTCTTGTCTTTCTATTGGTAATCCCCATTGTGTAATTTTTGTGGATGATATAGATAAAGCTCCGGTAAAAAAATTAGGTCCAATTTTGGAGAAACATAAACTTTTCCCAAATAATACAAATGTTGAATTTGTAGAAGTGAAAAATAAAAAAGAGATTTATATTAGAATATGGGAGAGGGGAGTAGGAGAGACCGAATCTTGTGGAACTGGAGCTTGTGCAGCAGCTGTTGCATCAGTTTTAAAAAATAAAACTGAACGAAAATTAAATGTATATCTTTTAGGTGGAAAATTAGAAATTTTGTGGCGTGAGAAAGATAACAATATCATCTTAACAGGTGCTGTAGATTATGTGTATAGAGGTAGACTTTCAGATAGCTGGCTTTTGTCGCAATATGATAGGGATTAAATAGTAAAAATAGTATTAAGTAATATAAGCTATTTATAAATTAAAATTATAAGTTTTAATTCTTACATTTTTATTAAAAATAACTAATTGGAGAAAGATTAAATATTAAAAAATCAACAGAAAATAGAACAAAAAGAACCACTATAGAACCACGCGAAAAAGCCATTTTAGTAGGCATTAAACTTCCACATCAAACATTACACCAAGTTGAGGAATCAATAAAAGAACTTGCTAATTTAGCAATCACATCAGGTGCAGAAGTGGCTGGAGATGTAGTTCAGATAAGAGATTCATTTGACCCAAGGTATTTAATAGGTCTTGGCAAAGTTAATGAATTATCAGAAATTGTTAATTCGCTTAATTCAAATACTGTTATTTTTGATGATGAGCTTACATCTTCTCAACAGGATAAACTGAATAAGAAGATAGGTGTAAAGGTGATTGATAGAACAGCTTTAATATTAGATATATTTGCACAACATGCAAATAGCTATGAAGGTAAACTACAGGTTGAGTTAGCTCAAATGAACTATTTACTTCCAAGACTTAAGGGAAGAGGAATAGAAATGTCAAGATTAGGAGGAGGAATAGGGACAAGAGGACCTGGTGAAACAAAATTGGAAGTGGATAAAAGAAAAATTCAGAAGAGAATACGTTTATTGAAAAAAGAGATAGAGCAATTAAAAGTTCATAGAAATGTTCAGAGACAGAAGAGAAAAGGGAAAAGAATACCATTAGTATCATTAGTCGGATATACAAATTCAGGAAAATCAACACTGTTAAATTTCTTATGTGATAGTAATGTTGAAGTTGACAATAAGTTATTTGTAACCTTAGACCCAACAATTAGAAGGAAGGAAGTAGATGGTGGAAGAGTGCTGTTATTTTCCGATACTGTGGGTTTCATTAAAAAATTACCTCATCAACTTATTGCTGCTTTTAGATCTACTCTCGAGGATGTTAAGCAATCAGATATACTACTTCATATTATTGATTCATATCATCCAAACATGGAAGAGCAGATAGAAGCAGTTAATAAAGTTCTGGTTGATATTGGAGCTAATGAAAACATTATACTTATGGTTTTTAATAAAATAGATTTCCTTTCAAGGTTAGAAATAAATAGATTAAAAGAAAGATACCAGGATGGAGTTTTTATATCTGCATTAAAGGGTAATGGAATAGATATTCTGATTAAAAGGCTGATAAAAGTTATCGATAGAAATACAGTTGAGGTGATATTATCAATCCCTTATAAAAATACTAATATCCTTTCATATCTTCACGAATTAGGTAAGGTAAGAGAAAAAACTTATTTGGAAAATTCTATTGAAGTAAGAGTACTCATACCAAAACATGCCCTACAAAGAGTTGAATGTTTCAAAATAGATAAAGCAGTGAAAGCATAATCTATATCTTCCTTATTAATGCGATTACTTTTCCTAATATTTTAACATTGGATAATATTATCGGTTCCATAAGATCGTTTTCTGGTTGTAAGCGTATTTTACCATCCTCTTTAAAGAATCTTTTTACTGTAGCTTCATCTTCTACCAATGCAATCACAATATCACCATTTTCAGCAGTGTTCTGTCTTTTTGTTACCAATAAGTCTCCAGGCTTAATTGCTGCATTTATCATACTTTCACCCTTCACTCTTAACATAAAATTATCTTTAGAGCTAATAAAACTAGTGGGGAGTGGAAAATATTCATCAATATTTTGTTCTGCTAAAAGTGGTATTCCAGCAGCAATTTTACCTACAATTGGAACTGAAACAAATTTCTTTCCTAAAATTCCTTCATATTTTATAGATGGAGACATTATTTCAATTGCTCTGGGTTTTAACGGATCTCTTTTAATATATCCTTTTGTTTTTAGTTTATCTAAATGACTCTGAACAGTTGCTGGAGAACTAAGCCCCACTGCTTTGCAGATTTCTCTAACTGATGGGGGATAAGCCTTTTTAATAATAAACTCTTCAATAAAATCTAAGATCTGTTTTTGTCGCTTTGTAAGTTCTTCATCAATCATTGATATTCCCCTGTTATTTTAGTGAATCTTTTATAAAATATATTTTTTTTAATATATCATAAATTTTATAAAAAAGCAAACGTAGGTTCGATTAATAATCTTTTGTTAATTCTTTAAATTTTTGCTAAAATCACTCAATACAAATTAAAATATAGAATATGATGATCTTTATTTCATAAATAATGATATTATAAAAAAATGAGAAGAAGGACAAAAAAGTAAAGGAAATATATGTTATGTAAGGATAGAATTGAAAAAGAAAAATTAGAAATGATAAAAAAACTATTTGATAAGGCTTTTTTAAAACTAAAGAAAGCAAATTTAGATGATATATCAAAGAAATCAGATGTCAATTATATAACAACTAAAGAAGGTCATAAACAAATTATAATTCCATATTTAAATAGAGAAATTATTGCAGATATAAATAATAAAAATATTTACTGGTCTGATAATATGGAAAAAATAGATCTACATTTAAGTGTGATAACTATACAGTACCTTTTAGGATGTACATCAAGAGAAATAGGGGAGGGGTGGATATCATACAGAGAGATTCCGGATGCCTTATTTTATGTAAAAACAATTCCTGGTACTTTATCTCCCTTAGTCAAATTCTTTTCAGAAGAACCAAATAGGTTGCTTTTAACAGCAAAAAAACTTAATTGTGAAAATATTTCAATAGGGGATATGGGAATTGTATTAAAACCATTTCCAAAATATCCTGTTTTATTTGTTTTTTATAAGGCTGATGAGGAATTTCCTACAAATGCAAATGTTTTGTATGATAAATCTGTGAAGAATCTGCTATCTGCAGAAGAAGTAAAGGTATTAACAATATTTCTTATAAAAGAATTAATAAATGTAAAAATTTAAGAATATAACCTGTTAGATTTTAACTTTGTTAAAAAGGATTTATATTTAGCTAATAAAATGGTGATAAATAGGTGAAAATTAGAAAAGGTGCTATTTTTTCAATAATTTTTAATTTTATTATTTTAATTTTATTGATATTTTTAATTGTAATAATACCCATATATCCAAAACAAAAGGAATTCAAACCGGATCTTGAATTAACGCTAAGTATAGATAAAGATCAACTAAAAACTGGGGATGAGGTTCTAATTAAATATGAAATAAAAAATAACGATAACATATCTTATAAAAAGGGATGGTATTATATATTTTTAGAACTTAAAGAAAAGGATAAAAATGTAAAATTAAAGATAGCTGACCTAAGTCATGATATTAATTCTAAAAAAACACTGAAGGGTGTATTTCCCTGGAAAATAGAATTTATACCCAAAAATTCATCTGAAAATTTCTTGAATTTAGCTATATATTCTAAACAGGAAGATGGGACATTGATATTAATTGATGAAAAATCTATACTTATAAAATTTATATAAAATTATAATAATATTACAATATTATACATATTTATAATATTTTTAATATAAATTAACATAAAATTAAGATCACGTTTCACCTGATTAGTTAGTATTAATTTAAATAAATTGTTATCTAATTGATTATATTTATAGTATTAATAGATGATATTAACTATACATATAAATATCAATGATGCTAAATAGTGTAACAATAACTGTATTTGTATTTAAAAAAGAGATATAGACGAACAGAAAGAAATGATAAAAAATACTACATTTAGAAATTATGCTATCCAATATCATATTTAAAAAAATAAAATCTTTTAAATTTTTTAAAAATTAAAGATCTAATTACATTAAAATAATAAGAATTTTTAATATTTCAATGTGATAATTTTTAATAAATAAATACATTAAAATAAAAACAAGAGAAAAACATTTAAAAGTTAAAAATTTAAAGAATTTCTATTATAATTACAAGTTCCGCTAATATATCTTATGTAAACTTGATTATAATTTTACTTATTCCCTTCCTTTTTACTTTCTCTTTGG
>Ga0209986_10001149_pt1 | contig 25693 bp, 32 predicted proteins | sample BlataG_FD_183168 | JGI IMG/M metagenome (GOLD analysis project Ga0209986, IMG submission 183168) | Deep subsurface microbial communities from Black Sea to uncover new lineages of life (NeLLi) - Black_00105 metaG (SPAdes) (version 2) | ecosystem: Environmental > Aquatic > Marine > Oceanic >... | reverse complement strand
ATTTGTTATAGCCAAATTCGCCATGAGCCTTGACGGTAAGATTGCCACCAAAACCGGTGACTCTAAATGGATAACGAGGGAAGAGGCAAGGAAGTATGCGCATGCTCTACGCTATACTGCCGACGCTATAATGGTAGGGGCAAACACCATTATTGCTGATAATCCTCACCTTACTGCCAGAGGTTGCGGCGGCAGAGGCGGCACAGGGAAAATGCAGCCTCTGCGCTTGGTTGTTGATGGCAAAGGAAGAGTACCTTCCGACGCTCACGTTTTTGAGCCACCGGGCGGAGTTCTGCTTGCTGTGGTAGCTCCCTTTGATTCTGCAAGAAAGGAGAAATTCGTACAGGCGGGTGCCGAAGTGCTGGAACTGCCGGGAAGAGACGGGGTCGTGGATATTGCGGAGTTGTTGAAGTTGTTGGGTAAGCGAGGGATTGTCACCGTCTTGGCGGAGGGAGGTGGTGAGCTTCTCGGTTCGCTTTTCGACCGTAAGGTGGTAGACAAAGTGTTGGTTTTCATCTCACCGGTCATAATCGGAGGTGGAGGGGCTACGAGTGTGGCAGGAAACGGCGTCGACAGTATGGCTGAGGCTTTGCGCCTTAGCCGAGTTGCCGTAAAGACTTTCGGCGACGATGTATTAGTCAGTGGATACGTGGAGAGAGGATTACCGCAAGGAGCCTAGTATTCTGCGGGTGCGGCAGCATGTTCACAGGGATAGTTGAAGAGATCGGCGTAGCTAAGGATAGGGGACAGGATCGCTTGGCAGTCGAAGCCAGTAAGGTGCTTGAGGGGATGAAGCCGGGTGATAGCATAGCAGTTAATGGTGTTTGCTTGACGGTTGTCTCCTTGGAAAAGCGCCGTTTCAGTGCTAATATTATGCCTGAGACGTTGCGCCGCACTAGTCTCGGTGTCCTTCATTACAACGACCAGGTGAATTTGGAAAGGGCACTAGCGCTGGGGGGGCGCCTCGGCGGTCACCTTGTTTTGGGGCATATCGACGATACGGGGGAAGTGATGGATATGACTGGCGAAGAAGGCGGGCAAATCATGAGGATTTCGGCGCCTGCCAGACTAATGCCTTACATTGTAGATAAAGGCTCTATTGCTATCGACGGTGTTAGTCTTACCATCGCAGCCTTTGACGCCCGTTCCTTTGTTGTGTCTCTGGTAGCTTACACTATTGAGCACACTACATTAGGAATGAGAAGACCCGGCGACAAAGTCAATTTGGAGACAGACATCATAGCCAAGTATGTGGAAGGACTCACGGAGCGAGGAAGGCAGGATCTGAGCCTTGAGTTCCTCAGCGAATATGGCTTTGTTGAGGGAACAGATGCTAGCTAGCATTTCGGAGGCGATTGAAGATATAAGAGCAGGCAAGTTTATCATTCTCGTCGATGACGAGTCACGGGAGAACGAAGGCGATCTGGCCATAGCTGCTGAGAGGGTCACTCCCGAGGCCATAAACTTCATGACCAAGTATGGTCGGGGGTTGATCTGCCTTCCTATTACCGGCCAGAGACTCGACGAATTGGGAATTCCTCTTATGGTTACCAACAACACGTCGCGTCATTCTACTGCCTTCACAATTTCTATCGAGGCAAGGGACAAGGTTACCACGGGCGTCTCGGCCTTTGATCGAGCCCAGACCGTACAGACGGTGCTTGATCCTGATACTAGGGCGGGTGATCTGGTTCGGCCGGGGCATATATTCCCTATTCGTGCCAGGGAAGGCGGGGTTCTGGTTCGAGCGGGACACACGGAAGCTATTGTGGACCTTGCGAGATTGGCTGGGCTTTATCCAGCTGGCGTCATATGTGAGATCATGGACGAGGACGGTACTATGGCTCGTCTGCCTCAGCTTGAGGTTATGGCTTCTATGTTCGACTTAAAGATTGTAGCCATCTCTGATTTGATTGCTTACCGTATTCGTCATGAGAAACTGGTACAAAGAGTGACTGAGGCGAGGCTTCCTACTAAGCACGGCGAGTTCACAGCCGTGGCTTATAGAAGCGCTGTCGATGCCGCTGAACACATGGCTCTAGTTAAAGGCAACATATCAGGTGATGAGTCTGTACTGGTGCGCGTGCACAGTGAATGTCTGACAGGAGATGTCTTTGGCAGTTTGAGATGCGATTGCGGGGCTCAGATTGAAATGGCCTTGCAGAGCATAGCCGAAGAAGATCAAGGAGTCTTTCTCTATATGAGACAGGAGGGGAGGGGGATCGGGTTTCACAACAAGCTTTGCGCCTATGCCCTTCAGGACCAAGGGATGGATACGGTGGAGGCTAACATAGCTTTAGGTTTTGGTCCTGACTTGAGAGATTACGGAGTGGGCGCCCAGATCTTAGCCGATTTGGGTTTACATAATATTCGTCTGCTGACTAACAACCCTAAGAAGGTGATTGGTCTGGAAAGCTACGGAATCAGGATAGTCGAGACCGTTCCGCTGATAGCTCCATCTACCCCTTATAACATCCGCTATTTGAAAACCAAGCAGAAGAAGTTAGGGCATATTCTAGGCATAGAGGAGGGCGAGTAATGGCTAAGCATCATGAAGGTTTCCTGATAGGAAAAGGCCTCAAGTTTGCTGTAGTAGTTTCTCGATTCAATGAGTTAATAACTACGAAGCTGCTTGAGGGAGCAAGAGACGCTTTGCTGCGTCATGGCGTCAATGATGAGGACATCGGCGTTGTCTGGACTCCAGGCTGTCTGGAGATCCCTCTTATGGCGAAAATACTGGCACAGAGTAACAAATACAATGCCGTCGTTTGCCTTGGAGCGGTGATCCGTGGCGGCACTCCGCACTTCGAGTATGTTGCCTCCGAGGTGAATAGGGGAATCGGCAACGTAGGTCTGGATACCGGCCTACCGGTGATACAAGGTATAATTACAGCCGATACCTTAGAGCAGGCTATTCAGAGAGCGGGGGGCAAGGAAGGCAATAGAGGATTCGCCGCCGCGGTGAACGCTATTGAAATGGCAAATCTTATTAAGGCCCTTCAGTGATCTTGTAAACCTTATCGCCTCGCCTGACCCTGTCGGGAACTTCTATGCCCACGATGTCACCGGGCTTGCCCTCAGTGACGCTAACGCGCTCGATCTGCATCGATTTTACGGTCAGTTCCATGTCCGTGGAGTTGCCCTTGACATGGATCTTATCACCTATCCTCAATGTGCTGCTTAGCTGTATACCAGCTACCACAGGCTTAGCAAAGAAGTCCGTCACCTTGCCAATTTCCACTTCGGACATCTCCAGAGTACCTTCTTTCCGTCAACTATAATACAGTTCCTCAGGTCAGAAAATCAACATGAAAAACCAGGAAATGCCTTGACAAGTCGTGCTGCTGCACGTATGATAGTAAGTCAAATAAGTTTGATTGGAGGTGGCAAACTATGACTGAGAAGAAAACAGGGCAACCATATGCTATGGAGGAGATACTCTCTTTCGATCGCATCAGGAGGGCCATGACGAGTCGAGTTCTGGACAGGATAGAAGACCTGTGGCAGGGAAAACAGCCTATAGGTGTTGAGCAGATAAACGAAGTGATCGCAGATGAATGGAAGAGAGTCAAGGAGGCGGTAAGGTCATCGCCGGCCGCCCGGGATGCCTTGCGGAAGTACTTAGAACGCACCGTCGCTGAACAAATAGATAAGCTAATGAAACAAGACAAAGCTGAGCTAGAATCAATGGGCGTCGTAGAGAAGAGTCTGTAAATTGGTTTCACAAGATAAAGCTGGTCCAGTCGAACAGGTCAATCAGGACCTGGACATAGGGCAGCTGATCAGGCGTCTTGATATGTTAGATGAAAGGCTAGATAACATGGACTCCATAGTGACATCACTTGTGGAAAGAGTGATGGGACGACCTCTTGTTATGGAATTAGGCTGCCCCAGTTGCGGTCAAACCATTCAGATCAATGTCACCGCCGGCGTCAGGCTGCGAGGTAGGGAATAGCCGCGGTGAGCATCGTTCATGCATCGATGGCAAACTTCTGAGTCGCCCAATGAGAGCCGGTCTTCCATTTCTGCTATATTGTCGAAGGTTTGCCCCGTTTAGCTATGTTTGCTACAATCGTCGAACGGGCGGTTAGCTCAGTGGTTAGAGCGCTGCGTTGACATCGCAGAGGTCACTGGTTCAAGTCCAGTACTGCCCATTTTTCGGCATTTACTGGCGGCAGTATACGTGATTTCCAGGTCTGCAATAGGAATGTGATGAAACGAAAAGAAAGGGATGAGCAACTAGAACGAATGCATCACTCCGCAGCTCATATTATGGCTGAGGCGGTACAATGTGTTTTCCCTGAGGCCAAATTCGGCATTGGGCCGACAATTGAGAACGGCTTCTACTATGACTTTGAGTTGCCACGTCCACTAACTCCGGAGGACTTGCCTGGAATCGAGAACAAGATGAGGGAGATTATCGACCAGAATGCGCCATTTGTTGCACAGGAAATAAGCAAGGATGAAGCACGCGGGCTCTTTGCGGCACAGCCCTATAAACTGGAGCTTATCAACGAAATTTCTGATGCCAGCGTAACTATCTATAAACAAGGATCTTTCACCGATTTGTGTCGTGGGCCTCATCTGGACTCAACTGGCGAGGTAAGGGAGTTTGAGCTTACTCATATAGCCGGAGCATACTGGCGGGGTGATGAAAAGCAACCCATGCTACAAAGGATTTACGGGGTGGCTTTTGGAACCCGAAGGGAGCTTGACGAGTATTTGTGGCGCCAAGCTGAAGCCGCTAAACGAGATCATAGGAAACTGGGCAAAGAACTTGACCTCTTCAGTATTCACGAGGAAATCGGTCCTGGCTTGATCTGCTGGCACTCCAGAGGTGCTTTGATTCGGCAAACCATCGAGGACTTCTGGAAGGCAGAGCACTTCCGGCGAGGCTATGATGTCGTTTACACTCCGCATATTGCGAAGCTGGATCTGTGGAAAACTAGCGGGCATTGGGAGTTTTATAGGGATTATCTATTCTCGCCGATGGAAATTGAAGGACAGCAATACATGCTAAGGCCCATGAATTGTTTGGGGCATATTTTGATCTATAAGAGCAAATTGCGCAGTTATCGCAATTTGCCTCTGAAATATGCCGAACTGGGTACAGTGTATAGGTACGAACGAACTGGTGTGCTATATGGTCTTGCTAGAGTAAGAGGGTTTACTCAAGATGATGCTCACATTTTTTGCCGGCCTGCTCAGGTTGAGGAGGAGGTGCTGGAAGTTCTGAGGTTGGCACAGTTCATGATGTCTAGCTTTGGTTTTGACCAGTATGAATTGTTCTTGTCAACGCGCCCTGAGAAATATGCTGGCACAGAGTCAATGTGGGTGGAGGCGACCGAATCTTTGAAGCGGGTTCTAGAGAGACTGGCCTTGCCTTATGAAGTAGACCCGGGCCAGGGAGTCTTCTATGGGCCTAAAATCGATATTAAGCTCAAGGACGCTTTAGGGCATGTTTGGCAAGGTCCCACCATTCAGGTCGATTTCAACTTGCCACAACGCTTCGGTGTCTGTTATATTGGTGAAGATGGTTCGGAGCATAGCGTAACAATGATACATCGTACAGTTCTGGGTAGCATGGAGCGTTTTCTAGCTTGCTTGATAGAGCATTACGGAGGTGCCTTTCCCGTATGGTTATCGCCGGTTCAAGCGATGATAATCCCCATAGCAGATCGCCACGTTGGCTACACTCGGAAGATAGAGAGCGACCTTAAGAATGAAGGCATCAGAGCTCTGGTTGACGACCGCCCTGAACGAATGAATCTGAAAATAAGAGAGGCCCAACTTGAGAAGGTGCCGTATATGCTTATAGTCGGCGACAAAGAAGTGGCTTCATCCAGCGCCTCACTTCGCCTAAGGAACGGTGAGGATCTGGGTTTAGAAACTGTAGCAGAAATTAGGAGTAGAATACAGTCAGCCATAGAGACTAGGTCTTGAATGCTGCTCCGGGGGTAGAGAAAGTATAGTTAAACAAGTACCAACCAACAGGAGAATCAGAGCCAGGGAAGTTCGTCTCGTAGGAGAGGACGGGAAACAGCTTGGTGTGGTATCTCTGCAAAAGGCACTGCAAGCCGCTGAGGAAAGCGGTCTCGATCTGGTGCAGGTAGCAACGACTACTCCGCCAGTATGCCGGATTCTTGATTATGGTAAGTATAAGTATGAGCAAACCAAGAAGGAGCGCAAGGCTAGAAGGGGCCAGAGAGTCGGCTTGCTGAAGGAGGTTCGTCTAAGACCGAAGATAGAGGAACATGATTTGCAGGCAAAAATCAGGACCACGAAGAAGCTGTTGGAGGAGGGCAACAAAGTAAGGTTAGTGCTAAGATTCAGAGGACGTGAAGTTGTCTATCCTGAATCAGGGTGGAAGGTGCTGCGTGAAGTTGCTGAAGCCTCGAAGGAAGTAGCTGTAGTCAGTAGCTCCGCCAATGAGCAGAGGAGTATAGCCTTGATCCTGGCCCCGGTTTCTCTCAAGAAGACGAAGGAGATAGAAGCAGATGCCAAAACTTAAGACACATAAGGGGGCAGACAGCCGCTTTCAAGTAACAGGTAGCGGCAAGCTGATGCGTACCAAATGTGGCAAAAGCCACTTGAGACGGAAGAAGGCTTCTAGAACCAAGCGCCTGTATGACGAGACGATCCCGGTATCCTCGGTAGATAGGAAGAGGATAGGAAGGCTTCTGCCCTACAAATAGCAGTAGGGTAAAGGAGGCAAGTAGACATGGTCAATCTAGTTCCCATTTTTGGCATAGTCTTTGGCTGCGGGATAGCTTTGCTGGCAATCTGGACTGAATACAGGAGAGACAGGACTCTAATTGAGAAAGGGCTGTATCAGCCAAAACAGCCGGATCCGCCAGGCCCTCCTGGTCTGGGGTTCTTGGCCGTCGGCTCTGTAGTGGCTGGAATAGGGGTAGCCCTCCTTGTTGGCACTGTCATCTTCCAGATGGGAAAACAGGCCGGCATGCCAGGGCTCGTTTTTCTGTGTATTGGCGTCGCGCTGCTAGCAGTTCATTTTGTTGCCAGACAGAAAAGGATATCGCCTGGGGATTAAAGGAGGAATCTTGCCAAGAGCTAGGAGCGGGAAAGTTACTCACAGACGACATAAGAAGGTGCTTGAACTAACCAAGGGACATCGAGCGGCCAGGCATAAGCTTTATCGAACTGCTCATGAGTCCATGCTTCATGCGCTGGACTATTCCTATTGTCATCGTCGCGAACGGAAAGGCGACTTCAGAGAGCTATGGATTGTTCGTATCAATGCTGCGGCGCGAGCCAGAGGGCTTACTTACAGCCAGTTTATGGCAAAACTGAGAAAGTCAAACATAGAGATCAACCGCAAGATGCTAGCTGAGATGGCAGTTAGAGACCCTGACGGTTTTGCTGCGTTAGTAGCCTCCGTGCCTGAGACCACCCCATCTCACTTGCAGTGACACTATGCCCGGAGATTCCGCGTGTTTTGAACAGCGATAGCACTACTTGGCATTCAATGCTGGAACGACTCAAAGATCTTCATTCACAAGCTCTCGATGAGTTAAGCAAGGTTGATAGTCTTCGAGAGCTGGAGTTGTGGCGCGTTCGTCACCTGGGTAAGAAAAGCAATCTGACCCAGATTCTGCGTTCTTTGGCTGCCCTGCCTGGGGAAGAACGCCCAAAGATGGGCACCCAAGCTAACAAGATCAAGAGAGCTCTAGAGTCAAGTCTGAGCGAGAAGGAAGAATTACTACAGCAAGCCTTTTTGGCCTCTCCTTTGGAGTCCCAGCGACTCGATGTCACCCTGCCCAGTCGGCCCTTCCCCACAGGTCGTCTTCACCCCACCACCAAAATACTTGACGAGATGTGCGATGTTTTCAGAAACATGGGCTTCCAGACGATCGAAGGACCTGACGTGGAGTGGGATTACTATAACTTTGAAGCCTTGAACATCCCTCAACATCATCCGGCGCGAGACATGTTTGCTACGCTGTGGATAGATACAGGTGTTGGAGGAAAAGCGAGACTCTTGCGTACGCATACTTCTCCGATGCAGATAAGGTTTATGGAGAGAGAACGTCCGCCGATCAGGATTATAGCGCCGGGGCGAGTTTACAGGTATGAAGCGACTGACGCTACTCACGAGTCAATATATCATAACGTTGAAGGTCTGGCTGTGGACAAGAACATCACTATGGCTGATTTGAAAGGCACTTTGTTCGAATTCTGTCGCTGTCTTTTTGGAGAGGAGAGGAAAGTGCGCTTCCGTTGTGACTACTTTCCTTTTGTGGAGCCTGGGGTGGAGGTAGCGATTGGATGTTCGGCTTGCGATGGTGTCGGATGCCGGTTGTGTTGTTATAGCGGCTGGATAGAAGCACTGGGTGCCGGGATGGTGCATCCGGACGTCCTGGCGCGAGTCGGTATTGACCCTGAGGTGTACAGCGGTTTTGCCTTCGGGGTGGGAGTTGAGCGCATGGCTATGCTGCGATATGGCGTTGATGACATCCGCCTCTTCTATGGCAACGACCTCAGGTTTCTGAAGCAGTTTTAGGCTTTAGGTGACAACATGAAGGTTTCACTCAAATGGCTCGCGGATTATGTTGACATAAAGCTCACCCCCCGAGAACTAGCCGAGAGACTCACCATGGCTGGCCTGGAAGTCAATGGCATACAAACTGTGGGTGACACCTGGGAGAATGTGGTTGTAGGGGAAGTGGCAGCTGTAAATCGTCATCCTCAGGCTGACCGTCTTACGCTGGTCACAGTTGACCTTGGCATTGAGCAGATCACCGTCGTTTGTGGTGCCCCCAACGTCGGATCCGGTCAGAGGGTGGCTTTTGCCCGCATAGGAGCGCGACTGATAAACGGTCATACTGCAGAAGTCATGTCTCTGAAGCCGGCTAAGATCCGCGGGGTTGTTTCCGAGGGCATGGTCTGCTCGGAGAAGGAGCTGGGAATCTCTGATAATCACGAGGAGATCCTGGTATTGCCATCGGAGGCGCCCATAGGTATGGCTCTCGGTGCCTATCTAGGTGATACGGTTCTTGACTTAGGCATAACACCTAACCGTCCCGATTGCTTGTCTGTGACTGGCATTGCCCGGGAGATTGCTGCTTTGACTGGGGAACCGCTCCGTTTGCCCCGGGTTGATTATGAGCAATCAGAAAACTTGATAAACTCGTTTGTCTCCGTTGACATCGCCGAACCCGACCTATGCCCCAGATACTGCGCTAGTTTGATTACCGGAATTAAGGTGGCTCCCTCACCAATCTGGCTGCAGCGACGTCTGAATAGCTACGGCATGCGCCCCATCAACAACGTTGTTGATGTTACAAATCACGTGATGCTGGAATACGGTCAGCCTCTTCATGGTTTTGATTATCACAAGCTGAAGGGCCGACAGATCATTGTTCGCAGAGCTGGGCATGGTGAAACCATTACTACCATTGATGGAATAGTGCGTCGTCTCAATCCAGATTTGCTGGTCATAGCGGACAAAGATGAGACCATCGCCGTCGCCGGTATCATGGGTTGCATGGATTCCGAAGTGACGCAAGAGACCGACGCTATCCTCCTGGAGTCGGCGAATTTCAACCAGGTTGCCGTTCGTCGAGGCTGTGGTTATCTCCAACTCCAGAGTGAGGCTTCGATTCGTTTTGACAAAGGGCTTAATAGTGAGCTTCCGCTAATACCCTTGAGACGTGCCACTCAACTGCTGCTGGAGCTGGCCGGTGGTAGAGCAGCCGAGGGCGTGATTGATGTCTACCCTGGGAAAGTGAAACCAAGGCCTATGTTGTTCCCTGCCCGGGAGGTGGAGCGTCTTACAGGGATGGAAGTCGATACCGGTGAGATGCTTAAGGTGCTGAGATCATTGGGCTTCGGATGCCGGACGAACGATTCAGGTTCTCAGATTTCTGTGTCGGTGCCTTATTGGCGTAGCGACATTCGGTGCTCTGCTGACCTCGTGGAGGAGATAGTTCGCATAATCGGTTATGAAAAGATCCCTGTTACCAGGCTCAGTTCGTCCTTACCTCCACAGAGGACGGAGCTTTCACCGCGAGTGCAGCCAAGCAATCTCAAGAAGCAATTGCGTGGTATTCTGACTGGCTTTGGCTTTCAAGAGATTCTGACTTACTCTCTAGTCAGCCTGGCGAAGTTAGAGAAGCTCTCCCCCAAGCTTGAGTTGGAAACCCCGCCCTTAAAGGTCGCTAACCCCATGACGAAGGAACAGGAATACTTGCGTACCAGCCTACGGGCAGGCATTCTGGCCACGCTGGCTCACAACCAGAAGTTTGAGTCAGCAGGCATAAGACTCTTTGAAATTGGTAAGGTGTTCTTAATGAAAGGCAAGGATTTACCGGAAGAAAGAGAGATGCTCTGTGCCGTGCTCAGTGGCTCGCGATTGGAATTGTCTTGGCATACCGGTAAGAAGATGCTCGATTTCTTCGATGCTAAGGGTGTAGTGGAGAGTCTTTTGAACCGATCGGGCCTGAAAGCGCGTTTTGACACTAGTGATGACGCGACTCTGTTCCCGGGAAGAGGAGCTGACATAATCGTTGCCGAAGACGAAGTAGGCATAGTAGGCGAGCTACATCCCAAAGTAGCACAGGCCTTTGAGCTTTCCGGTGGTGCCTACCTTATAGAGGTGGACCTGGAGAGACTGCTGACAAAGGTTACCGGAACGAAGAAGCACCGCTCAATTCCGCGGTTTCCCAGCGTAACCCGCGACATCGCTTTAGCGGTAGATGAGCGGGTGACCTATCGAAGTGTGGAGAATACAATCCGGAGCTTTCCGTTGGTGACAGAGGTGACTCTCTTTGATCTTTATCGAGGGGAGCAGATATCCAGTGGCAAGAAATCCTTTGCCATCAGGATCATCTACCAATCACTCAGTCATACCTTGACCGATGAGGAAGTCGATGAGACTCAAGAGCAGATGCTGGATATGCTGCAACGAGAACTCGGCGCTTCGTTGCGGTAGTGAGTTGGTCAAGAGAAGGCAAGAAGTCCGCGTCTATGTCTGGTCGTGGCTTGCGTCATCTGTGGAACGATTTGATATACCGTGGAACAATCTGACATACATGGGTGCCCGATTGCAGTAGCGAGCCGGCTCGGTTAAGGTGGAGACTGCATGGTTTCGTCTAGAAGCTTCTTCACCCGTACTGCCAGATCATCTAAAGGAAGAAGCTGAGCTTCTTTCGCTGTGCGCCATTTTGCCTCTGCGTTCCGGCCTTGCAAGGTGCGCGGGGATAAGATCAATCGTATCGGTATCCCTAGAAGGTCGGCGTCGTTGAATTTGACGCCGGGAGACTCATCACGGTCATCGAAGAGCACTTCAATGCCTTCTTTCGTTAGATCTTGATAGATCTTCTCTGCTGTAGGAAAGACAGCAGACTTGTCCAGATGCAGAGGACAAAGATGGACCTGGTAAGGAGCTATAGAGAGCGGCCAGATGATGCCTTTGTCATCGTGGCTTCGTTCCACTATAGCGGCCAGCAATCGCCCCAGTCCAATGCCATAAGAACCCATGATAATGGGCCGGGATTTGCCATCATTGTCCAGAAATGATGCTCCGAACCTCTCGCTTATGAAGGTGCCCAACTTAAATACATGCCCCACTTCAATGCCTCGAGCCGAGGATAGTTTGCCTCGACACGCGGGACAGCTATCTCCGGGCTGAGCCAAGGCAGTATCAGCGATAAGGTCGACTCGGAAGTCTCTCGGATAATTGACATTCCTGAAGTGATACCCCGGCTTGTTAGCCCCGGCAATGAAGTTGGAGCCTGATGTAACGGAGTCATCAGCCACGACCTGGACTCCCGTCACACCTATGGGTGAGGCAAAGCCAGCTACCAGGCCGACTTCGTTGACCTCACCTTCTGTGGCTAAGCGAAGCTCAGAGCACTTCACGGCGTTTCTCAGTTTTGTTTCGTTGACCTCCAGATCGCCACGAATGGCAACGAAGAGGAATTTCCCATCGGCAAAGTAGAACACGGCCTTGAGGGTCTGGCTTGTCGGCACACCGACAACGCCGGCCACCTCCTCTATGGTTTTCGCATCTGGCGTGGCTATCTCCTCCAGGGGAGGGAGGGCTTTCGCTGCCCCTTGGCCAGGCTCTGAATCTTGACCCACGGGAATCGCACCTTCGGGTGTCTTAGAAGATCTGGCCTTCTCGACATTTGCCGCATAGCCACAACTGGAGCAACAGATGATCTCGTCTTCGCCGGTCTCAGTAAGAACCACAAACTCATGTGATTCCTTGCCTCCTATGGCTCCACTGTCAGCCTCTATCATTACTGCGGGCAAGCCTACCCGGGCATAGATATTCCTGTAAGCCTGGCTCATCTTCCGGTAGCTTTCGTCCAGACCGGTCTCGTCGGCATCGAAGCTATAGAGGTCTTTCATAATGAACTCGCGCACCCTCAACAAGCCCCCGCGAGGTCGGGGCTCGTCGCGAAGCTTGGTCTGTATTTGATAGAGGAGTAGGGGAAGGTCCCGGTAGCTTTGCACATAGCGGCGGACGAGATCGGCAATGACCTCTTCGTGAGTGGGTCCAAGAGCGAGTGTACGCTCTTTGCGGTCGGTCAAGGTAAACAGTGATTCGCCGAAGGAAACGTCGCGACCTGATTGCTGCCAGAATTCGAAAGGCTGTAACACAGGCAACAGCAACTCCTGTCCCCCAGCCTTATCCATTTCCTCCCTGATTATGCTCTCTATTTTCCTGAGTACCCGCCAGCCCAGGGGCAGATAAGAGTAGATTCCCGCAGCTTCCTGAGCAATCATTCCCGCTCTGAGCAGCAACTGATGGCTTATGGTTTCTGCCTCAGCGGGTGCTTCGCGTAATGTCTTGCCGAAAAGTTTAGAAGAACGCATTTTAGTCCAAAAAGAGTTCCCGGGCTTAAACGACTAATCGAAACTAAACGGAGGATATCTATCTGTTAAAAAAAGAGAGTAACCGTTTACTCTTGCATTCCAGCGAAAATAGCCTGAGACAAAATCGAAAGCCCACTTGGGGTATCTGCCAATGAACAGAATTGCCCACCACGAGATGAACACGAGCACGCCCGCGGCAATGCCAACGAAGTATAGGCATATGGAGTGAGGGATAACCATGACACATCTGAAAAAGGTAGTTAGCCGCGAAAGCCTTTCTGTGTATTCAACGCCTACCGTTACCGGATATTCTTTCATCTCGTTTTCTCCTCCTATAGTTTGTTTAGAACAACCGTGAAGTGGGTCACTGTTTTATGCCCCACCTGAGAACTCAATCAATCTCTGTCACCTCTGCCATCAGGGCCTCCAAGAAATCCTTTTCGTCTACGGTACGGATGATTCTTCCCTGCCTGAATATAGCACCTTTGCCCTTGCCGCAGGCAATGCCCACATCGGCGTCTCTGGCTTCGCCGGGACCATTAACCACACAGCCCATGACCGCCACTTTGACAGGCTTGCTTATCTCCTCCAGGCGCTTGCTTACCGCTTCAGCGAGTCCGATGATATCAACTTCGGCCCGGCCACAGGAAGGGCAACTCACCAGGGTTGGACCTCGCTCACGGAGTCCCAGGCTCTTCAGGATTTCGTAGGCAACGAATACCTCCTCACAGGGATGAGCGCTGAGGGAAACGCGTATGGTATCCCCAATCCCCTGATAGAGAAGTATGCCAATGCCTATGGCGCTCCGTATCGCTCCGGCCCTGGGAAGCCCGGCCTCGGTGATGCCCAGGTGCAGAGGATAGGGTGTTTTCTCGGCAATCATTTGATAAGCCTGAACGGTAGAAGGAACATCAAAGGCTTTGAGGGAGACTTTGACTAAATCGAAATCCAGACCTTCCATAAGCCTTATCTGTTCCAATGCCATGTTGACCATGCGCTCAACCGGTGGAGCGTCAGGCTGAAAACTGGCAGGCAGACTGCCGGCATTCACCCCGATACGGATAGGCACCTCCCTTTCCTTGGCAGCGGCTACGACCCTGGAAACCTGTTCCTCGTCGCCTATGTTGCCGGGATTGAGGCGGAGCCCGTCAACACCTGATTGTAGCGCAGCCAAAGCCAGGCGATAGTCGAAATGTATGTCAGCAATCAGAGGTAAGGACACGCTCCTCTTTATGGCTGCCAGGCTTTCCGCCGCTTCCCTGTCGGGGACTGCCACCCGCACTATCTCACAGCCGCAGTCCTCCAGCTGCTCAATCTGGGCTATGGTGGCAGGAACATCCCGGGTGTCGGTCTTGGTCATGGACTGCACTGCGATGGGAGCATCGCCGCCGATCCATATTTCGCCGACTCTTACAGGGATGGAGGTTCGACGCGTCATAATCCAAAACCTCTGCCACCGACCAGACGTAGAATATCGCTAGAGGTCACCAAAACCACAAGTGCGATCAGAAAAGCAGTGCCGATGGTGTAGGCTAAGCGCACTGCCCGGGGGGAAAGACGTTTCCCACGCCTGACTCCTTCGATAAGTGCCACCAGCATGCCTCCTCCATCCAAAGGTGGGATTGGGAATAGATTGAATATGCCGATGCCGAGGCTGATCATGCCAGCCATGAACAGCATGCTGCTGAAGCCAGAAGAGCGAACTACCTCCACCGTCAGCTGACCGGCGCCTATCGGTCCCACCAGCGCCGTATCGGGAGACTCTCTAATCAGAGGGATAGCCTCTATTATCAGTGCCGGCATCTGGACGATATAGCTTGCTCCGAGATAAGCAGCCCTCCACACGGGAAGCCGCTTTTGTTCGATAGCGACCCCGGGTACCCATCGCAGTTCTACACCGGGCAGGGTTCCGTAGCCGTCATTAGTCAGAGAGATTTCCTCTGTCTCATCTGTCTCTCCACTTGGGAGCAAAACCAGCTTTATTTCTTCACCTTCCTCAAGGGAATGTAAGGCACTAGACATACTCTCATCATTGTATACACTCTGTCCATTGATGCTCAGGATAGCATCGCCGGCTCTGATGCCAGCTTCATAAGCCGGCGAGCCTTCCTCCACCTGACTCACGATGTTCCACCAAGCCAAGATGACACCGATTAATCTCCGTTGCTTTCTTGGGTCGAATCTCGGCTCCAATCTGATTTCCTCTTCCTGCCCGTTCCTCAGCAGGAGCAAAGTCATTTCTGTCCCTTCTTCAACTGAATTCACTATATCCTGCACGTCCTCGGCTCTATGAACAGGTTGTCCCTCTATCTTGCGGATTATGTCCCCGGGCTCGATGCCCGCTTCTTCGGCAGGCGAATTCTCTCCCACGGAATGCACCATGAGTCCATCGCCGGCAACCGTGCTGATGGGTAGCGATAGGAAGGCACTGAAGAGGACAAAGGCCAGAAGGATATTGACCAGCGGACCGGCGACATAGACTCCCAACCTGGTCCATGGACCTTTGCCGGCCAGGCTTCTCGGTACTGTGGGGTCATCTTCCCCGGCAGCCTTGACAAAGGCTCCGAACGGTACGGCATTGACGGAGTAGATGGTCTCGCCTCGCTTGATGCCAAATAGCCGCGGGGGAAGCCCTATGCCGAATTCCTCCACCTTAACGCCTGCGCGCCGGGCAGCGATGAAGTGCCCCAATTCGTGAAGACAGATGGCCACGAAGAGGGCCGCGATGAAAGCAACGATGACGATAGCAGTACTCATCGCCTATTTCCCTCTCCCGAGATCACTCGGTTGCTCAGCCTCCTCGGGATGACCGGACGAAGAGCGCATGGCGCATTCCCTCGCCCATGTGTCAGCAGCCAGTATTTCCTCCAGGGATGGTCGAGCGGTGTTTCGATGTCGCTCAAGTGTTTCTTGCACAATCCTAGCTATATCGGTGAAACTGATCCTATGACTTAAGAAAAGCTCCACAGCTACTTCATCTGCAGCGCACAGCACTGCCGGATAAGTACCTCCTGATTTGCCCGCATCCACTGCCGATTTAAGACAGGGGAATCTACCATAGTCCACGGGCTCGAAGTTCAGAGCCTGGATTTTGTTCCAATCGAGGCGGGGCAGTTCTGAGTTGGGCCACCTCCGGGGATACGAAAGGGCATATTGGATGGGCAACCTCATGTCAGGCGAGCCAAGCTGGGCTTTCAGGGAACCGTCCACAAACTCCACCATGGAATGAACGATAGACTGGGGATGGATCAATATCCCAATACTATCAAAGGTGAAAGAGAAAAGCCAATGAGCCTCGATGACCTCTAACCCCTTGTTCATAAGCGTTGCTGAATCTATGGTCACCTTCCTTCCCATTTTCCATACGGGATGACGAAGAGCCTGCTCGGGAGTGACCTCAGCTAACTGTGACTGTGAATAACGGTAGAAGGGCCCGCCAGAGGCAGTCAGCAGAAGCCGTTGCGCCTTATCCTCCTCCCCCTGCAAGCATTGCCAGACGGCGCTGTGCTCACTGTCAATAGGCAGGATTCGAACCCTATGACAGCTGGCTTCTCGAACAACGATCTCGCCGGCCATCACCAATACCTCCTTGTTAGCCAGGGCAACCATTTTGCCTGCCCTTATGGCTGCCAAAGTTGGGCTCAGCCCTGCCTTACCTGAAGTAGCCACAATCACGAAATTGACTTCAGGATGGCTAGCTATTTCTTCCATAGACAAGAACTCGCCCCTGTAATCGATGTCGGGCTTGGCCGACGAACAGAACGCTTTGGGCCGGAACTCCCTGATCTGCCTTTCCAGAAGCTTAAGATTCTTGTCCCCTGCCAGAGCCACCACCTGTAGTTGATCAGGCAAGGCACGGATGATATCCAGAGCCTGTTGTCCTATGGAGCCTGTTGAGCCCAGGATAGCTATTTTCTTCACGCCATCCATACTACATAGCAGTATACCACTGCCCCGACAAAGATGATGCTATCGAAGCGGTCAAGGACACCACCGTGTCCCGGTAGGAGATTGCCTGATTCCTTCACTCGCATATTGCGCTTGAGTAACGATTCGACCAGATCGCCGAGTTGAGCGAAGAGGCTGACAAGGAAGCCAAGGGCGATGATGTGCCAGTATCCGAAAGCAAAAGGAGAGATTAGGTTGAGGACTGTCGCTATTACAATGGCGCCCAGAACGGAGCATATCAAGCCCCCTATCGCCCCTTCCCAAGTCTTGGCTGGGCTTACGGCCGGGGCCAGCTTGTGTCTCCCTCTTGCTCTTCCGATAAAAAAGGCGCCAGTGTCGTTGGCAAATATAGTGAGCATGGCCAGGTAAACCCAATTCCGTCCATCCTCCAGACCGCGCAAATTCAGCCAGTAGCTGAGCATCCAACCTGCATAGAGAGCCCCCACTATTGTCCATGCCCAATTGCGAAATGCCCCTTCTCTTGATGGGCGGCGTAGTAGCCAAATCAGGGAAATCAGCATGGTGGCGGTAATAACCAAGGGCAGAGCATCGAAACTCCTGTGATGATAATGAGGGCTCAAGACAAGCGCCAGCGCCCATAGCAAGCCCAGGTAAAACAGAGGTTCTCTCCTGTCGAGGTCGGCCATGCGGTAGAACTCGTACGTGCCGGCTAACGCCGCTGCGGCTATGAGGAGACTAAACCAGGGATCACCAAACCATATGGCAAGTATGACGAGGGGCACGCCCACAACGGCAGTAATGACTCTGTGCTCCAGCATTGCTCTATTGTAACAACTTTTGAGCGGCTGCGGACTGGCAAGGTCTGTGATATTCCGTCAGTGGTTGCCACGAGATGAGAATCCAGCGCCCAGAGATGGATTGCGTATCAGAACACTGGCAGTGCTAATCTAGCTGCCCTAGGTACCGGCGGCGGAGCTTTTCGGCACTTTCTTGAGAACTTCCCTGGCTGCAAGTGCAATGCCGATAACAAACATGGTAAGCATGACTATCGCTAATGTCCAGGGGAAACCTCCAACGGGCCTGGTAATCGCCACCATCGGTCCATTTACAGCCCCCATCCCGATCAGCGTAGCCCACCAAGCCCATCTTTCAGCTTGTCTCAAACCGTAATAAATGACGGCTAGCAACAATACCCCCACGCTAACAAAGAGCGTTCCGGCAAGTCTGATGAAAACTGTTGCCAGGGCTGCCAAGTGGGGATGGTCGCCGATAGCCTCCATGGCCGCGTCACCAATGAATTCCATGTGGTACGGCATCAGTGTTCCTCTGGCCACATAAACAATGCCGATGACGAGTGAAGATAGTGCCACAATAATAAGGATTATCGAAGCCGCTTTTAGCATGGTCAACCTCCTGGTATTATATGTTCGGAAGAGCGTTCAATTCCTTGACAATAATGGATGCCCTGGGGCGATTCTCGTTTTTGGGTTAAGGTGGAGTAGTTCTGTTTCCTCCCTGCCGTATTTCCGGCAGTTAGCGCGGACTGCTTTGTCGGAGTGATGAGGGGCGTTATATTTCCCGTATCTCGCGTTCCTTGATTTCTCCTAGCTCGTTTACCCTCTCCACAGAAGCCTCTGTAAGCTGGTCGATTTTCTTAGTGTTATTCTTCAGTTCGTCCTGCGATATTTGTTTGTCTTTCTCCATCTCTCTCAGTTTCTCGATGCCGTCTCTCCTTATGTTGCGCACGGCAATCCGTCGCTCCTCCACCCTCTTAGACACTAGCTTGACTAACTCGTTACGCCGTTCCTCACTGAGAGGTGGGATAACCACCCGAATGAGATTGCCATCATTTGCAGGGTTGAGACCGATGTTGGCTGCGAGAATAGCTCTCTCAATGTCACGTAACGATGTACGGTCCCAGGGTTGAATAACGATCAAGTTCGCCTCAGGAGTGGACATAGTACCGAGTTGATTGAGAGGGACGGGTGAGCCATGATAGTCAACAACGATGCTGTCAAGCAAAGCTGGAGTAGCACGTCCGGCCCGGATGGTAGCTAGCTCTCTAGCTAACCCATCTATGGTCTTCTGCATTCTGCCGTTCAGTTCAGCGATTAACTCGTCGGCCATAGCTCAGCGATCAACACCAAGCTCGAACCTGGCAAATCTGCGTACCCTTATCATCTCACCTACTTTGGCAATCGTTTCGGTAATAACGTCCTTCACGGTTCTGCCAGGATCTTTGATGAAGGGCTGGCTGAGAAGGCAAACTGCCTGTGGGTCCATGTCTGCTTCAGGTGGCATCTCCTCACCAGTGATAAACTGCGGGCACGTAGCAGCTACTTGCATAGCCAGGTTGCGAGCCAGTTCCTTGAACTCATCGGTGTGGGCCACGAAATCGGTTTCGCAGTTCAACTCCACTAATGCGCCAATGTTCCTGGTATGATGAACATAGGCTTCGATTATGCCCTGGGATGCAACTGCATCTTTCCTCTTCTCAGCAGTTGCCGCCCCGCGTTGTTTCAAGAATTCGACTGCCTTCTCAATATCACCGCCTACCTCTAATAGAGCCTGATTGCAGTCAAGCACGCCGGCATTAGTTCTATCTCTTAACGCCTTTACTGATTGAATTGGCACTTTCATGTAGGTGTAGGCTCTCCTTCTTGCTTCTGCGGTTCAGCTGGCTCATCCGGCTCAAAGGTATAAGAACCCAGAGTGTCAATGGCCTCTTCGCGTTCTTCTTCAGTTGCCAGTTTGGCAGCTCCCGCCTCTCCGGAAGACGCCTCAGCCTTTCCTTCGATTATAGAGTCAGCTATCTTGCTGCAAATCAGTCTAATGGCTTTGACAGCGTCGTCATTGGCGGGAATAGGATAGTCGATACCGTCGGGATTGCAGTTAGTGTCCACAATGGCGATTACCGGTATGCCCAGCTTCCGTGCTTCAGTGAGGGCAATCTTATCCTTAATGGGATCAGTGATGAAGAGGGCGTTGGGAAGGGTAGTCATCTCCTTGAATCCGCCCATTTGGGTGTTCAGGTGGAAGATCTCCTTTTCTATCTTCACCCGTTCTTTTTTTGGCAAGACGTCGAGTTCCCCTTTATCCCTTTGATTCTCTAAAGTAGCCAAGTGATTGAGCCGAGCTTGTATGACGGCGAAGTTGGTTAACATACCGCCTAGCCACCTCTGATTAACATAGGCCATACCGCACCGTGCGGCCTCCTCCTCTATGGTCTGCTGAGCCTGTTTCTTAGTGCCGACAAGGAGAATGCTCTGCCCTCGAGCTACCAGGTCTTGAGCAAAAGCGCAGGCCTTCTCTAACATGGTGACTGTCTGCTCCAAATCGATGATGTGAATGCTATTGCGCTGGGTAAAGATGTATTTCTTTGCCTTGGGATTCCAGTAACTCGTGTGATGACCAAAGTGAGCACCGGCTTCCAGCAGTTGTTTCAATAAGATGTTATTTGTCATAGTTACAATCTCAGCTGACGTTGATCAACAAAACTGGTATAATGTAACATGATTGACCTAGGTAATGCAACAGGCAATGCGAAAGCGGTTAGTCAACGATCCGCTTTTCATGGTGCGTTCTTCGCTTCCTGTCATGCTGAGCCGCAGACCAAGGATCACGCCTCTGATGGCAAGCCTCGTGAAGGGCAGGAGCCTCGCTCAGAACAGGCTCTGTGGATAATGCATAGCTCAGGACCGTGTCTTGAAATCCCGTGCCGACCGAGTTCATCCGGGCTCCTCAGAATGACATCAACAGATGATCCCGATTGCCTGGAGCGGCCTTTCGGTTGACATGGAATGCGCTCTTATTTATACTATTGAGCCGAAAAATTGGGTGAACGCTGCCCGAGTAGCGCAATGGTAGAGCAACCGACTTGTAATCGGTAGGTTGGTGGGTTCGAATCCCCTCTCGGGCTAGGTTTCTTGGAGTGCTTTATGATAAGCTTATATCACGGAGGGGTGCCGGAGCGGTCAATCGGAGCAGACTGTAAATCTGCCGCCCATGCGGGCTACGTAGGTTCGAATCCTACCTCCTCCACTGTCGAGCAGAGGAGGCCCACATAGCTCAGTAGGTAGAGCACGTTCTTGGTAAGAACGGGGTCACCAGTTCGAATCTGGTTGTGGGCTTTGAGATAAAAGGAGGATAAGATGGCTAAGAAAGTATATGCGCGGACCAAACCACATGTCAATGTGGGCACCATAGGACATGTTGACCATGGGAAAACCACGCTGACAGCATCTATCACACAGGTGTTGTCCAAAGCAGGCGGCACAGAGTTCCGGACCTTTGACTCGATAGATAATGCTCCTGAAGAGAAGGCGCGTGGGTTGACGATTGCCATTTCTCATATTGAGTATGAGACGGACAAGCGCCATTATTGTCATGTTGATTGTCCCGGGCATGCTGACTATATCAAGAACATGATAACCGGGGCCGCTCAGATGGACGGAGCTATCTTGGTGGTTGCTGCAGATGATGGTCCTATGCCTCAGACCAGGGAACACGTTCTTCTGGCCAGGCAGGTGGAGGTTCCTCGCATGATAGTGGCTCTCAATAAGGTAGATTTGGTGGATGACCCTGAATTGTTAGACTTGGTGGAGATGGAGGTTAGGGACATACTCAAAAGGTATGAGTTCCCCGGCGACGAAATCCCTGTTGTGAGGGTAAGCGCTACAAAGGCTCTGGAGTGTGGCTGCGGTAAGAGGGAGTGCGCCTGGTGCGGACGGATACGGAACTTGCTGGATGCCGTTGACGAGTATATTCCCCTACCGCGGAGAGAGAGCGACAAACCTTTCCTGATGCCGATAGAAGATGTATTCAGCATCAAGGGACGAGGCACTGTACCTACAGGCAGGGTCGAACGCGGGAGAATCAAAGCCAGCGACGAAGTGGAGATAGTGGGATTGACGGAGACAAGGAAGGTAGTGGCAGTTAGTCTGGAGATGTTCCATAAGACCATGCAGGAAGCAGAGGCCGGCGACGCCGTTGGAGTGCTTTTGCGTGGCATAGACCGAGAGGAAATACAGCGGGGGCAGGTACTGGCCAAACCGGGTACGGTTAAACCTCACACGGAAGCTGAGGCCGAAGTATATATTCTGACCAAGGAAGAAGGCGGCAGGCACACGCCTTTCTTCACCGGATACAAGCCCCAGTTCTTCATCAGGACCCTGGATGTTACAGGAGAGATAATCCTTCCTGAAGGCGTGGAGATGGCTATGCCTGGTGACAGCCTGACTCGCATGAAGATCAAGACCATGGTTCCTGTGGCTATGGAAGAAGGGTTACGGTTTGCGATCAGGGAGGGCGGTAGAACAGTAGGTGCTGGCGTCATCGACAAGATTGTCGTATGAGCATGATTAACCTGAATTCATGCGAGTTTGTGTATAGCTGTGGCTAAAAAGAAGGGCGATCTGCGCGTAATTATCCACTTGGCCTGCAGTCAGTGTCAGCGGAGAACATATACCACTGCGAAGAACAAGCAGAGTGATCCGCAGCGGCTGGAGTTGAATAAGTATTGTCCACATTGTCGTGGCTACGCCATGCATCGAGAGGCAAAGTAACTCATGACAAGTCATGCCAAGAAAGCTATAAGCACTAAGGCTGCCCCGGCCAAGAAATCGAGATTCACTTTCTTCGCTGAAGTAGTGGCCGAACTGCGAAAAGCCCACTGGCCAACAAGACAGGAGGCCTTGCGGTTGAGCCTGATGGTGCTCCTCGTGTGCGCTGTTTTGGGAGCCATCCTGGGTACTATGGATCTTGCTTTTACGGAACTGTTTTTCTTGCTCATAGGTAGATAGTAGTCGATGGTTAACGGAGAATGGTACTTGTTATACGTTTCTTCAGGTCACGAGGAGCAGGCCAGGAGGAATCTAGAACAGCGCATCAAATATATGGATGTGGGCGATAAGGTATTCGATGTCGTGATACCAACAGCTAAGGAAATCGAGATCAAAGCTGGAAAGCGTCGTACGATAAGCAAGAAGGCTTTCCCAGGCTATATCATGGTGAATATGAAGTTGGACGAACATAGCTGGGACATGGTCCGTAATACGCCCGGCGTCGCTGGCTTTGTGAGCGCCGGTGTGAAGCCCGTTCCTTTACCTGAACAGGAGGCGAACGCCATCCTGCAACGTATGGAGGAAGCTCCTACCGAGGTCAAAATGACCTTCAAGGAGGGGGACAGTATACGCGTAACGAACGGGCCTTTCATTGACTTCATCGGCAAAGTTGAGCAAGTTAACCTCAATAAAGGTAAGGCAATAGTCTTACTATCGCTTTTCGGCCGAGAAACGCCTGTGGAATTGGATCTCCTGGGGGTAGAGAAGATATGACGTGTCTCGGGTAATAGCACGGAGCGCATTGAAAGAGAGAAACAGTAATGGCAAAGAAAGTCAAAGCAGTAGTTAAGCTTCAGATATCTGCGGGCAAAGCTACTCCAGCACCACCTGTGGGGCCTGCATTAGGGCCGTATGGTATCAATATTATGGCTTTCTGTAAGGACTACAATGAGCGAACTGGCTCTCAAGAGGGGTACATCATTCCTGCTGAGATAACCATATATGAGGATCGCTCCTTCACCTTTGTAACCAAGATGCCACCTGTTTCTGACCTGTTACGGCGTGCTTTAGGAGTGGAAAAGGGTAGTGGTAATCCGGGAAGCGAGAAAATAGGCAAGCTAAGCAAAGATGCCGTTTATGAGATCGCCCGGAACAAGATGAAGGACCTCAATACAACCGATCTTGACAAGGCAGTAAGGATTGTTGCCGGCACGGCGCGCAGCATGGGAGTGGAAATTGAATAGCTTTAGGTTTCCCGTAATTCGTGGAATTTTGAGGTATACGTAAGTGGCGAAACACGGTAAGAAATATCAAGAAGCAAGCAAACTTGTAGATAAGGCAAAGGCGTATTCTCCTGAGGAGGCGATCGTGTTGGCTAAGGAAGCTTCCTACGCCAAATTTGATGAGACGGTCGAATTCCATCTGAAGATGGGGGTCAATCCGCGCAGCGCTGACCAGCAGGTGCGTGGTGTGATTCAACTGCCTAATGGGTTGGGAAAAAAGACACGAATACTTGTCTTTACTCAGGGCGAGGGGATAAAGCTGGCAGAGGAGGCAGGGGCTGATTATGCCGGGGGAGACGAGCTTATCAAGCAGATCGAAGGCGGCTGGATTGAGTTTGATGTGTCTATTGCCACTCCTGACATGATGCCTAAAGTAGCCAAACTCGGGCGTATTCTGGGGCGGCGGGGCTTGATGCCTAATCCCAAGTCCGGCACTGTAGTACCGCCTCAGGATCTGGCTAGAGTGGTGAATGAGGCCCGCAAAGGCAGAGCTGAATTTCGTCTGGACAGAACAGCGATTATCCATTTGCCTATTGGCAAAGCAAGCTTTGATAAGGATAAGCTCCTGGAGAACCTGGCAGCGGCGGTTGAAGCCATTGTCAGAGCGAAGCCCAGTGGAGCCAAAGGGCAATACATCCGAAGTGCATCAGTGTCCACGAGTATGGGGCCGGGATTCAAGCTAGACGTTTCATCTGTACTTGCTGCTGCGAGTCTTCTAAGTAGGTAACCCAATCGCTGTCCACAGTCCCAGCATAAGTGAGAAACCTGTTCAGTTAGGCAACGATTGAGGACATAGAAATACACTATTAATCGCCCTCCAGGCTAGCTGGCCTTGTCCAATCCGCGTGAGCTTCTGCCGTCAAACTGCTGAGATACCGAACACAATGACCATGAAAACTCTAGTAAGCTATGTCTCCGTGCATCACGGCAATACTGAAAAGGTCGCTAGAGTGATAGCGAGCATTCTCGGTGCCGACTTATTCCCGGTTAAGCAAGTGGATGCCGGCCTGCTTGAGCGGTATGACTTAGTCGGTTTTGGCTCAGGGGTTTATTTCGCCAAACATCATAAGACGCTGTTGGGCTTTGTTGATGTGCTGCCCATGATGAACGGCAAGAGAGCGTTCGTTTTTTCGACCAGCGGACTGAGAAGAATGCGATTCGTGCATGATTTCAGTAAGCCTCTCAGAGGAAAACTGCAGCACAAAGGGTTCGATATTGTGGGCGAATTCTCTTGCAGAGGATTTGACACGTTCGGGGCAACCGTGATTATTGGCGGAATAAACAAGGGCAGGCCCGATGTAAGAGACCTGAAACAGGCAGAAGGCTTCGCTAGAGCTTTGCGGGACAGATGGCGTTCCGGCTCCAATGCGAAGATTCACTAGCTGTGAAAACGCCTCCGTAACGAAAGCAAACATGGCGACTGTTTGGCTTGTCTGCGGCCTTTGTGCCGGCTCTTTGCCAAGGAAAGACCAGGACAGGTGGCGTAGCAGGCTACCAGTGTCAGTCTATCTTCTTGAACATCTTGCCCCTGGCTCCACACACAGGACAGGTATCAGGTGCTTCCTTTGCCGAGGTATAGCCGCAGACCGGACACACGTAGTAAGGATAGGTCTCCTGGGCGGCGCCCAGGTTGTCAAGGAGTTTCTGGTAAAGCTGGGCATGTATCTTCTCTACCTCATTGGCATAGTGAAACGTCCGTTCTCCTTCCTTATTCTCTTCAGCTCTGGCGTCCTTCAACATCTCAGGGTACATTTGCTTGAACTCATGGGTCTCGCCTGCTATGGCCTCCGAGAGGTTCTCTTTGGTACTCCTTATTCCCTTGAGCGCTTTGAGATGGTTGTGGGCATGAATAGTCTCGGCCTCGGCGGCAGCCCTGAACAGCTTTGCTACCTGTGGGAAGCCCTCCTTGTCGGCAGCAGCGGCAAAGGCGAGGTATCTGCGATTTGCCTGGGATTCTCCGGCGAAGGCGTCTCTTAGGTGCTCTTCAGTCTTTGACATTGCTGCTTTTCCTCCCCTTGATACTCAGATTTACCGGTTGGCCGGGCGTATTATACTCTCATCAGGTGTCAGGCGTCAGTTCTCAGTGCACGCAATTCC
>Ga0209986_10001148_pt1 | contig 25694 bp, 19 predicted proteins | sample BlataG_FD_183168 | JGI IMG/M metagenome (GOLD analysis project Ga0209986, IMG submission 183168) | Deep subsurface microbial communities from Black Sea to uncover new lineages of life (NeLLi) - Black_00105 metaG (SPAdes) (version 2) | ecosystem: Environmental > Aquatic > Marine > Oceanic >... | reverse complement strand
GCCTCGGCAAGTTCTTTTTCAGTAATGCTTAGCTGGCTCTGCCAGGTGGCTCGCTCTCTGTCTAGAACTGATTGCCTTTCAGCCAATTCGTCTTCCAGCACGCCGAGTTCCAGTCTTCTGCTGATGAGTTCTTCGTCATTGGCCCGATGGCTCTTGACTTTCTCCTCGCTTTCCCCAGCAAGCTTTTGCTGTATCCGTTGCTGACCATCTACTCCAAGCTCGGTCTCACACAAAGGGCAACGGACGTCACCCTGGTCTAGTAGCCTGAGTTTCTGTCTCAAATCTGCGATCTCTGTCTCAAATCGAGCATTCATGGATTCCAAATGGCTGATTCGAGACACAATCTGCTGAGCTTGCCGTCTCTTTTCAGCCACCGTTTCTTCAAGCTCTGCCAGCTTCGCCATATGATTACGCGCTTGAACCAGCGCTTCTTCCAACTGAGATGTCCTGGCACACTTAGCCTCTAGATCTGAGGTTTTGGCTCCGATTCTCTCATGCTCTATGTTAAGCACTTCGGCCGTCTGCCGGACAACCTTGTCTAGACTACCTATGCGTTCCCTTACAGCGAGTACTTGACTCAACCTCTGGTTAAGCTCATCACCACGGCCTTTCGTTTCTACCAAATCAGAATGCCCTTTCTCTATCGCCGTTCTTTCTGCCAATACTCGTTCATATCCCGCTACTCTAGCCTGATGTTGTTCTCTCCTTGCCCGCCAGCGTTCCAGCTCCTGATTTGTTTCCTTGACATGAACCTCGACATTCGACAACTGTTCCTTTTTGAGTTCCAACGATTCCTTCTGCTGACGCAAAGCACAAATGGTCGCCTCTTCGGCCCTTTTCTTTTCTTCCAGTCGACTGATCTTGTATTGTATCTCTTCAACCGCGTTCTCATATTCAGCCCTGTGAGCAAGTTGGCGTCCAAGGTCATCGACAGAGCTTTGAAGTTGAGTTCCTTGGGCTTCTTTTTCGCCTGCTAGGCCCTTGGCCATCCTTTGAAGCTCATCATAACGAGACAGGTCAAGTATGTTGGCAAGTATCTCTTTACGTTCCCCAGGCCGCTTAATGCTGAATTCATCGGCATGCCCCTGTCGCAAGAAGGCGCTGTTTTTGAACGTCTCGTAGTCTATACGCAAGAGTTCGACTATCTTCTGCTGCGTTTGCGATTTGGAATTGCCGGAAATGGACCTGAATCCCTCATCACCAGCTATCTGAAACTCCAGCATGGTATGCCCGGTGCCTGACCCCCCGGGCCTTTTGACATGTTTCCGAAGAACCCGATATCGCTGGTCTGCAACATCAAAGTCCAACTCTGCCTCCACTTCTGATTGCCCTTGGTGAATCAAGTCATCATCGCTCTTAGCCCTGGATTCACCCCATAACGCCCAGGTCATAGCATCGAAAATCGCTGATTTGCCATGACCATTATCACCACAGACACAAGCCACATGGATGCCATCAAAAGATAGCGGTGGCACGTTATCCCTGTAACACATGAAATTCTTGAACGAGAGCCTGACTGGTATCATTTTTCGTCTGCTAGAGTTATGCCTTGACGGAATTCTGGAAATAGGGCAGTGTGCCTCCCGCTGCATAGGATACGAAGCCAGGGAAAACAGCCGCCGAGTGTTCTACGGGAACTTGCCGAACCTGCAGACTGGCTACTCCACCTGACTCCTCAACCCCTGTAGAATCTCGTTGAACAGGTTGCCTCTTTGGACGTTGTTTGCCGAAATCTAACAATACACTAGTCCCCGGGTCTTTCAAGAGACAGTATTGCCTCTTAGTCGCCCCATCATAGAGAATCGAAGACCTTAAGCCCGCTCACTGGCGGATGTTTTCATATAGAGTGCATCTTGAGCTAGAAATCCAATGTATCTTCGCCGACAGCTGACTTGGCAGCCTCTTCCTTCCTCGGGCAGAGCTCAATGAAATCACACGTCCCACAGTACTCATTTGGAGTAGCTGGATACTCTGCCTCCATGAGTATTCTATCGACCAGTTCAATGACATATGAAGTGGCGCGCTGTAGATCCGCAGCAGTGGGTTCTAGCGTTCGGAACTCGCACGCGTCCAAGAACAGATAGGATGCCTTACTAACCGGTAGATTCTGTTCTTTGGTAAGAATAAGGGCATAGAGGTGGAGTTGAGTTTCGTTTATTTGGGTCGGCATTTTGCCAGTCTTATAGTCGATGATGTGGAGGCTTCCGTCATTTTCTCGATCGACTCGGTCTATTTTGCCAACCAAAGTGATATTGCTGGCGAGTTCTACCGCATGGTAGTCTTCAACCATAAGCGGCATAACTGATAAGTCTTGGCTGTGAGCGAACCAGCGCAGTTGGCTGAGAGCTTTCTCGGCCCACTTCTTTTCATCGTCTATGCTGCTGAACCCTTTGCGATTGCGCTTCCATTTCTCGCGCAGCAAGTCTTCGAGTTTCGAGATACTGCGCCCACCACTTGGGACACTAGACAAGAACTCCTTCAGCGTAGCGTGAACATGATCACCCATGGTGAAATAGGGTCGTGGTTTTCCATAGACATCCTTGAGATTGTCGATGTAATGGAACTTATATTGCCTAGGGCATTCTTGAAACATATTCAATCGGAAGGGAGAAGCTCTAAACATGCCTGAATTGCCGCCGAGACAGCTTTCACTATCTCTGCGCTCCTCTCTCTATTTTAGCATAATTGACTGCCAACACAGTCCCAAGTAGAATACTCACACGGTGGCTGATGTTTGAAGTTCTGAGTGAGAAACTGAGCACCGTACTACGCAGACTCGGTGACAAAGGGAAGCTCAGCGAAAAGGATGTTGATGAAGCTTTGCGTCAGATACGCTTAGCTTTCCTAGAAGCTGACGTCAATTTCAGGGTGGTGAAAAGCTTTCTGGCTAGCGTAAGAGAGCAGGCTTTGAGCGCTAGAGTGCTGGAGAGTCTCACTCCGGCCCAGCAGATCGTGAAAACTGTGAATAGGGAACTGGTGAATATCTTGGGCGGAGAATCTAGCCACCTGATAGGGGCAAACCGACCGCCCTCAATAGCTATGCTGGTTGGTTTGCAGGGGTCAGGGAAAACTACTACAGCTGCCAAGCTAGCTCTGCATCTTAGGCATTTGGGGCAACGCCCTGCACTAGTGGCTGCTGATACTCGTCGACCGGCTGCCGTTGACCAATTGGTGACACTGGGCGAGCAGTTGGATATCCCTGTTTACCATGAAGATGCCGAGGCAGCGCCGATCACTATCTGTCGCCAAGCGCTACGGTGGGCTCAAGAGGTAGCGGCCACCTGGGTGGTCATTGATACACAAGGGCGTCTCCATATCGATGAAACAATGCTGGCCGAATTGACTCAGCTCAAAGCTGAAATCCGGCCTTCGGAGACATTACTGGTAGTTGATGCGATGACTGGGCAGGACGCGGTGAACATAGCTGAAGCGTTCAATAGGAATGTTGGACTGACTGGACTTATTCTGACGAAGATGGATGGGGATGCCCGGGGTGGTGCGGCTCTTTCAATTAGGTTTGTGATTGGAGTGCCTGTCAAATTCATCGGGACCGGCGAAAAAACGGATGCGCTCGAACTTTTTCACCCCGAGCGACTGGCGTCGCGCGTTCTGGGCATGGGTGACATGCTTACCCTTGTGGAGAAGGCCGAGAAGGCTTTTGATGAACAGCGTATCGGAGAGCTAGAGAAGAAAATGCGTGCCTCGAGATTCGATCTTGAAGACCTTCTGTGGCAAATCCGTCAGGTTGAGAAAATGGGTACGCTAGCTCAATTGGCTGAGATGCTTCCCGCCTTTTCAAAGTCTGCTGCGACTTCCCTTGGCGGAGCCGAGGAGAGCCAGGTGAGAAAAACGGAGGCCATCATCCTATCTATGACTCCGGAAGAACGCCGGAACCCAACCATAATCAATGGCAGTCGGCGACGTCGTATTGCGCAGGGCAGCGGAACCATGCGCAGAGATGTGAACCAATTGCTGAGCCAATTCTACCAGATTCACGAACTGACTAGGATGGTAGCAAAAGGGCGCTGGCCAAGGAACTTGATGGGCATGCTCAGGCAATGAGGGCGCTTCTAGTCGACAACTTTGACCAATCCAGCAGCAATCAGCTCGCGGTTACTGAGTTCAATGTCAGTTATCTCCAGAGGCAGGTCAGCCAATCTCAGCCTCACCATGACATTCAGCAACTCTTCGACTCCGTTGTTGGCAGCTTCAGGTAGGGGCAGTTTGCCTAAGTCAAAATCCTCTATTACTATTTTCACGTCACCGTTCACGATATGTATTCGCCCTTGTGCCCCCGTCTTGGCTGCAACACCGGGAACATCCACTACAGCATAAGCTAAGAAATAGCCCTCGTGAAAGTTGACCAATACTTCATTCAGCGGTAATTCACCCTCCGCCAAAACCTCAATCAGCTTGGAATTGACTTCTTGCTCACTAATCACTAACGTTACCTCTCTGTCTTCCCCCGCTGCAACTGCCTCGTCAATTTGTGTTTCAACAGACTTCAGCTTTTGGTCGAGACTCTGAGCAGCTTCCGCAGTCACCGCTACCGGTATCATTTTTGTTTTGATCTGAGGGCTGAGGGAAAAAAGATAGTAGCCCATGAGCAAGGCGACAATAACCAGAATTCCAATCAAGCCAATAACCATAATGAATCCTCTGATCACCCTCATTTGTGCTCCTCCTTGTGCCTGCAGTGCTGTGGTAGTCTACTCCAGGTAATCTTTGAGTTTCCGGCTTCGGCTGGGGTGGCGCAACTTGCGTAGCGCTTTAGCTTCAATCTGGCGGATCCGCTCCCGAGTTACATCAAACTCCTTCCCTACTTCCTCTAGAGTCCGGGCTCGCCCGTCCTCCAAGCCGAATCTAAGTAGTACAACTCTTCTTTCTCTGTCAGTAAGCTCAGAAAGCACCTTGTTCAGTTGCAACTTAAGCAATTCTCGCGAGGCAGCATCGGCTGGTGGTAAGGTAGCTCGATCTTCAATGAAATCCCCAAGATGGCTGTCTTCCTCCTCGCCAATAGGCATCTCCAGAGATATCGGCATTTGAGACAACTTCATGATTTCCCTCACTCTGTCGGAGGAGATCTCCATGCCTTCACCGATTTCTTCGTAACTCGGTTCACGCCCAAACTCTTGAGCTAGTCGCCGATTAACCTTCAGTAGCCTGTTGATGGTCTCCACCATGTGTACTGGGATACGAATAGTACGGGCCTGATCAGCTATGGCCCGTGTAATAGCCTGTCTGATCCACCAAGTGGCATAGGTGCTGAACTTGTAACCTTTCCGGTATTCGAATTTCTCCACAGCGCGAACCAGACCGATATTCCCCTCCTGAATTAAGTCAAGGAGAGGCATCCCATGGCCGACATATTTCTTGGCAACGCTAACCACTAGGCGCAGATTTGCCTCTGTAAGATGTTTTTCCGATCTCCTTGCTGCTCTTTTTACTTTGCTGAAATGCGCTCTGAGCTGGTGACTTATAGAATGAAGGGCAGAGAGGAATTCCGGATTCACGGGCTCAGCCACCAGAGACTCCAGCTGACTCCAGGAGGTTTCATCTCCTATGATCTCCAGCGCTTCTGCAGGCAAGAGGCGACTATCTATCGAAATGTCTATCAAGCTTCGCTCCACTTCTGTGATTTCCTCGGTCTCAGAGGCTGCTGACTCATCAAGAGCGGCCGGCAACTCGGCTTTTGGAATTTTCTCTGCACCGATGTCAGCAATGGCCGTTACCATTTCTCGATCAAGCATCCTGTCGATAGCGGCACGGAATTTGGGGTTGCTGAGTCTCTTGGTAACGCCATATGTGGGAGCAAGCTCAAGTCTCTCGGCAAGAATGTCGACTAGCGGCTGAGCTGCGAGTAAGTGCCGAATCAAATAGATAGTCACCTGAACCGCTGAAGGAGGCTCCTCATAGTGCCTAAGGTAAATCTCCCCGACTCTCTCCAGGTATTTGGCTTCTTCTATCTTGCTGGCCAATACCTTCTCATCATTTGCGGTCAGAAGCGAAACCTTGCCAATCTCATGGAGATACATACGAACTGGATCATCAATTATTTCGTGCTCGCCAGGGTCCACTTCGGTTCCGATGGTAGACCTAGCTCCTGCCAGCCGCTTATTTGCCCACTCCTGCTGGAGCTCAGCAACCTCTTCACTCCTCTCATCCTCCCAGGAAGGATGTGCCCCGGCGGCATCTTCTTCTGAGTCTCCTTCGTCGAACCTATCCCAAGGACTGCCACGAAGTCCAAGTGACTCGACCTCGGACTTAATGCCGAGGATATCATTGGAGTCTAGCTCAGCGTCGTCTTTCACGTCCGGGAAGAAAGACAGAAGCTCATCATCTCGAGTTGAATTCACTGCCCAATCCTCTTCACTGCAGGTTGACGGCGATGCCTTTGCTTGACAAATACGTCTCTCAGCTGCCTGCTAACCTCTATGCCCTGCTCATCCAGCTTGGCCAATTCCGCGGCGACACCGCCTGTCTCTGCTTCGATAGCCAGAAGATCTCCTTTCCTGGCCTCTAGGTTCCTTAGCCAATTCTCCTGCAAACGAATCATACAGTCATTCAGTGCTCGCTGGCGTGTTGCCTCGCTCTCTTTCAACGATGGGGGGAAGGCCTTTGCCAGCAAGTTGTCGAAATATCCGTGAAGCGTGTGGTCGAAGCCGTCCCTGAGAGAGTCAAGCTCGTCGCTTTGTTGCCACATTAGGAAAAGTTCTCGATTCTCGCTGCGGTCGAAATACTCTGGGGATAGCCTCATACCTTCTGCCCTGAGTTCTGGAAACTGAAGCAATAAGGCCAGGCAATATTCTTCAAGTGGGCTGGATGAGAAAAAGGCAGGGGCCATAGGGGTGACAGGCTGCAGTCTCTTGCTCGCTCTTCTTCTCTCGATGGCACGGAATCTCCTCAATGCGTCTCCCACAGCACGTTCATCAATTCTTAGTAACTGAGCAAGCTTTTGAACGTAGTGGGCTTGCCGTATCGGATCCTTCATCTGGGAAAGCAGCGGCAGGAGCTTCTCCACAACCGAAGACTTGTCACGGGCGCTCGCCAAATCAGCTTTGGCAACTGCCGCATCGAGAATGAAATCAATCATAGGTTTGGCATCTGCTATCAGCTCTTGCCACTGAGAGGCATTTTCCCTGATTACCTCGTCCGGGTCCTTACCTTGCGGCAAGACGAAAACCTTTACTTCGAGGTTGTCCGCAACATCATATTTTACCCATCCGTATCCCTTAGTTGAGGCTAGCACTGGGAATACCTCATCAACCGCTCCGCCACTCCTCGATACGGCTTCTTCACCTGCCGTATCAGCATCAAGAGCTAGTATCAGACTTGGGGTCAGCTTCTTCGCAAGAGCCAATTGCTTGTCGGTCACAGACGTCCCCATGGAGGCAACTACGTTCTCATAACCATGCTGATGAGCCGTAAGAACATCCATATAGCCTTCAGCAATTACTGCCAAATTGGCCTGCCGAATAGCTGTCTTAGCCCGGTCAATGCCATAAAGGCTGCTGCTCTTGTCGAAGGCCAGTGTCTGAGCGGAATTGATATACTTGGGCAGCGACTCATCCAGCGACCTGGCACCAAAGCCGAGCACATTGGTTTGGATGTCCCTAATAGGAAACATCAGCCGATTGCGGAATCGGTCGTAGCTGCCACCACCCTCCCGCTCCACCAGCAAGCCAGCAGCCAGCAACTCTGTCTCTTGATACCCTTTATCTATCAAATACTGCCGCAGAGTCTCCCACGCTTCTGGGCTACAACCCAGTTGGAAGTCCGCAATGGTTTGGGGCGATAAGCCTCGTCGAGCCACATACTCCCTGGCCATCTCGCCCGCTGAACTACTCAAGAGCAGCTGATGGTAGTATTCAGCAGCGGCTTCATTGATTCTGAACAATCTGTCTCTTTCCGTCTTGTCAGCCTCTTTCTGCCCACCGGATGAGGCAACCAGGGTGACGCCCGCCTTTTCGGCCAGACGGTGAAGCGCCTGCCCAAAATCAATTCCTTCTTTCTTCATGACAAAGGAGAAAATGTCGCCTCCAGTGCTGCAAGCTCCAAAGCAATGCCAGCTTTGCCGCTCGGGGAACACAAAAAACGACGGAGCCTTTTCGGCATGAAACGGACATAGTGCCCTGAAATTTCGCCCCGATTTCTGGAGGCCAACGTATTCGGAGACAACTTGCACTATGTCCAGTCTCTGTTTTATATCATCAACTACAGTCATTCTGGATCCCGCCAGGAGCATAACAGCGACGGTCCTCTACAACCATTGCCTTTCAGGACGAAATCACCTTAGCCATTCGTAACGCGTACTGGTCAGTCATCCCAGCAACATAATCAGTGACTTTGCGTTCCACACTATCTTCACGTACGGCATATTCCTCGGGCAACTTGTCACCGTGCTTCAAGAAGTATGAGTAAATGGTGCGTATTACTTCTCTTGCCTTTTCCGTCTCTTTGCTGGCCAAAGCGGCATTATACACCTTGCGGAAAAGAAACTCACGCAGCCTGTTGGCTGCTTGAAGGACTTCAGGGCTCATGCCGATGGATGGCTTTCGCAAGCTAACATTGTCCATGGCTGCCAGAGAAAAGCCAACAATATCGCAGACCAAGGTGTTGATTCGCTGAGAAGAAGAATGACCAAGGACTCTGACTGCAGAATCAGGCAGCTCGCTTTCGGTGATAACGCCGGCTCTTATGGCATCCGCAACATCATGGTTAATGTAAGCAACAATATCGGAGAGCTTGACCACCTGGCCTTCGACGGTACCAACTTCTGCCCAACCTTCCTCCAGAATGCCAATCTGGCCCTTGGAGTGATTCAAGATACCATCCCGTACCTCCCAGGTAAGGTTCAGACCGTGTCCGTCTCTTTCGAGCAGATCCACGACTCTCAAACTCTGTTCATTATGCCTGAACCCATCCGGAGAGAGTTCATCTAGAGCATCTTCCCCCACGTGACCAAAGGGGGTATGCCCCAAGTCATGCCCCAAAGCGACAGCCTCGGTTAGGTCCTCATTGAGATTCAGCGCTCTAGATATGGTGCGGGCGATCTGAGATACTTCTAAGGTATGCGTAAGCCGCGTTACGTAATGGTCACCTAACGGGGTGATAAAAACCTGGGTCTTATGCTTGAGACGGCGAAAGGCATTGCAGTGAATAATACGGTCGCGGTCACGCTGAAAAGCCGTGCGTATTGGGCAAGGCTCCTCCCATCTAAGTCTGCCACGGCTAGACCTGTTTCTTGACGCATAAGGGGAAAGGCTCTCTTCAGTTTCCTCTGTCCGCCGCCGACTTTCAAGGTAGACCATCACATCCAAGCCTTTGTTTCCCCGTTCCACCACAACCTTGCGATTAACTAGATTTCGCCTCAGCGGCAGCGATTATACGTCTTGTCTCATCAATCATGTCGGGACTTACGGAGACCGAAGTAATTCCCCACTTGACCAAGCTGGCCGTGAGTTCTGGGTAGACTGAAGGTGCCTGTCCACAAATGGAACAGGTAATGCCTTTGCTCACCGAAGCCCCAATGACTCTCTCTATGGCCTGAAGTACCGCCTCGTTTCTCTCGTCGAATTGCTCTGCAAGCTTGGCATTGTCTCTGTCTATCCCCAGGATAAACTGAGTCAAATCGTTGGAGCCGATGGAAACGCCATCGATACCAACATCTATAAACTTGTCTATGAGGAAGACATTTGATGGCACTTCGACCATCATCCACAGTCTGAAATTAGGGAATTGATACAATCCCTCAGATACAAAGAACTTCTTTATTTTGTCCATTTCATGCACGAAGCGGACGAAAGGAATCATGACATATACATTGTCGTAGTACTGGCACACTTTCTTGACAGCATCTATCTCCATTCTGAGAACTTCTTGTTCCTGAGTGTATCGGGAGCAGCCGCGGTAACCGAGCATGGGATTCTCCTCAAACTCCTCGTACCTATCCCCGCCGGGCAAGCTCCTGTACTCATTGGTTTTGAAATCGGTAGTTCGATAGACTACCGGGCGAGGCTGAAAAGCCTTGGCAAAAGTGGTAATTCCTCGAGCCAACTCTGCCACGAAATGTGCCGCTTTTCCCTCGTGCAGCATAAACCTCGGATGGCTCTTGATGATGTTGGAGATTATGAACTCGGCCCTTAGCAAGCCAACACCATCCACGTTCCTCGCGGCTACGCTCTCAGCCGACTCCGGGTCAGCGAGATTGACATAGACTTTGGTCCGAGTCCGAATTCGTTGACGAGTAATAGCAGCAGGAGCACTTCTTGTCTGCTGTACTACTCTGCCGGCATAGACTTGTCCCCGGTAACCATCGACAGTGATTACCTGTCCGTCGCTGAGGACTCTAGTTGCGGTTTCTGTGCCGACGATGCAAGGAATACCGAGTTCCCGGCTGACAATAGCCGCGTGGGCAGTGCGGCCACCACGCTCGGTGACTATGGCGACGGCCCGCTTCATTGCTGGCACAAAATCCGGCGTTGTCATTGGAGCTACTAGGACATCCCCTTTGTTGACCGTGTCTATCTGAGATGCCGAAGGCACAATCCTCACCGTGCCGACGGCTATCCCGGGGCTTGCTGCCACACCACTCAAGATGGCCTCAACTCCGATCTCAGGGAGAGCCTCGACCCTTGCCTTTTCACTCAGAGCAGTCACGGGCCGAGATTGTACGATGAAGAGCTGCGTATCCTGCTTCGCCCATTCGATGTCTTGGGGAGATTGGTACAGGTCCTCAATCGTCTTACCTAGGCTGGCTAAAGCAACGATATCCTCGTCAGTCAACTTCTGAGCGGATTGCTTTGACGTCGGAATGGCACGCCTGACGTTCCCGTCGAGTTCGCCTGCCGGTGCCTTGGCATCTCTCACCAACTGCCATTCTTGCTTCCTGACTGCTTTTTCAAGAATCTTAAGGTTTTCCTTGTCGAGGAGATACTGGTCAGGGGTGACTTCACCAGAGACGATGGCTTCACCCAGCCCATAGATCGCTTCGATGAGAATCTTAGTTTGGTCATTGCTCAGGGGTTCCACGGTGAACAGGACTCCAGAGATCTCTGACTGCACCATTACCTGCACTGGTACCGCAATGCCCACCTTGAAATGGTCAAAACCATGCTCATGTCGGTAGAATATGGCGCGCGGTTCAAACAGAGAGGCCCAGCAGCCTTGTACTGCTGTCACTACCTCGTCTTCACCTTGTACGTTGAGAAAAGTGCGTTGTTGGCCCGCGAAAGATGCCTCGGGCAAGTCTTCCGCCGTGGCTGAGGAGCGCACTGCCACCAGCCCTCCACCCAGCTCACGATAGGCTGACTTAATCTGGCTAACCACATCATCAGGCATAGGTGAGCTAGCAATCTTGCCTTTGATCAGCTCGGCTACCTCTTGAAGCTTCTTGCTATCATTGACATCCAACGTCTCAAGGTACGGTCGGATTTCATGCACAATCCTGGCGGCTTCCAGGAAGTGGAAATAGGCGTCTGCGGTGACTATAAAACCCGGCGGCACCGGGATTCGGGCATTGAACATCTCAGCGAGGTTCGCGCCTTTCCCACCTACTAAAGGAATGTCATTCTTGGTCGCTTCAGCGAACCAGGCGATGATTGTTCTGCCTCGTTTCATTATCTCTCCTCAGTACCGGGGCCATTGCCTCGTGAAAACATTATACCATCTCCAAAAAAGATATTGAAGAAGTCCGCGGGTTCAACGGCTCTTGTAAGACTGTAGCACCTGGGATGGGGCGATTTGATTCTAGACATTGAATAAGAACGTTATGATGTCCCCATCTCGGACGATGTAATTCTTCCCTTCAAGTCTAAGGAGACCGCGTTTTCGGGCTTCAGGAAGGCTACCACAGGTATCTAGGTCATCGAAGCTTACTACTTCTGCCCTAATAAAGCCTTTTTCAATGTCAGAGTGGATTTTCCCGGCAGCCCTCAGGGCAGTGGTTCCTTGGGGAATTGTCCAAGCCTTCAATTCACCCGACACCGTGGTGAAGAACGAGATCAGCCCGAGGAGCTGATAGGAAATCCTGATGATGCGGTCAAGCGCTGGCTCAGTCAGCCCAAGAGTGCCGCGAAACTCCTCAGCTTCGTCATCAGTGAGTTGGGCCAACTCCATTTCCAATTTGCCACACAAAGCTGCAACTTCGAATTGAGGGTAGGAATAGGCTGAGCGTAGCTCAGCCTCAGTGGAGGAGGCCCGGGCCAGCTGGTTCTCTCCGATGTTAATGAGCACCAGCATGGGCTTTGCAGTGAGGAATTGATAGTCAGTCAGACTTCTAGCTTCATCGGCAGCCAAACCTTGTTGCCAGATCGGTATGTCTTCATCCAATCCGCACCTGATCTTTCCAAGCAGGACCTGCTCCTTCAGCAATAGGTCACGTTCTGATAGCCTGGCACCTTTTAGGGACTCCTCAATGCGCGCAAGTCTCCTTTCGATCATGGCCAGGTCAGAGAAGACCAGCTCCAAATCCATGTTGGCCATATCGCGCTTCGGGTCAATACTACCCTCAACATGAGGCACTTTCTCGTCCTCAAAGATTCGCACTACCTGGAGCAGGGCGTCGGCATTACTGAGGAGGTTCAGAAATTGACCGCCTATTCCTGCGCCTTTGCCGGGGAACCTAGCCGCACCGGCGATATCAACGTACTTCACCTCAGCCGGTACTATTTTCTTTGGCTGGAATATCTTATCCAGACTGTGTAGTCTAGGCTCTGGCACCTTAGACACTCCCACGTTAGGAGTCAGGGTAGCTTGAGCATACGCTGCAGTCTCAGCTTTGCCTCTGGTCAAAGCATTGAAAACGGTTGTCTTGCCGCTCTTGGGCAGCCCGATGATACCGACTTCCAAGGCTGTCTCCTCTGTCTAGCTAGAAATATAAGCCACAGGCGACTAAAATGCAAGAAACCACATTGTTTGTTGCCGTTTTCTTTGATGTGTTATAATGACCGAGCTTCTTGGCCATGAAGGTGATGCAATGGACGCCTACGAGCTAGTAGTGATTATCAGCCCCGAGATAAGTGAAGAGGAAATGCCCGACACCGTGAGCAAGGTGAGCGGGCTCATCAACAAGACTGGTGGGAATGTAACCGAGATAAGTCAGTGGGGAAGAAGAAAGCTAGCTTATCCCATAAAGCGATGTACTGAAGGGAATTATATGTTGGCTCACCTTGAACTGGATCCGGCTACAGCTAAGGACCTAGAGGCAAATCTGCGGCTTACCGGAGAAGTCCTGCGGCATCTGCTCATAAGGGCAGGTGAGTAAGATGGAAGGAGCGTTGTCATGGCATATTTGAACAAAGTCATGCTCATTGGAAATGTCGGCACCGACCCCGAGATGCGCTTTACACCGAGTGGCAATCCGGTAACTTCCTTTCGTGTTGCGACTAGTCGGACTTACACGACATCGGAGGGGGAGCGCAGACAGGAGACCGAATGGTTCACCGTAGTTGCCTGGAGGAAACTGGCTGAGAGCTGCAATCAGTTCTTGACCAAAGGGCAGCGGGTCTACGTTGAGGGGAATCTGCGCACTCGCAACTGGGAAGGGCGAGACGGGCAGAAACGCACCTCAGTTGAAGTCATAGCTAATCGGGTATTGTTCCTTGACAGACAAGCTATGGCTGCTCTCCCCAGCGAAGAGATTCCAGCAGAGCCTACTGCAGAGCCTACTGAGGAAGAGGTAGAGCCTGAAGACCTACCCTTTTAGCAGTCTATTCACAATAAGGAGACGAGAAACAGACAATGGCGCAACGTCGGGGAACAAGAACTGGAAGGGAAAGGACACGTCGGTTTGTTTTCAGGCCCAAGGTGTGCCCTTTTTGTGCTGACAAACTCGTGATAGACTACAAAGACGTTTCCAGATTGCAGCGTCATATTTCTGAGCGTGGCAAGATTGAACCACGCCGCAGGACAGGTGTTTGTGCCAAGCACCAGCGCCGCTTGGCCGTTGCGATAAAGAGAGCTCGCTATCTGGCTTTAGTGCCGTATAGCCCAGACCATATTCGCTATACAACGAGGGTTGAGACGAAGACCTAGCGCATGAAGAAGAACCGACGTGCCTAAGCGAACATACCAGCCTAAGACAATTTCAAGGAAGCGTAAGCACGGCTTTCGGGCCAGGATGGCAAGCCGTGGTGGACGAGGGGTCATAAAGGCAAGACGGCTTAAGGGCCGTTCACGATTGACGCCGGTCTAGGAGTATGACGAGAAAATGGGCTTTGACGAAGAAAGCCCAGTATATGGTGGTTTATGAATCGGGGAAAGCCTGGGGGGATCAAATCATACAGGTAAGGGCATTGCCCAACGGGATTGGATTGCACAGATGTGGATTTTCGGTCACCAAGAGGGTAGGCAGCGCGGTGGTGCGCAATCGGGTGCGACGCTTGTTGAAGGAGATAGTACGCTTAACACCGCTGAAGGTGGGGTGGGATATAGTATTTATCGCCCGGGCAGGCTCCGCGACCGCCAGCTATCATGAGCTCAACCAGTCGGTAGATAAGTTGCTGGCGCAGGCTCATTTGCTAAGAGACAAAGATGAAAGGGTTGGCACTCGAGTTAATTAGGCTGTATCAGTCCACCATATCACGAGTTAGCCCGCCCGCTTGCCGCTTCACCCCCACTTGTTCTCATTATGCCTGTGGGGTAATTGAGAGGTATGGACTGATGAAAGGGGGCTGGTTAACGATGAAGCGCCTAGCTCGTTGCCATCCCTGGTCTGATGGTGGCTATGACCCGGTACCGTGAAGCCGTTGGCTTGTGGGCCGCCAGGAGTGAATAATCGTGAGACTCAGTTTCGGTTCAATTAAGGCTACCAGGACATTGATTCTGCTCCTCCCCCTCGCTGTCATTAGCGCGGTCGCCTTTAGCTGTGTTGCACCATCAGCGGGTGGTGGTTGTGGTGGGCCGGGGGCGCAGGGGTGGTCAGGATTTGCCAGCTACGACGGTGTTCTTTACTTCGGGTCAATGGATGGCAAAGTGCTTGCCGTGGATCCGGTGGCGCGGAGTGAGGGACTGTATTTCCCTAGCGAGCGCGAATGGGTGTTCTCCATAAGGACGCAGGCTCCTCAAGGGGCGCCGTGCGGCTTTGGCTGCATGCCGGCAGCACGGCCCGCAGCTATCTACGGGACACCAGCGGTCACCGAGACTCTCGTTTATGTAGGCACATACGTCGGTGACGAAGGCAAGGTGTTTGCCATAAACAGGCCAAAACCCCAGTACGATGAAGAGGGCATCCCGTCGTGGACCGAGGGAGAGTGGTTCTATCCTCGAGGTGAAAGAGGTTCTATTGGAGCTATTGTTGGTAGCCCAATAGTGCACGGGGATACTGTCTACGTTGGCGACTCGCAGGGTAAGGTACATGCACTGGATGCGGTCTCCGGGACCAGAAGATGGGAGTATGAGACTGGCGGAAAGATATGGACGTCCCCAGCAGTCAAAGACGGCGTTGTCTACATTGGTAACTACGAGGGGAAATTGCATTCCCTGTCGAGTGACGACGGTAGCCTGCTCTGGGAGGTTGAATTGCCAGCGGCCATTGCTTCATCTCCTGTGGTGTCTGGAAATACTGTCTTCTTGGGGACTTTCGACCATTACCTGCGGGCCATTGACGGCAACAGTGGAAGGGAGAAATGGAAGTTCGAGGGAGGTAACTGGTTCTGGGCAGCTCCGGTGGTTATGGGCAACGTTGTCTACGCCGGTTGTCTTGACCATACGATATATGCGCTTGATGCTCGGTCAGGCAAGGAACTGTGGCAGTTTGTTGCCGATAGTCCGATTGTGTCAAGGCCGGTTCTTGTGAATGATCTCCTCGTAGCCATTTCAGAATCGGGGCAAGTGTATGCGGTTCAGGCTGCAAGCGGGGTGAGTCAGTGGAACACGTCTATTGGCTATTCCGTAATGGCTCCTCTCCACGCGGAGGCCGGCATGGTTTACGTTCACACTAGAAATGACGAAGTTTGTAGTATAGATGTGCAAAATGGACGAAAGGCTTGGGAATATCTTCTAGTTAGCGACTAGAACTGATTATGGCTGAGTTGTGGAACACGTTCATCCTTGAGCCGGTGCTCAATAGCTTGATCGCTTTGACCAGCGTGGTGGCTGGTAACTTCGGTGTGGCCATCATCGTGCTGACTGTTGTCGTTCGCCTGGCGCTTTACCCTCTTACTGTGCGGCAGACGCGGTCTACCAAAGCCATGCAAGCGCTGCAGCCAAAGATTCAGGAACTTCAAAAGAAATATGCCAAGAACAAGCAGAGACTGCAGCAGGAGACGATGAAGCTGTACAAGGAGGTGGGGATAAACCCGCTAGGCTGCCTTTGGCCTATGCTCATTCAATTACCCATTTGGATCGCCCTTTATCAGTCTATCATGCAGGCGCTGGCAGCGACTCCAGAGAACCTATTGAAGTTGTCTGAGCATCTTTATTCATGGGCAGCAGTCAGCCAGGCGGTGCCTCTAAATGAGCAGTTCCTGTGGCTTCGGTTATCAAGGCCCGACCCCAATCTCATCTTGGCTATCTTGGTGGGGGGCACAATGTGGGTTCAGCAGAAAATGGTGACGCCACCGGCTACTGACTCCAGACAGCAATCTATGACCAGCATGACTACATTAATGATGCCGTTGATGTTCGGCATGTTTACTCTATCTTTTCCCAGTGGTCTGGCTCTTTACTGGGTGATTTCAAACATCATTGGCATTGTAATTCAGTATTTTGTCACTGGAGGCTGGGGATATCTAAGGTCTCCCGCTGCTCCGAAGCCAGTGCCAGCCCGGAAAACTGAACCAGCGCAGCAGGAATCTCCAACGATAAAGAAGGCCTCCCGGGATAAGAAAGGTCTGTTCAAGAAATGAAGGAGCTCGAAGTAAGCGCCAGAACAGTTGATGAAGCCATCCACACCGCGCTGGAGCAATTGGGCGTAACCGAGGACCAGGTGGAGGTAGTTGTTCTCACAAAGGGCAGGGCTGGGCTACTGGGGATGATGGGGGCTGAAGACGCCAGGATCAGAGTGACGCTTCTGTCTGAGCTTGAACAAAGGGGCGACGCAGCTAGCGTGGCGAAAGAGGTTCTGGAGGCGCTACTCCAGTCTATGGAGATCTCAGCCGAAGTCTCTGTGACTCAAGCATCTACTGATGAACTGCCGCTGAGTTTGGATATCGAAGGCGATGACTTGGGGATTCTCATCGGGCGCCGTGGTACGACTCTGGCTTCTCTACAATACATACTCAGGCTCATAGTGACTGAGAGGCTGAAGATGTGGGTGCCGGTGCATGTCGACGTCGCTGGCTACAAGAAGCGTCGCTATGAATCCTTGCGGGATTTGGCCTTGCGGTTAGCTGAACAAGTGAAGAGGAATCGACGTCTTATAACGCTCGAACCCATGCCAGCAGATGAGCGGCGCATTATTCATCTGGCTTTAGCCGACCACCCTGACGTTGCGACCGAGAGCATGGGCGAGGGCGAAACGCGAAAAGTGACGATTCTGCTGAAAAAGCGTTGAGCATGTTCCGGCCGGTAAGCAGCAAGGTAAGCTTTCCCCAGCTAGAAAACGAAGTCCTCAAGTTCTGGAAAGACCATCGTATCTTCGAAAAGAGCGTTGAGGCACGGCATGGGGCAAAGCAGTTTACCCTGTATGAAGGGCCGCCCACGGCCAATGGTAGCCCCGGAATTCACCACGTGCTATCCCGAGTGTTCAAGGATATTGTACCCCGGTACAAGACGATGAAAGGCTGCTATGCTCCGCGCAAAGCGGGGTGGGATACCCACGGCCTACCGGTGGAGTTGGAGATCGAGAAGATGTTGGGCTTCACCACCAAAGCCCAGATCGAAGATTACGGAGTGGCTCAGTTCAATGCTCATTGTCGGGAGAGCGTGTTCAGTTATCTGAAGGAATGGGAAGCCATGACCGAGCGCATCGGCTTCTGGCTAGACCTGGAGCATCCTTACGTCACCCTTGAAAACGGGTATATAGAATCTTGCTGGTGGGCAATAGGACAGCTATGGAACAAAGGCTTGATTTATCAGGGCTACAAGGTTACGCCGCATTGTCCAAGATGCGGTACCTCTCTCAGCTCTCACGAGGTTGCCCTGGGCTACAGGGATGATGCTGAAGACCCTTCGGTTTACATAAAGTTCAAGTTGGCCCCAAAATCACTGAATGAAGAAACAGAGCTGTGTTCCTTTCTCTTGCCTGCCCTTAAGAGCAAGCCTGCCTTTTTCCTGGCTTGGACGACAACTCCCTGGACTCTGCCTGGCAATACCGCTCTCGCTGTGGCTCCAGATGCGGAATACAGCGTTATGGAAGGCCCTGAGGATTACGTTATTTTGGCCTCTGCGCTCGTAGAGGGGAGCAAGCTTGAGAAGTACGAGGTCAGATTCAGTGTTCTTGGCAAGGAACTCGTTGAGCTTGCATATCAACCTCTGTTCAATCCGCACGATTTTGGGGTTGAAAGGAGACGTTTTGCTCCCGGGGATGGTCAAGAAGGCCTCTCCTATGACGTGTTGAGCGTGCAGCCGGTGGAGAAGGACTTAACGTATCGTGTGATTTCCGCTGACTTTGTCTCGATGGAAGAAGGTACGGGCATTGTTCATGTTGCGCCGGCTTTCGGTGAAGTAGATTTCGAGGCTGGGAAGAGCTTGGGGCTCGATTTCGTGCAGCCGGTGGATTTGGAAGGCAGGGTAACTGGCACCTATCCTTTTGCTGCCAGGTTCGTTAAGGACGCTGACCCCCTTGTTGTGGAAGACCTCAGATCCAGGGGGTTGCTCTACCGCAGCGAGCAGATAGTGCACACCTATCCCTTTTGCTGGCGTTGTGAGGCTCCACTCCTTTACTATGCTAAGAAAACCTGGTATATCAGGACATCACTCAAGAAGGATACACTTATCTCCGGAAATGCTGACATCAACTGGTATCCAGAGCACATTAAGCATGGCCGTTTCGGCGACTGGTTAGAGAACAACGTTGACTGGGCTTTCTCGCGAGAGCGCTACTGGGGGACTCCCCTGAATATCTGGAGTTGCTCAAGCTGTGGCAGCTACGAATGCGTCGGTGGTGTGGGGGAGCTAAAAGCAAGGCCGAACCTCAAGGGTCTGGTTGAGCCATTAGACTTGCATCGCCCTTTTGTCGATGACATTACCTTCGCTTGTTCCAGATGTAGTGGGGAAATGAGGCGGCAGGCGGAGGTGATTGACTGCTGGTTCGACTCCGGGGCTATGCCTGTGGCCCAGTGGCATTACCCTTTTGAAAATGGCGACGAGTTTGACCGGAGTTTTCCCGCCGACTTCATCTGCGAAGCTGTTGACCAGACCCGTGGGTGGTTCTACAGCTTGCACGCCATATCTACCCTGCTTTTCGGACGCCCTTGCTTTGAGAACGTCATCTGTCTCGGGCACATCCTCGATGCTGAGGGTGAAAAGATGAGCAAGGCTAGGGGAAACGTGGTTGACCCATGGGCGATGCTTGAGACCTACGGGGCCGATGCCATACGTTGGTATTTGATTACCTCATCACCAGCCGGGAATGTACGCCGCTTTTCCAGCGACATGGTGGCTGAAGTCATGCGTGGCTTCCTGCTTACGCTATGGAATACCTATAGCTTCTTTGTGACGTACGCCAATATTGACGATTTTGACCCAAAATCGGTCTCGACTCAGTCTCTATCCGATTTAGATAGGTGGATTCTCTCCAGGCTCAATCAACTTATAGCCGACGTAGACACGGCTTTGGACCATTATGACCCTACGGCCGCTGGGCGAAGGATTGAGAGCTTCGTGGATGATCTTTCCAATTGGTATGTGAGGCGCAGCCGTCGCCGCTTCTGGAAAAGCCAGAGCGACGCTGACAAACTGGCAGCCTATATGACACTCTACCATTGCCTGGTTACCTTGTCCAAGCTTCTAGCTCCTTTTGCCCCTTTTGTTGCTGAAGAGATATATCGGAACTTGGTGTGTTCTGTGGACCCCGAGGCTGTAGAAAGCGTGCACATGTGTGATTTCCCTATCGCCGACCGCACTCAAATCGACGAGAAGCTGGTTGATGCTACCCGCTTGGCTATGACGGTGTGTAGCCTCGGCCGCGCTGCCCGAGCCAAAGCAGGGATAAAAGTGCGTCAGCCTCTAGCGAAAGCGTTGGTTAGGGTGAAGGCAGCGGGCGAAAGACAGGCCTTACAAAGGCTGGCCGACCAGGTGTTGGAAGAGCTCAATGTCAAAGAACTGGAGTTCGTCGAGGATGAAGTCGCCTGCGATGAACCTGGCTATGCGTCGGCTGCGGAAGGGGGCTACTGGGTGGCGATGGCTACTGCCTTGTCATCAGAACTGAAGGCGGAGGGAATGGCTCGTGAGGTGGTACGGCGCTTGCAGACTATGCGCCGTTCGGCAGGTCTGGACGTCACCGATCATATCGTTGCCTATTATCAAGGCCAACATCCTCTACGGCAGGTGATGACCGAGTTTGCTGACTACATCAACCAGGAAACATTATCCAGGCGCCTGGTCCTTGCGCCACCTCCCGACGGTAGTTACACTGAGAAGTATCGCATTTCCGATTGCGAGGTCCTGCTTGGCATTGAGAAGGAGGGTAGCTAGGGAATCCTTGATCAACTCAGCGGTCTGACCTGCCTGGCGGCGGGCTCTGTATTAGCTGAGCAGAAACTGTCTCTCTATCCTGGCCTCTAACAAACGTGATCTTGATTTCCTCGCCCAGTTGTGAAGAGTGTATAAATTCTATTAGCCCCTCGGCCGTGGTTACCTCTTTACCTCTAAAACGAACAATCACGTCGCCCTCTTTCAAACCTGCCTCATCTGCCGGGCTGCCCTGTTTGACATGCACAACAACTGCTCCCTTATCTACAGACAGGCGGTTTACCGTGGCCACGTACTCATCAACAGTATATAGCGAAACCCCGAGCCATGGACGGGTCACATAGCCGTTCCTGATCAACTCCTCGATGATTGGCATTGCCTTCTTCATGCTTATGGCATAGCCCATGCCTTCAACGCCCACGCCGGCAACCTTAGCGCTGGTAAGGCCAACGACCTGTCCCTTCATGTTGACTAAAGGTCCTCCGCTATTGCCCGGGTTGATAGCTGCCGAGATCTCGATAAGGTCACCCAGAGTTTGACCATCTATGGGCAAGGATACCTTCAGACCACTGACGGTGCCTTCCTTGGCTCTGAGCCCTCGGCCCAGGGGATTACCGATAGCCACTACCCAGTCGCCAACTCGCAGTTGCGTGGAATCCCCAAGGTCAGCAGTTGGCAGGTTGACGGCATCGATCTTGATGACAGCCAGGTCGGTCAGGGGGTCTCGGCGGACATCGTCGGGGTCCGCTTGAAAAGTCCTGCCGTCGGCCAGTTCCACGGTTACATTTTCAGCCCCCTCAACCACGTGGTTGTTGGTCACGATTTCGCCGTCCCCATCTATGATCCATCCCGAGCCAGCGCCTGACTGCGTTTGTGGTCTAAGAAAGAAATCCAATGTCACTGCTTCTGTACTTATGGTTACTACTGATGGATAGACCTTGTCTACTACATCAGCAATACTTGGCAGTGTAAATGCGTCTTCTTCTACGGCAGGCGCTGTCCAGATCGGGTCTATTGGTACTGCAGGAGTGTGATTAGCCGGTGTCTCGGTGGTTGGTGATGGTGCTGGAGTCTCAGGCACCACTATGACACAACCAGCCATGCCTATCACCAGGCTCAGCAATAATAGGCCAATGCCGGCACGTTTCATTAGCGTTCCCCCATTTGTAGCTGTACTCATGGCTCACTTGATTGTAGCACACAGGTTCTTTTGGGGCAAAATGGGATTCCTCGTTCAAACGGGGGAGCGTGTCCAGGGATTTGATACGGGAAAGAGCTTAGGCTAGAATGAATGCCTGTAACACGATACCAGCGCAAGGAGAATCTCTGCTGATGTCCGCAAGGCAGGTTCTGAGCTCGGAGGTATAAGCATGGAAATTCAAATCCTGGGTGCCCATAGTATCGAAGCTAAAGGGCTGCGGCTGGCTTCCTTTCTCGTAGATGGGATTCTCGCTCTGGACGCTGGCGGGCTTACTTCGAGTCTTTCACTCGCAGAGCAACAGCAGGTGAGGGCGATTCTCTTGACGCATCACCATTTTGATCATACACGGGATTTGGTCACGTTTGGGGCCAGTGGTGCTGCGTTCCCTGATCCGGTCGACGTCTACGCATTGAGTGAGTCTCTTGATATCGTTAGCTCTTGCCTTCTCGATGGCAGGATGTATGTAGACTTCTCCACGTGGCCGTCTGAGGAAAAGCCTTTTCTACGGCTGAGGGCTGTTGAGCCGCTCCAAACGCTGATTGTTGAAGGCTACGAGGTCTCGCCTGTGACGGTAAGGCATTCGGTGCCTGCTGTCGGCTATCAAGTCACATCCAGCGACGGGAAGAGCCTATTCTATACCGGGGATACCGGCCCCGGCTTATCAGCTTGCTGGGAACGCATTTCACCTCAGTTGCTTTTGATTGAGGTTTCCGGTCTCAACGACCTCGGTCACTTCCTGAAGAGCGTTGGCCACCTTTCAGCCCAGTTGCTTAAAGATGAGCTTGCTCAATTCCGTCAAACCAAGGGATATTTACCGCGGGTCGTGGCGGTGCATCTCCCGCCTCAGTACCAGGAGCAGGTCGAGCAGGAAGTCAGGGATGCTGCCCGTCAACTGGGAATCACCATCGATATAGGGTACGAAGGTATGAAGATCATCTTATAGCCTTTCCCTCCGCATTGCTGCCGCCTGACTCTGCTCCGTTGACTCCTTGTCATCCATAGCCAAGCCAGGGAATCACGTCCGTGCCTTCTTTTCAAAACAGCGTCATCCACAGCGGTCATCTCTCAGTTCTGTGCCAGTCACCTGCCTACCGGTGACAGCCACGCGGGTTTATACCCAACGGGTGGGTCATCTGTTCACAGGTGACCCACCCTTAAGCGCGGCTAGGTTGAAGCACCTGCGCTAACCTAGCCAACCTTACCCCCTGTCAGTCTAGAATCTTCGCCCTGTCAATCTGCGCTCATGCTGCTGTCACTCTGAGCCCTTGCCCCTGTCATTCTGAGCGTAGCGAAGAATCTCACGCTGCCTCAAGCTCCGCCGGTCAAGATTTCGGCCAAAACCGGGCATTTGCCAAGGGTTCGCTGCGGCTCAGGGCGACGACTGATTGCTCTACTTACGTTGACGCTCAAGTCATGCTTCTGCATAGTCGACTTCTGGCAACTGGGCTAAAGCCTCCTTGACGAGTTTCTCGGGATACTCATAATCTTGAAGCCTCCCTGAGAGGTACTCATCATAGGCGGCTAGGTCGAAGTGTCCATGTCCGCTATGAGCCAGAAGAATAGTCTTGGCTTCACCGGACTCTTTACAGGCTAAAGCCTCATCTATAACTACCTTGATGGCATGGTTTGGCTCTGGAGCAGGAACGATACCCTCAGTTCGTGCGAACTGCACGCCGGCCTCGAAGGCTGCAACCTGATGCACTGCCTGAGCTTCGACGAAGCCCAGTTGATGAAGGTGGCAGATTATCGGTGCCATGCCATGGTAGCGGAGGCCGCCCGCATGAATCTTTGGTGGGATAAAGGTATGGCCCAATGTATTCATCTTGACAATCGGTGCCATGCCAGCGATGTCTCCGTAGTCCCAAGTGTACGGTCCCTTAGTCATGCTGGGGCAAGCTGCAGGCTCGACATTGATAATCCGGAGATTCGGCTTCTTGCCTTCGATTTTGTCCTTGACGAAGGGGAGGTACAGCCCGGCGAAGTTGCTGCCGCCGCCGATGCAGCCGATGATGATGTCAGGGTAGACATCAGCCTTCTCCATCAGCTTTTTGGCCTCGAGACCATTTACGGTTTGGTGGAGCAAGACGCAGTTGATGACACTGCCTATAGAGTAGTACGTATCGTCCCGCCCGAAGGCATCTTCTATAGCCTCACTGATGGCAATGCCCAAGCTGCCCGGCGAGTCGGGGTCTTCGGCTAGAATCTTCCGCCCGATTTCAGTATCCGGGCTGGGGCTGGGCACGCACTTAGCTCCCCAGGTCTCCATTAGCACCCGGCGGTATGGCTTCTGGTTGTAGCTGACCTTGACCATATAGACCTTCAGCTCGATGCCGAAGAACATGCAGCCCATTGACAGGGCACTGCCCCACTGCCCGGCTCCGGTCTCAGTGGTGATTCGCTTGATCCCGTCTTGCTTCGCATAGTATGCCTGCGCTACAGCAGTATTAGGCTTGTGACTACCGGCTTGGCTTGTACCCTCATATTTGTAGAAAATCTTGGCTGGTGTGTCCAAGGCTTTCTCAAGCCGGTACGCCCGATGTAGTATTGTAGGTCTCCAGGTGTGATAAATCTCTTGGACCTCTTCCGGGATTTCGATGTACCGCTCCTGGCTGAACTCCTGTTCCCTTAAGGCCGAGGCAAACAATGGCGGGGGCAGGATGGTAGGTTCCTTAGTGGCCGGGTGCAGTAACGGTGGTAATGGCTTCGGCAGGTCAGCCAGGATGTTGTACCATGACGTAGGCATTTCCTTTTCACTCAAGGTAAATTTTGTTTGTTTCATTTCTCCTCCTTTTGATTTCCTTTTGAATGTTCAAAGTGCGTGTTGACGTGACTCAGACAGTTTTCGGCCCTCCCGGGGCCACTTCCATGACATTGTTGACATTTCAGCCCTCCTCAAACAGAAAGCCTCTCGCCGAAGGGGCGAGAGGCTTAGCCTTCGCGGTGCCACCCTTGTTGGTGCTTTACACCATCTCTGCCAGGTACAGCCCTCGCATATTAGGGCGATACCCTGGGTTTCGATAACGCTACCCCTGCGTCAAATCCTACTCGCGCTCAAATAGCCTTTCGGTTTGCAGCTCCCGGGTCCATTCGGCCTTTGCGCAGGCATCAGCTTTCACCTAGCCTGACTCTCTGTAGCCTCGCTTCAAGGCTTACTAGTCCCGTTCTCAGCCTTTACGGTATTCTATTGTGGACGCATTTTAGACATCTTTTCTGGATTTGTCAAGTTCTCCGCCGCTCCAGAGTTCGACGGAGTAGACCCGCTCTGTGGAGCGCTTGACAAACTCTGGGGTGGACGCGTGTAACAATGTCAAGTGCCTTGTACGGGATAGCACGTGTGGGCAGGCGAAAATCCTCCCGCACTGGATATTGTTTGGTATTTCGGATTCGGTGCTTTGGATTTCTGCCCTTGGGGCTTATACGTGGGAGTCAGAATCGCAGAACAAGGTCATGGAGACCACGGTAGGGAGAGAAAGACAACCCTTGCATTCCTACTTGTACATTTGCCCTGAATGCTTGACCTTTCCCGTCAGGTAGACATCCATTGAGGCAGCGGCCCGCTTCCCGGCACCCATAGCACTGATCACCGTGGCTGCACCAGTAACAAGGTCACCTCCTGCCCACACCTTGTCTTTCACCGTCTTGCCGGTCTCTTCGTTTGCCACGACCGTGCCACGCCTTGTTGTTTCCAGCCCCTTTGTGGTTGACGGTATTAGCGGATTTGGAGTAGTCCCCAGAGCCACAATGGCCACATCAACGTCGATAATGAACTCACTACCCTCTTTCACAATCGGGCGCCGCCGTCCGCTGTCATCCGGCTCACCCAGCTCCATCTCATAGCATTCCATACCTGTTACCCAGCCCTGGTCGTTGCCTATGAATCGTTTGGGATTGGTGAGAAATTTGAATATGATACCCTCTT
>Ga0209986_10001147_pt1 | contig 25696 bp, 20 predicted proteins | sample BlataG_FD_183168 | JGI IMG/M metagenome (GOLD analysis project Ga0209986, IMG submission 183168) | Deep subsurface microbial communities from Black Sea to uncover new lineages of life (NeLLi) - Black_00105 metaG (SPAdes) (version 2) | ecosystem: Environmental > Aquatic > Marine > Oceanic >... | reverse complement strand
TATACAAGCTGCTCACGAAAACCGGTTACGACCCTTATATAGCCGCATAGCAGCTTATCGACTGCTAGATCACCGGTGTCAACCAAGAAAGGTCGTCCACGTAGTGAATGGATCTTTTCAGGTGTGGCCACCACTATGATGTTCTCTCTGCCCACTTTGCTGATGACATTTGGGCTAAATTGCTGATTGCCTCTGCCGAACAAGAAGCCTTGGCCGCCTATCGGGGTAATGATAATCTTCGCTTCGCGCTGCAGAAGGAATTCCAGGAGTTGAGACTCGTTCACATCCGTGCCAACCATTTTCCCATTTAATATGACATCCACACCTATTAACGTCTTCTTCAACCCCATTTCTGACACGATAGCTCTGGTGGTGGTTCCGGGTCCGATGATGTACAGAGAGTCGTCCCCCATCTTCTCTATGACATCATAGGCAATGGCGGCCAAAGATTCCTTTTCTCCGCCAAGACTCGGAGTTTTCAAACCCTGGAGCAATCTTTTCTGGAATGGGATTCTGAGGTAGCCATACAGCTTTACAGACATGATGCCCTGTCGAAGAGCTTCTTCATCTATGTCTATGACCTCAGCTTCTCGTAGATTAAATGCCCCATTTCGCAGATACCTTGCAGTGAGATCACCCGCGCTCCGAGGGTTTATCGCAAAGACGGCCGAGTGGATCTTCACTCCCGCGGGAATCCCAAGAACCGGCAGACCTCCGTCAATGGCATCGTAGATGTCCCTGGCAGTGCCATCCCCACCCGCAAAAAGCAACAGATCCGTATTCAGATGCAGCATCTCTTGGGCTGCATTTCTGGTATCTTCCGAGGTTGTTTCACCTCGTCTAATAGTCCCAATAGTTGAAAAAGTAAAGCATAATTTTTTAACCGCATCTTCTCCCATTTCGCTGGGATAGGTAATGATCTCAAGGGCGTCCTTGATGGACTGAACCCTTTCAAGCGCTTTGATTGTCCGGTTGAGCGATTCCGGCGCCGCACCCAATTCCAGAGCCTTCTTCTGAATCTGCGCCCCATCGCTGCCCTTGAGCCCGACCCTGCCGCCTATTCCTGCTATTGGATTGACAATCAGGCCCAGTACCTTTTTTTTCACTTTAACCCCGAGCCAAAAACGTTTCCCGAGAACATCTAAGGAGCCGTTTGCTCCTCAGCGGAAATATTGTCTTGCAGTGTAACTACTCACCCTCCCGCAGGTTTAGATGTTGTTTTGATATGGAATCGCGTCTCGACCGGATATTCAAACCAATAAATGTTCTCAGTCATAACCTGCGGGAGGGTAGGCTGAGTAGTCACCTTTCAGTTTGGCAAACTTCAAGTGATAAATGACCCTCTAATCCACTTCGCCGCGCACATTTCTCCTGTATGCTCTCCATGTCATCGCCCACTGCGAAGGATCGTCTAATGGCGCGTGGTCGATGGTGTGAATGGTGCTATTGTGGGGAGCGGTTTTGACCAACTCAGGGTCGGTATATGCCTCATTCGAGACGTGACTGAGGATGGCTATGTATTCATCTAGTTCGGCCTTGGAATACGACTCGGTCGGCTCAAGGGTGCAAGGCTCCGGCACAACGAAGGGATGGTGGCTGGTCCAATAATGAACGCCGAAGTCGGCAGCTCGCAGACCAATTTCCTCTGAGTGGACGCCTGTGTCTTTCGATAGTTCCTCCCAGCTATAGCGAACCTGCTCAATGCGACGTTTGCCTTTGGCATAGGGCGCGCTTACCCCCCGTATCTCAAGCATCTTTGTGAGCAGGTAATTGTTGTTAAGAACCGCGATTTCAGCGACCTCTCTCAGTCCTTCTGCCCCCAGGCTCATGACCCAAGCGTATGCTTTTAGAACAACGGTAGCGACACCGGAAAACGCTCTGACTTTGCCAATGCTGTCAGGCCGGTCATAGTTCAAGCGATACTTACTCCCATCAAATTCGATGACCGGCACTGGTAGGAATTTTGCTAGTTCCTTTGTGACCCCTGTAGCGCCAGCCCCCGGCCCACCGCAGCCATGCGGTGTTGAGAACGTTTTATGGAGGTTGAAATGGCAGAGATCAAAACCGGCTTCTTTGGCACGGGTGATGCCCAAAATGCCGTTAGCATTGGCCTGGTCGTAAGAGCACAGACCTCCGTACTGGTGTACGAGTTGGATAAACTCCTCAATCCTCGGATTAAAAATTCCCGTATCTTCTGGGTTGGTTATCATCAGCCCGGCTGTACGTTCTGAAACCGCTGCTTTTAACGCTTCAAAATCAGGGTAGCCACACTCATCAGGATATAGGGTTATGATCTTGTAACCAGCTGTCTTAGCGCATGCCGCATTGGAAGGATGAGAAAATATGGTGGTAACAATCTCGTCTCTCATATCTTCTTCACCACGAGCATGATGGTAGGCTCGAATAATCGAGGCATTGGTGTAAATCGCTTGGGAGCCAGCCGCGGGTTGTAATGTAAACTGATCCATTCCAGAAATCTCTTTGAGAATCTGTTCAAACCTATACATCACCTCAAGTATGCCTTGAACCATTTCCTGGTCTTGCAATGGGTGAATCTCAGCCATTTGAGGCATACTGGCTAGCTGGTCATTAATCTTTGGGCTGTATTTCATCGTGCAGGTCCCCTGCCCGACGTCAATATTTAAGTCCGTCCCTAAGGTTTCTTGCGACAGTCGTACATAATGCCTTAATACCTGTGGTTGGGATAGTTCCGGTAGCTTGGGGGGCTCTCTTCTTTGCATACCCTCGGGGACGGTCGAGAGAATATCTCCGAACTCACTCTTCACCTGGTCTTCGACCTCCGGAATAAGGATGCCCCTTTCCCCCTCGTTGCTTAATTCAAATATTACTGGTTCATCCCATCTGGCTTGATGAAACCGTCTTAGATTTGGTTTACCGTTTGTGTATCTTGCCTCGGTGATGTCTTTCATCCTACGACCTTCCTAAGTGCTTGGGCTAGTTTATCAATGTCATCCTTGGTGTGAATTTCTGTCACGCAGTATAGTGCGCAATTTCCTAGCTCTGGGAATTCTTCTGTCAGATCTCTTCCGCCATAGATTCCATTCGCCAGCAGAGCTTTATTGATTTCCTTTACTGTCTTGCCAGTACCACCAAAATCAACGACGAATTCCTTAAAGTGGGTCGATTGAAAAACAGGACAATTGACACCTTGAATTTTAGATATTTGCGACATCGCATAATGCGATCGCTGCATGATCCCTTCTCCAATTTCCCACATTCCCTGAGGGCCCATCAGCGCCAAGTAGACGCCAGCCGTTATGCCCCATAGAGCAGCCGCGGTGCCCACGAACTCCACCCCCTCTTCTCTCACTGCGAAAGAAGTCCTATCATAAGCAACGTCGCCAAATCCATACTCTCCATCAACTGAAGTGGGGACTATGCCGAACAGCCTGGAAGGATACTCCATGACGTATTTCTCTTCGTCACGAGAGGCGATAAACCCGGCATGACCTCCACCAAATTGCATGTGCATACCCAGCGGTTGTAGATCACCACACACAATATCCGCGCCATACTCAGACGGAGGAGACAATACTCCCAATGAAATTGGATCGACCCCGACAACGCATTCTGCTCCGTGGTCATGGGCAATCTTGGAAATTTCATGTCCATGAGCCTCGATGAAGCCTAGATAAGACGGATTCTCAAAGTAAACGGCGGCAATCTTTGATGACATCACCGCCTTGAGGGAATCTAGGTCCATTTGCCCTGTCGTAGGATCATAGCCTATCAACTTGAGTTCTATCCCCGGTTTGCAGTAGTCCCTGATTTTAGATAGCTTATCGGCGCTGATTGTTTTAGATATTAATACTTCGCATCGGCCGGTAATCCTCGATGCCATACGGATGGAAGTGGCAGCTGCCTGAAACCAGTCATATGTTGGAACGTTGACGACATCCATGTTAAGCAACTCCCCCATCATGCTTGCCGATTCGAAAAGTGCCTGAAACCTCCCGTGATCATCGTAGGGTTCACCTGCATATGCGGTTAAGAACTCGCCTCGTCGGTTAACCTCGTCACACACTGCAGGTACATAATGCTGCCAGCACCCTGCCCCCAAGAAACTCAGGTATTCCAGACAGGTTTTATTCTTTGATAGAATCCCTTCGATATGCCTTCTTAGAGAGTATTCGGATAAGAAGGGTTCAGGTAAATTCATGCTTCGTTTGATCCTGAGTTTCTCAGGGATGTCTTCGAAGAAGTCCTCTATGCTCTGTGCGCCAACTTCTTCTAACATCTGTTTCTTCACTCTGGGTACAGAGTTAGGAATGTAGGGATAAACAACTGGCGTTTTTTTGCTCATGATCTTTACTCCACACACATTGCCCCCAACCACATTATGGTTGGGCATTCGAGTCCACACGACTGAACCAGTCGCCAATTAGCGGGGGCAGTTAATCTATGCCGAATTCTTGCGTCGCCTCGGCGGTGATATCGCGCGGCTCAGCTATCGCAGTTTTCACCACCCGGCTTAGGCGGCACCCGCTTCCTCGCGTTTTGTACGAATCCTGACCAAATTCACAGTGGACGAAGTGACTCCGGTCAGTCGATCTCTTGGTTATCATTGAGACTTTTCGCACATGCGACAACCGTCTGGGCGCTCTCCAAAATATCCTCTGGTCGATGACCATCTGGAGCACCTTGAAACCTGTTTACAGGAGCAATCCCAACCAAGTCGGCACCTTTTGCATAAGCCAAAGTCTTAATCTCTTTTGCCAAGATTCCCCTTTTCATCTCTCCTTACCCTAGCCTATGATCTGCGAAAATAACCATCTCTCCTAGAAGGTAGAGAAATTAGAGATACTTGTTATCCAAACAAAGAACCATGCGTTGAAAATATCAAGCTAAATTCCAATATCGGCATCTGGATACCAGTTTCTTAACATCCTATCGAGGTTCGTAACCCCTTGTCCAACTCCCATGATGTGAAGTACTCAACATTTGCCTGCAGCCGACGCTTTTGTCGAATTTTGGCTAATGTCTATTCAAAAGATAAGTCAGGCAGTTTCTCCATGCCAGCTTTATTAGCCGCTTTGGTGGTGATATCGCGAAGTTCTTTCTTGACCTCATCTGATATTGGCGATGGTTGATATTGCGTTAGGAGTGAATCTACTCGGTCTTGTGCCCGTTCCCAAGTGGATTTTGAGCCTTTCTTCTCCCATGCCTCCAGGGTGTCTCGGTCAATCACTTCAGAAGGGATATACAATTCCTCACGGTACCATCTCAACGTATGGCGGTGACCCAAATAGTTTCCCTTGTGTCCGAGTTCCTGCATGATATCGAGTGCGATGGGTGTCTGGCGGCCGTCTATACCTGCGATCAGGCGTTTCGCCATGCCAATGATCTCGGCGTCAACTACCAATTTTTCGTAGCTTAGGCAGCTTTCATAGTCCATCATCCCAGCACCGGAAACCATGTTAGCCCCGGCCAGAGCGGCCATAAAGGCGCTAGAGGATTCCAGGCCACATTGGGCATCGACGATCTTGGCGTCACTCATCCCAAGATATGAATGAGTGGGTAAGTTTAATTCTTTACCTATTTGAACGTAAGCACAATTGATCATCCAGGTGCCGATTGCACCCATGGGGGTTGTCCCCTTGCGCATATCAAAGGTGGCTGGAGAGCCACCCCAAACAATCGGCGCTCCGGGGTTTGCCAATTGGTTGATGATTACACCGCTCAGGCTCTCTGCAGTATGCTGCACTACCGCACCGGCGAGCGTGACAGGAGAGTTCGCGCCGGCCATTGGCATGGAAATCAATTCGGCCGGGATATTATTTTTAGCGCAGTCGATTAAATTCTGGCATGTGATGTCGCTCCACTTCAATGGCGGGGATGGGCAGGCGTCAAAAACCGCTACCGGTTTCTCTGCCAAGTCCTTTTCACTTCCAGCCACGACAACGAGCATATCTTTCATCGTCCACCAGGTTTCTTTTTCGAAAGCGCCGGTAATGATAGGTTTTCGCATATAATTCAGCGCCAAATAAAGGCGGTAAAGATCGCCGATACCCTCAGGGACATCAGAGGTGATGAAGGCGGTACTTTGTGCATCCAGTTGGGGAATCGTTTCCACGAGCTTGACAAATTTGATGAGATCCTCGGTGAGCGCCTGGCGCTGCTTTTGGGTTTCACTATCCAGAATTGTGATACCTCCTGACCCAGGATCGAATTGGACACTATCTCCTCCATAGTGAACAACCTGATTCCCGTCTAAATCGTAAAGATAAAATTCCGATGGTGAAGAATCTAGGGCCTGCCGGGCGATCTTTTCTGGAATTTTGGCGATCTTGCTTTCCATGTCGACCTCTGCGCCTGCATCAGCCAACAAAGAACGCGCTTCATCGTTATGAACCTGAATACCAGGGTTCGTTAACAGGGCAAATCCTTCTTCGATGATTTGCTTGACAAGCTCATCTGAAAGAAGGATTAGTTTGGGACGCATCGTTTGTACCTCCAAGTGTTACGTTTGAATATTGAATATGACGTTCGAATGGGGGAATATATTGCATGTAATGGGATTTCTCCTAGCAAGTGGTTTGTTAGGCAGGGGCGTCAACCAGGCGCATGGCAAGATCAACAGCAGACATCGCGTTTTCTGCATAGCCATCCGCGCCAATTTGGTTTGCGTAGCTTTCTGTCACTGGCGCGCCGCCAACCATTACCATGACTTGTTCTCGTAAACCTGCGTCTTTGAGAGCGCCGATCAGATTTTCTTGCTGAAGCATTGTTGTGGTCAGCAATGCAGAAGCCCCCACAAGATTTGCACCGGACTCTTTTACAGCATCAATGAACTCAGATGCAGTTTTATCTACGCCTATGTCAATAACTTTAAAGCCGTTGGCGGTCAACATCGTCCCCACAAGGTTCTTGCCGATCTCGTGTAGGTCTCCTTCAACAGTACCTAGAACGATAGTCCCAACGACTTCGCGGGCCTGGTCACCAACCAGGGCTGGCTCTAGGATATTTAAAGCCGATTTCATCGCATCGGCACCAACGACCAGCTCGGGTAAAAAATATTCACCCGAACCGAACAGTTCACCAACCTTTTGAATACCCTTGGTAAGTCCTTCAGTAATGCATTGCAACGGGTCTAGACCCTTTTCTAGCGCTTCCTTTGCTAATGCTTCGGCATCATCCGTTTCACCCTTAATCACAGCCTCGGCCAGCTTATCAAGCATTTCTTGACTCATTTGTTACTCCTCAATAAAAAGATTTGGATATTTTGTAAAACTGAGTATTTACTGTGAGGTTGTTGAACAATAACGCCCACAAGGCGAGCTTACCTCCTCCCTGGGCGGGCTCCAAGCTTTTTGGGGCTGGAGTGGCGACAGAGTACCTCAAATCGGCCTCTATTCGGGTCGCTTTCTAGGCTCTTTTCTCTACTCCGCTGTCTTTTTCTTGTCCCTTGCCAAGCCCTTCCCCTTAGGCCGCAAGCCTGGCTCGGCCTTTGAAGTTGGTCCAGCTTAGCAGCTTCACCAGTCGTTTCAAGTTCAGTGCTATCGATCTAAATCCCGCCATGCAAGTGGAGATTCGGTATGTTTTATTCAACACCCTCTTACTGTATTTATTAATTTATATTCCGCTTTCTTATGTGAAAATAGATATATATATGATATAATATAAACACACTATAGATATAATACCAACGATATTGCAATTGGTCAATGCCCAATTCAACAAGCAGGTTGACATGCTGAGATTTATTTTTGTAAAATTTAAATATACTTGTATATTGAGATTATTCTATGGATAAATATTTATTTAGAATGCGCTAAACAATCATGCCAAATATTGTATCGAAGAAAGATAAAGCATACCAGGCGATCAAGCAAGCCATCATTGCTGGACAGTTGGAACCAGCACAAATTTACAGCATTACGGAGTTGTCTGAGACGTTTAAGGTTGGCAGAACGCCAGTAAGAGAAGCATTAGTTATTCTGACTTCAGAAGGGCTAATTGAATCCTTTCCCAGGTCTGGTTATCAGGTCAAATCCCTCTCGATTCATGACATTCTGGAAATTTTTCACCTGAGAAGTGTTATTGAGGTCGAAACAGTAGGGCTCGCCGCTAAGAGAATCGCTTATGACGAAATCTGTTTGCTTGAAGAGAATAACCGTCTAGAACAAGAATTAGCAATGAGTACACGCACGCATGAACTAAATAAAACATATCGTAAAGGATATGAACTGAATTTGGAGTTCCACCTCACGATCGCTCGTGCATCCGGTAATAATCGAATGGTAGACTTGGTGGAAAAGCTGCTAAACGAATTGGAACGCGTTCTTGCACATGACCCCTATATTGTAGAACCAAAACAGCATCTAGAAATCCTTGAAGGATTGAAGCGGAGAGATAAACTGGGCTCGCAGGAAGCTATGAAAAAGCATCTCGAGGATACCAAAAATCGTTCATTGAGTCGTTTCTAAAAACGGGTTAAATTTGACCGGAGAGCAAGGCTTTCACCTGGAAAGATTGCTTGAATTGAACCGCAACCTCAATGTGGTCTACCTCTTGAAAGATGACTTGCAACGTCCCGGTACGGGGAAACGCTTGTGGGATTGCAGGGATCGTCGAGAAGCCCTGTGTCTCTTGAGCGATTGGATCCAAACCGCCGAGGGAAGCGGCATCAAGGCTTTCCAGGAGTGTGTAGTTATTATGGGTATGATCTGTTGAATCACTGCGATTATCCGATCAACACAGGCCGCTTGGAGGGTTTGAACAACAAGATCAAAGTGATCAAGCGTCGATGCTATGGGTTTCACGATCTTGAATATTTCGCCCTCAAGATCAAGCAGGCGTCAGTCTTAAACCGCCCTCCGTGATGGTTTAGTTATGTCTACTATCCGCACTTTTTGGAGAAGACCCATTAATCTTTCATAAACTATATATTATTTCGGGGCAAGGACATGACTCGCATCCGGGGGCATATCCGAAAATGCGTTTTCGGCGGCCCAGCTGGTAAGTTCCTTCAACACAGCAATTCAAACCGTTCGATAGGCGCTCGGGATACGGTTTGGCGGTTGGAGGCTTTGAATCTTGGGGCATACTGGGACAGAGGAGCATTCTCTACGTGCCGACTTGCCACGGGATCCAATGCGAATTTCATCGATACAGGCGTCATCAAATGCAAGCGGAGCCCCACAGCGATCAGTCCTGATACCGGAACAGTTGATGAAGAGATGGTTATCGCATTGGCCACAGACTTATTTAGATAGGAGTGTTTACCATGTCGCTACGCATAAGAATCCTTGAGAAGGAGACGATCGATCAAATCATCGACGAGGCCCTGGGTGTCCTCCAGGATCCCGGGGTCAGGATCCACAATGAAGAGGCTCTCGAATTGCTCGCAGAGGCCGAAGCGTTGGTAGATCACGAGGCAAAGGTCGCCAAGATCCCCGAGAAACTCGTTCGCTGGTCGCTCGACCAAGCTCCGAGCGACTTCGATCTGTACACGCTGACAGGAAAGCCCGCGAGCCATTATGGAGGCGATGCCGTTCAGTTCGATCCAGGGTCGGCTGCGCTGACCATCCTTGACAGCGAAAGTCAGGAGCAGCGCCCACCCGTCACCTCCGACTTCGTCACCTTTGTCAAGCTTGTCGAGGTGCTTCCCCAGTTGGATGCCCAGAGCACGGCGATGATTTGCACGGATGTGCCAGCGGAGATCGGGGATCTCTACAGACTTTACCTGGCACTCAATTACATGTGCAAACCCATTGTCACGGGCGCGTTTGGCAAAGACACCTGGTGGATCATGAAGGAAATGCTGGAGGTGGCAGTCGGCGGCTCGGAGGAGCTCGCCTCCAAGCCAGTGGCCATATTCGATGTGTGTCCGTCTCCGCCTCTGCTGTGGAGCGACCTGACCTGTCAGAACCTCATCGACTGCGCTCGTACCGGGATTCCCTCGGAGCTGGTGTCGATGCCTCTTGCCGGAGCCGCTGCCCCCGTCACCCTGGCAGGCGCGGTTGTGCAGCACACCGCGGAATGCATGAGCGGCGTGCTAATCTCTCAACTGGCGCAAGAAGGCGCGCCTATTGTCTGGGGCGGATCCCCGGCCGCTTTCGATATGCGCGAGGGCACCACCCCGATGGGAGACGTGGGGACCTGGCTGATCGACTGCGCTTATGCAGAAGTGGGCAAAGCTCTCGGAATGCCAACCCATGCCTACTTGGGGATGAGCGACGCAAAGGTGGTGGATGCTCAATGCGGACTGGAGTCGGCTGGCGGAACCATCATGGCTGCTTTGACGGGCATCAATATGATCTCAGGAGCAGGTATGTTGGACTTCGAGAGCTGTCAAAGTCTTGAGAAGCTCGTGATCGACGCTGAGATCATCGGGATGACGAAGCGGCTCATCACCGGGGTCGAAATCCGTGAAAAGCCCATCGCCCTCTCGCTGATTCGTGAAATGGGCCATCGAGGCGAATACCTCGGCCACCCCCATACGATGCGATGGTTCCAGAAAGAGCTCTACTTCCCATCCCAGATCATCGATCGCGGATCTCTGGATAGTTGGAAATCCAAAGGTAGGAAGACCTCGTTCGAGCGAGCAAGAGATGAAGTAAAGAGGCTGGTGGTGGAGTATGAGCCCTCGGGGTTGGCCCCCGAGGTGCGCGATGAGCTGCGCCATATCACCGAGAGAGCCGCTAACAAGTTTGGAATGGATAGGCTCCCCGCCCTACCCCGCGAATGACCGAATGGGACTGCAAGGACACAGACCAAAGACAGGAGTGAGTAGAATATGACCACCGATATATTGGCAGACATAAAGGAAACCCTGATCAACGGAGATCAGAAAAGAACTGTTGAATTGACCAAGATTGCGTTGGAGAATGGCATTGAGCCCATGACCATCATCAATTCAGCTCTGACGGTTGGCATGCAAGTCGTTGGAGATCGATTCTCTACCGGTGAATTCTTCTTGCCGAATCTGATAGTGGCTGGCATGGCCGTGCAGAACGCTATGAGCATCTTGGAGCCGGAGCTGCAGGCACGCCACGAGGAAGTGCAGAGTGCTGGCACGGTGGTGATCGGCACGGTAAAAGGCGACATACACGAGATCGGTAAGTCACTGGTGGCAACCCTGCTATCGTGCAGTGGCTTCGAGGTCTACGACCTCGGTGTCGATGTTCCCAATGAGACCTTCGTCGCTAAGGTGGAGGAAATAGGGGCTAACCTGCTGGGACTGTCGGCGCTGCTGACCACGACCATGACCATGCAGCGCCAGACGATTGAGGAGCTTGAAAAGGCCGGTCTGCGCGATCGGGTCAAGGTCATGGTCGGAGGAGCTCCGGTAAGCGGCGAATGGGCCGAATCGATTGGTGCTGACGGCTATGCAGAGGATGCGATGGCAGCGGTCAGGTTGGCTAAGAGGCTGGTGCAATAGGGCGTTAAGTGTGGTCCATATCGTGCATGCAGGGAACATTGCATACAACGACCGACAGCAACCAAGAGGAGTAAAGACCTGGGATAGTATTTGACAAATGCGCTCAAAGGCAGAGCCCCTCAAGCAGAGCCCGTCTTTGACAAATTCCATTGTGATCCGCAATTACAGCAAGGTGATCGACCAGGTACGTCTGGAGGAGTTCAGGAAAGCCGCAGGAGATGATCGTGAGGTACTGAAAGGCACTAAGTATCTGCTTTTGAAGAACCGTGAGAATTTGACCGAAGAGCAGGGCTTGCACCTGGAAAGATTGCTCGAATTGAACCGCAACCTCAATGTGGTCTACCTCTTGAAAGATGACCTGCACCGTCCCGGTACGGGGAAACGCTTGTGGGACTGCAGGGATCGTCGAGAAGCCATGTCTCTCTTGAGTGATTGGATCCAAACTGCACAGGTCGCTTGGAGGGTTTGAACAACAAGATCAAAGTGATCAAGCGTCGATGCTATTGTTTTCATGATCTTGAGTATTTCTCCCTCAAGATCAAACAAGTGTCAGTCTTGAACCGCCCTCCGTGATGGATTAGTTATGTCTACTATCCACACTTTTTGGAGGAGAACCCTATTAAATCGTGTCGTATTGTCGACAAGTTGACGAATGATCGTGATTAAAGTATATAATTAATGGAATGATCTGAGGGGGCAATTGGGCGAATCGAAAGGAGGTGAGCCCTATCGCGTAATCATCCACAGTTCAGCCAGACTGTAATTGGAGTTCAATTAGTCAACATAGGAGGAAAGCTGTGAAAAGCACATTTCTTGCCCTTACCAAGCTCGTTGTTCTCGGATTGCTACTCACTGCATGTGGTGCTCCCGCCACCGCGGAAGCACCTGCGGACCAGTTAGCGGAGATCCTGGCGCGAGGTACAATCCGCATGGCGACTGACGTGGCTTACCCGCCGCAGTCGGAGATCGTGGAGGGCGTCGTGCGTCCTGCAGACACAAAGTGCGGACCTGAGGAGCACACCGCCGCCGAACTGGCGGGCTTCGATATTGACGTGAATGTTGAACTCGCCAGGCGCCTTGGCGTAGAGCCCTGCTTCGTCACCCCAAACTGGGAAGTGGTTATCGGTGGGAATTGGGCCGACCGCTTTGACATCGCCATTGAATCCATGACCATCACGGAGCCGCGCATGGAGGTGCTGTGGTTCGCGCAGCCCTACAAGAGTCAACCGGAGGGTTTCTTTGTTCACGCAGACAGCTCGCTCACTGACCCGGCTGAATTGTCGGGAAAGAAGGTAGGTGTGTGTTCGGGGACCACTTACGAGTCCTACCTGGACCACACACTGGTCATGCCTGGCGTAGACATCGACTTTATAGTCGAGCCTGCCGAGATCGTCGGGTACGACACCGACTCCACCGCGCTGCAGGACCTGGCCTTGGGCGACGGCGTGCGGCTGGATGGGGTTATGACCGAGATTCCCCTCGGCCAGCACATGATCGCGGGCGGCTCGCCGATCAAGCTGCTGGGCGGCGTGGTGTACTATGAATACTCCGCGCCGGCTATTGACAAGTCACACAGCGCGGACCCGATTCCCTTCGTTCTTAAGGTCACCGAGATTATCCAGGAGATGCACGCTGACGGCACGATGGCAGACCTGGCTGCTAAGTATTACGATTTCGATGCAACATCTGGGGCCGCCGAGTACGACTGGGAAGCCCTTGGACAGTTCGATTAGACGAATACGCACACAATGGAACAGCGATGAGGCTTGCTGCCGGGCTTCATCGCTCTTTCTGAATCCTGCTAGAAGGCGGTCGCCTTGAGGTGACAGATGAGCTTACGCTTCTCTTCGCACAGAGAAGGCTATGCCCAATATTGAGATTGGGGCCGCAAGTCCTGGGTGGAAATCCCTGGAAGCCACCGCCTTCAAGCAATGAAGCAGTTACTTTGAAGGCCTGACGATGAGCATGGAAACTTTGAGGCAGCCTGGCACAACGGCTGTCGACCCTGACCTATACATGGGGCTTGAACTGCTGGCTGCCCAGAACAGAGCGCGCTTGATTCAAAACGTGAAAGTCGGTGCTGTCTGGGTGGGGCTGGTGGCCCTCCTGGCGGCGATGCTCCTGGGAGTGCACGTAGATCCCTCATACGCCGCCGAGCACTACGGGTTTGTTCTACAGGGCGTTCTGACGACAATCCGGGTCTCGTTGACATCCATCTCCTTCGCCACCTGCCTGGGGCTGTTCGGAGCCCTCGGTCGGGTATCGCGCAATTCGATTGCCCAGGGCGTTTCAGGTCTTTACATCTCTGTCATCCGCGGCACACCTTTGTTGATTCAGTTGCTCATCATCTACCTAGGGCTGCCTCAGATCGGTCGACAACTAATCGCGCTTGGCTTCCGGCAACTGGGAGAACTGCTCACCCTGAGCGCCACCCAATCAGGCATCCTGGCCCTGGGCTTGAACTACGGCGCGTACCTGACCGAGGTATTCCGCGCTGGAATGCAATCTGTCGGCCACGGCCAACGGGAGGCCGCCCGGGCCCTGGGGATGACCCCGGTGCAGATGCTGCGCCGTGTTGTCCTGCCGCAGGCCATCCGCGTGGTTATCCCCAATGTCGGTAACTATTTCATCTCCATGCAGAAGGACTCGGCGCTCGTTTCAATAGTCGGCATCTGGGAAATCACCTTCCGTGCCACTCGGTTTGCCCGCAAAGACAGCAAGTTTATCGAAATGCTGCTAGTGGGTGCCGCGTTTTACTGGATTATGACGCTTGTCTTTTCCTGGCTGCAGAGCCAACTTGAGCGTCGCATGGCCCATGCCTATGAACGCTGAACCCACTTTGAGGGCCTGACGATGAGTGTGGATACTGTGAGGCAGCCTGGCGCGACAGCTGCCGACCCTGGCTTAAGTATGGGGCTAGAACTGCTGGCTGCCCAGAACAGGGCACGGCTGATTCAAAGCGCGAAGGTCGGTGCCGTCTGGGTGGGGCTGGTGGCTCTCCTGGCGGCGACGCTCCTGCAATTGCGAATCGATGTCCCCTACGCCGCTCGGTACTACGGCTATGTCTTGCAAGGCGTCACGACGACCCTCTGGGTCTCGCTGGTGTCTATCTTCTTCGCCACCATCCTGGCGCTGTTCGGAGCCCTCGGTCGGCTATCGCGCAATTCGATTGCCCAGGGTGTTTCAGGTCTTTACATTTCTGTCATCCGCGGCACGCCTTTGCTGGTTCAGTTATGGCTTATCCACCTGGGGCTGCCACAGATTGGCATAGAGCTGATCGGGCTTGGCTTCCCGCGACTGGGGAAACTATTCATACTGCGCGCCGTCCAATCGGGCATCCTAGCCCTGAGCTTGAACTACGGCGCGTACATGGCCGAGGTATTCCGCGCCGGGATACAATCTGTCGGCCACGGCCAACGGGAGGCCGCCCAGGCCATTGGGATGACCCACTGGCAGATGCTGCGCCGCGTTGTCCTGCCGCAGGCCATCCGCGTGAGTATCCCGGACATTGGCAACAATTTCATCTTCATGTTGAAGGACTCGGCGCTCGTTTCAGTCATTGGCGTCATGGAAATTACCTGCCGCGCCAGTCGCCTTGCCAGACGAGACAGCAAATGCATGGAAATGCTACTGGTGGCCGCCGCGGCATACTGGATTTTGACCAATATCGCTTCCTGGCTGCAGAGTCGGCTGGAGAACCGTATGGCCCGTGCCTATAGACACTGAATCCATCATCTATACTGAGGTTGAGTACCTCCGCAAATGATCATTAACGTTGAGAACCTGCACAAGTGGTTTGGCCTGCTGCATGTCTTGCGGGGCATCGACCTGACGGTGGCGCCTCAGGAGGTGGTTGTCATCATTGGACGAAGCGGCTCAGGCAAGAGCACCCTGCTGCGGTGCTTGAACTTCCTGGAAGAACCTTCAGCCGGTACGATTACCATCGACGGACAGACGGTGAGCGCTGGGCTGCGCATGCATGCCAGCCTGCGCACGCGCGCCGGTCGGCAACAGATCCTCGCCCTGCGCCTGAAGACGGGCATGGTATTTCAGGAATTCAACCTGTTTCCTCACATGACGGCCCTAGAGAACATCCTCGAGGGCCTGGTGACGGTTAAGAAGATACCCAAGGAGCAAGCCGTCCAGATCGGCGAGCAGTGCCTGGCAAAGGTGGGTCTCTCGGACAAGCGCGATGAGCATCCCATCCGTCTCTCCGGCGGGCAGAAGCAGCGCGTGGCCATCGCCCGCGTGCTGGCCATGGAACCGAAGGTGATGATGTTCGACGAGCCGACCTCCGCGCTCGACCCCGAGTTGATCGGCGAGGTTCTGGATGTCATGCTGCAACTGGCGCAGGAGGGGACGACAATGCTCGTGGTGACCCACGAGATGGGCTTTGCGCGTGAGGTCGCCGATCGCATCATTTACATTGAAGAGGGCCAAATTGTCGAGGCGGGGCCGCCGAAGCAGATCCTCAGCAACCCCGAAGATGAGCGTACTGCCATCTTCTTGCGCACGTTCACTCGATTCGAGCGTGGGAAGAGGTAGCGTCTATCGAAGTGGTGGGACCACCTCCTCTATCACACGGCAGTGGCTCCGTCCAGGTCAAGCCTGAGCGTGGCCTATGAGTCATGGCCATGTCTCAAAGAATTGCATCTAAAATGCTTTGACTTGAGGTTGAATCGTGGTTCCCAACAGAGCGAGCTTCTCAGGATGAGAAGCATGCACTCAATGCCTTCGGCACGATCAGGGGGCATTTTGACGACGATGAAGAAACCCTCATATCAATCATCCAAGCATTGCAGCAACAGGTGCGGCAACTAGAAGGGAGTGTGGCTGTACAAAATATCCCAGGATGACGAGATCATGGTGTTGGGAGAGCTGGCCTCCGGCAGGCCGTAGGCTTTGCTCAGGCTGTTCATGGTCAATACCTTGTCGTACCGGCCCCAGGATGAGGGCGTCTGGGTGGTGTGACCGATGGACACTGTGGATGACAACTGGGCTCGTCACGAGTACACCGCCATCTATACCACCATGCTGGCCAACAGGCTGGTGACCGTTGCCCTGTCGCCCCAGGTGCGAACCCGTCTCATCCAGTGGGCTCGCGACTTCACCCGTCAAGGTTTTTCATCCTCGACGGATGGCTGGAGAGGCACGAGGGGACCTTTAGCCTGTTCCCGCTCCGGGCGGCGGATATCGCCTTCCCCCGTTATCACCTCAACATCAACTCGACTGAGCTGGTGGAGCGGTTGATCCACGAAAAGAGCGTGCTCATCGTGCCGGGGGATCACTTCGGCCTGGATCACTACCTGCGGATCAGTTTGGGCCTGCCGCCTGACTACATCCCGGCGGGGCTGGATCGCATTGACGAATTGATCGGTGAGGTGCAGAGATGAGTGGAGGGATCAATGTCTAACCCCGATCTGACGATGCGCGATGTGTACAAAGCAAGGCAGAAGATCGCCGCTATAGTCACAAGGACACCTTTGATCAGTTCTCCCTGGTTGACAGAATCGGTCGGCGCGTCCGTCTATCTGAAGGCTGAATGTTTGCAGGAGACCGGTTCTTTCAAGATTCGAGGGGCTGCCAACAAAATGCTCAGCCTTACAGCGGATGAGAGGGAACGAGGCGTGATCACCGTCTCAACCGGCAACCACGGCCGGGCGGTGTCATACGTCGCCAAGCAGTTGGGCATCGAGGCCGTGGTCTGCATGTCGGAGCGGGTCCCGAGCAACAAAGTGGAGGCTATCAGACGCCTCGGGGTCGAGGTGGTGGTGCACGGCGAGAACTACGACGGGGCCGAGGAGTACGCCTGGAGGTTGCAGGAGGAACGGGGATTGACCAAGATTGACGGTTTCGACGATCCCCTCATCATTGCTGGGCAAGGTACGATCGGCCTGGAGTTGTTGGAGGACCTCCCCGAGATAGATACGGCAATCGTGCCCGTGGGAGGGGGTGGGCTGATATCGGGAATCGCGCTGGCCCTGAAATCTGCGAACAGCAGCACTCGAGTGATAGGTGTTCAGATGGATCGCGCACCCGTGATGTACCACAGTTTGAGGGCCGGCGCACTGATAACAATGGAGGAGGAGGATACCATCGCCGATGCCCTGGCAGGTAACATAGCCTTGGACAATCAATACACCTTCCGCATGGTCCAGGAATATGTTGACGATGTCGTTTTGGTATCAGATGAGGAGATCGCCGCCAGCATGGCTTTCGCTCTGGAGAAACATCATCTCGTCGTGGAGGGGAGCGGGGCTGTGGGTATTGCGGCGCTTCTGTACCGGAGAGTGCGGGAAGTTGGACGCAACGTCGTCGCAGTTGTTAGTGGAAGCGGCGTAGGTCTTCCATTGCTCCTGAAGGTTGCACAGGAACATGTTGCTTGTCATTCTGGTCAAGTTGATGGATCAGATTCCGGTGCCGCTGCCACCGCCGAAACGAGGCCGGGGGCATCCCAAGATCTATTCGGATCGCTTGTTTTTGAAAGCCTTGGTGATCATGATCGTCTACATCTGCACAAGGTTCATGAGTTGCTCAGTGTCTTGGAGCAGCCGACGTCCGAGATGCAGACCTTGCATGCGTTGCTGACCGAGAACAGCTGTTAGCCCTCGCAACGGACCTGGGATCGACGGAACGCAGTCAGGCGGCCTTGGGGCTGGCTCCCTCGAGCCCATCGGTTTCCGGAGATGAGAGTGTAAAATAGCTCACAAATTGTCGAATGAGCGCAATAGGGAAAGGTGAATCGCGTCAAATCCAATACAACAAGCCGCAGCACGTCAATAGCAAGGTTCGACTCATATATTGTCACTGGCTGTCCAGGGTAAGTCGCGATGGTTACGCATTCGAGACCGTGCAAGTTGAGCATGCATGATCAGCGAATACGGCGAATGGCTTCACGAGCAGGCTATCAAGAATGGTGTCACCTTCATGGATGGGATCGGACGATCACGGAAAGCAGGAGCTCGAAGCCGAGCTGTTGGCAAAGGCGGATCTAGTCGTCGCGGACAGCGTTTCACAATGTGTTGATCACGGCGAGTGTTTTGGCGCGGTTCAAGGAAGGCAGATTGAGGAGGATTCCATTCTTGAATTAGGCCACGTGATCAAGAATCCCGTAGTCGGTCGAACTAGCGAGGACCAAATCACGGTTGTGGATCTAACAGGGGTCGCGATCCAAGACATTCAGATTACCAAGATGGTCGACCATGCTCTACAGGGAGATTAAAAAACAAAGGAGGCAAGAATCATGACAAGCGAAAACCAGCAGCAACTGGATGTACCGAAGTTAGTTTTGGAGGCCATCGAAAGATGCCAGGACTACCTTTCACCCACACCTCTTGAGTACTCCATGTATCTCAGCGAGAAGATCGAGGGCGAAGTCTGGCTCAAGTTGGACTCGATGCAGAGAACCTCTTCATTCAAGTTTCGTGGTGCAATCAATAAAATCCTATCACTTACCGAAGCAGAACTCGACAAAGGGGTAGTCTCGGCCTCTACCGGCAACTACGCCTTGGCGGTTGCCGAAGCCGTGAAGATTCGAAAACACCGCGCCACCATCTACATAGCCGAGGATATTGAGCCATCACGTCTGGAACTGTTGAGGTCCCATGGCTTGGATCTGGTCATTCATGGCAAACTCGCCTGGGATGCGGAGAAGGAGGCCCGGCGTGTTGCGGAAGAACAAGACAAGATCTACGTGTCGCCATACAACGATCCCATTGTGGTTGGCGGGCAGGGAACTTGCGGGTACGAGATTTCCAAGCAACTTCCCGACGTGGATGCCGCCCTCTTCGCCTGCGGGGCGGGGGGATTGCTTGCGGGGTCGGCGGGTTGGCTAAAATACCACAACCCCGAGGTGGAAGCCTTTGGCGTCTCGCCGGAGAACTCCCCCGTGATGTATGAATCCATGCGAGCCAATAAGATGGTCGAGATTGAAACCTTCCCGACGCTAGCAGACACCTGCCGTGGCAGCGTGGATCTAGACAGCATCACTCTGGAGCTGTGTCAGCGATATGTGGAGGAGATTGTGTTGCTCACCGAAACAGAGATAGAAGAATCCATCCGCCTTCTGTTCGAGCAACATCGTCTCGTGGTCGAAGGTTCAGGAGCCCTGGGCGTTGGGGGTCTGCTTAAACGAAAAGAGCGATTCAAAGGAAAGAAAGTAGTCGCGGCAGTCTGTGGACGAAATATTGATTTGGAAGTGTTCAAACGAATCATTCGGTAAGCCCGCTGCAACACGGGTCCCATGCCTCCACGACCTTACAAAGGCGCTGCCGCAAGAGATGGCGACGCCCGCTACTTAGGAGTTGTGATTGCATCTTGTCCAATAATTCTTGCCAAAATGGAATCATTCGATCGCCACTGTTCGGTGTTCGCGAACGCATAGCAGCGACATATGCAATGAGATTCAAATGGTCTTTATGATCAAGAGGGAGTCGTTTATTAAGTCGTAGATTCTGGTTAGTCTAGCTTTAATCCTTGCCGTCAGTTCGCTCAAACCTGATAGCATTGCTCATAGGACTATTACCAGGAAGTTGTGGGAGGTTTGATGTTGGCTATTGTTGGATGGGCCAACCACAACATATATGAAATTCTATTAAGCAACATATCTCCAGTGGTTGGACCTTCGACGATTGACACCGAAGACTCCTGAGAACATGCTACTCATATCACCGAATCAAAAGGACTCATTTGAACATAAGTAATATTGAACACTCCGAATCCGGATGTCTCAATATTTCCATTAAGTGAGATCAAACCAAGCCCAGCCGATATTATATGGGCTGCTTGGAAGATATGATGCCAATGGGCAGGGTTGCCATCTAGAAATAGTGACAGAGTGCTCCGTGCCCAGAGAGTGTCGATGAGCTTATTAAAAAGGTACGGATATCAGCAGGGTGAATAGCCTTGCGTTACGCCGATCTGGTCAATCATTTCGATTCATATGTGTGAAATTATGACAAAAAACTTACCTTTAAAAATAGGCGCTTCTCTCACGATCGATGTATTGCCAATCTATCGCGAATGGTTGATCAAAGACCAGCGGGATCTTGAGATTCAGGACCTATGCAATGCAAATGTGTTAGATGGTGACTGGCAATCGCTTGTTTGTCAAGCCCGTGACATATTGGATGGCCACACAGGACACTTAAGCATCCATGGCCCTTGGAATGGACTAAATTTGATATGCCCTGATCGCCGGGTTCAGGACTTAGTCAAGACTCGCCTGAAGCAAGCGCTTGAATTTGCTATTGCCTTGGGTGCCACCCAAATGGTCCTTCATAGCCCATTCGACTTTTTTTGGCAGCCCAATGGTGGCCCACACACCCGGCCAGGGATTAGCGGATGAAATTACTCAGGCGCGTACAACACTGGCTGAGGTGCTACCCTTAGTACAGCAAGCTAACTGTACGATTTTAATCGAGACATGTTACGATACAAACTCAGCACCGTTGCTGGCTTTGGTGCAATCATTTAATAGTGACCATGTTCGGATTTGTCTAGACACAGGACATGCATTCGTTATGCAACGCCTAGGAGGACCCCCACCAGATCAGTGGGTGCGCGATGCACACAAGTGGCTTGGAAGTGTACACCTCCAAGACACCGATGGTTTATTTGATCGTCATTGGGCTCCAGGAGAGGGAAATATTAATTGGTATGCGTTCTTTGAGGCCTTGAGCGAGATGGACCACCAGCCAAGGCTACTGTTGGAAATTGATCATAAGAAAATTTTGCCAGCGATAGATTGGCTTGCTGATCACGGCTTCGGATGCTGAAAGGCTGTACTTACATCAGCATTTATCTATATATATTCACTGAGATGCCCGGGCGGGATCATTGTCGCGATTCGGATTGATCGAGGGCAAACATCAGGAGCAATCTCTTCACAAGAATGCAGTTGTAGGTGGAATGAGTAGCATGCGCCACCCCCAAGAACCTATCGAAATAGCAGACACCTGCCAGTTGTGATAGTTTTAGTTTGCCGTAGCTATCACCAAAGGAACTGACCGGTGTCCAACCCTATTGTGACCGAATGGCTCAGGTTTCCAAACGCAATGGTACATGACATAAAGAATTATGAGAAGCACACCGAGTTGATCATACAGCGTACCCCGCCCGTGTTGCGCTGTTCGGGTTGCGGGCAACCCTGCTTTGATCGCTACGACCGATACAGGCAACGCCTCCGAGATCTGAATGTCTTTGAGTTGGAGACTTATCTTATTCTGGACAAGTGGCGGTTGCAGTGTCCTAGCTGTGGTGTCAGGGTCGAGGATTGGGTGCAACGGTAGGTTTTTATTGAGCAGGCCTACCAAACGAGGAAGATGCAGGCTTCGACTAAAAAAGATCATCGCATCTCTTGCAACAGGGACAAATCTCCGCCAGTTATGTTAGTTGGTTAACAGATTCTTCAACACCTGTGCATCCTCCACGGCATAGCCGAATGCATCGTTGTTGAAATAAGCGTAGATGCAGTGACCTTCGCTGAGCCACCTTTGGATGTGGTCAACCCAAAGCCGTAGACCCTCACCACCATATTGTCCACCATAAACCAGCCCAGATCCGTGGAAGCGCAAGTAGACAGTTGAAGCCGTGACCCAGGTGGGGCAGCATACATCCGGCATGTCGAAGATGCAGAATGTTAGCCCGAATCGCTCCAGTATCTCCCTCACCGGCGGTACGAACCAACGCGGGTCGCGGAACTCGAAGACATGGATCATGTCGTCCGGGAGAAGGTAAGCAAATGCTTCCAGCCTTTCTAGATTAGGACGCCAGTTGGGTGGAAGCTGCCAGAGAATGGGTCCTAGTTTTTCTTCCAGCAACCGTGCACGAGAGAGAAACTGCTCAAGTGGTTCGGTGACATCCTTGAGTCGTTTGAAGTGAGTGAGATAACGGTTGGCTTTAACCGCGTAGCGAAATCCGGAAGGGGCTTGCTCCCGCCACCGGTTAAATGACTCCTCCGATGGTAGGCGATAGAATGAGTAGTTGATCTCAACCGTATCAAAGTGCTTTGCATAGTGATGATACCAGAAGGACTGTTGCAGGTCTGGGGGGTAGAAGACACCCCGCCAGTGAGGATAGACCCAGCCGGATGTTCCTATACGACAGTGAGCCCTCATTCCTGCCTGCATTCGTCAATTGCTATTCGCCCATCCGGATACGCACCTGGTGCTGCTGACCATCGCCCAGAAGCGGGATGCCCCCTCCGGTCAAGACCTTTCCATCCATCGTTACCTGTCTCACACCTCGATTAACGCCATCCGGATTGTCCACCTGAATCTGGTAGGAGGTCTCTCCATCGCGGTAAGTTAGCTCGAAGCCTGACCAATCACCAGGGATACAAGGATCGACTTGCAACACCTTGCCTGTCCGCCGTAATCCAAGGATGGCTTCCAGACCCAGGCGATACATCCAGCCGGCAGAGCCGGTGTACCAGGTCCAGCCGCCACGCCCGGTGTGGGGTGCAACGCTATATATATCCGCCGCCACCACGTAGGGCTCTACCTTGTAACGGGTAACCTTTTCTGGTGTATCGCTATGGTAAATGGGGTTAAGCATCCGGAACAGTGCTTCAGCTCGATCTCCTTGTCCCAATTCGGCAAACGCCCAAGCAGCCCAAAGCGCAGCGTGTGTGTATTGACCCCCATTCTCACGGATGCCTGGCGGATAGCCCTTGATGTAGCCGGGATCGCGCGATGTCTTGTCGAAAGGTGGGGTAAAGAGCAACACCAGTTGGTCATCAGACCGCACAAGCCGCTCAGCAACCGACTCCATCGCCTGCACCGCGCGCGCTGGGACTTCACGTTCAGGCTTCAGCGAGTCCAAACCAGCCGTCGAGTTTGTGGCTGCTCCGGAGAGGATTGCCCAAGATTGAGCGATGGAATCGATCTGGCATTCGCAGTTTTTAGCAGATCCCAAAGGAGTGCCATCGTCATAGTACGCACGATGATACCAATTCCCATCCCAGGCATTAGCCTCCAAAGCCTGACGCAATTCTTCGCATTGTTGGCGGTATGTGGCGCCCTGTTTGTCGTCGCCCATAAGCTCGCAAAGGGGGGCAAAACGATTCAAGACAGCACACAGGAACCAGCCCAGCCATACACTTTCGCCCTGCCCCTCCACGCCCACCTGGTTCATGCCATCGTTCCAATCCCCGCTGCCAATCAGGGGCAAGCCGTGGGACCCACTGGTCGAACCTTTCTTCAATGCTCTACAGCAGTGCTCGTAGAGGGTATGCACCTCAGCACTGGTCTCATAATGTCTATAGCGCTCTTCTTCTCCTGGCTCCAAAGGATCACCCTTGAGAAACGGCACCTTCTCGCTTAGGATCGATTCGTCACCGGTAGTGGTGACGTAGTGGGCGGTGACGAAGGGAAGCCACAGCAGGTCATCAGAGCAGCGGGTGCGCACTCCATGTCCGGAGGGAGAGTGCCACCAATGCAGCACGTCCCCCGACCTGAACTGGTGCCGTGCCGCTTGTAGGATGTGGTCCCGGGCGGCATCGGGTGTGGTATATACCAGAGCCATTACATCTTGCAACTGATCGCGATAGCCGAAAGCACCGCCCGATTGGTAAAGCGCAGTCCGTCCCCACAACCGACACGAGAGTGTTTGGTAAAGCAACCAGCGATTCATGAGCACGTTCATGGCCGGATCGGGTGTTTGCACTGTGACAGTGTCCAAAAGGCTATCCCAGAACTCATGCATTACCTCCCAGGCGGCCTCTACCTGTGACGGGTCCTGATACTGCTTGATCAATTGAAGCGCTATTTGACGGTCTGCCCCTTCCCCCAGCAGGAAAAAGATCTCTTTCGTCTCGCCTGGGTCTAGTTCGATATGGATCTGCATAGCCGCACAGGGGTCCAGGCCGGCTCTTACCGCGCTGGCCAGCCCGACGCGATCAAGCGCAGCTGGATGTTCGAGCCCCCCCATACGCCCCAGAAATTCAGCCCGGTCAGCCGTCAGACCATGAGGTTCTTTGCTGGCGGCCAGAAAAGCCACCCGCTCGCCAAACTCGGCATTGTAGGCGTTGCGGGCCAGTAATGCGTGAGTTTCGGGGTTAAATTCAGGCACAATGTATTGCTGGGTCGCCTCCCGAGTCGTGCCCAACACCCACTCAGCATAATAGGTTGCTGTGATCCGCCGGTGACGGTTCCATGTATTTTCCAACCACATCCCTATTACCTTCACTGGCGCGTCCGGGGTAGCAAAGAGGCGCAATCGCTGTTTGAGCCCGCGGCTGTGGTGCTCGAAGACAGAATAGCCAGCGCCATGGCGAATCAGGTAAGGCGCCCCAGCGTGAGCAGGTAAAGGAGTGGGCGACCAAACCTGTCCAGTCTCTTCATCGCGCAGGTAGAGCGCCTCTCCTGGCTCATCTGTCGCCGGATCATTGCGCCATGGGGTAAGCCGATTCTCGCCGCTGTTTTCTGCCCAGGTATAACCTAAACCCGCCTCGGAGATCAGGAAGCCAAAGTTGGGATTGGAGATGACATTGACCCAGGGGGCAGGCGTCCACTGGCCCGGCTCAAGATAGATGATGTACTCTCGCCCGTCAGCCCTGAAGCCACCTACGCCGTTATCAAACAGGAGATTAGTGGGTCTGGTCAGCGGCGGCGTAGGTTCGACATACTTGGGGCCGGGTATGGTGGGGATGAAAGACGGTAAACGAATCGGTTGCATGCGCAGCTGGCTTAATTGTTCAGCCAGGGAGCCTTTGCTCCCATCTAGAACAGCCCGAGCGGCCGTTTCCAGCAGCACTCGATCGGCCTCGCTCATCTGATCGGCGCGCAGGAGAAAGATGCCGCCGCGCCGGTTCAGCCAAGGATCAGCTTTTACCCGCTTGATCAGCTGGAGCAGTTGGCCTTGCAGCTCCTGGTCGTAGCCGGTCTCCCGCTGATTGAGGATGACCAGATCGATCATGATCTGCCGGTTGCGCCAGTAGGCATGAGCTCGTAGCAATTCATGCACTAGTGCCATTTCCTCCCGGCTGTCGATATGTACTAAAAGAATCGGATAATCACCGGAAATAGCATATGCCCATAATCCAGATTGCCCTTTTACGTTGGCCGCGAGTGTAGTGTGATCAGCTCGTAGAGCATGGTGAGGATAATGAAGGACAGAGAGCAATTGATGGAGGTGTTCTACATCTGCAGAGGCGAGACCAAGTTGACGCAGCTCACGTTCACTGAAAGCTCGTGCTCGGTCAAATGCCCGTTCGATCCTGTGCCAGGCCTGATAACGGTCTACAAGGATCAATGCCTCTTGGCGCGACTCAGCCGCTAGGGTGACATAGGC
>Ga0209986_10001146_pt1 | contig 25697 bp, 20 predicted proteins | sample BlataG_FD_183168 | JGI IMG/M metagenome (GOLD analysis project Ga0209986, IMG submission 183168) | Deep subsurface microbial communities from Black Sea to uncover new lineages of life (NeLLi) - Black_00105 metaG (SPAdes) (version 2) | ecosystem: Environmental > Aquatic > Marine > Oceanic >... | reverse complement strand
GTTTTGCGCAAACCGCCGCGTCGCCAACCCGCAACACCGAGCAGGAAGCGAGGACCAGCGGATCAGCCAACCCTTGGCGTTGGCTCGATCCGCTCAAGCAAAACTGGCCAGGAGGGCAGTTTTGCGCAAACCGCCGCGTCGCCAACCCGCAACACCGAGCAGGAAGCGAGGACCAGCGGATCAGCCAACCCTTGGCGTTGGCTCGATCCGCTCAAGCAAAACTGGCCAGGAGGGCAGTTTTGCGCTTAAGTCAGTAACTCCCCCAGGGCCCCCGGATCGCGTGGATACCGAATTGCACCGTGTCGCTGGGCTGATTGGGCGTTGGCATGAAGGGCTGTGAGCCCGGCACGAAGCCGGCCCCGGGATCAGGCTTGCGGAACTGCTGATAGAGGGGCATCACCCGCGAACTCGGCACACCCCAGCTGTACTCACTGACAAACTCGGCCGTCGGTGGCACCACCAGCGGCACCGGCCGACCCGCTGCCGGGTTGTACCAGCCGCTGTGCCAACTCTTGTTACGGCCGCGGAGAAAGTAACGCTTCTCTGCCGCCCGGTGACCACCGGCGTCGGCGACCTCGGCAAATAAGACAGCGAGCAACGCCACCACCATCATCTGTCCGCAACGGATCAACCATTTCGTTCGCATCGATTCACTACTCATTTTTCGTGTGAGCGGTCCCCCGCGGCTACCGGCCTCAGGCAGCCTCACCACCAGTAGGCCCGGGTGTCGTTCCGCATGCCCATGGCACCGGCCGGCCGGATGTAGCGGCGGCGGTGCTGATAGAGAAACTCATGCGGCATGAATGGCGGGTAAGTGATCCAGGTATGGCCCACTCGTGCCGGCACCGGCCGCGGCGAGACATACAGTTGGGCCCCAACGCCCGGATAGGCCCCAGCGGGATTCGCGGGGTGGTAATAGTTCGAGAAAACGTCCGGAGGAGGCGCCTCGGCACCTCCGTTGATCGGGTTGGCAGCGGCCGGACCGGCAGCGAGGCCGCCACCAACCAACGCGACACCGATGACTGCCATTACCCACACACGCTTACGCATTGCTGCCTTCCTCCCTGAAGTCCGTCGCTGCGGCAGAACGCATCCCGCCACAGCTCCATCGAGCGTCGGTCTCAAACAAGCATCCCGACCTCGGGACGGCCCTCCGTGGCCCTTGCCCGCGATCAGGCAGCCGGACGAACCCGACAACCCGCTCCCATGTCCGCTTCGGCAGAAACCGATCCACTGAATCATCACGGCACGGAGCTCGCGTTGCCGCCCCCCCCACGGAAAAACTCCCCCCGGGCCGAACGATCGTCAGCGTTGGATTTCAGGGCCGGACAACCATTACACTTTGCCCTTCTTGCCAGGCCGTCGGCCGGCACCGTCATCATTTCCCTCGTCACTGTTTTCTCCACCGCCCATGCCCGCCTCGGCCCGCTCCCGCAAAACCGCCCGCAGACCCTCGGCCACCACCTCTCGGAGCCGCGTCAATCAGTCCGCGACGGCCGCCGCCACCAAGGCTCCACCGACCAAACGGCGGGCCTCGGCCCAGAAGCTGGCCGCCGGCCAGCGGGACATCTCGGTCAGCGAGTTCTTCGCCAAGAACCGCCACCTGCTCGGCTTTGACTCACCCCGTAAGGCGCTGCTGACAAGCGTGAAGGAGGCGGTCGATAACTCACTTGACGCCTGCGAGGAGGCGGGCATTCTGCCTGAGATCTGGGTGCAGATTGACCAGGCGGGCGAAAGCGGCAAACGCTACGCCGTCAGCGTGCAGGACAACGGGCCGGGCATCGTCCGCAAGCAGATTCCGCTGATCTTCGGCAAGCTGCTCTATGGCTCGAAGTTTCATCGCTTGCGGATGAGCCGCGGCCAGCAGGGCATCGGCATTTCGGCTGCCGGCATGTACGGCGTACTGACCACCGGCAAGCCGGTGAAGATCATTTCAAAGACCTCCCGCAAGGATCCGGCCCACTACTACGAACTGCGGATCGACACGAAGACCAATCAGCCGGAGATCCTCAACGGCAAGGGGGCAGGCGTCGACGTGCCGGCCGGCAAGACGGGTGAGGAGATGATGCAGAAGCGGGGCATCGCCTGGGTGGCGGTCAACGACCTCGAGCAGCCGATCGACCACGGCACCCGCGTGACCATCGAGATGGAGGCAAAGTTTCATCGGGGCCGGGGCAGCGTTGAGGAGTATCTCGAACAGACCGCCATCGCAAACCCTCACGCCCGGATTCACTTCCAGGGCCCCGACGGCAGTGAGCGGCTCTTGGAGCGGGCCAATCATGAACTGCCACCTGAACCCAAGGAGATCAAGCCGCATCCCGATGGCGTTGAACTCGGCCGGCTGGTGACGATGCTGCAAGAGCATCCGAAGCTGACGCTAACGCAGTTCCTGAACCAGTCGTTCTCACGGGTCTCACCGACCACCGCCCGCAAGCTCTGCGACACCGCCAAGCTCTCGACCCGGATCTCAGCCGGCAAACTGGGCCGAGGCGAGGCCGATGCCCTCTACGAGGCCATCCAGACCACCCGCATTCCGCCACCGGCGACCGACTGCGTGGTACCGATCGGGGAACAGCGGCTGCTCGCTGGGCTCCATCAGGTGGTACCGGGGGAATTCTTCACCGCGGCCACCCGGCCGCCCGGGGTCTACCGGGGCAATCCGTTTGTGATTGAGGCGGCCCTGGCCTACGGCGGGGCGGCGGCGGCCCGCAAGGTGTCGCTCGAGGCCCTGACCGAACTGGCCGGCGAGAGTGACGCCCGCAGCCTGCGGCAGTTTCTGGCCACCACTTTTGGTGGCGTCGGCACTGAAGCGGCCGACAAGATTCTGGCCGAGGCCAAGCTCGCCCCGCGGCAGTCGCCCTCCAAGCTCAAGAGGCCATCGCTCAAAACCCTGCACGAGGCGATGAAGCATGTGAATCTCGACGAGGGGCAGAGCATGAACGTGCTACGGTTCGCCAACCGGGTGCCGTTGCAGTTTCAACATGCCGCCTGCGCGATCACGCAGACGATCCTCTCGACCAACTGGCGATCCTATGGGCTGTCACAGTCCCGCGGCAGCCTGCCGAGTGGTCCGGTGACGGTAATGGTGCACATGGCGAGCGTCTGGGTGCCGTTCACCAGTGAATCAAAGGAGGCGATCGCCTCGTACCCCGAGATTCAAAAAGAGATCCGGCTCGCCTTGCAGGCCGTTGGCCGCAAGCTGGGCATGTATCTGCGGCGGCGGTTGCGGGTGGCCCAGGAGGGCCAGCGACGAACCATCTTTTTGCGGTACCTCGGCGAGGTGGCCACGGCGGTGGCGACCATCAACGGCGGCAACCGGGACAAAATCTATGAAGAGCTGCTGCTGATCGCGAAGAAAAAAACGGCTGAGGCCGACGTCAAGCTCGACGAATCGGGCAAGCCGATCGAGGAACCGGAAGAGATGGACCTGGGCGAGAACGTGATCATCGTTTCGCAGCAAACGGCAGATGCTGAGCCGCAGGAGCAGCCGCCCGCGGCAACCAAAGCGTCGAAAAAACGCCGACGTAGGAAAGGCTAACCAGCAGGGAAACACCGGCGTTCCGCGGGTTCCGTTTCCCAGCACGGTAGCCGGGAGCGGAAGCGACCGGACTGGCGGCACGTAGAACCGCCGCATCAACTCGCACCGCGGATCCCCCGGCTTCCGCCTTTTGATGTTGCGCTGTGCGGCGCCAAACTCCAGGAAGCCCGAGCCGCGGGCCGAGGGAACGCGGTTCCTCGATCAGAAAAACGGTTTCCCTCAGCCTGCGCTTCGGTCTTCACGAGAATCGGTTTTTTCGGCGGGTAGACGCGAAAAGCCGCCCTGTCAAAACTTCTGCTCCTGCGCGGCTGAGGGAGCGGCCACCAGTTTATTTTGACACACAGAGGCACGGAGCCACGGAGGGGGCCTCGCTCACGACTTTCATCTTATTCCTCCGTGCCTCTGTGCCTCCGTGTGATCATCTGCCGAATTCTGGCCGATCGTCGGCACCGCGTCTTCCCTCGCTTCCACTTTCTGAGGGTGCGCTGAGCCGAACTGAATTCCGTGAAGTCCGAGACGCGAGCCGAGGGAGAACGTTTTTTAAACCCAAAAGCCATTTCCCTCAGCTTGCGCTCCAGTCTTCATGAGAATGGTTCTTTGTGCGGGAAACCGCGGACGCGCACCATCAAAAATTGCGCCGGGGGCTTCCTGGGGAGGATTTGCGGCCACTCACCCTCTCCTCTCTACCCTGGAAGTGAAAAACCAAAATCGTTGTTGGCTCAGTGCATCCGGCACGGCAATCAACTCAAAATCCCGTGCACCACTTCTCCGTGCACGGCTGGCTGCACGCAAAACTGCGGCCTCATGCCGCATTTTGCTTGGCGACCGCCGGTCGCTGGTCGCGGCCGTGCATCCGGCACGGCAATCAACTCAAAATCCCGTGCACCACTTCTCCGTGCACGGCTGGCTGCACGCAAAACTGCGGCCTCATGCCGCATTTTGCTTGGCGACCGCCGGTCGCTGGTCGCGGCCGTGCATCCGGCACGGCAATCAACTCAAAATCCCGTGCACCACTTCTCCGTGCACGTCGGTGAGCCTGAAGTCGCGGCCCTGGTAGGGATAGGTGAGCCGGAGGTGGTCGATGCCCATCAGGTGCAGGATGGTGGCGTTGAGATCGTGCACGTGCACCTTCTGCTCGGGCGTGACGATGTTGTAGCAATAGTCATCGGTCGCCCCCCAGGTCAGGCCGCGCTGCACACCGGCCCCTGCCAGCAGCATCGTGAAGCAGCGGGGGTGGTGGTCGCGGCCATAATTGGTCTCGGTCAGCTTGCCCTGTGAGTAGATTGTCCGGCCAAACTCACCGCCCCAGACAATCAATGTCTCATCGAGCAACCCTCGCTGCTGCAGGTCGTCAAGCAGCGCCCCGGTCGCCTGGTCGGTGTCCTTCACCTGCCCCTTGATGGCGTTGGGCAGCCCACCGTGATGATCCCAGCCCATGTGGAAGCACTGGACAAATCGCACGCCTCGCTCCGACAGCCGCCGGGCCAGCAGACAGTTGAAGGCATAGCTGCCATGACGGTGCACATCAGGCCCGTAAGAATCCAGCACATGCTTGGGCTCGTCGGAAAAGTCGACAATTTCCGGCACGCTCGCCTGCATCCGGAAGGCCATTTCGTACTGGGCCGTACGGGCGGCAATGTCGGGGTCACCGAGGGCCGCCCCCCGGCTGGCATTGATCGCCGCGATCCGGTCAAGGGTCGCCCGCCGCAGATCCCGGTCAACGCCCGGAGGGTCAGCCAGGTAAAGCACCGGATCGCCCGTGTTGCGGAAGCGAACCCCTTGATGCTGGTTGGGCAGAAACCCCGCCCCCCAGAGCCGGTCATAGAGTGGCTGGTCATTGGGCCGCCCCGAGCCAAAACTTGTCAGCACGATGTAGGCCGGCAGGTCAGCGTTGTCGCTACCGAGGCCGTAGCCCAGCCAGGAACCGATGCTCGGCCGGCCGGCGAGTTGGTGGCCGGTCTGAAAGAAGGTGATGGCCGGGTCGTGGTTGATTTGCTCGGTGTACATCGAGCGGACCATGCACCAGCGGTCGGCATGCCGGGCGATGTTGGGCACCAGGTCGCTGAACCACATGCCGCTTTCCCCATGCTGGGCAAAGGAGAACATTGACGGGGCGACCGGGAAGCTCTTCTGGCCACTGGTCATCGTCGTCAGCCGCTGCCCCTGGCGGATCGACTCGGGAAGGTCTTCGCCCCGATACTTCTCCATCTGCGGCTTCGGGTCAAACAGATCCATCTGCGACGGAGCCCCCGACTGAAACAGATAGATAATCCGCTTGGCCTTCTGGGGAAAGTTGGGAAACGCCGGCCTGGCGGTGGCTGTGGCCGCCTGCGCGGCACCAGGCTGCATCAGCGAGGCGAGCGCCGCATAGCCGAGGCCTCCCCCTGCCCCGCCCAGAAAGACCCGGCGGTTGAGGCGGTCCTGCACCTGCAGGGATTGCTGTGGATTCATGGCGTTACTCCCGCATCACAAATTCATCGAGGTTCAAGAGCACATTGGCCGCAAGGGTGTAGGCGGCATATTCAGGCAGCGACACGCCCTCCGGCTTGGGCACGATGCCAACCTCGGCAAGTGCTGCCGCCGCCTTGGCGTCGGCCGCAAAGGCGGCCAGGTCGGCTGCCAGCCCGCCCACCAGCGTCAGCTGCTCCGTCGGAGTCGGGGAACGGCCCAGTACCAGCCGGAAGCCATGGGCAATTCGCTCGGCCGGCTGGTCACCCCCTTCGGCCAGCATCCGCTTGGCCAGCCCGTGGGCCGCCTCAACGAAGGTCGTCTCGTTGAGCAGCGCCAGGGCCTGAAGCGGTGTGTTGGTCCGTGACCGCTTCACCGTGCAGGTTTCACGATTGGGGGCATCGAACAGCAGCATGGTGGGTGGAGCGGCTGTCCGCTTCCAAATGGTGTACATGCTGCGGCGGTAGCGATCGTCGTTGGTGGCCGGTTTATAGCCCCGCAGGTTTCCGTACTTGCTGGTCTCGTCCCAGACACCGTCGGGCATCCAGGGCCGAACACTCGGCCCGCCAATTGTCGGCACCAGCAGCCCCGCGGCGGCAAACGCCGTGTCGCGGACCATTTCAGCCGGCAGCCGAATCCGCAGGGCGCGGGCCAGGAGCCGATTCTCCGGGTCCTGGGCCAGCGTCTCAGGGCTGACCGTGGCGGCCTGCCGGTAGACACGACTGGTGACCAGCAGTTTGATGAATCGCTTCATGTCCCAGCCGCTTTCCATGAACTCGGCGGCCAGCCAATCGAGCAACTGGGGGTGACTCGGATACGACGCCTGATTGCCGAGGTTCTCACTCGTCTTCACCAGGCCGACCCCGAAGAATCGCTCCCAGATCCGGTTCACCCAGACCCGGGCCGTCAGCGGGTTGTCACGGGAGACGATCCAGCGGGCCAGTGACAGCCGGTTGGCCTGCTGACCCTCGGGCAGTGGCGGCAGGAAGGCAGGCAACCCCGGCTCGACCTTGTCGCCCCGCTTGTCGTACTCACCGCGGTCAAGCATGAAGGCATCCCGTGGCTTGCCCTCCTGCATCACCATGGCACTGGGCAGCTTGTTGCGGAAGGATTCAAGGCTTTTCTGGGCAGCCTCCCGGGTCGTCTCAGCCTGCTTAAGCGGGCCGTCGACGTCGGCCCGGTAGAAGGACTCCAGCTGTTTTTGCTGCTCCTGTGTGCGTTCTTCGGCAGCAACCTCCAACGCTGCCTGCACCTGCTCAGGCAGCAGGGTGCCAGCTACTCCCAGCAGGCTTGGCTCTTCCGTTGAGTACGCCAGCCGAAACCTCCCAATCGTGTGGCCGCCGAACTGCGACTCCTGCCGAATCGTCACCACCAGCCGGGAGTTCTCCGGCACCATCAGCGACTTGTCGGGAAACAAGGCGATCTGCCGCACCGCATCGTTCCCGGCAAGATGGCCATCGATGGCCCAGCCGTCGCCCTTCTTGCCCGAAAGAATCTTGGCTGCCTCCCAGCCCTGCTGCTCGTAACTGGCGTCAGCCCGTTTGAACTTGACCGGAATCGCCTTGCCATCACCCGGCGGATCGATCTCGGCCTCAATTCTTGTCACCACCACGTTGCCATTGCCGCCCCGGGCAAAACCACTGCCCGCCGTTGCATCGACTGGCAGCAACTCCAACCGGAAACCGCCAAAGGTGCCGGGGGCGATCAGTGACTCAAACGTGTAGCTGTCCTGCGGCGGGGCTGCTCCCTCGACCAGCCATGAGCCATCCTCACTGCGGCGGAAGCTGGCCCCACCGGCACTGGCCAGCTCCAGCGGCTCAAACGGCTGCCAGGTCTCGTCCGACCGTTCGAGCGAGCCCCGGGCCTCGGCTGCCCAGGCCTCGACCAGACTGGGCAGGTTTTTCAGCTCCGCGGTGACCACCGCCGTGGCATCAGTCACGACCTGCTCAAGCTTGGCCAACTCGGCCTGCTGCGCATCGTCTGGGAGCTGCAGGATCGGGTCTGAATTGCCGCCGCTGCGGTTGGACTGCCCCATGATCGTGCCACTCTCGGGCACGTTGTTGAACAGGGCAAAGAGCGAATAGAACTCTCGCTGCGTGAGCGGGTCGTACTTGTGGTCGTGGCAGCGGGCACAGCCGACCGTCAGCCCTAACCAGGTCTGACCGGTGGTCTCGACCCGGTCGATCACGGTTTCCACCCGCCATTCTTCGGCAATAATGCCCCCCTCGCCGTTGATCCGGTGGTTACGATTGAAGCCGGTGGCGACAATCTGCTCGCGAGCCGCCTTGGGCGGCATGTCACCGGCGAGCTGCTCGACGGTGAACTGCTCAAAGGAGAGGTTTTTGTTGAAGGCGTCGATCACCCAGTCTCGCCAAGGCCAGTTCGAGCGGCTGGAATCTGTCTGGTAGCCGTGGCTGTCGGCGTACCGGGCAGCATCGAGCCACTCGATCGCCATCCGCTCACCGTAATGCGGACTGGCCAGCAGACGGTCGACGTACCGCTCGTAGGCCCCGGGGGCCTCATCGGCAAGAAAAGCCGCAACCGTTGCCGGCTCTGGCGGCAGGCCGGTCAGGTCGAGGGCAAGCCGGCGGGCGAGGGTCGGCCGGTCAGCCTCGGCATTGGGCTTGAGCCCCTCCTCCACCAACCGAACCATGATGAAGCGGTCGATGGCTGTGAGTGGCCAGGTGGTGTCGGCCACTTCCGGTACCGCGGGCCGTTCGACCCGTTCAAAAGCCCAGTGGTCGCGGTACTCCGCCCCTGCCGTGATCCAGTGGGCCAGCAGCTCAGCCTCGGCAGCGGTAATCGGCTTGCCGACTTCGGGAGGTGGCATCACGACATCGGGATCGGTGCTGGTGATGCGGGCGAGCATTTCGCTGGCGGCTGCATTGCCGGGTACGACGGCCGTCAGACCACTGTCAAGTTCAGCCGAGGCGGCCGCCGCCTCATCCAGCCGCAGGCCCGCCTGACGATCTTCCGCGTCCGGTCCGTGGCAGGCGAAACAGCGGTCCGAAAGCAGCGGCCGGATGTCGCGATTGAAATCAATCGCGTCAGCCGCGACGGCAGGGGCAGCAGACAACAGCCCGGCCAGCGCGAACCACGACAGCCGCAACGCAATGGCGTGTCCCATCGGAAACTCCTTGGGGAAACACCCGCGTCGCCGTTTGCCAGGGCAACACCCTCGTGACAAACGCGGACCGGATCGGTCGATCAGCGGGACCAGCCTCGAAGGGGGTCGAGAACCCCTTCACATGCCTTCTATGAAAGCTCAGAGGACGCTCAAGGTCAAGCAATCCACCAGCTTCTTATGTTCGCCACTGTCGATCGATTACGTGAAAACCCGAGGGGAAACCGCCGATTGTGCCGCTCCTGCGGAATGTTCAGCCGTCTTTCACGGCTTCTTTCAGCCGTCTTTCACGGCTTCTTTCAGCCGCTGTACCTCTGCCTCCAGCGTCTCGATCCGCTCCTGCATCTCGATAAATTTTTCACGGGCTTCGGCCATGCGGGAACGGACCTGCTCCATCCGTTCGCGTCCCTGCTCCATCCGCTGTTCGATCAGCTCCCGCATCTCCTCGGGCAGTTCCAGCCGGTCGAGCGGCCGGCCCTCGCTGCCCAGTTGGCCCGCGCCCCGGCGAGGCGGCTGCATCCGCGGGCCAGGCCGAAACCCCTCACCATCGGCGCCCATCCAGTCAGGACGAGGCGGCCGCGGGCCCCGGCCGCGGTCACCGCGTTCAGCCGGTCCCCTGCCGCCATCGCCAAACTGGTTCGGTGATCCACCCTCAAGCCGCCGTTCAATCCGCGCCAGCCGATCTAGGATCTCATCAAAACGCTGCAGCAACTGCTCCCGCATTTCCGACCGCCCCCCCGCTGCCATACCAGGCCGACCCCTGTCGCGGAATGCCTCGGGGCGATCGCCCTGCTGCCGGAACGGCTGAGTTTCATCGGCATTGAGCCGCCACTGCGGCAGGAACACGAACAGCCCAGCTCCGGTGAGGGCGACGGTGGTGAGAATGAGTGTGCGTTTCATGGCAAGCTCCGGTGGATGGGCTGGACGGTGAGAATCTGAGAACACCCGGGGCAATGACAGCTGCCCGGCGACAGACCGCAATGCCGGCCGTATGCTTCACTTCAGCTATGAACGATCCGGCTCGCAGAAAGTTTCCCGACCCCGCCGTCCTCGATTTTGGCCGCGACCAGACCGGCCAAGGCAGGCGGTTGGAGCATTTTGGCGGGGTACTGGTCGACCGTCCTCTGCCGGCCACCCGGGCAGCCCGGCGACAGCCAGACCTCTGGCCGACAGCCACCGTTGTCTTTCGAACGACCGCCCGCGGCCACGGCCGCTGGGAACTCCGTGACCAGTTGCCCAACCCCTGGCTGATTGACCTGCCACTGCCAGGCTGCTGCCTGCGGCTCTCGGTTCGGCCAGCCCCCTCGGGACAGATCGGTCTTTTCCTGGAGCAATGGCCCCAGTGGCAGTGGCTGAGCCGGGTCACACCGGCCGGCGGGCGGATCCTCTCGCTATTTGCCCACTCTGGCGCGGCCACGCTCGCCCTGGCTGCTGCTGGAGCCGAGGTTGTCCACGTCGACAGTTCCCGCCAGGCCTTAGAACTGGCCCGGGAGAATGCCGCCACCTCGGAGCTGGCCACCGCCCCGATCCGCTGGGTCTGTGAAGACGCTCGCCGATTTGTCAGCCGCGAACTCCGCCGGGGCAGCCGCTATGACGGCTTCGTGCTCGACCCGCCCTCGTGGGGCCATGGACCAAAAGGCGAGGCCTTCGCCATCGACCGAGATCTATTGCCGCTGCTGGCCGACTGCGGCCGGCTGCTCACTCCGGCTGCCCGCGGCCCCGTCCTGCTCTCAGCCCACTCGCCTGGCTGGCAGCCACAGCAGCTGCAGGCGACACTGAAGGCCACGCTGCAGGCGACACCGCTGGCAACGACCGGAATCGACTATGGTGTCCTTACCTGCCCCGACCTAGTGGGGCGGCCGCTGCCGCTGGGTGGTTTTGCCCGCACCGGCGGCCAGTCACCGCCTACCAGTGAGAAGAGCAACGGTCTGTGACCAATACCGCAGCAATTATCGACACAGTCTTGGCCGCCGGCACGATCACGAGCCCGGCGAACCCCCGGGTCCGCGCAGCGGCCCGGCTCCGGGATGCCGGGCAGCGACGGGACACCGGCCTGACGCTGGTCGATGGGCTGCGGGAAATCAGCCGCTGCCTCCATGCTGGCATTGAACTGGTCGAGGCGTTCGTCACCGCCGACAAGCTGTCGCCGTCAGCGGCCGCGCTGCTGGCAGTCTTGGCCGAACTTGTTGACCGCGACGTCCCGCTACTCCCGCTGGCCGAACGGCCGTTTACCCGCATCGGCTTCGGCAGCCGCAACGAGGGCATTGTTGCGGTGGTGCGATTTCAAAGCGGCACGCTTGGTGCGTTTGCACCGGCGGCAGGCCGACCAATCTTCATCCTGGAAGGAATTGAAAAGCCGGGGAACCTTGGGGCGATCCTCCGTTCGGTCGATGCCGCCGGCTGTGGCGGGGTGATTATCTGTGGAGTCGGCACCGATGCGGCCAATCCGGCGGTGGTCCGGGCCAGCCTCGGCACCGTTTTCAGTCTGCCCTTGGCGGCCGCCACCACGGCCGCGGCCATCGAGTGGTGTACCGCCCGGCACCGCCGGGTGATCGCCGCCACACCCGATGGCAGCTGCCGCTGGCACAACGCCGACCTGGGGCGGGACGCTGCCATCCTGCTGGGCAGCGAGGCCCATGGCGTCTCGGCTGCCTGGTTTGACGCTGCCGCCGCCGGGTCACTCGCCCTCAGCACCGTCGCTCTGCCGATGCTCGGCGTCGCCGACAGCCTCAACGTCTCGGCCACTGCCGCCGTGCTCGGCTACGAAGCACTGCGACAGCGGCAGGAACTCAACTAAACCTGAGGAGGAAACGTGACCGACCTTACTACCGACAATTTGCTCGATACCGCCCGGCTGGCCACTGAGCTGGTGGCGGCCCGGCAGGCAAATGGTGTTGACGCCATGCTGGATCAGCTGGAGGAGACGCTTCGCGAAAACCGTCGCTGGCACGGGCTGTTCGATGCTCGGCTGCTGCGGGCCCGGGCCGCGATGGGGCTGCCGCTGGTTGGGCCGGTGACCGAGGCTCCCGCCAACCTGCGAAGCCGGCTGGATGAGCAGACAATTGCCGCCTGCCGTGAGGTCGGCTGGGAACTGTTCGACGAAGGCCAGATTGCCGGCGGCTGGATGTACCTGCGGGCCGCGGTTAACCAGCACGAGGTGGTCGCGCGGCTGCGGATTCTCACCGAAAAGCTGCTGGCCGGCGTCACCGCCGGTGCAGATGACGAGGCGTCCTATCAGCCGCTCCAGGAGATCGTGCAGTTGGCCCTCTGGGAGGGGCTCGACCCGACCCTCGGGATTCGCGTGATGCTCACCGTGCAGGGCACCTGCAATGCCATCACCGCCTATGAGCAGTCAGTGGCGGCCTTGCCACCGGACCGGCAGGCACCGGTAGCCGCCCTGCTGGTTGACCACCTTCACGGGGAACTCTTTGAAAGCCTTGCCCGCGACCTGGAAGAGCGGGGCCTCGTGCCGGCAGCAACACTTGCCAACATCCGAACCAGCGGCGGGGGTGTGGCGGCGGTGCTGGCGGCGGCCGACGGCCTCACGCACGATGCCAGCATCCATCTCGACGCCTCACATCTGCAGGCCGTGCTGCGGTTCGCCCGTGTCTGTACCGACCCAGCCGTGCTCAGCCGGGCAGCGGCCCTGGCGAGCTACGCCTGCCGGCTACCGGAAGACTTTCGCTATCCGGGCGACCCTCCCTTCACCGACTTCGGCACTGCTTCACGGCTTTTTTATACCGCCCAAACCGGGCATGATGTTGACGAGGCCATCGCCTGGTTCCGGGCTGCGGCCAGTGAGGCCGATCAATATGATGCCCCAGCTGCCTGGGACACGTTGGCGGTGCTGCTGGCGCGGCTGAACCGCCCCGAAGCAGCCCTTGATGCGGTACTCGCGCGGCCGGCCGAGCAGGGACCGGCCCAGACTTCACCGCTGGCCGCGACGCTGCCGCCACTGGTGGAGCTGGCCCACGCCGCCGGAGCTGGCGAAAAACTCCGGGCGGCCTGCCTCGAGCGGGATGACCTGATCACCTTTGCCGCGTCGCTGGCCCGCGATGCTGGTCGCTGACAACAGCCCTCGCCATCAGTCAAACCACCAACGAGGTGTCAGCCAGCGTGGGCACCAACCATGACCGCAACTGTGGCAGTGGCCTTCGGTGGCATAGCCACACTGCTCGGGTGTCCAGAAGCCTTTGCCCGGCGGGAGCTGCCAGGGAGCCAGCAGGTCGAGCGAGGGCGACTTGAACTGCCCTCCACGCCATTCGTTCCGGCAGTCGCAGGGGTCGGGACAGTTCGGCTCATCCCAAAAGGCCCCCCAGTACCGCGGCCCGCAGCCGGTCTCACCACAGGGTGTTGTCTTGCCACCGTACGGACCGCGGCAGGCTCGGCACTCACCAGCCGCCGCCACCTGCAATGCCAGCCCGAACAAGCCGGTCAAAATGACACACAACACCGTCAGTCGCTGGGTAGTAGTTTTCATGCTCAGGATATCGGTCGATTTCCGGTGATGCGGTCTGGCAAAAGCAAGCCGCTGGTACCGATTCTCCGGTTTTGCTAGGGCCACAAGCTTCTCTATTTTCCCGCTCAACTGAACAAGCCCCGAAGACGAGACTTTCGCCGCCCTCAAGCCGGCGCGAGACTGGCAAATGTCACATTTGCAGCGGGTCCAGTCGCTGCCGCTCCTGGCTTCCTGACGACTCAAACGTTCGACCAGCGAAGGGGTGCCCATGCCCACGAGCGAGCTACGGTAGCAAGCGAAGTCCGGGCACCGATCCGCCGCAGGCGTATTGGTCGACGGAACTCAGCGAACGTGCAGTGAACGGCGGCCCGGATGGCCGACGTGAACGTCCAGCGAGTGGACGTGGGCACCCCTGAGCGGTTTGGAACAGACAAACAGCCGGCAACCTATTCGACGTCGGCCACTGCTACTGGCGGCGAGGCAAGGGTCTGTTCATAGACCTCATGGTAGCGGCGGGCACTGGCCTGCCAGGACCAGTCCTGCCTCATGACGCGGCGGACCAGTTCCCGCCAGCGATCATGGTCACCGCAGGCAGCAACCGCCCGCCGCACCGCCTCCTCAAGGGCTGCCGACTCAAACGCTTCAAACACAAACCCGCTGGCAGTGCCATCGGCCAGTGTCTGGTCATTGGTGTCAATCACCGTGTCGACCAGGCCCCCGGTCGCCCGCACAACCGGAATGGTGCCGTAGCGAAAGGCATAGAGCTGAGCCAGACCGCAGGGCTCGTACTGGCTGGGCATCAGCAGGATGTCGGCGGCCGCCTGAATCAGGTGGGCGAGGGTCTCGTCAAAGCCGATCACCACATCGACCGTGCCCGGATAGGAGGCCGCCACCGTTCGCAAGGCCTGCTCGACCGCCGGGTCGCCCGTGCCAAGAATCGTGAAGTGGGCCAGGCCCGAGCCGGCCATCCGGTTGATGAGGTCGAGGATCAGCCCCACCCCCTTCTGCTCGGCGAGCCGGCCGACGAACGCGACCAGCGGCCGGGGGTCGGGCGCGGCATGGCCCAGGCGGGCCGCCAGGGCCACCCGGGCGGTGTATTTGCCGTCATCCACATCGTCCTCGCCGTAATGGCGGGGAATGTGGGAATCGGTGCGGGGGTTCCAGGCCGCGGTGTCGATGCCGTTGACGATGCCGACCAGATCGGCGGCCCGGCCGGCCAGCACGCCCTCGAGGCCGTTGCCCCCGGGGGCTGCCTGAATCTCACGGGCATAGGTCGGGCTGACGGTGGTCAGCTTGTCAGCGAAGACGATGCCCGCCTTGAGCATGTTGAGCTGGCCATAGAACTCCATCTGCTGCCAGTTGAAGTACTTCCAGTGGAAGCCGGTCAGCAGCATGTCCCAGTGCCAGAACTGGCCCTGATAGGCCATGTTGTGAATGGTGAGCACGGTGCGGGCCTGCCCAATGGTCGGCCAGGAACTGTAGAGCAGCTTCTGATAGGCCGGCACCAGCCCCGTCTGCCAGTCGTGGCAGTGGATGATGTCGAACGGCTCGGGCTGCCGGGCGGCCAGTTCGAGGGCGGCCCGGGAGAAGAAGATGAACCGCTCGGCATTGTCGGCGTAGTCATCGGGCGTGCCGTAGAGGCTGTCCCGGTCGAAGCAGTGATCGTTGCCGATCAGGAAAATCTGGCCGCTGTCCTCTGGTAGTCGGCAGGTGAAGACCGTCGCCTCCAGGCTGCCTGTACCAACTGCCACCGGAAACCGTAGGTCGGTCGGCTCGATTGGCAGCCCCCTGCCGAAGACGCTGCGATAAGCGGGCAATACCAGCGTGGTCTGGCAGCCGAGTTGCTGCAGGGCCGCCGGCAGGGCACCCGCCACGTCGGCCAACCCGCCGGTCTTGGCAAACGGCACCGCCTCGCTGGCAATCTGCAGCACACGCATCAAGCCGCTGTCCTGTCTCCGAAAAAACCGAGGACCGAGCAGGATCGGTCACCTCTGCCTTGATAGCATACCCTGCAAATCACCCTCATTCCTCGGCCAACCTTCACCAGATGCCACTGGTCAATCCCGCCAGCCTATTTCGTCTGCGGCTTTCCTGCCCCTGGCGGGAACGGCTCTGGCCACGCAGCGACAGCCATCTGGACGACACTTGCCTGCTGCCGAAACTGGCGGGGGCGGCGGGCGTGCCCGACCTGCTGGAACTGGCCGTCGGCTGGAACGAGGCGGGCCTCGGGGTACGGGCGCGGATTGAGGGCCTCTCCGGCAGCCGCTGGTGTCAGCCAACCAAGCCGGAGGACAGCGACGGCCTACACCTCTGGATCGCCACCCGGCCCACCGGCGAAAGCCACCGGGCCGGGCGGTTCTGCCGGCGGCTGGCCCTGCTGCCGACCGGCGGGGGCCGGCAGGCCGAGCAGCCGGTGGCGGTGGCGGCCCAGATTCCCCGCAGCAGCGAGCCGGCCGGAATCCTGCCCGAGCAGGCGGTGCTGGTTGAAGCAGCCAACAGCCCAACCGGCTGGCAGCTCGACGCCTTGATCACGGCTGCGGCCCTGCCCGGTTGGGACCCCGACGAGAGTCCCCGGCTCGGCTTCTTCGCCGCCGCGGTCGATCGCCGGCTGGGCAAGCTGCCCTGCTTCGCCCCGCCGGAGTTTCCCTGGGAGAGCGACCCGACCACCTGGGCCGAACTGCTGCTGGCCCGCTGAGTTTGGTTTTCTGACCGAGTAACGCGAAAGAATTGCTGGAGACTGGAGAACGCTTCATGAGAGCGGCGACGTTCTTCCCGTCTCCTTCGCGTCTTCAACTGGAATCACCTGTGGCCGACCCTGAGCATCTGCAGCTGATGCGGGAATGCTCCGCCGCCTGGACGGAGGCCCAGCAGCCGGTCCGCCGGTTTATTCGCTCCCTTGTCCGGGACCATCAGCACGTCGAGGACCTCACCCAGGAGGTGGCGGTGACGATCGTCGATAAGTTCGGCGAGTACGACCGCTCGCGGAGCTTCACCGCTTGGGCCCTCGGCATCGCCCGCAACAAGGTGATGAACTATTGGAGCAAGCAGGGCCGCGATCGCCATCGGTTTGACCCGGTCGGGCTCGACAACCTGATGGCGGCCCACGAAGACCTCCACCAGTCAGCGGAGAACCGCCGCGAGGCCCTGACCAACTGCCTGGGCAAGCTGGCCCGTGGTGACCGCAGCCTGCTTGACCAGCACTACGGCGAAAGCATCTCGGCCGCCAGCCTCGCCGATTCACTCGGGCTGACGACCAACGCCATCTACATTCGGCTGCATCGCATCCGGCGGAACCTGTTGGCCTGCATCGAGCGGGCCCTTGCTCGTCAGGAGCCGACCCGATGACGCTCGACGATCAGATTCAGGCCTACCTCGACGGCACTGCCAGCGAGGCCGACATGCAGGCGGTCGCCGCTGCCCTGCGGGCCGACCGGTCGGCAGCCGACCTGCTCGCCCGACACACGCTGCTGCGGGAGCTGCTTCACGACTGCTATGCCGGCGACTATCCGCTGCCCGGTCCCCCGCTGCGTGCCACCGCCGGGGCTGAACCCACCCGCCCGGTCGGCCGCGGCCGGCTGCTCTGGCTCACCGGTGCGATCGGACTGTGCGTTCTCGTCGTGGCTGCCGGGGCCGTCTGGCGACTGGCCACCCGTCCCGACGGGCCGCCGGCACCGACGGTGGCCGTGGTGGCTGACGTCAGCCCGACGGTCCGCTGGCAGGAGCCTGACCGGCCAGCCCCCGCGCGGGGCATGAGCCTGCCGGCCGGCCCGCTGGCGATTGCCAGCGGCCGACTCTCACTGCTGCTGGCTTCGGGTGTGGAACTCACCCTCCACGGCCCGGCTCGCTTCGACCTGTGCACCGACATGCACGTGGTGCTGCACGCGGGCACCCTCAACGCGACGGTGCCGGAGCCTGCCCGGGGCTTTCTCGTTGAGGCGCAGGGGCTGCGGGTGGTCGACCTCGGCACCGAGTTTGAGGTGCGGGCACCTCCGAGTGGCCAGCCGGAGGTGGCCGTTCTGCGGGGCGCAGTCGAGGCCTCGTTCCCCCGGTCCACACAGACGCTGCGAATCGGCGAGGCCGAGCGGCACCGGTTTGACCCGGCCACGGGCCGGTCAGAATCACTCGGCACGGCGGCTTCTTCTGCCACGACTGCTCCTGCTGCAAACACGGGGGCCGGGCAGCGACCGCAGCCAGCCGATTCCCTCGAGGTGACCGCCAACACGACGCTGACCATCGACACGCCGACGACCTCTGACCGAATTGATCTGGACGGCAGTGCTGGTCCTGCCAGCCTGACGGTTGTTCCGGATGGGGCGATCTCGGTCAACCAGTTCCACGCGGCCGGCCAGAGCCGGCTTCAGATAGCCGGCGGCATGTTCACCCTGGCCGCTGATGGTGACGAAGCCAACGTCTGCCTGGCGGCCGGCACCCGGCTCGAGCTGGTCATCACCAGCGGCTACCTGACCAGCGAGAAGGTGGTCCGCTGGGCGGCGAATGCCGACACAGAGGTTGCCATGCAGCTTGCCGGCGGGCTGGTCGAGGCCCGCCGGCCGTTTGTCCTCAGCGAACACGGCCGCGGCAGCCTGCTGCAGACCGGCGGGCAGTTTCGCATTCAGAACAACCTCTTCATCAACAGCCAGGATCCCGCCCAGGCGACGCGGTACACGATCCGCGGTGGCAGCCTCGTCGGCCGGGGGATGCTCCGGCTGGGGGACTGGAAGGCCAACGATGGCATCTTTCGGATTGAGGGCACCACGCCGGAGATCCACCTCGGCGGCCTGACGATGGCCAGCGACCGGGCGGTCCTGGAATACCTGCTTGATGAGCAGGGTGTCAGCCCGATCGTGGTCGATCAGAGGACGTGGCTCAACAATCGAGGAACGCTGCGACTGATTGCCCGCCCCGACGCTGCTGACCTGCCGTCACAGGTCGTGCTGATCCGCTACGGGCACCGCCAAGGACAATTCGCCCGCGTCGAACTCGATGGGCTGAGCGGCGAGGTGGTCTACGACGACGCAGCCGGGGAAGTCAGGCTCGAACAGATTGCGAGCAAGTAGCGAAAGAGCGGCACGTCAGAGCGGTGCATCCCGGTTTCCCATTCACGCAGAACGCTGGACGATCATCGGCGATGCTTCGCTTTCTTCTCAGCCGCTGCCCCTGTAGCCGGAGTGACGAGTTCAAAGCGAAACTGATTGTCACCCGCTTGCACCTCGGCCCGCAGCGGGGTTGTCGTCAGCTGGCGGTAAACGGGCGGCAGGAGATCGCGAACCTCAAGCATCGCCGGCGGGATGACCGGCGGCGGATTGTTGGCAAACTCGGGATTGGTCATCGCGGGAGTGTCCTGCTTGGTGACCGTAACGATGTACTGTCCGACCGCCGTCCCGGCCGCCACCGGTCGCCCCGACTGAAGTGCCCGCAATTGAAAGCTTCCATCAGGACCAGTCCGACCGACCGCCGGAACTGCGGTTCCAGTCCTGCCTTTCCGGTCAGGCGTGAAGGAGACCGTTGCCCCCTCAACCGGCTCGCCATTGAACAGCACGACACCGCCGACCGGCTCGACCTCGATGTCGGGACCCGCCCGCCCACACCCACTGGCAACGACGGTCACTGCGCTGCAAAGGATCAAGAGTCGAAGCCGCACCCCGACATTGGAACCACACGGGTACGTGCCGCGCATAAAACACCCTTCAAGAACATTGACCGGCGGTGGCAACACAGCCGCCACCGGATCTTTAACCATGATCAACCCCACCGCGGGCTCACAAGCCGGCGACCTCGCCACCATTGACCGTGGCCATCGCCCCCCAGACACCATAGATGCTCGGACCGGTGGTACCGGAGGGCGCGGCCGTTGGATCGCCCGCATCAACACTGTCTGCCACGAATTGAGTCGCGCCATCGCAGAACGCAACAACAACTCCACCGGGGTGATAGCTGCTCGCTGGTGGGTACAGGGACCACTCGTGGTCAGACGTGCAGCGGGGTGAGTTTGGAGCTGCATGGGCATACACAAGAGTGAATGCCATGCTGTCGCGGGTCCAACTAATCCCCGCCGTATTCGACTTATCCAGTGGAGTCGTGTAGTTGTTTCCGCTGAAAGCCGCCTGGCAAACAGATGGTGCCGTCCATTGGTTCTGATTCACACCCATGCCAACTCCGGCAGGCATTGTCGCGGCATTCGCTTCCCCAATAGCGACCTCAGCGAGGAGAATCGTTTTGGAGACTCCATCGGTGATGTCCTTCATCTTGAAGTGCTTCCCGTTTCCACCGATTGGCCCACGCTGCGTACCCGACCCGGCCCATGCCATCAGGTCCCCGCGCATGCCGTGAAAGTTCGTACGGCCATAGACGGCACCTCCCGACGCAGGATTCCCATTGATCTCCGATGGACAGATGAAACCATCGACGTACGTTCGATGAACGTTGTTGAGGCCCGTATTCCAGGGCGCTTGACCTGCAGCGATCGACGCAACCAAATCGTCGAACAATTGCTGGTTTTCGAAGAAGGGAAACAGCACCGTCAAACAGCTGTAACTCGCCCAGTGAGTTCCAACATCTTTGAGCATGTTGTTCTGGTTGGCTGCTGGAAACTCTTTCCGCACGTCATAGTGGTTGTTTGCCGCGAGCGCCAACTGCTTGAGTTTGTTGGTACAGGCCGTCCGCCGGGCCGCCTCGCGGGCCTGTTGGACCGCCGGCAGCAGCAGACCGACCAAGACGCCAATGATGGCGATCACCACCAGCAGTTCGATGAGGGTGAAGCCATGACGGTGAGCAGCCGGAGCCGCAGATGGACATGTCTGGATCATGAAAAAACCCTGTCTCGGGTGAACAGACTCAAAAAGGGCAAAGACGAGGAGCCTGCCCCCCTCGACAGAGGAGAATGAAACCGAGAGCGACCCCTCAGAAAGAAGTTTTCCCCTCCCGCCGGAATCTTTCAGACAAAAAAAGCGACGTGCCACTCCTGTTCGGCACACGTGTTGCTCCCGCTCATGGCCTGCTCAAGCTCCCTGGAAGCCCCGGCCGCGAGCCCCGGGGATCGACCCGACGATCCCCCAGCTAACGCTGGGGCTTCCTGAGGGACCGGGTGACAGCCGCGGGGATGCGTGGGGGGCTGCTGAAGCCAATTCGGCTTCCTGAGCAATACTTGTGCCGAACACCATTGGCTGCGTCCCCGCGGTCCTTCAGCGGCCACCCGCTGCGGCAGCGTCTGCCGGACCGAGGTGTCGATTTCCTGGCCGAAAATCAGCTCAACGTCGGCCCTGGTTCAGCGGCGATTTTCGCGGTCCATCGGTCTTCTGGCCGCCGTCGGGTACGATGAAGCGATGGTTTTCCACTTCCAATCCAAGTCTGAGGATCGCTGGGGAGATGGTGTTTCTCCCGAAGGCGTGCTCGATATGGCCCTGCGTGGCACGCGTGAGCAATGGTGGGAATTGTACGAGCGAGCGCGAAGCGATACGACGATCCGGAATGTTCTTCGTCGCGAGCTGCTGCGGGCCGACCCGGACCTCCGGGGTGGAGCAGCTTTGTGGCGTCATCTGCTCGACCACTTCGATGGTGCCACAGAGAAGCCGCAGTAATGCAACCCTCGCCGCACCCCCACTTCGACCGACTAGTCAAGAAAGCCCGAGACATCCAGTCGCGACTGATTTTTTTGCCAACCGTCGCCGTTGGTGGTACGGCAGCCGCCATCTATGCCGGTCATCGCGTATCACTCGATGTCGATTTTGTCTCTCCGTTTCTCGCGTCGCGTTTTGATGACGTTGAGAACGCATTGCTTGGCATGGATGACTTTGCGGTGGCCCGCATTCGTCGTCCCGTTCTCATCCTTGGCGCACTCGACGGTGATGAAATCGGCCTTCGCCAATTGCGGCGAAAGCAGCCACTCGATGCGGTCGAGGTCGACGGGCTATGGGTTCCAACTCTGCCGGAACTTATTCGCGTCAAGGCGTTTGTGTTATCGGATCGCCGAGCCGTGCGGGACTATATCGACGTCTGTGCCCTTGTGCGGACGGCAGGGCTGTCGGCGGCGGTAGCCGCGATGGAGTCATTTGATCCCCTGTATGACGGCCTCACGCAAGCGGGGGCACTGACGGCGTTTGCGGAGGCCGCCCATGATGAGCCGGCCGATATCACCAGCGTGGACCTCTCCCGATGGAGGTCACTCGACCCGGCCTACCGGGACATCTCGCAGGTTTTGAAGGAGTTATGCGAGTTCGCGGTGCTTGTCATTGAAGCCGCCGCGAACCGCCGCCGCGGCTGAATCGGTTCGTGCCGGCCACCCGTGCACAGCCGCGGCGACGGTCAGCTGTCCGTGAAAAAAGCCATCCATGGCCCCTGCCCGCGAATGCGGGCGATCAACAGCCCACCTGGGCAACACCCAAAAACGCCACGGGTTTTCGGGGTTGCCGAGCGCCGCATCCAAGCGGCCGCAGACTTTATCCACAGTCTGCTGGCACCCGAGTATGGTTCCATCCTGTCAGGGAAACCGATCGGCACGGCCGTGAAACCGCACGGGTCGCGGAGGAGTTTCCACGGGAGGGCCGGGACTGCAGAGGTGATATTCAGCTGATCGCATTCACCGCCGAATCGAGGCCCATCCAGAAGATCCGTGCGCCCCTGGGCGAACCGCTCATCAACTCGTCAATGGTTGCGGCACTGTCATTGACCGGGCTATCGCTCTCCGAGCACCGCGATCGCTTCAACGATGGTTTTTTCACCGAGCGGTTGCTTGCCGGCCATGTCACCTCCCGAGCCACCCTTTGGCCACTCAGCGGGGTCGGCGTAGCGACCGTCATCTTCGTACTCCTGCTGCAGCCGGGCGATCTGGGCTTTCAGGGCGGCAAACGTTGTAGCCACCTCCGGTGACTCAGCCTCCGCCGGGTTGAACAGCAGGTTGTGCTGCTCGGTGGGATCGGTGGTGAGATCGAAGAGTTCCCAGGCGTCCCTCTTCCAGTAGTGGATCAGCTTGTGGCTGGCGGTGCGGACGCCGTAGTGGGCCCGGGTGTTGTGGTGGCCAGGGTCGTGGTAGTAGCGGTAGTAGACAGCCTGCCGCCAGCCGGGCGGCGATTCACCCCGCAACAGCGGCACCAAGCTCTTCCCCTGCATCGAGTCGGGCACCGGCAGCCCGGCCAGTTCCAGGAAGGTCGGGGCCAGATCGATGTTGGCGACAAAGCCTGCCGGCGTGCTGCCCGGTGTGATCCCCGGCCCGCGGGCAATCAGCGGCACCCGCAACCCCGGCTCGTACATGAACCGCTTGTCATAGAGGCCGAGGTCGCCGAGGTACCAGCCGTTGTCAGAGGAATAGATCACGATCGTGTTATCGGCTAGGCCGGCTGCATCGAGATAGTCGAGCAGTTTGCCGACGTTGTCATCGACGCCCTGGACACAGGCGAGATAGTCCTGCATGAACCGCTGGTACTTCCAGCGAACGAGGTCGTCTCCGGTGAGCGTCTTGCCGTCAACCTCCACCTGCTCGGGCTTTTGCCCCAGCCACTGGTTCCGCGCTTTGCCCTCGAGTTCCGCTGGCGGTTCACGCTTGAGATCACGGTTGGTCAGGTCGCGGGCGATCGTCTGCTCATTTTCCGGCAGGGCGGCTGGCCGGGTGGCGTAGTCGTCCCAGAGCGTTTCCGGCTCGGGGATGACGGCGTCCTTGAACCGGGCCTTGTTTCGTTCATCGGGGTCCCAGTTCCGATGCGGCGCCTTCTGGTGCAGCATCAGAAAGAAAGGCTGATCGGCGGGTCGGGTCTTGATGAATTCAATACCCAGATCGCCCGTGATGTCGGTGCAGTGGCCCGCAATTGAGAGCTTCCCTCCGGGCACGAGAAAGCTGGGGTTCCAGTAGCTTCCCTGACCGGGCAGCACGATCCAGCGATCAAAGCCGGTCGGGTCACTGCCGAGATGCCACTTGCCGATCATGCCGGTGTGGTAGCCGGCCTGCTGCAGGTGCTTGGCGACCGTATCGCGTGAACTGTCGAACCGATTGAAGACCGGCACCCCGTTCTTGTGCGAATATTGCCCGGTCAGCAGCGTCGCCCGGCTGGGGGTGCAGATCGAGTTGGTCACAAACGAGTTGGTGAACCGGGCGCCGCCGGAGGCCAGCCGGTCGAGGTGGGGTGTGGTGTTGACCTTCGAACCGTAGGCGGAGATTGCATGCTCGGCATGGTCGTCGGAGAAGACGAAGACGATGTTGGGCCGCTGGGCCGGCTGTTTCTGCTGGGCAGCCGCCGCCACCGGCACCAGCCGCACCTGGCGGATGTCGCAGCAGGCCTTCTTGGCAATCGCCTGTGGCTTGATCCGCAGGATGTGCTCACCAGCAGCCAGGGGCACGCTGCCGATTACCCGGGGCTTGAAGGCCTGAAAGTGGCCGGTCTCCTCGACCACGAAGGTGAGCGACTGCTCGGTGGTGCGGCCAGCATCCAGGCAGACCTGCATCGTGCTGCCCCCCTGCCCTCGGCCGCAGCCCTGCAGCACTTCAATCGCGTAGGGCCCAGCCTGCTTCACAGCGAACGTCCACTCGGCGGCATCGCCAGCGTTGGTCCAGCAGCCAAGTGTCTGCTTGTGCGGCTGCGGTTCATAGCGAAGTGTGCTGCCGAGCACCTGTGCGGTGCTGCCAGCAAGCGTGATCGAACCGTCGTCGGCAACCACCGGTGAGGCGAGCAGCATCGTCGACACGAGAAGGAGCATTCGCTGCATGATCATTTCCTTTGTTGGCGGGACAGCACGACGATACCACCCCATCCTCCAGACGTCACGACACCAGCCGCCGACAGCCAGCCGTTGCCGCCACCGACTGCTCAATCCCTTGTACGTTTCCGCCGAACCGAATACGGTGTACAGGATAACACCGTTTATCCCCGTGCAAGGATCACCGCCCATGAACGTCGACGTGGTTCGACAGTTCGTCCGCCGGGAGCCATTTGCACTGTAAGAACGACAGTTCCCTGGACAAACGCAACGAGCGTAGGATGGTCGGAGGAGATTATCGCATGACAAAAGTTGCTGTTGCCGAGGACCTCGCGGCAAGAATTCGTGCCAGCGATGGGCCAATTGAACTGGTCGACACAAGCGGCCGGATAATTGGGGTCGTGCGGCGACCGCCGACTGAAGCAGAAATTGCCAGGGCCCGCAGTCGGGCCAGCAGCGAGGGAAAGCGACTGTCCTGGGCCGAGGTAGTCGCAAAGGTGCGGGCCGGGGCACCTGAGTGACCTACAACGTCGAATTCGGGATGGAGGCTGCGGCAGAGCTCTTGCGGATAGCTGGCGTGGTTGGCTCGGCGGCAGTCATCCGTGCTGCAGACTCGATTCGCCGACGACTTGAGATCGACCCCGCGAGACAGGGAAACTTTCTGGCGGAAGGCCTGTACTCCACGATGAAGAACCTCTTCGGGCATTTTTCCTCATTGACGCGGAATCTCTGTCCGTAGAAGTAACCGACTTTCGCGTGCTGTGACTGGATAACGGCGGCGATCAGCGGCTGGCGGCATTTGCCCGCTCGATCACCAGCCGGGCCGGCGGCAGGCTCGCCCGGAAGATGCGGCCGTAGGGCTTGGTGATCATTCGCGGGTCGAGGATCACCACCCGGCCCCGGTCCTCCCGGGTACGGATCAGCCGGCCGAAGCCCTGCTTGAGCTTGATCACCGCCTCGGGCAGCTGATACTCGGCAAAGGCATTGCCACCCGCCGCCTTGATCGCCTCAATCCGCGCCGCCACCAGCGGCCGGTCGGGCACGGCGAAGGGCAGCCGGGTGATGATCACCTGCGTCAGCAGATCGCCCGGCAGATCGATGCCCTGCCAGAAGCCGTCGGTGCCCAGCAGCACCGCCTGCGGTGCGGCCCGAAAGTCAGCCAGCATCCGCCCCCGCGTTAGCCCATCGGCCTGGCTGACCAGCCGAACGTGATTGCGGATGCAAAAGCCGGCCAGCTCCGCGGAGGCCTTGGCCAGCGCCTGATGGCTGGTGAAGAGCACCATCGTGCGGCCGCGGGCTGCGGCCACAAAGTGCCGCAGCATCCGGGCGACATCCCGGTCGTAGGCGTCCCGCTGCGTCGGCTCGGGCAGCCGGTCAATGAGCACCAGCTCGGCCTGCGATTCGTAATCAAACGGACTCTCCAGCCGCAGCTCAAGGGCCGACTC
>Ga0209986_10001145_pt1 | contig 25697 bp, 26 predicted proteins | sample BlataG_FD_183168 | JGI IMG/M metagenome (GOLD analysis project Ga0209986, IMG submission 183168) | Deep subsurface microbial communities from Black Sea to uncover new lineages of life (NeLLi) - Black_00105 metaG (SPAdes) (version 2) | ecosystem: Environmental > Aquatic > Marine > Oceanic >... | reverse complement strand
GTTCGAGAGCCGCCTCACTCTGGAGAACGGCGACGGTGATCGAAAACGCCTTTAGGTACTCTTCAAGCGTGCAGCGTTGCGGTGGGAAGAGCGCCTGCTCGATGTCGAGCGTTCGGGGAAACTTCCTATTCTTTGGCAGCTCGCGTGAGAGCTCCATCACCGTACCCGGCCGCATTGAACCGTCGAGGTGAACGTGAAGATCGAACTTCGGCAGGCGGCGTACCCATTCTCTGTCCATAGGTTCAAATCTTGCCATAAGCGGTGTCCTGAGGCAAACCACATCGTTAAGTTACTCAAATCCCAAGCGAATCAGCGATCACGCGGTGAATATCGTTGGGGATGTGCCCCTTATTACCGACATTGCGTAGAGGTAGCGACCAGGATCAGCATTCTCAGTCTCAAGAGGATTCTCTTCCACCTTGTCGTAACTCGTCGCCTCTGTATATACTTCTGCCAAAATATCTATTTGTCTAGGGGCAAGGAGAGAAAAGGAGAGGGGGCCGAGTGGGCATTATCACCGTTATCTTTTCTACTGTTGGCGGTTTAGCACTCTTCTTATTCGGTCTGCGTACGTTAAGCAATGCCCTCAAGCGAGCCATCGGAGAACGAATGCGGTTCCTTCTCGAACGGCTTACTGGACGGGCCTATCGTGGGGCCGTCGTTGGTGCGCTGACCTCAGGGATCCTGCAATCGAGCAGCATGACGATGGTGCTTCTGATCGGGTTGATCAACGCGGGGGCGTTGACCCTCTCTCAGGGGATCGGTGTAATGCTTGGTGCGGAGATCGGAACGACACTGACTGCGCAGATCATCGCTTTTAAGATCGGACACTACTATCTCCCGGTGATTGCGTTCGGCTTTGTCTTGGCAGAGGTTTTCCGGGGGAAGCGCACGGGTGATCTCGGCCGGGTCATCCTGGGCTTTGGAATCCTATTCTTGGGGATGGATGTGATCTCAAGTGGGCTGAGAGGCCTTACGGAATCTCCAGGGATTCTTCGGCTTCTGCAATCCTGCGGGTCCAATGTCGTTCTTGGGGTGTTCGTTGGGGCCGGGGTGACGGCGATCACCCAGAGTTCGTCGGCGATGACTGCCATGGTGATTGCAATGGGAAGTGCGGGCATTCTTACACTCCCGGCGGCGATCGCCCTCATTTTGGGAGCGAATATTGGTACGACGATTACAGGAGTGATCGCCTCGATCGGTTCTTCTCTTTCCTCGCGGCGGCTGGCAGTCACTCAGGTGTTGGTGAACGTCCTTGGCGTTGCGCTCTTTCTTCCGTTTGTTTCCCCTTATTCGGCACTTGTTACAACAACGGCGGGGACGCTCCCCCGGCAGATTGCAAACGCGCATAGTCTATTCAATGTTACCGTTACGCTTCTCCTCTTGCCGTGTGTTGGGGGTCTCGTTTGGTTTGCCAGGCGAGTTGTTCCTGGGAAAGAGATCAGGGTAGATACCTCACCGAGATTCCTGGGGGAGGAGTTTCTAAACACCCCATCGATCGCGGTCGATCAAGGAAGGCATGAGCTTTTAAGGATGGGAGAGTTGACCGGCGCGATGCTTCATTCGTGTCAGGAAGCGCTCTTACACGCAGACCTTGTCCACGTGAAAACGGTTCTTGAGACAGAGGAAGCTGTAGACACCTTAGAGAGGGTGATAGACGATTTTCTTGATCGGATTGACGGAGCAAGGCTGTCCGTCCGCGATGCACGCCGGTTGCACGTTCTTCAACATATCACAGGTGACATTGAGCGGGTAGGCGATCACGCGGTGAACATCGCCGAGCGGGCTGAGTCTATGATTAAGGAGGGATTTTCCTTCTCTGCGGAGGCGCAGCGTGATCTTACCGATATGTTCGAAAAGTCGCTTCATCTCTATCGTCTTTCACTCCAAGCCCTCAAGAACGAGGATCGCACCTTAGATGAAGAGCTCATGGAGTTGGAGGAGGAGGTCGACCAGCTAGAAGTCCGTTATAAGGGTCGTCACATTGAGCGTTTGGAGGAAGGAATCTGCGAGCCGGCCGCTGGAATCCTTTATGTGGAAGTCTTAAAAAACCTGGAACGTATCGCCGATCATGCGGTGAATATCGCCGGCGACGTGCTCCTTATTTAGAGATCTATCTATCAGAACATTCCGATCCTTGTTGATCAGGGTTAGTTGAAGCATCAACCCATCTTCGCCTTGGCCGAGGCGACCTTCCTCTTGAGCCCGTCTGTTACGCCCTTTCGCTCATCGATCTTGATCGAGATCGAGAGGCGGTTTGTCTGCTTGAGCATTTGATCGCGGCAGGCCCTGATCACTCCCATCACCTCGTCCCAGTCGCCCTCGATGTTCGTTCCCATGGCGTGATGCTCGTAGGAAAGGCCGCTCTCCTCGATGATCTTGAAGACCTCAACAATATAGGCGCTTAGGGATTCGCCCATCCCCACCGGTGCGATCGCAAAGTCAACGATCATAATGACCTCCTGAGGGCTCTAGTATTGGAGTTTCCAGTCTGCTTGGTCGCCTTCCCCTTCGATTTCGATCGTGCGCGATACCTGATCAAGGGTGACCTTTGCCCACGAGGGCGGGGCCCCTTCATCGACGAGCGCCTCGAAGGTGATATAGTGGATCCCATCGATCAGCGAGTACCTGTTGGCATGATCATGCCCCTGAAAGACGGCGATCACCACCCCGCTTTCAGCGAGCACCCCTTGCACTTCCTTGTTGTTGCCGATGAGGGTCCACCCGGCCTGTGTAGGCTCTGTGTCGAGCATCTGATGAACGCAGACGATGGTCGGATCGTCTGTAGACGAGAGGTCTTCACGCAGCCAGTCAAGCTCCACTTGTGGGACGAACCCGCGCACGCCGGTGTAGGTATAGGCAAGGTCGTTTCCTTCTTCATCGTATTGGACGTCGAGGACCACGAAGTGGTAGGCACCGGCCTCGAAGCTGTAGTAGGTGCTTGTGACGTTGACGCGTTCGCGATATTCGTCCTTGGAGAGGTTGTAGACGTCGTGATTTCCTATCACGTGATACCGGGGACCGTCGAAGCGGGCATAGATCGCTTCGGCCTCCTCCAGGATTTGCGGGATGCGGTACGGATCACCCAGATTGGCCCCGAGGACGACCCAGCCGTTGACAAAATCTCCGAGCTCGATCACAAAATCGGCCGGCCACGCATTCATCGCCTCCACGAACGCAGATAGGCGCTGTGGGTAGTTGGTCATCGTCTTTCCCTCGAGCGGCGAGTCCGCATCGTGGGCGTGGAGGTCAGCGAAAATGCCGATGCGCGTGACATCGGGAGAGTTGGGCTCCTCAGCAAGTGCAGCAACAAAGAGAACAAAGAGAGAAACTCCGGCGATTAGAAAGGTCAGCCACCTTGATTGGACCAGCGTTTACCCCCGTTATTCGATCTTCTTTGAACCGGACATCCGTCTTTCCGAAAAGATTAGTACTGGAGCTCCCAGTCTGCTTGCTCACCTTCTCCTTCAATGAGGATTGTGCGGGTGATAGGATCCAAGGTTACTTTTGCCCAGGAGGGAGGGGTCCCGCCGGGATGATCAAAAAGCTCCTCGAAGGTCACGTAGTGGATCCCGTCGATCAGGGAATAAGCATTCTTATGATCATGGCCCTGGAAGACAGCGATCACCACTCCGGAGTCGCGTAGGAGCGCCATGACCTCCTCTTTATTGGCGATTTGAGGGCCGCCTGAGAGAATGTGGAAGTCTACGTCTAGTCGCTGGTGGACGCAGACGATCGTCGGCTTATCCGTTGCAGCGAGGTCCTCTTGTAGCCAGTCAAGCTGAGCTTGCGGGATGTTCCCTTGCACAACCCAGAAGGCGTGGCTGAGGTCCTCTTCCTTCTTGTTGTACTGAGCATCGAGGATCACGAAGTGATAGGCACCGGCATCGAAGCTTTCATATGTTGAAGAGGCCCCGACACGTTCGAGAAACTCCTCCTTGGACAGATCGTACACGTCGTGGTTCCCGAGGACGTAGTAACGCGGTCCGTTGAACGTGGCGTAAATCGCTTCTACCTCCTCCAAAATACCAGGTATGCGCTCTGGATCGCCGTACAGTGGAGGCATGACATAACGACCATTAACGAAGTCTCCTAATTGTATGACTAGATCGGCCGGCCACACATTCATTGCCTCCACGAATGCCTGTAACCGCTGACCATAGTTTGTATAGACGTGCTCCTCATTTGGAGAGTTAGTGTCGTGCGCGTGCAGATCGGCAAAGATTCCAAGATGTAGCGGGCCAGATACGGTGAGATCATCGGCGAGCAGTGATGTGGGAAGGATTGTGAATAAGAAAAGACTGAAACACAGGATTCTCAGTCCTTTTAGCAGATGCATAGACTACCCCCTTTTTATTTTTCACTACAGCCTAACGTGTACGCTCCGAGTTGACAACCACATCAGGCCTTGCCGCCTGTCGAGTGACAGGCTACCCTCTTTTTATCGGAACCTATCCAAGAGGAGCGATTCTAAATGACGATAGCCCAGATTCAAGATACAATTCACCGTACTGCGGTCGAGCACGGCTGGTGGGAGTCTCCACGCTCAACCGGCGAGGTGTTGATGCTGATGGTAACCGAACTTGCCGAGGCAATGGAGGCTTACCGGGAGGGAAACCCCGAAAGTAAAGATATTCCAGGTTTCTCCCGGATGGAGGAAGAACTGGCCGACGTCGTCATCCGCCTCCTCGACTTCGCCGGTGGAATGGGACTGGATATCGACGGAGCTCTCCGGGCCAAGATGGCCTATAATGAGCACCGCCCCTACCGGCACGGTGGAAAGGTTGCCTAATTGGGTCTTTTCTCTTGCAGGCCGCAAGGCCGAGGTGCAACCCTATCCACGCATCGGATCGCCCCAGCCTCTTTGCACGAGGGCGTTTAAGTTGGCTTGACGTCGCAAAGCTTGTCAACTTGCTGCTTGATGGGTATACTGCCTGGGAATTCTTTAAAGATACACAAGGGGGATACTCGATGGGGCAAGCGAGGAACGTATGCTTTGTGGGACATTCCGGCTCCGGCAAAACAACCCTCGCCACTTCACTATTGAAGAAAGGCGGCATTAAAGACCAGATCGCGCTTGACACCTCCCAGGAGGAGAAGGATCGGGGATACTCGATCGATATGGGGTTTGGTTCCTACGAGGTTAAGGGAACACGGATTACCCTGTTAGATACCCCAGGTGGAGACGAGTTTGTGGAGGAGATGTACAAGGCGGTTCCTGTCGCTGATCTCTGCCTAATCGTGGTGAATGGAGAGAAAGGGGTTGAGGTTGTCACCGAGCGGGCGTGGGAACTCACAGGGGCGGCGCAGCGTCCGACCGCCGTCTTCGTTAACCAGCTCGATAAGGAGAACGCCGATTTCGATGGGATTCTCTCCTCATTGAGCGACCACTTCCAGGGTAAGTTTGTCCCGCTGCATCTCCCGATCAAGGAGGGCGGTGTCTTTGCTGGGGTAGTGGATGTACTGGCAAACAGGGCTATTTACTTTTCTGATAAGTCAAAGAAGGAGATCCCTTCTGACTTGCAGGGTGCCGTTGACCAATGGCGAAATTTTTTGTTAGAGGAAGTCTCTACGCTTGATGACGAGTTAATGATGAAGTTCCTCGAGGAGGAGGAGATCACCCCTGCTGAGCTTACTGGCGGACTGTCTAAGGGCATCTATGAAGGAGCATTAATCCCGGTCCTCTGTGGTTCGGCTGCGGAGGAAAAAGGGCTTGATCTATTGATGGACTCCTTTGTCAACTTAGCCTCTGCCCCCGCACAAGAAGCCGATGCTCCATGCACCGCTGTCGTCTTTAATTTGGCTAGTGATCCCTATCTCGGCCGCCTCACCTACGTGCGTGTTCTTCAGGGGACGCTCAAGGAAGGAGGGATATGCTTTGATCTTTCCTCTGGGCATAAGGTGGAAGTTCGCGACCTGTACACCTTTGAAGGGACAAAGCAGAAGCGCGTCTCCCAAGCAGAAAGCGGGGCGATCGTTGCCATTGGCAAGGCGGAGGATCTCCCCTTAGGGATCACCTTGGCCGCACAGTCGGATGCCGAGCCGTTCTTGATGCCCGAGTTCCCCAAACCGGTCTATTCCCGCACGATTCTTCCCAAGAGTCAGTCCGACGTGGAGAAGATGAGCACCGCACTGAAGGATCTCGCCTCGACTAAGGCCACTGTGCGTGTGGAGCGAGACCCGGTTACGAAAGAGATGATCCTGTGGGGGATGGGTGATGTCCATCTCTCGGTCTTCATCGATCGGCTGAAGAACCGTTACAACGTCTCGCTTAAGACGCGTCGCCCACGTATTCCCTATAAGGAGACAATTCGGAAGAAGGCAACTGCCAAGTACCGGCATAAGAAGCAGACTGGCGGTCGCGGTCAGTTCGGCGAGGTCTACCTACGGATTGAGCCACTTTCCCAAGGCGAAGGGTTCAAGTTCATCGACAAGATTAAAGGTGCGTCGATCCCCGGACAATACATTCCTGGGGTACAGAAGGGAGTCATTGAGGCAATGGAGGAGGGAAACCTGGCAAAGTATCCGGTTACCGACGTTGCGGTGGCGGTTTATGATGGGAGTTTCCACCCAGTTGACTCCTCTGAGCTGGCGTTTAAGTTGGCCGCACGGAACGCCTTCCGGATGGCGTTTGACCAAGCAAGCCCCTGCCTTGTCGAACCGGTGATGGACCTTGAGGTGCGCGTTCCGGATGACCACACCGGAGACATCGTCAGTGATTTAAATGGGCGTCGTGGTCGGATCCTTGGGATGGAGCCCTCCGGTCGGATCACGACGGTGCGCGCTGAGGTTCCTCTGGCCGAATTGCAGAGCTACGCGCTTGACCTCAAGTCCCTTACCCAAGGGCGGGCAACTTTTCAGATGCACTTTTTGAAGTATCAGCATGTCCCTGCAAACTTGCAGGAGCAGATAATCGTTTTGTCCAAAGAAGCCGAATGAACGTTGGACGGTACATGCACTCGGATCCGGTCACGGTTTTGGCTGACGCCCCACTGAGTCAGGCCAAACAGGTGATGGAGGAGAACGGTTTCGGCCTCCTTTTAATCACAACTGCCGAGGGCGCTCTCAAGGGATTTATCACCAAAGGGGCGTTAAAAGAGGTGACCGACTGGGAGGTTCCGGTTGAGAAGGTCTGTTTCGAGGCCCGCTTTGCTGTCTCCCCTAACGATACTCTGGAAAAGGCGGCCCTCATCCTCCTCGGGAACCAGTTGGTTCTCCTTCCGGTGGTCAATGATGGCCGCTTGGTCGGAGTCATCACCCAGAGTGAGATCCTTCGCGCTCTTGCCCGCGCCCTTGGGATCGGCCGTGAGGGGACCCGGCTCACTGTAAAGGTGCGCCACGCCACCGACGATCTGTATCGGGTTTTTGAAATTCTACAGAAGAATAATGTACATATCGTCAGTATGATTCAGGGTGAAAAGGATGAGGCGTATTGTCAAATAATCCTGCGCACGCAGGGGATCGCGGATAAAGAGGGACTGCGCACCGAGCTCGAGGCGGCGTTGCACAAAGAGGAATGAAAGAAGTCTCCCTCACTACTCACCGCAGGACTGAGTTTCTCGATATCACCAGCCTTGTCCAGGACGCGCTTGCTCGGACGTGCGCAGGGGAGGGGATCTGTTTTATCTACTGTCCTCACACCACCGCGGGTCTGATGATTAACGAGCGGGCCGATCCGGCGGTGGTGCACGACATCGGCTCGTTCCTGGAGGAGTGTGTCCCGGAGGGCCATCCCTGGACCCATGCCGAAGGCAATTCCTCTGCTCATGTCAAAGCTGCCCTGATCGGGGGGTCTGTACAGGTCGCCTTCGAAGAAGGGAAACTCCTTTTGGGAAGGTGGCAGGGGATCTTCCTTGCCGAGTTTGACGGCCCGCGAAAGAGGAGGATCTGGCTTGCCATCGCATCTTGACAGTGCTGGGCTCCTCCGTTAAAATGAACCACTGATTGGGTCAGATGCCAGCGTAGCTCAATTGGCAGAGCAACTGATTTGTAATCAGTAGGTTGCCAGTTCAACTGCCAAGTAGCCTGCCAATCTTCCTTTGTGCGATTCTTCCCCTGTCAAAGACCGTCTAACTAGCCTGTTTTGTGTTGGTACATGATACAACTTCTGTCTGTCCGGTAACAATAGTCCATCTTCAAACGTTCACGCGACCTTCCCTTTACGGTGATGTCACGGTAGACAGAGCATGGGGCGGGTGGACTAGGAGGAGAAGCGGCGTTCCTTCCTACATGGGTTGAGGAACTGATCCAGCTCGTCCTTGCAGCACCGAAACCTCGCCGGCGTTGGTGGCCGTTTATAAGAAAGCATAGATCTTAGCTCATTATAAGGAGGACCTTATGGCGATTTGGTTGGTGTATCTACTGATCGCACTAGGACTAGTTGGGGCCATCTTCCTGGCGCTACTCTTGGGTGGCCTATAAGCGATTACGAAAAGGGTGTTAGGTATCCCGTGAGCTGCTTTTTGGCAAAGTTTCCATGTTGTTCCCAATTTTCATATAGTCTGGTTTAGGGTTGACTCCCCATGCGATGTCCCCCTACAATGCCATGTCACTAGCGTTGTCGTGGTGAGCCTGGTCAGCGATGGAGGGGATTTTCACCGTCAGCCAATTCTACTAAGTAGCTGCAAAAGGAGGTGGGCCAAAGATGAGTCAAAGCGAGAAGAAACCCGAGAAACCCAAGGAACCAAAGAAATCCAAGAAACCAAAGAAGACTAGTCGCGGCAAGTAGCCAAGAAAGAGGATGCTGAGACGCTCAACTGCCTCCAAAATCCTCGACAACGTGGTCTGGTCCAATCAGCCTTGCGGAAAGGATTCTTGCTGGCCGCTGTGTGTGGCCACGACACGATGCACAAGGCTGCTCTTGACAAGCTCCTAAAAGCTTAATCGGCTCAAGAAAGGCATTCGTGGCGGTGCTTCCTTGTCGGATAAGTGACAATCGTCTCCCATTACAAGGGTGTTTGGGCTCGCTTCGGTCGTTTTGGTCGTTTGGCTAAACTTCATGATGTCACACACCATCAAGGATCTTGAGACGATTCTCGGCTACACGGAGGACCAAGTTCGGGTCCGTTTGGATCGTTTCGCCGAAGCCCTCGAAGGCCACGTCAGAAAGGGCCAGTTCAACCGGATCGAGGTCACCGACAGCGGTCTCGTGATCCTCGAACGTGCGAAAACACTGGAGGACTTACATGGGGATCTGCGAACCGTCCGAAGCCTGCTTGGTAGGGATGGCCGAAATGAGGCCGAAACAGAAGGCAGTATAGCAGATGGGAACGGTGCGAAACACGTTTTGGTCGATCAAGCCAAACTAGTCGAAACACTAGAGAGGGAGAACGAGCACCTCCGTGAAGAGATTGCCTTCCTCCGGGCTCGGATCGAGGAGCTTATGCCCCTGGCGCTGCCCAGGCCGCGCCGTCGCCGGTGGCCGTTTGCGCGTCTCAGAAGCCCGTGAATGGCCTCTGAGATACCGGCCTGGGTGATTCTCCTACCTCTTGAAAAGGAGTTATGGATCGCCTGACCTCTTCTCTTTCCCTCCTATCTATGGTAAGATATGCCACTTATGAGGGGGTGAATCACGTGGCACGAAAGAAAGAGATCCTAGACAAGCTATCCATCTACGTTCCAGAGTCGAAGCAAACAGAAAAGCCGGTTGAACGGCTCATCAAGATGGGTGAGAAAAGGGATCGTTCGATCAACTACCTGGTTGTGGAAGCAATTCTGGAGTATCTGAAGAGGGAGGAGTGAATGGCGAAGCTGCGATACTGTAGACTGTGTCAACGAAACGTCGAAGCAAAGAAGGAATTTAACTGGTTGGTCTTCATTTTCCTACTGGGGCTTCCCTACCTTCTGTTCTATTGGTTCTTCAAACGAAGAAGATGTCCGATCTGCAAAGGGACGAGGCACCTTGAGCCAGCGCATCTTGAAGCTCCGGAGAAGAACCGGGAGCCGAACTTAGAGTAAACGGAAGCGCAACAGCCTCTCTACTCAAGGTCTTCCCGGTGTTCCCTGCTGACTACCCAGTGAATCACACATGGCAGTCAGATCCTTGGGAGATTCATACTCGCTCAGCCCCATGCCTACGCAGGGATCGCCGCTTGGCGAAAGGATTTGAGCGCCTCCTCCGAGTCCTCGACAACAATGGGGACACAGATTCGTCAAAAAGTCATCCTCCCCATGACCGTCTACCTTCCCTTTTCGGGTGCAGTTCGACTGTCTTTGGACTTTGCCGTCTAGAAAACCCGCGAAAGAGGAGGATCTGGCTTGCGATCTCATCTTGACAGTGCTGGGCTCCTCCGTTAAAATGAACCACTGATTGGGTCAGATGCCAGCGTAGCTCAATTGGCAGAGCAACTGATTTGTAATCAGTAGGTTGCCAGTTCAACTCTGGCCGCTGGCTCTGGTGTTGTGTTTTGGAGGGGTACCGAAGTGGCCAAACGGGGCGGACTGTAAATCCGTTGGCAGCTGCCTACGGGGGTTCGAATCCCTCCCCCTCCATTTGGCAGCGATTGGGGGTTTCGGTTACACTGTTACCTGCCGAAACGCCCGTGTAGCTCAGGCGGTAGAGCACTCCCTTGGTAAGGGAGAGGTCATCGGTTCGATTCCGATCGCGGGCTCTCGCTTGGGAGGGGAGTATTCTTTAAGTTGGTTTAGAAACGTAGTGGTAACCAAGGAGGTTTTCAAAGATGGCAAAAGAGCAATTTGTGAGGGACAAACCCCACCTGAACATTGGAACGATCGGGCATATCGATCACGGGAAGACAACGCTGACCTCGGCGATTACCAAGGTGTTATCCGTGAAAGGCAAGGCCAAAGCACTCGACTTCTACGACATCGACAACGCCCCCGAGGAGAAAGAGCGGGGAATTACGATCAACGTCCGGCATGTTGAATACGAGACTGACACTCGACACTACGCTCACATCGATTGCCCAGGGCATGCTGACTATATCAAGAACATGATCACTGGTGCGGCTCAGATGGACGGAGCAATCCTTGTGGTCGCTGCTTCTGATGGTCCGATGCCGCAGACGCGGGAGCACGTACTGCTTGCCAAGCAAGTGAATGTACCGGCGATGGTGGTCTACCTTAACAAGGTGGACATGGTCGACGATCCCGAGCTGATCGACTTGGTGGAGATGGAAATCCGTGAACTCCTCTCCGAGTATGAGTTCCCTGGTGATGAGATTCCGGTTATCCGTGGGTCGGCGCTCAAGGCGATGGAGAGTGGGGACCCGAATTCCGAGGAGTGCCAGTCGATCATCGAGTTGATGAAGGCTGTCGATAGCTACATTCCGTTGCCGGAGCGTGATGAGGATAAGCCCTTCCTGATGCCGGTCGAGGATATTTTCTCCATCAAGGGGCGCGGGACGGTTGCTACCGGCCGCGTTGAGCGCGGGAAGATCACTCCGGGGGTTGAAGTAGAGATAGTCGGGATCCGTGATGAGGTCCAAAAGACCGTCGCTACGAGTCTCGAGATGTTCAATAAGACGCTCGACTACGCAATCGCTGGAGATAACGTAGGGATCCTTTTGCGTGGGATCGAGAAAGACGAGATCGAGCGCGGGCAGGTCATCGCTGCCCCCAAGACGATTACACCTCACACTCGCTTTGAAGGAGAGGTCTACATCTTAAGCAAGGACGAGGGTGGACGCCACACTCCGTTTTTCGATGGGTACAGGCCGCAGTTTTTCTTCCGCACCACTGACGTCACCGGGACGGTCCACCTTCCTGAAGGGGTGGAGATGGTGATGCCTGGGGATAATGTAAAGATCACTAGCGACCTGATCCACCATGTCGCCATGGATGAGGGGCTCCGGTTCGCCATTCGTGAGGGTGGACGAACCGTCGGCGCTGGCGTCGTGACGAAGATCATCGAATAAGCAAATCGAAATGGCAAAAAAAGGGGAAGCCGTCGTTCATGTTACCCTTGCTTGTAGCGAGTGTAACCGTCGCTATTACCATACCACGCGGAACAAGTTAAATGTCCGCGATAAACTGAGCTTGAACAAGTACTGTAAGTGGTGTAAACGGCACACTCTACATAAGGAGGTCTAGGCAAGCTAGACCGAGATAGGCCCGTAGCTCAACTGGCAGAGCGTCCGACTCCAAATCGGAAGGCTGGGGGTTCAAGTCCTCCCGGGCCTGCAAAACTTAAGAGATGATGAAGGTGAGCTTGGATGCTTGAGAGGATTGCAAATTACTTGAAAGGGGTCCGCGGAGAGGTTGACCGGGTTAGCTGGCCTACGCGCAACGAGGTCATCTCTCTCACCGCCCTAATCCTGCTGCTCGTTGTTGTCTTGACGATCTACATCTGGGGAGTGGATACGATCCTCCAGGCGATCATCAGGTTCTTCGTTCAGCTCTAAGTAAATCATGCAAATGAAGAAGTGGTACGCGATTCAGACCTACGCTGGCTCGGAGTTGAAGGTGAAGGAGGACTTAAACGAGCGGGTGAGAAAACGCGGTTTGGAGAAGGACGTTGAGTCCTTCCAGGTCGACGCGGAGGAGACATTCTTCCTTGTCCCGGTGGAGGAGGTCATTACCTCGCGCAGCCGCCGGGGGGCAGGAACTGAGTACCGGATCCCTTATGAGTACGACCTTATCGCCAAGCCAAACGAGCGGATCCAACGGGGGGAGGTAATCGCCCGTAAGGCGCCGCTCCATATGGAATCCGACGCGTATGTGACCGACATCGAACCGCTGCAGCGAGTGATCATCGAGATGACAAACCGGAATGAGGAAGTGTATCTTATTCCTGTTGACAGGCGTATCCGCCGTGATATCCGCGTCGGTGAGAAGATCCGTAACGGCGTTCCTCTCACTTCGGACTCCGACGAGCAGTTTGTTGTCGCCAACAAGGGGAAGATCGTCCTGCGCGATAAGGTACGGCGAATAACGTTCGAGTACCCCGGCGGAAAGGAGAAGACAAGACTGGCCCCGGAAAAGTCTCTGGCAAAGCCACGCAAGGGAATGCAGCTTAAGCAAGGGGATCTCCTAGAAGGGGAGGGTCAGATCGTCAGCCGTGCCTCCGGCCTCCTCAAGGTGAAGGAGTACAAGGATAAGCGGGTGGTGACGATCCAGCGGATCGAGAAGCGCCGTCTCTTTCCAGGCTACGTCTTCGGGAGGATGGGCCTTGACGAGGAGGCGATGATGGCGCTGATCGACGGGATGAAGGGGGCTGTTCGCTATGTCGGTTCGCGGTTTAAGCCGATACCGATCGAAGGACCGGAGATGAAGATCATCAAACGAAAGGCTGGTCTATTGGAGGTCCCTGTTAGCTCTGGCGAGCCGAAGATCGAGGTGGACTTCTCAGTCGGTGAGGTGGTGGAGATTGTGGAAGGGCCGTTTGCCGACTTCACTGGTGAGGTCAAGGAGATCGACAAGGATGCCGAAGAGGTGACTGTGATGGTTAAGATCTTCGGCCGTGAGACCCCAGTTCAGCTCGGGTTCGACGGGATTGAAAAGCTGTAACCGATAGCGGTAGGAGGAAAGATGGCAAAAAAAGAGATCGCAAAGATCAGTCTCCAGATTCCCGCCGGACAAGCGACGCCGGCTCCTCCGGTTGGTCCGGCCCTGGGTGAGCATAAGTTGAACATCATGGACTTCTGCAAGAAGTTCAATGAGGCGACTAAGAACGAGACACCAGGGGTGATTATCCCCGTCACCATCTCTGTTTACATGGATCGAAGCTTCGATTTCATTCTCAAGCAACCTCCAGCTGCTGAGTTGATTAAGATGGCTGCTGGGATACAATCTGGTTCTCCTGAATCGAACCGGATGAAAGTTGCCAAGATCACTGTTGAGCAGGTCAGGCGAATCGCCGAGCGCAAGCTCCCTGATCTCAATACCTATAAACTCGAATCAGCGGTCGAGATCATTAAGGGGACGGCAAAGAGCATGGGGGTCGAGGTGGTTGAGACGTGAAGCGCAGTAGACGATATCAGAGTGTTGCGGCGCTTGTCAAACAGCGCCAGACATATAGTCTTAATGAGGCGATCGAAAAGCTGAAGGAGTCCGCTACTGCTTCCTTTGACGAGACAGCCGAGGTTTCGTTTAACCTTGGGATCAAGGCGAGTCAAACGATCGTGCGCGGGACATGTAACCTTCCGCATGGGACAGGAAAAACGGTCCGAGTTCTTGCCTTTGCTAAGGGGGAGTCTCTGATCGAGGCCGAAGAGGCGGAGGCCGACTACGTTGGCGGCGAGGATCTGGCGAAGAAGATTCAAGGGGGGTGGCTTGAGTTCGATAAGGTAGTGGCGACCCCGGATATGATGTCGGTCGTCGGAAAACTGGGAAAGATTCTCGGTCCGCGCGGGCTTATGCCAAGCCCAAAGACTGGGACGGTCACTAAGGACGTGGGGAGGGTGATTGGCGAAGTGAAGAAGGGGATGGTGGAATTCCGTTCCGACCGTTATGGTGTAATTCACTCCGTTTTCGGCAAGGTTTCCTTTGATGCGGAGGCCTTGAAGGAGAACCTAGTTGCACTTATCCATAGCATTGTGGAGCACCGTCCTGAGGAGGGTGTCAAGGGCCGCTACATTACGCAAGCTAGCATTGCTACTACGATGGGTCCAGGAATTAACCTAGACCTTGCTGAGGTCATGGCGGTAACGGAGCAAGTGGACTAGGAGTAATAAATGTCAACACAAGGCAAGATAGAGGAGGTAGCTCGCCTTAAGAAGAAGTTTGAACAAGCCGCCTCTTTGGTCCTCGCTGACTACCGTGGACTGACAGCGGACGAGATGGTCAAACTGCGCGAGAAGTATACCAAGGAAGGGCTCGAGTTCCGGGTGGTCAAGGACACGCTGGCGCGGATCGCCGCGGAAGAAGCTGGGCTGAAGGAATTAGTCGATCTATTCGCTGGGCCGATTGGTGTGGCGATCGGTTACGACGATCCGGTTCTGGCGTTCAAGCTCACCGAGGAGTGCCGCGTGGCTTATTCCCCACGCTATACCCCCAAAGGGGGCGTATTCGAAGGGGTGGTCATTTCACAGGATGAGACTAAACGCTATGGGGCCCTTCCCTCTCGCGTGGAGCTTCTGGCGAAGCTGGCAATGCTTCTCAACAGCCCAATGCGATCCTTAGCGATGATGCTCAAGGCGAAGATCCGCGAGTTTGCCGCGGTGCTTAACGAAGTCCGAATTAAACGAGAACAGCAGGATAAGGAGGAGTAAGATGGGTAAAGAGGAGATCCTTCAGGAGATAGAGAACATGCCCGTGAAGGACCTGGCTGATTTGGTGGAGATGATCGAAGAGCGGTTCAACGTATCTGCAGCAGTGATGGCCCCAGTGGCGGTTGCCCCCGCTCCCGGTGAGGGCGGTGGCGCGGAGGCCGAAACCTACAAGGTCCTCCTCACCAACCCTGGCCAGAAGAAGATCCAGGTCATCAAGGAGATCAAGGAGATTACCGGTAAGGGACTGAAGGAGTGCAAAGAGCTCGTCGACAACCTCCCTGCCACCATCAAGGAGGGAGTCGGTCCAGATGAGGCAGCGAGCCTCAAAGAAAAGCTGGAGGCAGCGGGCGCTGAGGTTGAACTCAAGCAGTAGTTTCGACTTTTTTACAAGTTCTCTGTTACGGTCTGCCTTAACGTACGTTTGTGGCGTTGGGGCAGAATGTCCTTTTTGGGGGAGAAGATGATATATCGAGAACGGAGGTCCTACGGCCGGATTAAGGAAATCCTCCCTCCACCCTACCTGCTACGCGACGAGAGGGAGTCGTTTCAGAACTTCTTGAAGAAGGGAATCACACAGGCCTTTTCTGACATATCCCCCATTGAGGGGCGCGGGAAGGAGAGGCTCTCGCTGAAGTTTGTCGATCCATACCTTGGTGAGGCGAGAAACTCGGAGAGCGAGTGCAAGGATAAGGACCTCACGTATTCGCGCCCGCTGAGGGTGACAACACGTCTGCTTCAGGATGGTAAGTTGCTGCAAGAGACGGAGCTGTACATCGGCGACTTCCCGATGATGACCTCTCGCGGCACATTCATCATCAATGGGTCGGAGAACGCTCTTGTCAATGAACTCACTCGCTCTCCAGGAGTCTATTTTAGCAAGGAGCAGAAGAACCAATACAAGGGGCATATCCTTCCCGAGCTCGGCGCGTGGTTGGAGGTGATCTTAGATAGCCGGCGGATGACGCTCAAGGCGAACCTCGACCGTAAGGGGAAGGTGTTGGCGACCGTTTTACTGAAGGCACTAGGGTTCGATGAAGAAAGGATCCGTTCCTATTACAGCTTTGAGGTCTCCCCGGTGAGTATTGAGGCATTAGCACCATACATCGGCTATTGCGCCGTCGGCGCAGTTAAAAATAAGAAGGGGGATGAAGTCCTCCTTGCTGCTGGAGAGCAGCTTCAAAAGGAGCACCTAGCGCAGTTGGAGAAGGCGCGGCTGGATTCTGTTCGATTTGTCGATCGTTACATCCAGAAGACACTTGAAGAGGACCAGATCACCACGCAGGAGGATGCCCTGCGCGCAGTCTACCGTCGTCTCCGGCCGTCTGATCGTGCCTCACTGGCCCAGATGGGCGAGTACATCGAGAACCTGTACTTTCATCCCACAAGCTACCACCTCTCTAAGGTTGGGCGGTTCAAGGTGAACAGGAAACTGGGGATGGGGCTGAAGAAGCCCGTTTTATACCTCGCCGACATCGTGCGCACGATCAAACTTCTTTTGGAGGTTCCGAATGACCCGACGTGCCTCGATGAGAAGGACCACTTGGCGAACAAACGGGTCAGGCTTCCCGGCGAGTTGGCGGAGAACGCGCTGAGGACCGGGCTGGTGCGGATGGCGCGTATCGCACGCGACAAGCTTTCCAAGTACGCTTTGGACGAGAAGGACACGATTCGCCGTTTGATCTCCACACGCACTGTGCAGGGAGCGATCAACCAACTCTTTTATACCGGACGCTTTTCGCAGTTCCTCGAGCAGACTAATCCGCTGACTGAACTAACCCACAAGCGCCGGTTGAATGCACTCGGTGGTGGGTTGACCAAGCGCCGGGCAAAGATTGAGGTGCGGGATGTTCACCCCTCGCACTATGCGCGCATCTGCCCAATCGAGACCCCTGAGGGGCAGAATATCGGGTTGATCACCTCGCTTGCCTGCTACGCGCGGGTAAACGAGTACGGTTTCATCGAAGCCCCCTATCGGCGAGTGGTAAAGGGAAAAGTAACCAATGAGATTGTCTACCTGATGGCCGATGACGAGGAAAAATACAAGATCACCCCTGCTACCACTCCGGTGGAGAAGAGCGGTCGCATCTTCGGCGAGCGGGTGGAGGTACGAACCGGCCGCGAAGAGGTCCGTCTGGAGTCGCCAAAAGAGGTCGATTTCATCGGGATCTCACCGAAGGCCTTAGTCGGGATCTCCTCTGCCCTCATTCCGTTCCTCGAGCACGACGACTCAAACCGAGCACTGATGGGAGCAAACATGCAGCGGCAGGCTGTCCCGCTCCTACATCCTGAGGTCCCCCTGGTGGGGACTGGCCTCGAGCGACAGGCAGCGATGGACTCCGGGATGCTCCTTCTTGCCAAGAGAGATGGGGTCGTGGCCGAGGTGGATGCCCATCGGATCGTGGTTAAGCACGGCCGCAAGAAGGAGGTCTACCCACTTGTAAACTTTGAGCGCTCGAACCAGGATACGATCCTCCACCAGCGCCCAGCCGTTAGTGAAGGAGAAACGTTAGTCGAAGGCGACCTTTTAGCCGATGGGCCGTCGAGTAACTTAGGGGAGCTTGCTCTGGGGCGTAACCTTCTTGTGGGGGTCATGCCTTACGAGGGTTATAACTATGAGGATGCGATCGTCATCAGCGAGAGACTGGTCCGGGAAGACCTGCTAGACTCGATCCACATCGAGGAGTTCGAGGTCAAAGCAGAGGAGACAAAACTTGGACCCGAGGAGATCACTGCCGATATCCCCAACATCTCCAAGGAAGATCTAAAGAACCTCGATGAGGAAGGAATCGTCCGTGTGGGAACGGTGGTGAGCACCAGCGATATTTTGGTGGGGAAGATCACACCACGTGGGGAGTCCGAGCCGACCCCGGAGGAGAAGATCTTCCGCTCCATCTTCGGGGAGCGGGCGCGCAATGTGAAGAACACGTCGTTACGGATGCCGCCGGTCTCCGGAACGGCAAAGGTGATCAAAGTGAAGAAGTTCTCCCGCGATCAAGGGGACGAGCTTGATGCTGGCGTGAACAAGCTGGTGAAGGTCTTCGTCGCACAGCGTAAGAAGATCTCGGTCGGCGACAAGCTTGCGGGGCGGCACGGGAACAAGGGGGTCATCTCCAAGATACTCCCGGTGGAGGAGATGCCGTTCCTCCCGGATGGGACGCCGCTCGACGTTATCCTTAACCCAATGGGAGTTCCCTCGCGCATGAACCTGGGACAAATCTTCGAGGCGAACCTCGGCTGGCTCGCTCACTTGAAAGGCGAGTTGGTCTCTTCTCCGATCTTTGACGGCGCGCAGGAGGACGAGATCTTGAGCGAATTGCACGATCTGCGCGAAGAGGCCGGTCTGGCTGAAGGTGATAACTACGATGGGAAGGTTATCCTGCGTGATGGCCGCACAGGTAAACCGTTCGCTAGGCCGATCACCGTCGGATACATGTATGTACTGAAGCTGGAACACATCGCCGATGAGAAGATCCACGCTCGCTCTACTGGTCCCTACGCTCTCATCACCCAGCAGCCGCTAGGAGGGAAGGCGCAGTTCGGCGGGCAGAGGCTGGGGGAGATGGAGGTGTGGGCGCTTGAGGCCTACGGCGCTTCTGCCCTCTTGCAGGAGATGCTCACGGTGAAATCAGACGATACGCGGGGAAGAATTCAGCTGTACAAGGCGATCCTGAAGGGGGAGGAGTTTCCGCAACCCGGCCTTCCTGAGTCGTTCCGCGTCCTGGTCCGTGAGCTTAGAAGCCTTGGGCTAAACCCGCGGTTGTATGACCGTGACGACCACGAGATCGACATCCACTAAGAAGGCGATCCAAGAGCACTCCGCCGGTTTTGTCCTTTACGCCGTCGGTGAAGGAGCAAAACGGCACTATCTGCTCCTTAGGCATTGTAATGGGGGCCATTGGGGGTTCCCGAAGGGGAAGATCGAGCCGGGCGAGGGCGAGGTGCAGGCGGCTCTACGTGAGGCACAAGAGGAAAGTGGGATTGGGGCAATCGAGCCGGTTCCAGACTTCCGAGCGGTCAGTGCGTACCGTTTCTTCCGAGGCGAAACGTTGATTTCCAAGGAAGTCGTCTACTTTCTGGGCCGCGTCTGCCAGAGTGACATCGTCCTTTCTCAAGAGCACATAGAGTCACGCTGGCTCGTCTATTCGGCCGCACAGGGGACTCTTACTTACGCTGAGGCCCGCAACGTCCTCCGCGCAGCGGAGGAGTACCTTAACCCGAAGCAAGCGGCGAGGGCGTGACTTTTGATCGGTCAAGACAATCCTTTTGACGCGTATCGAAGCGTAATTCCTTTCCCTTCACGCCTGTTGGATCAAACCACTTGTTCAGTTCTGATGGCGGCAGATAGCGAGATTTCTTCGCTTTTTCTTCTTTTCCAAATATATCCAGGGGAGGTTCTTCCACGCTTTCAAGTTGACGCGAGGCTCCCTTGCCTATGACAATCAATGGGGAAAAGGAGCGGCGATGAAAAAGACGATCAAACAGTATGGTCTGTGGGACAGCCCGATTACACCCCGTTATCTTGCTCAAGTGTTACGAATATCGGATGTTTCCTGGGACTCAGATGAGGAGACGCTCGTCTGGCTGGAGGGACGCTCCGACCGTGGAGTACTCGTCGCCAAACGACGTGGAGATGCCTCACGCGACCTCACTGCTGAACTCTCGGTGCGTGCCCGTGTCGGCTACGGTGGGGGAGATTTCACTGTCTTTAAGGGGATAGTCTACTTCGTCTGTGAGGGGCGTCTCTATCGACAGTCGCTCACTACTGGTGTGCCACGACCGATCACGCCGCCGTTTGGCCAGGCCGCTTCCCCCTGTGTTTCGCCGGACGGAAAGTGGGTTCTCTTCGTCCACAGCGATGGTAGAGAGGACATTCTGGCGGTCGTTGATACTGAAGGTAAGTTCTGGCCGCAGAGACTTGCTTCGGGAAGCGATTTTGTCATGCAGCCGTGCTGGCACCCCTCAGGACAGCGCATCGCCTGGATCGCGTGGGATCGCCCACGGATGCCGTGGGATGAGACGAGCCTTTATCTGGCTATCTTAGACGTGAGAGGAGATCGTCTCCCCATGGTGAAGCAGAGCGAGCGAATTGCCGGGGGAGAAGGTGTCGCGATTTTTCAGCCCGAGTTCTCCCCGGACGGGAAGGCTCTTGCCTATGTCTCGAACCAGTCGGGCTACGGAAACCTCTATCTGTACGACCTGGTCGAGAAGGCTAGCCATGCGCTCACTGGCGGCGAAGAGGAGCTCTCACGGCCGGCCTGGGTGCAGGGGCTTCGCACCTATGGGTTCAGCTACGACGGAGAAAGGATCGTCTATCGAGCAAGCAAGGACGGAATCGACCGTTTGAAGTACATCGATCTTAGGACGGGAGACATCGAACCACTCGATGAGCACTTTACTGACTATACCCTCTTGCAACAGGTCACCCTCTCTCCGAGTGAGAACGTAGTTGCCCTGATCGCCCAATCGGCGAGGATCCCTCCCCGCGTGGTCACCTGCAGCCTTGCCCCGCGTCAGCACCCGCGTATCCACCGCTATTCGACCACGGGGACGATTCCGGACGATTGTCTGTCGGTACCTGAGTCGATCACTTGGGGCGCTTCGGATGGTGAGAAGGTGCACGGCCTCTACTACCCGCCTTGCAACGGTGCATTTGCTGGGACGGGCTTGCCCCCAGCGATCGTCCTGGTTCACGGAGGGCCGACTTCGCAGTACGCTGTCGGCTATCACGCTACCACTCAGTTCTTTACCTCACGCGGCTACGCCGTCCTTGAGGTGAATTACCGCGGAAGTACAGGCTATGGCAGGGAGTATCGCGAGGCGCTTAAAGGCAACTGGGGAGTCGTCGATGTAGAGGACGTTGTCTCTGGTGCGCGACACCTCGCCGAGAGTGGTCGAGTGGATTTAGAGAGGCTCGTGATCATGGGAGGAAGCGCTGGCGGATACACTGTCCTTCGCGCCCTTACCGAGTATCCCGGCACTTTCAAGGCCGCCCTCTGCCTCTACGGGGTTTCCGATCTGTTCGCTCTCGCCCAAGAGACACACAAGTTTGAAGCCCATTATCTTGACTCGCTCGTCGGGGAGCTTCCACAGGCAAGTGCGATCTACCGTGAACGCTCTCCGATCTTCTCCGCGGAGCGGATCACAGATCCAATTGCCATTTTTCAAGGGGACGAGGATAAGGTGGTGCCCAAGAGTCAGTCCGAGCGGATCGTTGCCTCACTGCGCAGCCGCGGCGTTCCGCATGAGTACCGTGTCTATGCAGGTGAGGGGCACGGCTGGCGCAAATTGGAGACAATTGAAGCCTTCTATCGGGACGTGGAGCGCTTCCTGCGTGATCACGTTCTGTTTAGCTAGCAGCGCTTTTTTGTGAAAAAGCACAACTGGATGAGGAAAAAATATGGAACACCATAAGGCTATCAGTGGCGGACACTGGCTTTCCCAAAGTGACAAATTGCGTGTTCAATCGACGCCGTTGTTTTCGCGCGTTACGATGAGCCGCCTCTTGAGAGATGCTCCTCTTTTTAGCAAGAAAGGAGAATGATGAAGGTTCTCATCATCTTAAGTAGTCCGAATGCAGTCGGTCTCACCGCAGCCTGTGGAGAGGCCGCGCGCCATGGGATCGTCGACGGTCACAGCCCGGCGCGATTAGTTAACTTGAATGACCTTAAGATCGCGCGTTGTGCCGTGCATAATGACGGTTGGGGTACCTGTCGCATTAAGCACCGTTGCCAACTGGAGGATGACTTTCAATCCCTCCACGATACAATCAAACAAGCGGAGGGGTACGTCTTTGTCACCCCGGTGTACTTTGGTGAACCGAGCGAGCCGATGAAGGCGTTCTTCGACCGACTACGCCGCTGCGAAGCGACTAAGGATTCCGCCTCCGGGGAGACGAGTGCCATGGCAGGAAAACCGGCCGTCTGCGTTGCCGCTGCCGGTGGGTCGGGGCACGGCGCGGTGAGTTGCCTTACTGCGATGGAACGGGTTCTCAACCAGCTTGGAGCGGAGGTGTTCGATTTCATTCCTATCACTAAACGGACGCGCGACTATCAATTGGAGACGATCCATGATGCCCTTATCGCCATGACCACTGCGGCGCAGGTCGTACCATCCCGGGTGACTCAGGAAGGCCGACGTCGCCCGTTGCGCAGGCGGCGCTAAAGCGCTTGCTAGAGCTGGTAGAGTTGGCTGTACTTGTCGGTGATATAGCGCATGAAGTAAGAGGGGTCCGGTTTGACGCCGGTGATCAGAGTCATAAGTTCCTTTGGCTCATAGATCTTTCCGAAGCGATGAACCTTCTCTCGCAGCCAACCAAGAAGGCTTGCCAGGTCACCGTGCACTATGTGCTCGCAGAGATCGGGGATCTCCTTATTAACTTGCGCGAAGATCTGTGCGCTGTAGAGGTTACCCAACATGTACGAGGGAAAGTAACCGAACATCCCGGCAGACCAGTGGACATCCTGAAGTACCCCGTGTGCGTCATCCTCTGGGACCACTCCCAAGGTACGCTCCATCGCCTCCTGCCACAGGTGTGGGAGGTCCGCTACGGAGATCCTTCCGTTAATCAGTTTTTCCTCGAGTTCGAAGCGGAGCATGATGTGTAGGTTGTAGGTTACCTCGTCGGCCTCCACCCGAATGAGAGATGGCTCGACGACGTTGGCCGCGCGATAGAACGCCTCAATAGGGATCTTGGCGAGCGCGGGGAAGACCTCGGCAAGAATCGGCTGGAAGAAGGTCCAAAACGAGAGGCTCCTGCCGACCATATTCTCCCACATGCGCGATTGCGACTCATGGATCCCATAGGAGGCTCCCTCATCGAGCCCGCTCCAGCGAAGCTTTGGTGCGATTCCCTGGTCGTACAGGGCATGTCCCCCTTCGTGCATTGAGCTAAACAGTCCGGAGAGGAGGTCGTTTTCGGCAAAGCGGGTGGTGACGCGGACATCGCCTGGACCGGTGGTGATGGTGAACGGGTGAACTGTGGTGTCGAGCCGGCCGGCGGCAAAGTCATATCCCATTGCTTTTAAAGCACGCAGAGAGAGCTCTCGTTGCCTGTCGATGGGGAAAGTATGCTTGAGGAATCCGGTCTGTGGGCGCTTGCCTTCCTGCAAGAGACGTTTGATGAACGGGACGAGTTTAGCCCGCAGCGGTTCGTTAAGCGCGTTAAGTTCGCTGGTTGTCATCCCAGGTTCGTACTCCTCGAGCAGGGCGTCGTAAGGGTTTTTCTCATAACCGTAGTAGTCGGCGAAGCGACGCGAGAAATCGATCATCTCTTCCAGGTGTGGTTGAAAGTGCTTGAAGTCAGACGTTGCTTTCGCGTGTTCCCATGCTGTCTCGCTTCGAGAGCGAGCGATGGCGAAACGCTCATAGAGGTCAGGTGGGATCGCCTTGTGGCGGCGATAGGCCTTCCCCATCACGCGCAGGCTCGCGCGATCCTCCAAAGAGAGGTCGTCTTGCCCTTCGAGCTCCTTAAGGTAACGGCCGAGCTCATCACAGATCGATAGTTCAAAGACCATCTTGGAGAGCTTTCCGATCACCTCAGCCCGGGAGTCGTGCCCCTTTTGGGGAAGATAGGTACGCTGATCCCAATGAAGCAGGGCAAGGCTCGATTGCAACTTGCCTATCTCTTGCAGGTGTTCCTTATAGGCTTCAAGTGTGCTCACATCGATCCTCCTTCAAGTCTTAACGGGCCCTCGCCTTAAAAGGGATTTAGCCAAAGAAGGAAGCAAGGTGGCAGTTTGGCCGGATCCCGTTAAAACAGGGGCTCGAGCACGGCATCGGTGAGGTAGAATGGGTGGCCGACGTAGTGAATGATCCCATGACGGTCGATGACGAACGTGTGTGGGATTCCAAAGATCCCGTAGAGGTGAGCCACTGCCTGCGATGCTGCAAGCGACTCCCACATGGCAACCAACTCGCTATAGCCGTTCTCAGTGAGAAATCTTTTGGCATCCTCCTTCCTTCGGTCGAGGCTCACTCCTAGCATAACTAAACCCTTGTCCTGGTATTGCTTTCGCAGGCTCTCGAGGCGTGGCATGGAGGCGCGGCATGGTGTGCACCAGCTCGCCCAGAAGTCGAGGACCACCACCCGACCGCGGAAATCGGAGAGAGAAATGTTTTTTCCATTGAGCCCTTGGAGGGTGAAATCCGGCGCGGTTTGCCCAACCTTGATCCCTGTGGGTGTGGCGGCTGGACCTGCTGGTGCAGGTTGAGCGGACGTCTCTTCCCACGGGGGGAGCACGTCAGTGCTGGGTGACCAATCGTGAAAGAGACCGGCATAGATCGCTCCCCCAGTTACAAAAAGCACCACCGCGATAAGAGCGATCAGCCAGCACCGATGAGTCTTTTTTCGTACTGCGTTTTTTCCTTTCACCCCGTTTCCTGTTCTTGCAGAGGCTAGCATATGGTGGTCATATAAGATGCGCGAATACGATCCCATTATCAAGTTAGGATACGATATATAAGGGTCGGTTTTCTATCTAGCGCTTACACCCTACCTTAAGCGAGTAGCCTTGTGCGTTGTGGCGGACTATGGCTGGTGAACGCCGCGCCAGGTCGTTTATAAGCTCAGATGCGGCCCAAGAGCAATGCCTTCGCTTTATCAACCGATTAGGAGAGATCAGGCCAGGCAAGATCTCACAGTCAATATCGCCGCAGTCGAGAAAAAAACCTCGTAAAACCGGAGTAGTTGACCCAATGTAAGGGCTGTCGTATTATGGAGCGAAGGTGCTCAATAATCATTGTTAGCCACTCCGGAAAGATGGTGATAATTATATGATTGCAAACAGGATCTGGGCAGTGACACTTACGGTTAATGACCTGGGGCGGGCGGTTCGGTTCTATGAGCAGACCTTGGGTTTAAAGAAAAAGTACGTTTTCAAGGACTACGCTGGATTTGACTGCGGAGGTGTGGAGATAGGTTTGCGGACCTGGGGCCAGCTGGAGGGTCTTCGCAAAGGTGAGCCTTCAATTGATCTTCTTGTCCGCGACCTCGACCAGTCATACCGTGAGTTGTGTGAGAAGGGTGTATTATTCTCCCAAGAACCAACAGAGACCCCTTGGGGAGCTCGGATTGCTGTGTTTGTTGACCCTGATGGCAATACTCTTCAGCTCACAGAGGTTGATTGGGGCAAATACTTGTCAGCCAGCGCACCGAAGTAGTGCAAAGTTCTGTAGTTGCAAAAGTGTGGCTAACCAGCGCATGCAGCCGACGGCGGTCAAATAAAGGTTTTCGCACAAGCCAAACCAAGCGCATTCCCGCCGCGGCTGATGCGCCGACCGTTAATGACTCCAGCAGCCGCTGCGTGAACACTCGAAACACCACTCTTCTGTTAAGGTGAGAAAAAGAAGAAAGGATGTAAAAATGAAATGCCAAATAAAGGACCTAAGCGTTCATTACGAGGTTTTTGGTGATGGCCATTCAATAGTTATATTGAACGGCGCTGGGCCTGACCATCGCTGTATGATCGGGCCTCTGGAGCCGGTCTTTGAAAAACAAAGTGCTTGGAAGCGCTTCTACCTCGATCTTCC
>Ga0209986_10001144_pt1 | contig 25708 bp, 19 predicted proteins | sample BlataG_FD_183168 | JGI IMG/M metagenome (GOLD analysis project Ga0209986, IMG submission 183168) | Deep subsurface microbial communities from Black Sea to uncover new lineages of life (NeLLi) - Black_00105 metaG (SPAdes) (version 2) | ecosystem: Environmental > Aquatic > Marine > Oceanic >... | reverse complement strand
AGGACAGTCAGCGAGTTGGGGATGTCGCTTAGAGAACTGGCCAGGCGGTTGGAAATGAGCCCCCCTGGCGTGGGGTTCTCGGTCGAAAGGGGAGAAACCATTGCCCGCGAAAATGGGTTGCAATTAAAGGATGTGCCCACAGAATTCCCTAAAATCAACTTGAAAGGAGATTCTATGAGGAGAAAACGTTCAAACTTGACTCAAAACGATAGCTGTGACAAGTAACTTGATAGTATAGGAATTTCCTTTTTTCGAGCGGCGAATCCAGCCGTCCGCCTGCGAGCCGTAGCCTTCGGGCTCTCCGCCATAGGCTCCGGCCCGCAGGCGGGCGGAGAGCTCGTAGCTGCGTTACATAAAATCGCAAAGCGATTTTATAACTTGACGACAGCGTCGCTACGCTCCGACTAGGTGGACGATTTCACCTGGAACAGGTGGACGAATTGAGCGAAATAGCCAGATTGTTGAGCGCTTGCCGGATGCCATGAAGGAACTTGATGAATAACGAAGAGGAATATTTCAAGCTAATACTTAAGAGATTATACAAAATGCATGGTATTGACTTTTCGGAATACAGGGAAGGCACCATTAAGCGGCGACTGGAAAGGAGGATGGCCTTTACGGGGGCACATAGTTACAGGGATTATTGGGATGTGCTAAAAAAAAGGCCCGAGGAATACACACATTTGCTCGATGACATCACAATAAAGTTGAGCCGTTTTTTTAGAAATCAATATGTATTTGAAAGGTTGCTGAATCAAATATTCCCCGATATGTTCAAATCGAAAAAAGAATATAATCAAAATATGCGCAGAATATGGTGCGCAGGGTGTGCCTGTGGAGAAGAGGCCTATTCTGTGGCCATAACACTCGTCGAGTATTTCAAGAAAAAAAGAGAAATGATGGATGATTATGACATCTCCATATTCGGCACAGACATAGACGAAGAATCTCTGGGAAAAGCAAGGCTCGGGTTCTATGCCAAGGAGGCTGTAAGAGAGATAAAGAAAGGGATTTTAAATGAATATTTTCTGGTATCCGGAGATTGCTACCAGGTAATTGATTCGATTAAGAATCTGGTAAACTTCACCAACCACGACCTCACATCTGAAAAGCATACATGTCCGCCTGCTGGTGTTGTTACCAATTACGACCTCATACTTTGCCGCAATATTCTTATATACTTTTCCGTACCGCTCCAGGAAAGGGTGTTTTTGAATCTCTTCAGATCACTCAACCCTGGTGGTTATTTGATCCTGGGGAAGTCGGAATCAATCCCAAAAGACCTGGAAGACTATTTTATTTTAAAGAGCCCAAAGGGGAAAATCTATCAGAAAACAGGATAACCCGTTGACCCCGGCCTGATAACCTACAAGCCTCACCTCCGCCTTCCAGGGTACAACCTCAAACCTATTTAGCCAGTGAGCCGACTGCCGAGCATAAAAACAAGTTGACAAAAAACGCCTAAAACGATTAAAAAGCCGGAAACGAATAATTTGAACTTAGCCCCACTTCGTTTCGCAATTGGCCTGGGAGTCTTATGGTCGAATCGCTAGGCGGCTCAATTCTTATAACAAATTGCCGACTTGAATACTTGCTTACTCCATTCATCTCATCCAACGACTCGACCGTTCACAGGAGGACAAGATGCTCTTTGTTACAACATCTGAGGCAAGCAAGGTTTGCGGGGTGGCGCGTACAACTGTAGCAAAATGGATAGATCAGGGGCTACTGCAGGCGTTTGTTACCCCGGGTGGGCACCGCAAAATAAGAAAAGAGGACCTGAAAGATTTTTTGGAAAAACACGGTATTAAACCGCAAAAAAAAGAGAGGCAAAAAAAATGTATTATATTGATAGTCGATGATAATCCCGACGATATCAGACTGCTTGAAGCGGCCTTTTTGCCGGCCTCGGACAAATATGAAGTGCACTCGGCCAAAGGAGGATTTCAGGCCATATATAAAATCGGAGAGCTTAAGCCGGATATCGTCATACTGGACCTGGTTATGCCGGACATGGACGGCTTCAAGGTATGTGAGCGGATCAAGAACAACCCGGATACGAAGAAGATAAAGATAATTGCCGTAACCGCCTATTATGCCAGGGACGAAGACAAAAAGGCTTACAGGTGCGGGGCTGATGCCTTCTTTGGAAAGCCTATTGATCTAAAAAAACTGGCAAGTAAGATTGTGGAATTTAGTCGAGTGGTTGAGTAGTTGAGTAGTTTAACTCAACGGGCTCACAGGGGGAGACATGGGAATCTTCAAGAACATGAAATTAAGAACGAAATTGATCCTTCTTTTTCTGATTATTGGCATAGTTCCAATAGCTGTCATCGGGTACCTCGATTTCAAGAGGGGCTATGACATATTGTACCGGCAAACCATTGATCAACTGATTTCCCTTGAAAAGGACCGGAAGGCCCAGGTCCGGGATTTCTTTAAAGATCTCAGATTCAACATAGACCTGTTGGCTGACCACCGCCTGTTGAAGGACATCCTGGCAGACTATCTCAGGGCATACAAGATGGGCGGTATTGGCGGAGCCGCATATGAGGCGGTTGACGATAGATGCCACGGCAGATGCGTTGAGCTTAACAGAAAGTTTGGTTACGAGGATATGGTTTTTGTCAGCAACCAGGGTGATGTCGTGATAACTGTAAGGAAGGACGCGGTTTTGGGGACTAATTTGACAAGAGGCCCTTATTCCAATACCAACCTGGCTGATTGCTTCAAGCATGCCCCGGACGAGATAAGCCTGGTCGATTTTGAGATATATCCGCCGGCCGGCAGGCCGGCGGCCTTTATAGGGGCACCCATTATTAGCCGTGTGGCAAGACCGGGCTTTGAAGCAGGGGAGAAAATGGGTGTGCTGATTATTCGTATTCCTGTGGATCGGATCAACACGATCATGCAGAGAGAGACCGGCATGGGTGAGACAGGTGAGACATATTTGATCGGAAAAGACATGTTGATGCGGTCAGATTTGAAGTTCTTAAAGGAGAGCCCTGTCTTAAAAGTTAAGACAGAGGATGCAGTGGTCAGGGAGGCCATTCAAGGGCAATCCGGCTATAAGGAAGGGGTAATCGATTACAGAGGCCATCCTGCCCTGGTTGTTTACGGCCCGGCTGACATAGAAGGGTTGAACTGGGCTATCCTGGCGAAAAAGGATCTTAAGGAAATCCGGCTGCCAATCCTTAAATTAAGGAACCAGAGCCTGACAATCGGGTTTATAGTTGCCCTTGGAATTGTGTTTGCAAATTTCTTGTTTGTTGCCGGTATTATTACACCTCTCAGGAGGATGAGAGATGCTGCCCAAAAGATAGCAGCCGATGACCTTACAACGCGACTTGAGGTTGAGACCGGTGACGAGATGGGCATGTTAGCAGATTCATTTAACCGGATGGCAGAGAGTCTCATGAAATCGAGGGAGAAGATTGAGGGGTACAGCCACTCCCTGGAAAAGAAGGTAGATCTCAGGACAACGGCGCTAAAGAAGAAAAACCATCACCTGGAAGAGAATTATCGCACCCAGGCAGCCCACAATGAGATAGTCACCGCGCTAAACTCCGAGATTGAGATGGGGCCGCTTTTGAACGCTGTCATAGGCAGGATTGCCAGGCACACAGATTCCCAGCTCGGGATGATCTATTTATATGAAGAATGTGAAGATGATGGGGGGACCCTGCGTCCTGTCGCAACCTATGCAGTTGACAGGAAACCGGATGTGGCAGGGTTCCGGCTCAGCCAGGGCCTGCCGGGCCAGGCAGCCCTGGAAAGGAAGGTGATACTCGTTTCAGATGCCCCGGCGGACTATTTCCACATCTCCTCAGGTAGCATGGACGGCATTCCGAAGAATGTCATCTGCATACCGATAACCTTTAAGGACCAACTCATGGGTGTCTTGGAACTGCCCAGCGTGCACAGTTATGGGAACAGGACACTCCAGTTCCTCAATGTGGTGGCCTATCAACTCAGTCTTGGCATTAACAATGCCCTTTCCTATCTCCGCATAGAAAACATGGCCTCAGAGCTTAGAGAAAAAAATGAGCTTTTGGCCGCCCAGAATGAGGAGTTGCAAGCACAGACCGAAGAGCTGATGGCCCAGAGCGAGGAGCTTCAAGCACAGGCAGAGGAATTGATGACTCAGAAAAAGGCCCTGGAAGAGAAGACCAGAGAGGTAGAAGAGGCCGACCGGCTCAAGTCGGAATTTCTCTCAAACATGTCCCATGAACTTCGCACACCACTTAATGCGATACTTGGGCTGACGAACCTCATGTACCAGGGGAGCGCCGGGCCTATTAACCGGAAACAGAAGGAATATATCGAGATCGTTGAAAGGAACGGCAAAGACCTGCTGCAACTGATAAACGACGTTCTTGACCTTTCGAGGATTGAATCCGGTCAGATTGAAACGGCAGTAAGCAAGATTCGGCTCAAGGCGTTTATTGTGAAGGTTAGCCATAATATCAGGCCGCTTGTTGAAGAAAAGGGCCTTACTCTAAATATCGATGTTGACGATGATATCTTGATTTACAGCGATGCGGATAAGTTAAGGCAGATTCTGGTCAATCTCCTCAGCAATGCGGTCAAGTTCACCAGCCAGGGCGGCGTAAATATTTCGGCTGAGGTGGAGGAGGGGCGACTTCGCGACAGCATCATTATGAGGGTCACTGATACCGGAACAGGGATTCCCCGGGAAGCGCTGAAATATGTCTTCGAGCCCTTCCGTCAGGTGGACGGGTCGCCAACAAGAGAACACGGCGGCACGGGCCTGGGCCTTAGTATTTGCCGTAAGCTGGTGAGTGTTATGGGCGGGAAGATTGAGGTAGAAAGCGAGCCGGGCAAGGGTTCCACCTTTACAGTGATCATACCACAAGACAGAAGAAATAAGCTAAGGCCAACGGATGAGGGGTGGCAGAAAAAGGCAAGGGAGGCCATCCTTGATAAGGCCGAGGTTTTGGAGAAGAGGCCCCTGGTCGAGGATCGGGAAAGCAGGGCAATCCTGGTAATAGATGATGATTCGATCGTTATTAGGGAGTTAGGAATAATCTTTAAAGGGGAGAATTACCGGATGACATTTGCCTTAACCGGTTGGGAGGGGCTTCAGCGCATCAGAAAGGAGGTCCCCGACCTGATCCTTCTGGACCTGCGCATGCCAGAGATGGACGGATTTAAGGTTCTTGAAGAACTTCAAAAGAGCAAGGATTTGAAAGACCTGCCCGTCATGATTGTCACGGCTGCGGATCTTACCGACGAAGAAAAAGGGCGCTTAACCGAAAATGTTAAAGGCGTGATTAGAAAAGGGGAGATAGACAAAAGTACCCTCCTTGCCAGGATTAATGAGATTCTGTATGGCCCGGGGACTGGTCGAGTCGTCGAGAAGAGGAAGAAAAAGGCAGAGAAGAGAGGGCCCGTGAAGATCCTGATAGCCGAAGACAGGAAGGATAACATGATCTTGATAAGGGAGACCTTAAGGTCAACGGGATATACAATCTGCGCCGCAAGTAACGGGCAGGAAGCCCTTGAGATGGCCGGGAAAGAGAGGCCGGACCTGATCCTGATGGATATACTGATGCCGGTCATGAGCGGATCTGAGGCGACCCGGCGTATGAGAGAGATAGAAGATTTGAAGGATATTCCGATCATTGCCCTGACAGCAAGGGCCATGAAGGGAGACGAGGAGAAGGCCCTTGCAGCCGGATACAGCGATTATCTTTCAAAGCCTGTCATGCCAAAGGATCTGATCAAGAAGGTTGAAGAGTGGCTGGGGAAGGGGAACATTTAACATTTTTCATTGATCATTGTACATCGGTTGCTTAACATTTTTTCAATGATAAATCCAAAGAGGGCCTCATGCCCACCATACTAGTCGTTGAGGACAACAAAGACGTGTCTTTTACGATATGCGAGACACTGGAATACCATATTGGTTGCCAGGTAATAACAGCCATGGATGGCAAAGAATGTCTGAGGATGGTCAAGGAAGAAGCGCCTGATGTGATCATCCTTGATGTCAACCTGCCCGGCATGGACGGTTTTGAGGTATGCAAAGCGGTAAAAGGAGGTGAGGAGACAAGACATATCCCCATCATTTTTCTGGCTCCAAGCGCCGACGACATAAAGAGCAAGATCAAGGGGCTGGAGATATGGGCGGATGATTATTTGGTTGAGCCGGTTGACAGCCTTGAGTTGATAACGCGGGTTAAGGTCATGCTGAGGATAAAACAGCTTATTGACAGGGCCGGAGACACTGGCGCTTGCGGGTGTCAATTGTCGGCCGAAACGGCCCACAAACTCCGTGCGCCGTTGAACAGCATCATGGGTATGGCTGAGCTGATGCAAAAACCGTTTTACGGAACCTTAACCGAAAAGCAGAAGGAGTTTGCCCAAATAATCTCAAAGAACGGCCACGAGATGCTCAAGGTGATCGATGAGCTTGCGGAGGGATAACTCGACCAACCGTGATGAATGATCAAAAGGCACGCATACTAATCGTTGATGATGATGAGTCGAGTCTAATGACCCTTGAGGCCTTTCTTGTCATGTATGACTTTATTCCCCAAAAAGCCACGAGCGGCCGAGAAGCCTTGAAAAGAGTGGCGGAAGACTCACCCGACCTGGTCTTGCTGGACCTGCTGATGCCCGCGATTGATGGTTTTGAGGTAAGCAGGCGGCTGAAATCCGATCCGCAGACGCGTGGAGTCCCGATTATAGCGGTCACCGGACTCTACGACCGACAGAGCAACCTCCGCGCCCTTGAATCCGGGGTAGACGGCTTCCTGACAAAACCATTTGACGGAGCCATACTCAAAGCCCTCATTACCAACATGCTCAACATGAAGCGCTTGAAAAGTGATCTTGAAACCTCGCAGAGTCGCCTTGAGAATATCAGCGAATACCACCGACGCTTTACACCCGGCCGGAGCAGGTTTGGAAAAATAATCGGCGCCAGCAGCCTGATAGAGGAAGTCCGGGCCAAGATCAATATGTTCAAAGACTTGGACGCACCTGTCTTGATTCTTGGTGAAAGCGGCACCGGCAAGCAGTTAGTGGCCGAGGCTCTACACTGGGAGGGAAAGCGAGCCGGTGAGCCGTTTGTTCAGGTGAACTGTGCCACCCTGCAGGAAACTCTTTTGGAAAGCGAACTTTTCGGCCATGCCAAAGGGGCTTACACTGGTGCGCTGACCGCCAAGAAGGGCTTAATTGAAGTTGCAGAAAGAGGCACCCTCTTTGTGGACGAAGTGGCGGACATGAGCCTTGCTGTCCAGGCCAAGCTCCTCAATGTCCTTGACACAGGCCTTTTTCGCCGTCTTGGAGAAACGCGGGACAGAATAGCTAACGTGAGGTTCGTCGCTGTTACAAATCGGGACCTGCAAAAGGAAACGCATGCGAAGCGGTTCCGATTGGACATTTATTACCGCTTGAACGTCGTTAGGATGACGATGCCCTCCCTCCGGCAGCGAAAGGCAGACATCCCCCTGCTGGTCGAATATTTTCTATCTCGGTCCCGCCTGACATCGTGCTCGGATAAGAAATTCTCAATAGAGGCGATAGAGGCCTTTCAAAGATATGATTGGCCGGGCAATGTGAGGGAGCTCCAAAATGTGGTTGAGAGGGCCATCGTCTTCTCAAGGGAAAACAAGGTGATCACTCCGCGGCACCTCCCTTCCGAACTGGCCCCTCAGCAAAGGGACCCTGTTAGAAGCCTGATGCCCAGCCCCTCCTTCGGGATGACACTGGCAGAGGTAGAAATAGCTTACATAAAGGAAGTGCTAAAAAGAGAACACGCTAATCGGACCCGGGCAGCCTGTGCGCTGGGAATCGCCAGGTCAACCCTGAAAAAAAAGATAGCCGATAATCCATCCCTGCGGACATTGGTTGAGTAGTCGAGTGGTCGAACCATTTATCAATAACCAATGACTGATGCCGGATGCCAGTGTAAAATATCAGGCATTGAGCATCGGGCATTGAATCAAAGAGCAATGATAAATGTCAAATGAGATGGCCTGGTTTCGGCCACCCCTGCCCGAAATGAATCCAACAGCCTTTATCTCCTGCAATAACGCATAGATATGAGCTGCTTATGGCCGATAACCGGTCGCCTTGTTTATCCCGCTTCTTTCCTTTAATCTCCAGCCGAAAATAATCATCGCAGAAATCCTTATTGATTATAGGAAGTTACGGAAAATTCAATTTTTTACTCCTCTCCTGGCCCAGCATTTGCTAAAAATAAAAATTTGATCCCGGACAAGCCGGAAAATACTAAATTATATGTTTCCCACACCTTATTGAGGGATTACCTTCTTAGTTTTGAAAGGAAATGCGAGGAGTTTTCATAAGAGGTATAGATTCACACCGTTATGGCAAATATTCTCATCATTGATGATGACAAGACGGTTGGCGATGCTCTGTCCAGCGTCGTAAGGGACAACGGATTTGATGTCGCATATGCGCCCACTCTTCAGGAAGGCCTTCAAAAGGCATCTTCAGAAGCGTTTGACGTGGTATTTCTTGATGTACGGATGCCCGATGGAAACGGGCTGAATCTGTTGTCAAGGATTCGGCAAACATTCTCATCGCCCGAGGTCATTATTATCACCGGGTACGGCGACCCTGACGGAGCCGAGCTGGCAATCGAGAGGGGCGCCTGGGACTACATCCAAAAGCCATTTTCAATAAAATCGATCACCCACCAACTCGCTCGAACACTCCAATACAGAGAGGGGAAGAAGGCCGGAAAATCACCGGAGGCCTTAAGACGGGAGGGTATCGTTGGAAGCAGTCCGCAGATGAAGACCTGCCTTGGCCTTCTGGCTCAGGCGGCAAACAGCGACGTAAATGTCCTGCTTGCTGGCGAAACGGGCACTGGCAAAGAACTCTTTGCGAGGGCAATACATGGTAACAGCCGACGCTCCAACAAGAATTTTGTGGTGGTCGACTGCGCTACCCTTCCTAAAACGCTGGTAGAAAGCGTACTGCTCGGGCATGTAAAGGGAGCCTATACAGACGCGGACAGGGCCCAGGAAGGCCTGATAAAGCAGGCTGACGGGGGGACGCTCTTTCTCGATGAGGTCGGCGAACTCCCAATGTCTGTTCAGAAGGCCTTCCTTCGGGTCCTTCAGGAACGCCGCTTTCGTCCCGTAGGCGGCAGGGGAGAAATTGAGAGTGATTTCAGGCTGGTGACAGCGACCAATAGAGATCTCGACAAAATGATGCAAGACGTGCAGTTTCGCAACGATCTCCTATTTCGCCTCCGGTCCTTTACCATTGATCTGCCTACACTGAGGGGACGTGGCGAAGATATCAAAGAGTTGGCCTTGTTCCACACGGTAAAGCTCTGCGAGCGCTACGGGATGGAAACAAAGGGCTTTTCTCCTGAGTTCCTAGAGGTCTTTGTCGAGTATGACTGGCCTGGTAATGTGAGAGAGCTGGTCAATACCCTGGACAGTGCAATTGCCATGGCACGGGATGGCCCGATCCTGTTTTGTAAGCACTTGCCGACTCGAATTCGTATCCAGGTTGCGAGGGCCTCAGTGGCCGCAAGCAAGAAGACTCTGGTCAAGGGTGACTCAGGGGCCATGGCTGCTCCTTGCAGGGTTCTTCCCAAATATCGGGATTTCCGAGGAGCTGTTCTTGCCGAAGCAGAAAACGAATATTTTCAAAACCTGATGTCTCTTGCGAACGGTTCCGTTAAGGAGGCCTGTCGAATATCCGGCCTGGGCCGAACCCGGTTGTACACACTTATGAAAAAGAATGGAATATCCAGATTAGGCTGGCCCTCTTCCAACTTTTCCTCTTGAGCGTTCATTTTTCCTAAACAGTTGTTCACTTTTATAGAACAACTGTTCCTTTCCGCCGAAATATTCCCAGACCTTTCGCTCTCCTGCTTACCCCATTGAAACCCCTTAAGTTGTTGATATTCTGTCTGTTATGCAACCAACACAACTTTTGGCACATCTTTTGTTATCTACCATCGGCAAGTTCGAAAAGTAATGTCATGTTCAGTCAGGAAAAAGAAGTGATGGGCGGATTCCCCGTCCGCCTCAGGCCGGGAGACAGGGAGAGATTAACAGCCTTCGTTCTGAAGACTTTGCCGCAGACAAAATCACTTAGCGTTTTCGTATAGCGCGGCTTGGCCGCTTGAAAACGTGAACTATTCGACCACTCTACGATTTAACCAATGACTAATAATGTAATGACTAAGACCAACAAAGGAGGTGAAAAAAGAATGGCAGAATCAACTGAAGTAATGAATCGGGCAGCAAAGACTGTGTCAGACAAGGAGGAAAAATATCTCACCTTTGCCCTGGACGAAGAAGAGTATGGCATCGGCATCCTGAAGGTCAAGGAGATCATCGGGATGATGCCGATCACTCCCGTTCCCCAGACACCGGAGTATGTGAAAGGGGTGCTTAACCTGCGAGGCAAAGTGATACCGGTGGTGGATCTGAGGCTGCGGTTCGGCATGGAGTCGATCGACTACACGGAGCGTACCTGTATCATCGTGGTGGAGATTGCCGGCAAAGCAGGAACCATCCAGATCGGCATCGTGGTCGATGCGGTCTCGGAGGTGTTGAACATCAAAAGCGAAGATATCGAGGACACGCCCACCTTCGGCACAAAGCTCAATACCGACTACATCCTCGGCATGGCCAAAATGGAAGGCGGGGTGAAGATTCTGCTCGATATTGATAAAGTGTTGAGCAGGCAATCGTTGGAAATGCTCAGCGGGGTGAAAAAAGAAGGTGCTCCGGTGCAAGCAGATTCCGCACAAACAATTACAAATGACGTAGAAACAAACATCACTGAGGAGGTGAATGAAAATGCTTAAGAACATGAAACTGGGAACAATGGCTATCGGCGGGTTTGCGATCGTATTGATCCTGACCGCTATCGTGGCCTATGTGGGCTACAATGGCCTCTCCGGCGTTGTCGACAGGGTGGACAAGGCCGATGACGTAAACCGCCTGGTAAAAGACATGCTGGGATCGCGCCAGCAGGAAAAGAATTTCATCATTCGCGGCGACAAAAAATATGCGGATATGGTTGCAGAGCAAGTAGCGGCTATAAAGAAGCAGGCCGGCGAGACGAAGGAAAAATTCAAAGACCCGGCTAACAAGCAGCAGATGGACGAGGTCACGGCGGCAACCGGAAGATACGAAAAGGCGTTTGGCGAATATGTGGCCTTTGCAGAAAAATCCGAAGTCGCCGATGCAAATATGGTAAAAAACGCCAGAGAGCTTATAGCGGTTGCCGAGGCCATGCGCCAGGAGCAAAAAGCAGAATATGGAGCACTGCGTGAGGCAAACGCTAAGGATGCGCAGCTTGACGACAAATTGACCAAGGCCGATGACGCCAACCGCATCATCAAGTGGGCTCTAGAATCCCGGCGGCAGGAAAAGAATTTCGTTATTCGCGGCGACAAGATGTATGTCGATCGTGTGCACAAGTGTGTGGAGGATATCGTCAATCTGGCCCGGGACATGAAGTCACGGTTCAACCAGGCCAAAAACCAACAGCAGTCGGACCAGATGATTGCCTCGGTTCAGGGCTATAAGGCGGCCTTTGATGAGTTTGTGACAATGAAAGGAAAGCAAGTGGAAGCCGAGGCCGACATGGTAACGGCAGCAAGAGCCGTTCAGGAGGTCTGCGACAAGGCCCGTGCCGAACAAAAAGCCAAGATGGATAGCCAGATATCCACAGCCAACAAGACCCTGTTTGGCGGGGCTATTGTGGCTATTTTGCTTGGGTTGGGATTCGCCTTTTGGATAACCAGAGCGATATCTGGAGGAATAGGCAAGGTTGTCGGCAATATCAAGCAGGTTGCGGATGATGCGATCAACGGGAAGCTTGATTCCAGGGCTGATCTCGAAGCGGCAGGAATCGACTTTAAGGCCATTCCTGATGGTTTAAATAATATCTTAGATGCCGTGATCGGTCCCCTGAACGTGGCGGCAGAATACGTTGACCGGATCTCCAAGGGCGACATCCCCGATAAAATCACCGACGAGTACAAGGGTGATTTCAATGAGGTCAAGAACAACCTGAACCAGTGCATTGACGCCATAAACGGCCTGACGGCCGAGGCGGCTATGCTGGCCGAGGCCGGGGTTGAAGGCAAGCTCGACACCAGAGGCGATCCGGAGAAATTCGGTGGCGACTATGCCAAGATCGTAAAGGGCGTAAACGACACCCTGGATGCGGTCATTGGTCCCCTGAACGTGGCGGCAGAATACGTTGACAGGATCTCAAAGGGCGACATCCCCGAGAAGATCACCGACGAGTACAAGGGTGATTTTAACGAGATCAAGAACAACCTGAACCAGTGCATTGACGCTCTGAAGGGCCTGATTGAAGAGGATGGCGGATTGGCTCTTGAGGCAGCGGCAAACAAGGATCTCACGGCAAAGCTGAAACGAGAATACTTGGGGGCCTATGCAACAATGAAGGAGAACATCAATAAGCTCATAGCCAACCTGAACGATGCCCTTAGCCAGGCGGCAAATTCAGCCGACCAGGTGGGTTCTGCCTCCGGGCAGGTAGCCTCATCAAGCCAGTCTCTGGCAGAAGGCGCTTCCGAGCAGGCAGCATCTTTGGAGGAAACCTCTTCATCCCTTGAGGAAATGTCCTCCATGGTCAAACAGAATGCAGACAATGCCAAACAGGCAAATAACCTTATGCAGGATGCGTCCCAGGCAGTTGCACAGGCCAAAGGCTCCATGGGTGATGTGACAGAATCCATGAATGAGATCTCCAAGGCAAGCGAAGAGACCCAGAAAATCATCAAGACGATCGATGAAATCGCTTTCCAGACCAATCTTCTGGCCCTGAATGCGGCAGTTGAAGCAGCACGGGCCGGTGAAGCCGGGGCCGGCTTTGCCGTTGTGGCAGAGGAAGTCCGCAATCTGGCCATGCGATCGGCTGATGCGGCCAAGAACACGGCGGAGCTGATCGAGGGCACGGTCAAGAAGGTTACTAATGGATCAGAGCTGGTGGCCAAGACCAGCGAGGCCTTCTCCGAGGTGGCCGAGAGTGCAGCCAAGGTGGGTGAGTTGGTCAACGAGATCTCTGCGGCCTCCAACGAGCAGGCCCATGGTGTCGAGCAGGTGAACAACGCAATGGCAGAGATGGATAAGGTGACCCAGCAGAACGCGGCCAATGCCGAGGAGGGCGCCTCGGCCTCTGAGGAGTTGAGCGCACAGGCTCGGGAGCTTCAGAGCATGCTTGCCACATTCAAGCTGAACAGGCAAGGCGATGAACATAAGCAAGTAAGCACAGTAGTGGCCACCACGGCCGCTCCAAACGACAAAGAGGCGACATGGGTCGCTCATACCAAGAAACAGGCAGGCAAAAAAAAGGCTGTCACCCCTGAAGCAGTCATTCCCATGGATGACAAAAACACGGATGATGACCAGTTCAAGGACTTCTAATAAAATCGCGTTGCGATTTTATGAAACGCGGCTTTGCCGCTCCAAAAACATTGCCTCCCTCCCCTCTCCGAGCCGGAGCGAGGGGGGGGAGAGGGGCCCTTAGCGAATGGCATTCACGTATTTTTTCAGAGACCTTGCAACCCTTCACGCCATAAGGGACCATGTGATCCCGGAGCTTCGGAAAAACCGTTATATCAATGTCTGGGACGCTGGATGCGCCATGGGCCCTGAACCCTATTCCCTTGCCATTATCTTTAAGGAAAATCTGGGGGTTTATGAGTTTAAGAGGCTCAAGATATGGGCAACAGATCTTGATGAAGAAAGCCATGAGTTCGGCAAGATTATAGAAGCGGGGATATATCCTGAAGAGTCCGTCAAGAGAATACCAAGAGACATCTTTCAGAAGTATTTCTCGCCGAACAACAAGCCCGGCCATTACAAAATTGCAGATGAGATCATGCAACGTGTGTCTTTTCAAAAGCATGATCTACGCTCCTTGCAACCGATCCATAACGATTTTGGCCTGATCGTCTGCAAGAATGTGCTCCTTCACCTGCAAGAGTCCGAGCGCATTGACGTCATCAAGATGTTTCACAAAGCCCTTGCCCCGGGCGGCTTTTTTGTGTGTGAGCAGACCCAGAAAATGCCCCGAGAAGTTGCGCGGTTGTTCGAGCCTGTGTCGTCGAATATCCAGTTGTTCCGGAAAGCCAGTTGAGCCCGTTTGGTTTTAGCTTCTTAACCGGCTAACCGGGGAAATTGTTTTGTGAAGCTAGTCAATCTTACAAAGGACAGCAATATTTACACATCCAATGTCCATTTTCTTCTGGGTGACTGGAAGGCCATTGATGATGTCAATGCCCTCATTGATGTTGGCAGGACACCCTTTAAGGGACGGGCAGACGTTGCGGTTAGCAGACCAGTGGTTTGAGGTCATACACACCCCGGGCCATACCAGTGACTCGATCTGCCTCTATTGTGCGGAAGAAGGGGTTTTGTTTTCGGGTGATACCTCCCTCATGATTACAGATACAGGGAGTTCTTACCAGCACGACTTTGCCAGGGCACTCGAAAGGATTGCGCGGAGAGACATCAAAGCAATCTGTCCCGGACACGGCAAACCCATAAGCCGTGGAGTAAAACAATCGATCTATAGGTCGCTTGACAACGTCAGAAAGAGCAAGATCATCTAACTTCGGCCCTCCTGCCGGAGGTTTGAGAGCGATTCGTAAGGAGTTAAATGAAATTTTTGTCCGGTGCTAAACTACATCAAGAGCTGTTGATAGGCGTGACACTGATCACAGTGCTCTGTGGCGCGGTGTTTTGCACCAAGGTAGAGAGGCAAGATGACAATAGAGCTGTTCTGCTTATATCGGAAATGGAAATCGCGATGCTCGAGTGTCGAAGAGCTGAGAAGAATTTCCTGCTGCGCCACGACCAGGCAAGTGCGGATAGTTTCGCACAGGGAATTCAGGCTTTAAGAAGACCAGAGGCGACTATGAGGTCTGTAACCAAAGACAGGGCCATATTGGGTCTGTTAGACGAGGTTAGCGCAGAAGTTAGCAACTATGAGAACGCCTTTCAAGATATAAGGGGACTGTACGACGCGACCACCTTTGGGCCGGTCCATGATCCGGCTTTGTCGAAAATCACTGATGAAGTTACACTGATGACAGAACCCTCTGTCACCCCGTCATCTGTGGATAGCACCAGGAGTCTGATAGAGGCAGCGCGAAATTTGGAATATTATGTTCAACTTTTTCCGAAAAGCTCTGCGGGCCTGATAATAACTTTGAATTTAAGGAGATGCGAGAAAAATCTTCAGAAAACATATGATGAATCAGGAGATGATACAGATTCAAAAGGCATTTCTTACAGAAGAAAAGCGAGTCAGGAGATATCAAAGCTCAGGGATTTGATAGAGGCTAAAGACAGCAAAGTGCAAAACGCTGCCTGGATCCGGACAGCAAGATCGGCCCTGCGGCAGTATGAATTGAACTTCAAGGAGTTTATTGCCAATCAAGATGCTTTGCATATGAAGAGAAAGGCGATGATAAAGTCTGCCCGGAAAATAGAAAACAACATCCAAATGATCAAGAGTTGCTTAACTCAGGACACCGATCAAGTGCCTGCCATCGTATACCAAATCGTGATCAGCTTACTTCAGAGCCGAAGGGCTGAAAAAAATTTCCTGATGAGGCGTGACCTGGCAAGTGCGGATAGTTTCGCACAGGGAGTTCAGGCTTTAAGAAAACATGAGGCCGGCATGAGGTCTGTGACCGAAGACAAGGCCATCTTGGTTCTGTTAGACGATATTGACGCAGAAGTTAGCAACTATGAGAACGCCTTTCAAGATATAAAGGCACTGTACGACTCCACGACCTTTGGGCCGATCCATGATCCGGCTTTGTCGAAAATCACTGATGAAGTTACACTGATGACAGAACCCTCTGTCACCCCGGCATCTGTGGATACCACCAGGAGTCTGATAGGGGCAGCCCGAAATTTGGAATACTATATTAACATTTCTGAGGAAAATTCAACACCGCTGGTATCTATCTTACAAGCGAGAAGGTGGGAGAAGAATTTTCACAAAAGATATGACAGGCTGACACGCGGCATAGACTCTATGTCTATGCTGTACATAAGAAAGGTTAAGCAGGAGACATCAAATATCAGGGACTGGTTGGAGTCCGAGAAAACAAAGGGCAAGTCCGAGGTCGCCCAATCAGAGTCGGCCCTGGATCGATATGAACTCAACCTTGCCCAGCTTTCTCGTAATGTTGATGCCTTTTATATCAAGAAAAAAGAAATGCTAAAGGCCGCGCGGAATCTGGACCGCTTTGCTCAAATGATCAAGGAGAAAGTCTTTAAGGCCGAGGCTGAAACCGATATAGACGGCATATACTACTTAAGCCCGAAATTGCCCATACATGGTCAACCGGGAGGTAATTATCACGACGTGGGGTCTTTGTTTTCAACCCAGCCAACAGGTTATGGTTACAGGCATTGCAAAAACTGGATGCAGTTCTATTTTGACCAGGACCGTCAATACACTAAGGCAAACCTGATATATTCTATATATTTTCATATCTGGATCAGGACCGTCAATAACAGCATAGATCTGGGTTATGAAAAAGACGGCAAGTACAGCGGTGGCCGTGGTGGAATGGACCAGTTTATCCCGATCAGCTATGATGCTTCAAAAGGCTATTGCACCAAGAACGGCTGTTCCCTGATAACCGGGAAATTAGACTTGAATTGTCTTTTTAAGCAGGAAGACATATACAAATTTGCGATAAAACTTTCACGGCATTCAAGCTATCCATCGGTAGTTATGGAGCCCAACCAGTATTCGTTCATCATCATTAACGCGCCTTGTGACAGCATATTGAAAGCCACCGATAGCGACAGTGACGGCCTTAATGACTATGAAGAGATGTTTGTCTATTACAGCAATCCGCATGATGACGACACTGACGGTGACGGGTTTTGCGACAGAACAGAGGTTGTGAAGGGAACATCTCCCAATATTAATGATTTATATTCCGGAAAAGTTATAGATGGCATCAATGATACGCCTCACATAGAACATCATAAGGATATCGATGGTGACTGGATAGTCGAAAAACAGGAACAATATGTAAATACTAAATTTATACTACATGGCAACCTGGTCGTTCGTAATGGTGGTTGCCTGACCCTGGATAACTGTATTTTAGATATGAACATAAAAAGTAAGAATAAACATATATATGTGGATAAGAGTAGCACGTTGAATCTAAAAAAGACCAGGATTAATCTTAATGAAACCGGCTACTGGTATAGGATAGTAGAGGGGGGCAAGGTCGAAACAGATTCTGCTTTTGATATTTACGGAACATTAAACTCACACGAGAGTGTGCTTCAGAACGGCCTGGGCATCAAGATTTATCAGGGGAGTAAGACGGTCATACACGACAGCCATCTGTTGAATTGCTATCATATAAGCCATGAAGGGGCCTCAGATTCAAAGATACAGCGAAGCGTTATCTCAACATTCATTGGGATCCCCATATATTGTAAGTCATCGTCACCCATTATAAGAGACAGTATTCTAAGTGTCGAATACGGGGGCGTAGGGATCTACTGCTTTGGTTCGTCTCCATCTGTTGAGAATTCTAAAATTTTCGTATGTGAAGATGAGGATTCTGATAGCTCGTCATTTATTCTGGTTGCAAATTCGCATCCAGTGCTATCAGACACCTACTTTAACGCTAAAAGGGTAAGCAGGGATAAAACCTCAGCCATAGTATTTAAGTGAGGATTTGTTGACCTAATCTCCCATCCGTGCATGTGGTGGCTATTTTTGAAAGGACCACTCTTGTCCAAAATAGATTTTTATTTGGACAGCATTGGTAAGCCGGCTTCTGTTGAAAATGAGGATACATAAACTTCCCCCTTTTTAAAGGGGGGGCTCAATTCCATGCGACAATAAAGAACAACCTGATCTTTGGCTTTCAAGGGCTATGTAAAAATATCGCGTAGTTAACTCATATTTCAAAACTCTTAACCGGACAGCACTGTGAAGATCATCAATCTTACAAAGGACAGTAATATTTACACATCCAATGTCTATTTTCTTCTGGGCGACTGGAAGGCCGTTGATGATGTCAATGCCCTGATCGACGTCGGCAGGGATCCCGCGATCCTTGAGAGCATAAAGCAGATTGACACCGGGCTTGGCAAAAAGCGGGTAGAGAAAGTCATACTGACCCACGGGCATTTTGACCACGCGAGTCTTTTGCCTGCCATCCGGGATGAATTTGCCCCGCAAGTCTATGCCTTTCATTCATTTGATGGGGTGAACCACACCTTGAGGGACGGGCAAACGCTGAAGCTGGCAGACCGGTGGTTCGAGGTCATACACACACCAGGCCATACCAGTGACTCGATCTGCCTTTATTGCGCACAGGAGGCTGTCATATTTTCGGGCGATACATCCCTGATCATTTACGGCACAGATGGTTCGTACGAAGAGGCTTTCATCAGCGCCCTTGAAAGGATCGCGCGAAAAGACATCAAGGCGATCTATCCGGGCCACGGCGACCCCATGACCGAGGGTGTCAAACGATTAATCTATATGTCCCTTGATAACGTCAGGGAGTCCAAGAGAGCTAAGCATGTTTGCCATTCTGAAAGACAGTCATGATCTGAAGATGTTTCCCTTCTCCCAGGGACTTGAGTGATTCGAGGTGAGTGAATGGTTGACAACCTGACCGTCAATCAAGAAAACATCAAAGAAGGTGATCCACACTACTGCTGGGTAAATATCGAGCTTGGGGATGCCCGGGTCGGCAAGGCTAGGATAAAGAAAATCTACAGCAAAGTGATCATCAAAACCATCACTATCTTCCCTGAGTTCGAAAGGCGAGGGATTGCCAGACAAACCATAGATCTGTTCAAAAAGGAAGCCCGGGAGATCATAGCAGACAGAGTAAGAGATACGGCAAGGGGTTTCTGGGAACGCATGGGTTTTTCTGACACACGGGATGGAAATTACAGGTGGGCTTCCAATGGTAGCAGTGACCCCTGAGCGAGAGAAAGATGAAAATGGCTATGGCTGCCTCTGAGAACAAAGGAGAAGAAATGCCTAAAGATGACTTGAAAGAAATGTGCCCTTTTGTTGATGACCCTCATGAGGACTGCTACTGCGTCAACATGGACAGCCGGAAAATAGGCTATGCAGTATATTACTGTGGTGAGAACTTTACGGAATGCAACATTTACAAGAGGATCATGAATGATGAATCCAATTCTCATCATAGACGATGACATTGAAATACTGAGCGTGCTCCGGCTGATCCTGGAGCGCGAGGGATACGACGTCCTGGCGGCTTCCGACGGTAAGGAGGGGTTAAAACTCTGCCGTCAGCAACGGGTTGATCTGGTTATTACAGACTTGGTCATGCCGGAAAAGGAGGGCGTAGAGACCATTATGGAGCTTCGGCGCGACTTTCCACACGTGAAGATTATCGCCATGTCCGGGGGCGGCAGTATCGCTCCGGAGAACTATCTGCACATGGCTCAGATGCTGGGCGCGCAGCGCACACTCAGGAAGCCTTTCACGCCCAATGAGATGCTGGAGGCGGTTAGAGAACTCGTCGATCATACTTCTTGTCTTGAAAGAGATGTTTGAGTGATTAAATGAAGATGAAAAAATTGATGAAAATTGTTCTTCCGTTGGCTGTATTCGTACTCCTGGCCGGGCTAAGTGTACTGGTGTGGCAGCGTGAGGTGACATATAAAAGGCAGATATTTCAAAATCACATGGCTTCCTATGCCAATGACATTGCTCGTGGGCTGGAACATTCACTTGACAATTACAGTGCTCTTTTAGAAGCATTCCGGGACCGCTGGCTGGACCGCACCGACCGGTCCCGGGGGCGTTTTGAAGCGTTTGCTTGTATTTACATGAAGCGCTTCCCTGACCTTGAGGCAATATACTATATGGATGACACTGGTGTAATTCGCTGGGTGGTGCCGCTTGAGGGCAATGAGGCAGCTATAGGCACAGACCTCCATGACTATCCCAACGCAAGGTATTTTGTTGAAGTAGAACAGTCGCTAAAGACGGGGAACACAGGAATGGTGAAGTTCGCTCAGGGCGGAGTTGGATTTTCCATCTGTATCCCTGTTGTAGAGAGACGAAAAGCGGTGTCCTACATCATCGGCATTATCCGCGCTGAATCCATGGTCGCCCGTCAAATGACAAGGCATGCTGACGGAGAAGTCCACCTGCACCTTGTCTTTGGCAAAAACGAGATTATTTCTGCAGGAAAAGCAACCGCCCAGGCACACAAACTTTATTGCGTGAACAGACCACTACGGGTAGTAAACCAGGAGTGGCAGTTGGAGATAATTCCTGGCCCGGGGCTCGAAGCCCAGATAAAAGGTATCGTCTCGTGGACAGCCCTCTTCTTTGGGGTCCTGATGTCGATCGGATTAGGTTTGACAATTTTTCTCCTTATTACGTGGGTTGAAAAGCACAGGCAGGCGAAAAATGAAGTCTTGGATCTATACCTCTACAATAGATGCTTGATTGAGGCCAGCCTGGACCCGCTTATGACATTTGACATAAAGGGAATCATCCTGGATGTAAACGAAGCCACGGTTCGGGCTATCGGCAAGCCGCAGGGAGAGCTGATAGGCACAGCTTTCGAGGATTGCTTCACGGACTCCAAACGCGCCCGCGATGCAGTAAAGGAGGTCTTTAAGATTGCGAGAATTCAGGGCTATGAATTAGTCATGAAAGGTCAAGGCGAAGCGGAGACGATTGTGCTCTGCAACGCTTCTGTTTTTAAAAACCAAAATGGAGGGGTTGTGGGCGCCTTTGTTGCTCTCCGCGATGTCGACGAGTACATGAAAGCCAAAAAGGCAGCAGAGGCTGCCAGCCGTGCCAAGAACGAGTTCCTGGCCAATATGAGCCACGAGATCCGCACGCCTATGAATGGAGTGATCGGCTTTACCGACCTGCTGGCAGATACGGAATTGGACGAAGAGCAAATGGATTATGTCAAGAAAGTTAAAGAAAGCGGGCAAAACCTTTTGTCGATCATCAACGATATCCTTGATTTCTCCAAGATAGAGGCAGGGCAACTTGACTTTGAGGCAATCGATTTTGATTTGCGGACCCTGGTAGAGGACGTAGGGCACACCCTTGCGCCGGCTGCCGAACAAAAAGGCCTGGAGATGATTTGTATGGTGCATCATGACACACCCTCGCTGGTACGGGGAGATCCCGGGCGGGTGCGTCAGATTCTGATAAACCTGGCAGGAAATGCCATCAAGTTCACCCATGAAGGCGAGGTCGTCATAGAAGTTAAAAAACGCGAGACAGGCGACAGGGATCGGGGCTCAGGAGAAGCAGCCGGCGAACAGGGAAAAGCGGATAGGGGAGTCGATGAAAAAGTCGAACTCATGTTTTATGTGACCGATACAGGCATCGGAATCCCCGGGGATAAGCTGCATAAGATTTTTGACAAGTTCACCCAAGCCGATGGATCCACAACTCGCAAGTATGGCGGCACGGGTTTGGGCCTTTCTCTTTCCAAGGAGTTGGTGGAGATGATGGAGGGCCGAATCGGCGTTGAGAGCACCCCGGGCAAGGGTTCTCGATTCTGGTTTACCCTTTGCCTTGAGAGACAAAAGGGGGCCTACCGAACTCCCCCGCCGGCATACCCTGAGATAGAGGGTGTGCGGGTTCTGATCGTTGATGATAACGCGACCAACCGCAAGCTTCTCGTTGACATGTTGCAAAGCCTTAAGTGCCGTCCAGAGGCGGTGGCCAGTGGTAAGGACTCCCTTAGCAAACTAAAAGGGGCGACCCAAGCTGGCGCGCCATTTGACCTGGTCCTTATGGATATGCAGATGCCCGAGATGGACGGTGTGGCGTTGGCTCGGGCCATCAAGGGGGACGATGAAATCGCTGATGTGTGGATGATAGTACTCAGTTCCATGGGACGTCGGGGTCAGGCCAAAAGCATGAAAACGGTAGGCTGTGAGGCATACCTGACCAAACCAGTAAGACAATCGCTGCTGTTTGAAGCTATAACAGCAGTCTTTGCGAAGGAACAGCCCGAATCCCCTGCCAAAGTTGAAACACTTGTTACCCGTCATTCCATAGCCGAACAGAAGTACAAGGATATCCGTGTCCTGGTGGTGGAAGACAACGACATCAACAAGGAGATCGCCGTCAATATACTGAGAAAATCAGGGTATACAACATATGCGGTAAACGATGGACAGAAGGCCGTGAAGGCCTATGATCGGATGCCCTTTGATCTTATTTTAATGGACGTGCAGATGCCAGAAATGGACGGGTTAGAAGCAACAGCAAAAATACGCGAACTTGAAAGCTCAAAGCCGCAGGTCCGCCGTATTTCTGGCGGGCTCAAAGCAAAAAATACGATTTCTTCCAATGAACTTTCAACTTTCAGCATTCAGCATTCAGCTCGATCAGAACGGATTCCGATCGTGGCCATGACAGCCCACGCCATGAAAGAAGATAGAGAGATGTGCCTTAAAGCGGGAATGGATGACTATATCTCAAAGCCCATAAACCCCCAGGAGCTGTTGGACAAGATCGAAAGGTGGAGTGAGAAAGGTAAAGGAGCTTCAGGTCACAGAGCGCAAGACCATAACCAAGCGGATTCTCCCGGTAAAAAACAGGAAAGTCCCCCTATTGATATTGAGAAGGCCATTAAACGGGCTATGGGAGACAAGGCCTTTCTGAAAAAGATGCTTCAACATTTCTTAAAAAAGGTGCCGACCCAGATCACAGCGCTGAGGACTGCACTGGAACAGGGTGATGCGGAAGCATTGAAGGTTCAAGCTCACACATTGAAGGGGACAGCGGCAAACCTGAGCGCTGATGGCATTGCTGCCGCTGCCCTGTGCCTTGAGCAGATGGGCCGTGAAAAGGACCTGTCGGCAGGAGATCAGGCGCTTGAGAATCTGGAGGCTGAACTTGTGCCTATAAAGGATTATATTGGCCAAATCGATTGGTGATTAGCCAGCTTCCCCTTTCACGTTGTCAGCGTTACGGAATGCAATATTTACAAGAGGATCATGAATGATGAATCCAATTCTCATCATAGACGATGACATTGAAATACTGAGCGTGCTCCGGCTGATCCTGGAGCGCGAGGGATACGACGTCCTGGCGGCTTCCGACGGTAAGGAGGGGTTAAAACTCTGCCGTCAGCAACGGGTTGATCTGGTTATTACAGACTTGGTCATGCCGGAAAAGGAGGGCGTAGAGACCATTATGGAGCTTCGGCGCGACTTTCCACACGTGAAGATTATCGCCATGTCCGGGGGCGGCAGTATCGCTCCGGAGAACTATCTGCACATGGCTCAGATGCTGGGCGCGCAGCGCACACTCAGGAAGCCTTTCACGCCCAAGGAGATGCTGGAGACGATTGGAGAAGTTGTCGGAAATCCCACATGCCTGAGTCACAAGAAGGGATCAAGCAATGGAACCGGTAGAAGCGCTTAACGTAGCCATTGTTGGCGCTGGCCCCGGGGCCAAGCCCGTCACGGATATGATATTAAGCGAAAGGCTCAGCCAGCTTCGGATGAAGCTCATCGGGGTGGCATGTACCAATTCCGAGGCTGTGGGTTTCCACTACGCTCAGGAAAACGGGATTTATGCGACAAACGATTACCGTGATCTGTACGAGCTAAAGGATCTCAACATCATAATCGAATTAACGGGTCGTGAGGAAGTGGCCAGTGAAATCCGCCGAACCAAACCTGACCATATCCGGGTGATAGACCATGTTGTTGCCCGTCTCTTCTGGGATGTCTTTGATATTGAAGAACAGAAGATAGCCGAGCGCTACCGTGCGGAGGAGGCTCTCCGTGAAAGCGAGAAGCGGTACCAGCGCATCACTTCTGCGGTAACGGATTACATTTTTAGCGTACGCATCGAGAACGGACGTCCAGTGGAGACAGTACATGGTCCTGCCTGTGTTGCCGTAACGGGGTACACCTCTGAGGACTTTGCCGACAACCCGTATTTGTGGATTCAAATGGTGCACGGGCAAGATCGGCCGGCCGTCGAAGAGCAGGCCTCGCGTGTTCTTTTGGGACAAGAAACCAAACCCCTCGAGCATCGCATCTGGCGAAAGGACGGCACGACATGTTGGGTAAGAAACACTCTTGTTCCCCATTACGACACAGAGGGTAATCTTCTATCCTACGATGGTCTGGTTCGCGACATCTCCGAACAGAAGCGCCTCGAAGCTCGGCTTCAACAGGCAAAAAAGATGGAAGCCATTGGGACCCTGGCAGGAGGTATCGCCCATGACTTCAACAACCTGCTTATGGTCATGCAGGGGAATGTCTCGTTGATGCTTTGCGACATTGAGCCGACACACCCACATTGCCAATCACTGCAAGACATTGAAAAAAAGATCAGAAGTGGAGCCAGGCTAACCGCCCAGCTTCTGGGATTTGCCAGGAACGGCAAATATGAAGTCACGCCAATTAGCCTGAACCGGTTGGTGGAAGAGACTTCTGAGGCTTTTGACAGGACAAAAAAGGAGATAACCATACATCAAGATCTGGCACAGGACTTATATGCAATAGAGGCAGACCGGGGGCAGATTGAACAGGTGTTGTACAATCTATTTATCAATGCCGAAAACGCCATGCCTGGTGGCGGAGAAATTGTCTTAAAAAGCATGAATGTCACACAGGAAGTCATGAAGTGCAAACTCTATGACCCAAAGCCGGGCAAGTATGTCTTGTTAACGGTCACTGACACCGGCATAGGAATGGACAAGGATACCCAGTCGCGCATCTTTGAACCGTTCTTTACGACCAGGGAGATGGGTAGGGGGACAGGTCTTGGTTTGGCTTCGGTCTACGGCATAATAAAGGGCCACGGCGGATACATTGATGTTGAATCCGAGAAAGGGCGTGGGACCACCTTCTATATTTTTCTGCCTGTATCAGAGAAGGAAATCCAGGAAACCGACAAAACCGCCAAGCAAACCATCAAGGCGAACGGGACTATCCTCCTGGTGGACGATGAAGAAATGGTATTGAACATAGGCGCTCAAGAAACTGGGGTTTACTGTGCTTGAGGCTAATGGCGGCAAAGAGGCTGTTAAAGTCTATGAGAAAAACAAGAACAGGATTGATATGGTCATCCTCGATATGATCATGCCGGAAATGGGTGGTAGTGAGGCCTATGACCGCATGAAGGAGATCAACCGGGATGTGAAGGCGCTGCTTTCGAGCGGCTACAGCATCCATGGCCAGGCAACGGAGATATTAAAACGTGGCTGCGATGGTTTCATACAGAAACCCTTTGGCATGCAAGAGCTGTCCGAGAAAATCATCGAAATTCTTGAGAAATAAAAGCTCCTCACTTGCTGTAACCGGCCAGGGCTTTGACACCGCAAGTTCGGGTCCTTTAATACGGGAGAGTGAGCCCTAAGCGTGCCAAGCCTTAGAGATTTCATTTTGTAACCTCCTGAAATCAGTAAAGATTACAAAATTTCGCCGCATACCCTAATTGAAATGTCAAGCAAAAAATAGCCTCAACTGGCCGATTTTGCTATTTTTTTAAAAAATCATATGCAATTTCCTAACCGGAAATTGCTGAGTGAGGTAAAATGGAAGATTATCTAAATACGGCCACAGAGTTGATCGAAAAGCTTGCCCTGGAAGTGGTGATGCTGGATCCAAAGGATGTGGGGGGCTTTGGTGTAGCCCTGAACCTTTTGGAC
>Ga0209986_10001143_pt1 | contig 25720 bp, 25 predicted proteins | sample BlataG_FD_183168 | JGI IMG/M metagenome (GOLD analysis project Ga0209986, IMG submission 183168) | Deep subsurface microbial communities from Black Sea to uncover new lineages of life (NeLLi) - Black_00105 metaG (SPAdes) (version 2) | ecosystem: Environmental > Aquatic > Marine > Oceanic >... | reverse complement strand
GAGGTTACAATTCCAAAGAGAAGAGGGGGACATTCACTCAGTATTCCAAACTTAAGTGCACGTTTCTGTGTGATCTTGCCATCATACAGCAGTTTCATCTGGTAGACATAATAAAAGCGTAGAAAGGTTATTGGCAATGACATAAACCACTGAGCCGGACTCATCCAGTAGAAGTACACTCCAGTTATACTGACATTTGCATTCCAGGCGACTGCAGATATGGAGAAGTAAGCTTCTGAGATTATCACTGCGAACGGTCCTAGGAAGGATACAACCGTCATTAGGAACGCCATAATAAGCGAAAGCAAACCACCGGTTTCATTGCTTTTGCTGGCTGATTGCTCAGGCGTACATGAACCCTCCATGATCCCAATCTGGGGCTGAGTGATCGGATTTCCTTTCGAGCTTACAAAATCCGACCATGCTAAGATTAGTGTACGGTGTCGCCTATCATCTCTTCGGTCGATAGATGCCGCCTGCCCCTAGGGCTATAGGCTGGCGAGTGTGAAGGGCGCCATAAACACTGCTTCTTGTAGCGCTGATTCCTAGGTTTCACACAAGACCCTCGAAGAGGGCGTGTCTGTTAGAATCTTCTCATGAATCTCAGCCTTCTACTGACCGTCCTGATAGGCTTACTGAAGCAAGATTCTTACAGACCTTCCGTGATTACGTTCTTTACCCACCAAGATTCACCCTTCCACTGACCATCCGTGATAGCGCGTTTTCTCCTGCAGGTTCCCCCGGTTTCAGTGACTCGCGTTCCCCACAGCAGAACAGTTTTCAGCCGAGAAACTCCATATTCATTGAGATGACTGTAGGATATTGCGGCAATGACTGGTATGCCTTCTAACGTTCCTGACGCTTCAGGTCCAGAGAATCTCGATTCGGGACTGCAAAAGGAAGTCGTAGTCATGGTCAAAGACATCACAAGAGTCCATCTAGTCTTCGCGGTAGCTAGCTGGATTTCCATCTTTGCAGGGTTTGTTGTTTTTCATCTCTTCCACCGTCCAGATCTCTACTGGATGTATGCCAAGTACTTCTGGTATGATCTACTGGGTATGTTTCTTTCTGCTCTCCCACTACTGGTGGTGATGTCAATCAACACAGCACAAGTGGGAAGACTTCTGCAGACCACTTCCGTTGATCGCAGGCCTACAGTCCTTGATATTGTTTTACCACTAGGAATGGCCTTGCCATTGCTTGTGCCCATCGCTTGGTTCATGAGAGACCTACGGATTTGGGTATTGACAATGCTTGGAATCACTGCCTTCGTTTCATGGACCGTGTTTCTGACTTACATGGTCTATGTAAGTGCCATCATCACTGACAGTCCTGCACAATTCGCAAAGAGGTGTCTGCAGAGCCCTCAGTTCTGGTTTGCATTTGTCTTGGTGAGCTTGCTCATTACTGTGTCTCTCATTCCGTTTGGGTATGTGCTTCTGGGCGGCGAGGCATGGCAGTACTACACATACGACGAGCTCTTTCTCAGAAGGCTCCCTGCGCTAGTAGTCTTTGCTTTTCCGGTAGCGCTATTGATACCAACCTTACCTTTGATCCTTGAGTATTGCGGCAGTGGAAAACGAATCCATTTGCTGTGGGACTAGCTCAGAGGGAACTCTGGGATGAAATGCGCGAGGGGCATCAATGTGCTTGCTCACAGTACGGGATTACGCGCGTTGCCCACCAAGATTCACCCTTCTACTGACCATCCGTGATAGCGCGTTCTGCTTCAACATGACTCGAGCCTTCCACTGACCGTCCTGATAGGCTTACTGAAGCAAGATTCTTCCAGACCTTCCGTGATTACGTTCTTTCCCCACCATGACGCACCCTTCCACTGACCGTCCTGATAGACTCACTGCAACAACATCCTTACTGACCGTCCGTGATTGCGCGTTTCTCTCAACATGATTCACCCTTCCACTGACCGACCAATAGACACGCTTAAATTCACACGACTGGTGCAGGCTTCACCACCGCGCCTGTAGTCTAGGGGCGATGATTCAGGCCTTCCAAGCCTGTGACCCGGGTTCGATTCCCGGCAGGCGCACCATTCTCTTCCCAAATTCGGGGTACTAGGTTGTGAGTGAACTCCATCTACGGACTTCTGTGTTCCGCCCTTACTCTGCCCAGCGTCGCCGCGAACCCTCAGTGCTACCTGAGAGCAAGCAGAGTCTTTGACGAACATCATCGGGATACGATCCCTCCATTTGTCCTGGCTTCTTTCTCCTGTGTATTTGCCGGAGCATCACTTCCAGCTACAGAGAGTTTTTCCACAGTTCTTGCCGCGGCATGGTCATCATCGCTCTCCTGAACAACGTTGCCGGAGTCCAAGAGGCTCGATTGAGCATAGCGAATCACCGCGGACTCTCCCCGACCTGATGCACGGTCGTTCAGAGAGAGTGAGGATTTCCGTTTAGAAGAACGAGTCTTCCTCACGGCCTTCGGGGCTGGTGCTCTCTCGGGGAGAACCCAACGCCCTAGTCCTCTCTCATTCGTCAAAGAAGGAATGAGCTTGATAAGGCGGCCCGCGATATTCAAGGAGCCGTTTCGGTCTGCATTGGTACGAAAGCCACAGGTGTGACAGACAAATAGCGACCGCTTTGGCCTGACGCCTCTTCGACCGCACTTCCAGCAGAGGATGGATGTCCAGGTTTCCGGGACCGCTTGGAACCTACTGTCCTTGCCGTCCACTTTCCATCCAAGCTGCTTCAGTCCGTGCTGAAGTGTGCGGGTGACACGTGAGAAAATCCATCTATGTACCACTTATTCTCATGTACTTGCCTTGTCGTAACGGATGCGATTGAAATCATCGGCTAGACTGGCTTTGGAAACGGCCCTGTCTTCAATGTCCACCAGAAATTCTCATCCGAAACCCTCTTGGACACATATCCGGCTAAGCCAAAGATTACAACTAACACACCAAAGATAATTAGACAAGTACCGGTCTGGTGACCTACTTCAGAACCAAGAGCCGTCAGTAAGAAACCGACAACAAGCATGAACAGTCCTGCAATGAGGAGCTTCTCATTCCTCAGACGTTTGTATCTCTCATTCTCTTCTTGCCCCTGCACTGAATCTTCGCTTATAGCAGGACCTCACCATACCTATGGCCCGAAATCAGATAAGACTTGAGCACTTCACTTCCAAGCCGCCAAGGCGGGTTCGAATCCCGCTGGCCGCACCACATATTTTCTCAGACTCACTTTGTCACACCGTATCCAGCAGCGCAACCCTTTTGTTAGCACTGGGAAGACGACCATCCTGCCAAAAACGAGCTCGTGCATGTTGAACTCTATTGATGAGGCATGAACATGGAATCACTGCAACACAATGGCATTCTCGTACTAGAACCACCTTTAGCTCGCGGGCTGTCAATCATTGCAAGAGGTCAAGAGATAGTCCTCACACAGCTGCAGGAAGAGATGGCAGCCGCTTGGGTGAAGAAGCTCGGTACTCCGTATGTTGAGGACTCTGTGTTTGCAGGCAACTTCATGAACGATTTTAGCGATGCACTTCAGATCGAGCCAAGCCTCAGAGTCGAAGAGGTAGACTTCAGCGAAGTAGTTGATGTGGTTGAGAGAGAACGTGCAAACAAGGCGGCAATGACCAAGGAGGAGAAGAAGGCCGCGCGGGAATCAAGGAAAGCTGAGCGCGAGCGTCTAAAAGAGGTCTTTGGCTATGCCCTTGTTGACGGGGAGCAAATGGAGCTTGGAAACTACCAAACGGAACCCTCGGGCATTTTCATGGGTAGGGGCAAACATCCTTTCAGAGGGAGATGGAAACGAGGGGTCACACATAAGGACATCACGCTGAATCTTAGCCCCAACGCGCCGATACCAGAAGGTCACTGGAAGGCGATTGAGTGGTCCCAGGATTCTATGTGGATTGCCAAGTGGATGGATGAGCTCACTGGCAATGTGAAATACATCTGGCTGCATGACAGCACTCCCATCAAGCAGGAGCGCGAGGCTGCGAAGTTCGACAAGGCACTACGAATGGGGCGATTAACAGAAGCCATTCGTGACCACATATTGGTGGGGCTGCGTTCTGATAAACCAAAGCGAAGAATGGTTGCCGCTGCGTGCTATCTGATTGAGTACCTCAGTCTGCGTGTGGGAGATGAAAAGGACCCCGAAGAGGCAGACACTGTTGGTGCAACAACACTCAGAGCTGAACATCTGACATTCAACAGCGACTCCATTGTGTTTGACTTCTTGGGCAAGGACAGTGTTTCTTGGCACAAGGAACTGAAGGTACCTTCGGAAGTCTATGAAGTGTTTAGGGAGTTAAACGATGGGGCCGTGGAACGAGTAGAATCATTCTCTTCCCAAACTGGCAGAAGAGCCAGCGCCGACCCGAAGAAACTAGCCCAGATATTTCCCAGCATTCGCAGCACACACGTGAACAAATTCCTGAGTGAAGTGGACCCCGACCTTACGGCAAAAATGTTCAGGACCCATCATGCCACAAAGATGATGCAAGAGGAACTGACGCGTAGCCGTACAAAGCGAACTGATCCTGACTTCATCAAGAAAGAGGCCTTCAAGCGTGCCAACCTGGAAGTTGCCCGGGTGATGAATCATACCAAGCAAGCCCCCAAAGGTTGGAATCGCACGGCGGAACGGTATCGCGATCGACTGAAGAAAGCAGATATCCGCATTGAGAAAGCGAAAGCGCAACTTGCTGTCAAGAGAAAGCGCCTGAGGACAGTGTCCAGAAAAGAGAAGGCATTACGAACGAAGAAGCAGGACTTGGTCACTAGACAGAAGCAGATTGTAGAAAAGAACAAGGCCACTGTTGCCATTTGGCGGGAAAAGCGGGACAAGGCGAAGATCACATGGGATAATGCCAGAGATCGCAAACGTCGCACAAGGGGAAGTAAGCGCAAGAGCATGACAACCAAGAAAGAACGCATTGAAGGGGCCCAAGCTAGCATCGAGAGGGCTCGAAACCGACTAGAGAAAGCTGAAACCGGGCTGACCAACGCAAGAGAACGTGATCGAAAGAGCAAAGCCAACTTAGAGAAGAAGCAAAATGCCCTCGCGACGTTCCGCGAGAAGTCAACTGAGCGTGTTGCACGAGTAGAGAGAACAGTGCAGGGCGCAAGAGATCGTGTCAAGAAGGTTGAGCTTGCCAAAAGGAATGCTCAAGTCGATTATGCGCTGGCTGGGGATTGTCGTACGTGGAACTTGGGAACCTCCTTGAAGTCCTACATCCATCCTAAGACTGTGTACAAGTGGTGTCAGAGGGTGGAATATGACTGGCGTAAGGTATATCCCACGACACTACAGAGGAAGTTCACATGGGTTGAGCGATGAGTCCCAGGAGGCCTCGCTATTGCTAAATTCGATAATCTGGCCCGAATAGGCTGCATAGTCGCATTGCCTAGAGACTCCCATTTTGGATGCAGGGATATGAGAGCTAGTAGACGATCGAAAATAGAGTCCTACGAGGAAATAACACTCTTACCCTTGGAGAGCGCAATTAGTCTTGCTGTGTGCATCTAACCTTTTTCACGCTGATTTAATAGTAGGATAGCAAATCGGAAGTGCTAGTGGATTCAAAACCATGGTGGAATTTTAGAAAATGTCGGAATTCTTTAAGAAACTTGGAGCCTGGGGTGGCATCTTTGGTGGAATCCAGTTCATCATTATTACATTCGGAATTATGCTATTCTATCCTGAAGGTTACGATTTCTTGGCGAACACTTTCAGTTCCTTGGGTCTAACTGTGACAAAAGGATACGCTACTCCAATTAATCATGCTCTGTTTTCGATTGCTTGCTCTATTGTTGCTGGTTGTTCAATTATGTTCTGGTTGACAATACGTACAGTCTTCAATGAAACTACTCCACAGAAGATAGTCAGTTCGATTGGAACAATTCTAGGTCTTGTAGCATCACCTTTCGTTGCCGCATTAGCACTATTTGCAGCAGATGTATATCCAATGGAGCATGGTTTGTCGACTATTTTGTTCTTCATAATCTTCGCTTGCGCAATTACTACGTACTCATTCGCAATTCTTCTTAAGAAGGATTATGAGAATATCTACGCAGCCATTGGATTTGTTGTAGCTCTCATCTGCGTCTTGTACATCTTTGTCATCGGTGGAGCAGCGTTTCAAAAAGTTGCAGTATATGCACTTATCCTCTATTCAGGATTTCAAGGATACAAATTGCTCAAGGTTTTTGGAGCTGAGAGCACAACTGCTCAAATCTAGTGAGGGGAGATTCTTCTCCCCATTTCCTTTTTTCAATCATTAGCTTCTTTGTGCTTCTTACTCAGATCGACATGAAGCTCTGCACCAGTCATAAGCGATTCCAGAAGGCCATCAGAAACCCCTCTTCCTCGTAACAGTCGCCCGCAAGCGACCTCAGGAGTGCTTCAGCCATCTGACTCCTTGCTGAGTTTCCTGTACATAGAAAAGGCACACTCTTCATGGTTCTTCCGCCAGCGTTGTCAGAGTGTTTTCACTTGTAATAAGATATTGCCGAAGAAGGATAGGGGATGGTGCGCTCGCCGGGATTCGAACCTGTGTCTAGAACTATCACAGTATACCGTTTTCTTACTACCATGTAATCGTGAATCTCGAAAACACCGAGTAGGCCAAAGACCTAGCTTTTAGTCTGTCATTCAAAGCCCCGATTTTATGGTGACCAAAGAGCTCTTGCTCGAACCTTTGGGAAGATCACGTTAATCAGCTTTCTAACGGTAGATCTGACTAGAACCTCATTATGGTATCTTTCAAGTTCATCCAATGTCATGTATCCCATTACTAGACGTGGAACTGCTTGAGGCGGGAGATATAGGTCACATCCCCACTCCCTTGATGTTGAGATGTCCAATGAGTCCAGAGAAGTGATACGTCCTTGCTCTATTGAGAGATGAAATGCCTTTTGATATGTAGATATCCTAAGCCGACCGGAGTGTTGCTTGAATATTGATTCGCTCAATCGAGCATTTAGAAGTGGTAACATGTGTGAAATGAGTTTCCCCAGATTTGGTATCCTGACATACCATGCTTGTCTTCTCTGAAACCTACTACCTCCAGTGTGTTCAAGGAGATGCTCTATGACTTCTTGCATTGCAGGTCTGACTACGAAGGGGACCGGACCAATGTTAGAAACAAAGTCCTTTGCGAATCTCAGCACTGAATTGAGGTGTGCTACATCATCAAGACACAAGTCATCCATCTCAACACAATCTTTGGAAATTCGAAGCCAGAATATTCCTACTGTACGATCTGCTGTCTTTACTAGATAGAACACGATTGAATCTCTGGTTGGGGAGTCACTGAAGCACAAGTAGTCATTATCTTTAGTATCTACTACTCGTGTGAGGATCCCAGTGAACATCTTCCTGCGATAATCTACGTACTCTTTGAATCCGCTTTTGCTGACTCGCTCTATTATCACTAGTTCATCCGATCCGTCTGGAAGTTTGGGAACTAGTTCCTTGATTATTGTCCGGCCGCCATATGCCTCTGCTGCATACTCGTAACCGAGCAAGCTATAGAAGTAAGGTAGTCCTGATACGACTTGAATCACAGAATCTTGTTTCGCACTTCGTTCATTGTATTCTGTGTTTAACAGTCGAATGAATCCTTTACCTCTGTGTTCAGGATGCGTATTGACAAATTCCATGTGGTCTACTGGAATCTCCAATCCTTCCAAACTCCACATGTCAGGAAGACAACACATGTATGAACAGAGCGTACTTGTAGCTTTATCAATAATCATGAAGTGGTCATCATTTTTCATCCTGGGATGATTCAGAATGACTGATTCAACAAATGCTCTTCCTTCTTCGCCCCATGTCTGACAACACAGTTCTATGATTTTCTCTACATCTTCATGGTTTGATACACTTCGAATCTCGAAGCCTTCTGGTAAATCAACTCTCGATATCATGAGTAATTTAGTGGCTCTAATGGTATATAATGCGCCGCAAAAAATGACTTAGGACCTTCACTGATTCTTGAAACGCGAAAAGGTGAAATGGTGCGCTCGCCGGGATTCGAACCCGGGCCGCTCAAGATATCCGGAGGTTTAGATTCTGGCTTGAGTTTCTTTCCTATACGCTAAATACAGTGTAAGTAGAGAACCACCTGCAAAAGTAACCAAGTATGCTAAGCCCGGAATCAGAAAGAATACAATTGCCGAAAGAATGATAGTACTCAGGATGAGGATAATTGGCAATTTCCAATTGCGAATGAATTTTGCAGCATCTTCCTTATCGTCTATCTTCTGAGATTCCGAATCTGCATCCTTTGAACTATCCACAAATGGTTCTGACTGGAGTTTGACATATATCTCTCTTAGCACAGATTTGGCACGGTCATTACTAATTATTACAGAGAAGATGCCATCAGTTTTAAAAGAATATTCTCCGCGATAATATGCCTTATTCGTTTTCTTGAGAAGAGCGTGATCTGTCCAAAATGCATCTTCGGTAACGTTTTCCTCAGGAACAATGTAGAAGTCGAAATCATCTCCTTCACTCTCTCTGACGACATAATGAAGCTTATCCCCTTTTCGAACCTCTATCCTTTGATGTGCCCAGTTCTTGGCTTCAAGTCCAAATGTATCCTCAAGCAACGTATCCCTGGCCAAAACCACCTACTCTCCCTGCACCGATGTAATTTCATTCTGAATGTATCTTATTATTCTATGCCATTCTATCTTCAAAACTGCTTTAGCTCCTGCTTCTGTTCAGCAATTGAATCCCAGTCTAGACAGTGATAAGTAGATTCTGAGAAATCAGCACAACTTGAATTTGAAGGATACGAACTATAATCTAGTACTCAGTCAGACATGTATTATCGGGTAGAGCCTCTTGAGCCTGATCCGCGCATCCTCAGTGGTGTATCTCCAATCAACTCTTGCGACCCTGTTGTTTCGATCTCTCTCCCATGCCCTCACCTCTCGCCTCATTCTCTCAATGTCTCCAATCCGTCGTCTCAGACACTGACGACTCAACACACTCAGTTCGATCTCCGCCATGTTCAACCAGCTTCCATGTATCGGAGTGTAATGGAACTCGAATCGCTCCACGAGCCGCCTGGCCTCATGCGGCTCAAATGCATGGTAGAATGCTGACCTGGTGTGCGTGTTGAGGTTATCCATGACTACACAGATGACCTCTGCCTCAGGGTAGATGTCATCCGCCAGTATCCTCATGCAGTGCGCCCAGTCGACCCTTGTCCGACGTTCCCTCAGCTCGACATGTCGCTGTCCACTCAACGGCTCGTAGAACATGAACAGGTCACACACACCGTTTCGTCGATACTCGGAGTCATATCTCTCCGGCCGACCGGGTCCCATGGGAATTGGTTCTCGTGTCTCGCTGACAAGTTGCCTGGCACTCTCATCCATGCACACCACAGGACGCCTCGGGTCATATGGTTGAGTGTAGACGTTCAGTACGTCTTCCATGTTGCAGACGAACTCGGCATTCGCCTCTGGTGGAATCACCCATTCCTTCTTCAACCAGGGCTTGATCTCGTTTTTTTCAGTACCTGACGCACTGTCTCGTGAGAAACAGTCTCAACATAATTCAGTTCGACCATCTTGCTACCCAGGAGTCTTAGTGTCCAACAACTCCGACCTTCAGGGGGACCACTACAGGCCAGAGCTATCAGCTGGGCCTCCTGATGACCATCCAGTCTGGGACGACGGGAGCTTGAGGATCTACGGCGATTGAGTGCTGCCTGAAGTCCTTGTTCCACGAACTGTTTACGGATGTGTTCAATAGTCCGCACAGTGACGTTGAACGCCTCATGGATTTGCTTGTCAGTCCAGTTGGGACCGTTCTCATCAGCCTTCAATAGGACATGAGCTCGAGTGATCTTTCGAGCAGGACTCTTTCCCCTTGAGGTCAAACGACACAAGGACTCACGTTCCGCCTCGGTGAGGGTGACAATGTACTTCTTAGTCATGGATAGAATCGGGGACAACCAGGATATAGGAGGAGGTAATACCCACGTATTACCACCCGAAAGATTATGCTTGACTGAGTACTAGTATCTCTAATGTGTTATGAAAAATGGTGCGACCACCGGGATTCGGACCCGGGCCGAGAACCTAATATGTGATACTGCTAGAAATTAGATTGGAATGGGGAATGAACAACTTTGACCGCAATTCGCAACTAGATCATTACTTGGACTACATCAGGCATGTAATCCTTACTATCACAGGGGCTTTAGCTGCTTACGCATCACTAGTCCTCGCAGAAACAGTGCTCTTACCTTGGGCATTGCTTGTCATGCTAGCAGCTGTCATTTACACCCTCTTTCTTCCCTACAAGAAATCCACGACAATCTCGGGCGAATGGGGTCTTGTTAGTCGAATAAAAGCAATAGACATCGTGGTACTTGGACTCCCTGCATATGCAATACCATCACTGCTAATCATTGCAGACGAATCAATTGTACAGGCCTTTATTGAGTTTAGTGAAGGTGTACTATCTTTGAGTCCAGATGTACTTCAACACGAGTTTGTTGAGCTTTTGATAATGATATTGATTGGAACCTCCATAGCTTCGGCTCTTATTTCACGGGTAGGCGCTTGGAGAATCCTTCAGAATCGTGGATATGGCACTAAAGAGATCAAGGAGATAGTCTGGTATGCAGCAGAAGACCGGGCGAGAGATTCAGCCCTCATTTCTCTAGTGATTTCGTTCATTGTGCTCAATCTCTCTGCAGGTTGGTTTCAGCAGAATATCCCCGGAAGAGCGACTATCTACTTTGGAAATGCGTTTTGGCTTGTGCTAATCCTAGTCATTTTCTGCTGGTTCTTTGTCGCTTACACCCCTAGTCTGTGTAATATACCTCAAAGAAGAATTCTTGAATCCATACTCATTCTTGCCATCGCAGCAAGCCTCCCATATCCTCAAACTGCGTTCATTTTGTCAGTAATTGCAATGGGAGGTTTATGGTTCTTGAACAACAATCGTCGAAAAGAAATAAGTGTTGAAAATCATATTGCATCTAAGAAAACTGCAGCGAAAAGAGAGAGAGAACAACGAGAGAAGAAACTGATGGAAGACCACTTCGTTGTGTATCTCTTCTACAAGCTATATCCTAGGGCTGAACGCATCATCATAATAGTAGCCCTCATAACTTTACTAACTCCGGCTGCATTATTCTTCATAGGGTTTCAGATTGGTTTGGATTATTTCCCACTACTGCTCCTACCCGGGGCAATTTACTACGGAGTTCCTTACATTTGGCTAGTTCTTTTTGGTGATTCCGACCAAGTCCTCAGGAGGATTGATGACATACGGCAATAATCGCACTGGGAATAGGACTTCTAGTGATTGCGATCTTGCTACAGAATCATCAGTAGATTCGGTAACCTTTTTATTCAGAGTCAGGTGGGAATCCACAACTGCGCTCGTTGTCTAGGGGCTATGATGGATCCCTGCCACGGATCCGGCAATCACATCCAATTCGGATGTGGTCGGGAACCGGGAACTGCATTCTAGTTCGAATGTGGTCGGGAATTCGAGTCCCGGCGAGCGCACCATTTTTGCTGCCATATTGTATTGTGCCAGAACAATCCTAAGCGACCTATTTGCGTGGGCATTTGTGGAGTTCTTTAGCGCTTGATAATACTGAATTTTGATATCGCTAATGTCTGAGAATACTGACGAGAAGCTGGATGGAATTGAGATTGTAGAAATCCCTCGAAGCTATATAGAAATGGCAAGACCTGTAACCGATTCCAAATCTAAATCAGCGGAACCTGAACCTGCGAATGATAGCCTCAATCACTTCCTTGGTAGTCTATTGAGTAGCCAAACTATTTTTGGTTTGAGATTTCAGTTGATCAATGGGAATCCACAGCTTCTCTACTTGACACAGAGAATAGACAATCGCATTGCTGTTCTAGAAAACACCTTCATCGCTCATTTTCCCAAGTTCTCAATAAAACGTGTGGATTCACCAATTAGCCATCCAGGAATCGAGAATCTCGCAGTTGCATCCATATGGGGTATACCCAAGCCTACATTCGGCTCACTAAATGCACTTGCCAGAGTTATGTTGAGTTCTGAAAGCAATTCATTGTACCAAGCTTGGGCTTATCCAAGAAGACCAAGCAAGGTGAAACGACTTCTAGTCAAGCATAAGCTTCAATCAGCTCTAACCAAGTCACAGCAACAAGAATCCATTCAATCATGGATAACGGGAACTTCTACAAGAACTAAATACGATATCCCCATGACGGCAAAAACAAGGAGATTTGATGCCGAATACAAGCGTCTTTCATCAAGAGCCCTACTTGACTGCCATATTATTCTCGCATTCTGGAATGGGCTACCGAATCGCTTCATTCTTGAAAATGCGTTAGCAGTTCTTTTTGGATCAATGGCAGAACCTGAACGGGATTTGCATCTTAAGAGCAAAATACACACGGGAAAAAAGGCTCTGAGGATACTGGAAGATGCGCTTAATCTGCAACCGACCAAGAAATCCACTCAAATGCGTCCCGATGAATCAATCCCATACTTTGAGATTCCAAGGACAGAGATAGGAATTCGACAAGGATTTACTAGTTCCTTTACCACAGCAGTTTCATCCATAGTTTCAGGGAAACCTGAGTTCGAACCGGGTTCTATTGCAATTGGATACATCTACAATAACCGCACACTTGACTCAAAACGAGTCAAATACATCCCACTGGAAGACCTGCGAAGACATCTCGCAATCATGGGTACAAATGGCTCAGGAAAATCCTCTACCAAGAATAGAATCGTGATTGATGCTTGGAAGAATGGAATCTCCAGTCTTCTGATTGAACCAGTGAAGACCGATGCTCGGACCTTATTGGGTGCCATAGATGAAGCGAGAGTGTTCACATTAGGTCTTGAGCAGGTCGCTCCAATTAGGCTGAATCCACTTCATGTTGAAGAGGGTGTTCATGTTTCTACACACATCAATCTACTCGTTGCATCTTTCATGGCTGCATGGCCTGTCTATGGCATATTGGCAAGCCACCTTCGCCGTGTGATCGTCCAAACCTATGTGAATAACGGATGGGACGCCGTTCATAATCTCCGAGGTGCTGAAATCACCCTGGAATCCTTGTGGTACGAAGCAGAGAGATATGTGAAGACTCTGAAGTATGGAAGCGATTTACGAAAGGACTTCAGGGGTGCTATCCTTGCAAGGATAGAAGATTTGTGTGACCCTGCAAGAGCTGCTATCTTCAACACAACTGCAGACTTGCCGATTGAAGAGTTTCTCTCAGTTCCGACTATAATCGAATTGAAGCATTTGGCAGATCCAGATTTCAAAGCGTTTGTTCTTAGTCTTCTACTCGTACGAGTCTACGAACACTTTGACAAGCTTGGGCCATCAGATGAGATTCGAAACTTGTTGTTCATAGATGAGGCTCACTCCGTTCTTGAGGAAATTCAAAAGGCTGCTGATAGTAATGAAGTGGCTTCTGCCAGAAGAAAAACAGCTGACCAACTGACAGACATGATTGCTGAATCCAGAAGTCTGGGGTTAGGCATTTGCATATTGGACCAGAACGCTCTACGCTTATCGCGCGATGCTCTGAAGGTATGTCACACAAAGATACTCCATTGCAATACGAGTGAAGCTGATAGAACTCTCCTCGCTGACGAAACAGGATGCAATAAAGAGCAGAAACAACAGATGGACGTCCTTAGGATTGGGGAGGTGATAATGCGAGGTCCAGAGGAGTCTGTTCCTGTCAATGTCCAGGTGATCTATGACCCTGATACATATCCAGATATGAAGAGAACATGGACTAATGATGATGTATGCCAACGAATGAAGACATTCTATGAAACACATCCAAGACTCGCAAGAATCCCTAAACCGCCTGTTCTTCGTGAGGAAGATGTAACTGAGGAGTCTGTTTCTAACGCAGTTCGGGTTGAAGACATCATAACAAGTGATGGCTTTCGTGAACAATATCTTGAAGCGATAGAAAACAAAACTGCTCAGGAACAGCACCTTGTAGAAGAAATCGTTGCATACTATGCAGTGCACATTACTGCTGGAGATCCATCAGCAATTGAAGTAGCAGCGCTCATTATTGAACGGGCCTCAGACCTCTATGGTCCATTTCCCTACACGCCTGACTGGACTGTCGTTCGCCAACTAATTGGTAATCACGTTCAGCATTTTATGGATAGGACAGAACTGGAGAATTAGAGAATGACATGGAGGGTGAGGGACGATAAGCGTGATTCAGGACGAGAGTCGAAAGAGTGGAAGAGGAGGCGTTTTGAGAAGGCTTTTGACGAAGCTCGACGTCTGAGGATTGCTGAGTGGGAGCTGCAGAGACGGGCGGGTAAGGAACCCAAAAACAAGCCTTCAGGAATCGGCGAATTGGCAAATTACCTCCTAAAAGTAGAATCCGACAAAATCGACAAGCTCGTTGATGATGATTTCCGCAAGGCGCAGGAGCGGGGCGTTACAAAGGTACGTTCAGCTAAGAAGCGTTTTGGAGCAGATGGAGCAAAGAAGTTAGAGTCACTTGCAGCAGGTTTCAAGGCCTACATGGAGAAACGAAAGGACGCACGCAAGTTAGAAGACTCGGCATCACCAGATACAAAGATGTCGATTCAGTGCACTCCAAAAGCTTCATTCAAACGTGTGATGACAGATGCAAAGCAGATACGAAAGCGCCGTGACTCGCCCGAAACAAAATTTGACCATGCTAATTCGAAGCGATTCAAAGTCGATGTAAAGCAGGATGGGTCCATTCAAGATATCGATGCTCTTGCAGAGAAACTCTATAATGAGGCAACAAGGAGGAAGAAGAGAACTTCTTTCCTTGAACTCAACATAAATGGATTGGATGGGGAGAAAGCCAAGAGGTTCAAGCAATCTGTAGAAGAAACAAAGACGATACTTGAGACTAATCTTAGAGAACGTTTTGGCCCAAAGCACGAAAGAGAAGAGATCAGAGTAGGCTTTGTCGATAATCGAATGTACGTATGGAGAATCAATAATTCTCAGAATGACATGCTCAATGCATGGTCCAACCAATATTTCTACTTCAAAGAGAAAGGTGCATTGAAGCATCTTCAGGACAACGCCCTTAGGAGCCTTAAGCTGAATCCACAATCTCCTGAATCCAAGAATCATGTCAACAAGTTGATGGACCAAATTCTCCGCAAGACGGACAATGAAACACTCAAGAAATCTAGACACCTAAAAGAAAACCGGATACAAGGCGAATCGCTGAAATTCCTGATGGATTCACTAGGCATGGAAACTCAGTTCCTTGAAAAGAAAGTCGCAAAGATAACTGGAATCAAGGGGCAAGGCGGGCTTGAAAACCCCGAATTTCCGACTGGAGAAGAACTTCAGATACTACGTGCACGCATTGTAGGAACTGCCGTTAGTGACTGTCAGGTCCGTGGCAGCAAAGGCCTTGTATACTCTGAATCATCGGGTGAAAGAATCGACCGCTTTCAAGACACGCTGCGAAATTTCGGCGATATACAACTGAAAAGGAATTTTAGAGAGGATAGAGGTACTTACGAGATTTATATCAACTCTGCAATGTCCGAAGCAGTTACTTTCTGGGGGATTCCAGAGGGTGACCGGACCATTCTGAATCATGGGCTTCCTTCAGATGTTCATAAGTGGTCCAATAACGCGCAACGTGCACTGATTCAAGACATGTTCTCACAGGAAGGGTGTGTTTCGGAAAATGGCGAGATTAGCTGGAACCGTAGGCATGCATTATGTGCAGGGAACAAATCCAAAAAATATGACTTTCAATCAAAGCTGTCACCTGACGCAGTAAGGTTTCTGAAGGGATCAAAAGAAGCGAAGAGAGATTATGAGACAGGTACTGCTGGTGAAATTTACCTGACAATTGGGAAACTTGAAATCCTTCGAAATGACCAAGACAAATTCAAAGTCAATGCAGCAAGGGAGATTCTTCATACGGTCAATGATTATAGGAACCAATTGATAGACGATGAAGCGGCTGTCGTAAGGGGATTTGGAATCAATGCCACACTTGACCCCATGCAAGTTTCTTATTACAAAAAGTCTGGGCGGGTCAGTGTGAGATGGCAGGCACGAATCCGCGACAATGAATCAAAGATGAGAAGTGCTTTCTTGTTGCGTCCAAATGACCGTGTAAAGGAGTCGATACTTGATGACTGGCTAATGAAGCAGCCTAGCGGTGATGTAAAGAGAGTAAAAGACACGCTTGGAATAGAGGGGTTCGATGTGTGAAACAGTGGCCTCTTCAAAGACTCATTCTTCATAGCTATATGATTTTTCATGCCCTGCTGCATTCCATATGGTGTCAAATACAACTCGTAGAATTGATTTCAGTTCAACTTCATAATCTTCAATCGTAATTGGTGACACTAAAAGAGTGGATCTGTCAATTTCATGCGGAATAGAGGGATAAATAGGCGTTCTTATTATTCTTCGACGAAATGGCGAATCATCAGCGGTAATGACAATCTCGCGGCGATGAGCTCCAAGCAAGCTTACCACAATATAGACAGGAAGACTCACGCCAAGGCGTTTTAGTAGATCCAAATGGGCTTCGACGGATATTAGTATGAAACGGTCAATATCTGTTCCTGACAGAGCTATGTATTCCTCTTCCTTTATCGTTTCTAGCACCTTTACAAACTCGATACATCCATTTCGAAATACTTGCGTATACGCTGTAGAAAGATAGTCGGAATCAGAGATAACGGGGCTGTAAGCAAGATATCCATCAAAATTGTGCCTATACGCGTACCCCATGATATTCAATACATCTTGTTCGTCCACAACTCTTTGTATGTCAAGCTTACTTCCTAAAGCAAATGCATCTAAGGGTACAACGTGCACAACAAGCTTGACTCCCTTTGCAAGTGGGACAGGAGTGTTAGCTGCAGAAATCTCTTCTATTCTGTTTCTTCTGAAATCTCTGACCTTGTCGCTGGCAGCTTCTGAAATCACGAATGCATTACGCAACTCATGCACGTCAAGCGGATGTCTGCCCATTGATGAACGAGAGTAAAATCTGAAACGTTTTTTGTAGGCTACAACATGTGGTGAATTCCAGCTTCTAGGGATCTTTAGGATTATCACATGACTTGATGTATTGACTTTTACATCTTGTATCTCAATTCCATGGATGCGCGGTGCAATACCATCTCTAATCAAGCTATCAAGACGATTCACTACAGTTTCCAGATTCTTGATAGATAGCGGGGTTAGAGTCAATGGTATTCCATCTGGGGCATCAATTCCATAGATAAGGAATCCACCAGCTGCATTGGCAAAGGACGAAACATCACTAAGGAACTCCTTCATATCACGCTGAGTATTTCCTGGGAGTTCTCTTTTGTAGTCAAGATACCTGCTTTCTGGAATCTTGTTGGTGATGAGTTCAACCAGGTCTTGCTTTACTATTCCATCCAATGGCTTACTGGAAAAAGACATTTTCTCTCCCTCTTGCTTAGAATAAATGCTCTTTTACCTTTAATCTTCGCAATGCATTGAGCATGAAATCATTGTATTGATGGACAATCACCATAAAAACGAACCAACGCCGTGTCTGTTCTACGGTTCCGAGAGATAAACGCCCGCACATTGGCAGGGATCCATCATAGCCCCTAGACAACGAGCGCAATCGAAACTGACCGCGCTGGAGGGCGTTAAAAAGATTGCCAAACAAGAGGGGCAGTCTTAAGAACAACAAATGGCTGAAATTGGTGGGAGGCTCTGATGGTGAAGGACAGCGCTCGACTAGAGAGTCTGAAGAAGGAGATTATGGTCGACATATACAAGAACAGAATGCTCCTTACATCAGAGCGCGACCGGCCTGAGGGCTGGAGATTGGTATCCGGACTATGGAGTCCTTTCTACATTCAGCTCCGCAATCTCAGCTCCTTCCCTGAAACAATGCGAAAAGTAGGGGAGGCCATGACGATTATGATACGGGAGGCTGCCCCTTCTGTTAACAAGCTTGTTGGGGTTGCATTCTCAGGCATACCGATAGCTACTGCAGTATCCATTGAGTCAGGTCTTCCGGCATGCCATACCCGAAAGATGCTGGGTGTGAAGACTGAGGCGGACCTTCAAAGAGCGTTGGCTGATTATGGTCAGCATTCGATATTGGAGGGTGTTCTGAAGGATGGGGACTCGCTCTGCTTGGTGGATGATCTCGTAACTGGGATGGAGAGCAAGATGATTGCGCGCTCCCAAGTTCTTGCTGAGGCCAGTAAACGAGAACTCAGTGACGTGAGCTGTAATGATGTGGCAGTTATCATGGACCGACAACAAGGCGCAATGGAACGGGCTTCAGAAGTGGGTCTAAGGCTCCACTCCCTGATTCGACTTGTAGATGAGGGTTTGGCATTCATAAAGCCCCTCATGTCCAAGAGCGAGTACAAACTAGTTTCAGAATATCTAGCTGATCCCAGTAAGTACCAGAATCGTCCCTGACCTTTGGCTACCGAAACCTCTTTCTTGAGATGAACCCCGCATTTCCTTACTCTAATGATTAGCGCCAAAGATCCAGTAAAGTACATGTTGAACCTGGCTCTCGCCACTGCCCTCAACGATCTTCAATTCTATCTGGATGAGGAGGCCGCCAGGACAGCACCTGAGGTAAAAGCCCTGCTCAAGGTGCTTGCCGAATCAGAAGAGACCCTGATTGCCGCTCTCGAAAGTATGATGATGGGCGGAGTTACAACCGCCATGGAAGAGGTCCTCAGACTTCGAGATTCGATGATCTCTCCAAATGAGAACCCTTTCGAGTTCGGTTCTGCCTTTTCACCAGGCCTTCAGTTTGAACGTTGGAGTCTCTGCAACGGGGCGTTGGAACGCTGTTTCAAGGCTTATCGTTTTTACACCTCAATTGCCACTCGCGCCAAATCAAAGGTCGTGAGTCGCCTGTTTGAGTATATTGCATATCTGAAGACAGGACATATTGAGAGACTCCGCCGAGTCTGCGAGTCCTTCGGGGATGCAGAGTGGCGCTACGAATAGATTCCTGCAGTGCAAATTCCTCGCGTATTCCATTTCCGTTCTTAGAACACGTGTTCCAACACATTATTATAAACAGAAAACGAATAAAATAAAAACATAGAAATATTTATATAGATTTATACTAATTACATACTGGACAGAGTCAGATGACTCTCACGATGCACTGCCCTCCATTGGTTCCACAGGAAGTAATGGGGTAAGTGGGTCCAGATGTCGAGATGGTAAAAATGAGCGAAACCAGACCCATATTCATTCCCCCTGTTGTGCTTGAACGTTACGAGGATTTCAAGGAGTATGCTAGAAGCGCTGCTCTGGTGACTTACGATCCCGATTATTTCGTCAGTCCATTCCTTGACGATCGGAAGAGGTTGCGGCGAGTGACTCTATATGCTATCGGAGTCAGAGTCAAGGGTGTACCATTGACATTCAAGTATGCGATTGATCTTGATAGTCTTCAAGATAAAGACAAATCATGGAATGAACAGGTAGACGAGATTGACAAGTTGATCAGCGGGATTGTAGCAAGCCTCGGCCAGGAAGTTGAACTCATCCGTGGAAAGATCGAGTCTGAAGCCTCACTAGGTGAAGCACTGGCAATGCGATCGTGAAACAGGTCTAACTGCAACGTTCCGGTCCCTATGGGATTATACACTCTGTCCGCTTCAACACGGTCTTTTTCATAGATACCGATAATGATATGAATTCAGGCGCAAGATTAGTAGTGAGGAAACGTGATAAAAGCAGAGCCAGTAGAGGATATCATCTCTCGAATTGAGAGCATGTATGCGGAGAAGCCGCGAGGCTGGAGAGTCATGAGCACGCCTCGTGGAGACATGCTAGTCCTTGGACCCGATTCAGCTTTTCAGCTGAAGATGATTCCCCTTAATCCACAGGAGTTCACTGGTGCAGGAATCGAGCTTCCTAGTCCTCAGGCTGCATTGGACTCTGTGAAGGCTTCCCCAGAGTTTGGTCTGAGACCCCTGAGTAATCGTGACTTTGAGCAAATAATCAAGTCACTGACTCAGCCTGACATCGCTCGACCAAGCTTAGAGTCCATTATACGAAGGGCTCCAATGTCGCCACTTGATCTGGATCGTATCAAGAGTAGTCATCTGCTGACCGGCCCGATCCTTGCACGGCCTGACCTTACATCTCTGAGCCCTGAGATGTCCAAATTGACGAGTATGCTGGACAAAGAGGCTGAGAGGACCTTCAGAGAGCGCTATCCCATGCGGGCTGGGATGTACCTCTAGTTGAATATGTGGTACGAGCATATTCCTGCCAGAAGCTTTAAGGTTGGTTCCCATCGCCTGTCTTAGTTCAGGATGATAGGAAATATCGTGATCCTCGACAGCGGGGGCAATACGCTGTTTGAAGCCAGTGTCGGAGGTGCTCAAGCGCTTGCAGATGACCCCGCTGTTGTTAGTGGATTCATAGTTGCTCTGCGAAGCTTTGGGGCTACTATCTCCGGTGAAGAGGTGAGCGAAATCAGTTTTGGCAGTCTGTACTTTCTGGTTGTTGCTAAAGCGGACCTGATATTTGCAGTTGCTGCAGCCGATGACAATTCCGAGGAGAATAAGTCAAAGTTACGTCAAATCGCTGACCTGTTTCTAGAAGCATATCCTAGCGCACTAGATGCGTATCGAAGGAGCAGAGACCGGTCACTCTTTCGTGGCTTCCTACAGCTCTTGTCTGACAAAGGTATTGTGTAGAAACGTGGTGGGCCGGCCCGGATTTGAACACGTGCCCTCCATCTCAAAGGCATTGCACTTTGCACTAGTGCCATTGCAAGTGCTGCCCGGTCCTCTTAGGTCTGTTCTTGATGTATTCAATACCACCTCAGTTGGTGATGCCTTGATGAATCCTACTGAATGGGCACCTGTTTATCATGATTGCCACAATATTGCCCAACGGGCTCTAGATAAACCAGAGATTGAATGGGCTGGATTATTTGAAACGTGAAAAAGGAAGTAAATGGTGGGTCGGGGGAGACTCGAACTCCCGACCGCCGCACGTTTGAAAAATCCTGAAGAATCAGAATTCTATGTCAATGCGGAATCATAGCCAACTAGACTACCGACCCATTCCTGCGAATCACGATGGGTGCGAATTAAAAACGTTACGACGAACCTGTCATATGTAGAGTGATAGTCCTGCTCGTGGGTGCTTTGTTAATATCCGCTTCACCAGTTGTCTTTTGAGGTTCTTGTAGGAATCTAGGCCAGCAATCATCTTGTACATAACGTCGTTGATAACCTGATCCTCATGAGCCAAGCGAAGAATGGTATTCATGTTCTTCTCGCTCTTGAACATCAGGTCTGCGATGCTCTTTGCTACCTTCAGATCGCTTCCAAATGCCTGCTTCCAACTCCTCTCAAACTCAGTCAAGATGCGTGGATTGGAGTTCGCCACAGCCCTCTCCAAGACGGGAGCTGCAATAATGGCGGACTGAACTCCCAGCACTATTCCCTCTCCTGAGAATGGAGGCACAAAGCCTGCAGCATCTCCAATGAGAATTGTCCTGCCAATCACGGTCTTCTTTGCCGCACCTGAGTAAGGCATACGAGCCGCTGTGTCGGAAATGATTTTGGGATCAATGTCATGTTTCTCCTTGAAGTCCTCGAACCATTTGTTGAAGAGGCCTCTGATGTTCTTTGCTTTGGCTTGCATGCAACCTGCACCCAAGCTCAATATGGATTTCTTGGGAAAACACCAGATGTAGCCAAACGGGACAGGACCGAAATAGATGTGAATGGCAACCCCCTTCTTACCATAGGGCACACCACAGATTCTCTCCACCGCTTCCTCGCCAACTTCTGCCTCTATCTCAATGCAGATAGCTGCGTCACTTGCAGACCAGCGTTTGTAGAAGCCTAGACTCTTTGCCACTACACTATTGATGCCATCTGCTCCGACGAGATACTTAGCATCTATCCGCTCCCCCTCGCTCGTCGTCACTGTAATCTTGTCTGCGTCTTGTTCAGCGCTGACCACCTTGATTCCCTCTCTGACTTCGGCGCCCGCCTCCTCGGCCTTTCGCAGGAGCAGCGTGTCAAATTCGTCACGCATCAGTAAGTCTCCGGTTGTCACAGGTCTCGTACAATCCACAATGGTGCCAGACGGGGAAATGTATCGCTGTCCAAATGATCGTCTTTGAACAACTTCGTCAATGCTAAAATCAAGGACGTTCCTCACACGGTCTGTCATTGCTCCCGCACAAGGTTTGACTCTCGGAAACGTTGCCTTGTCCAGAAGGAGCACATTCAGGTTTCTCTGAGCGATTCGCCTGGCAGCTGTAGAACCTGCAGGGCCACCCCCCACTATGATGACATCGTAGTCTGGCATTATTCTCTCCTCGGTAAATGAACAGAATTGAGTGCCAGACTGCTGCGCAGTATTAGTAGATTACCATTCAAAGTCCAGTGCTACCGAAACCATCAGTGCCACGCTCTGAGTCTGTGAGAGCGTCTACCTCAGCAAACCTGGCCTCTGGTACGGACCGAATTGCGAGCTGAGCAATCCTCATACCTTTCTCTATGTGAAAGGTTTCATGTCCGTGGTTAATCAGAAGGACTTTGACCTCGCCTCGATACCCGCTGTCGATTGTGCCGGGGGTGTTCAGAGTCGTTATTCCCTTGCGGAACGCAAGACCACTTCTCGGTCTTACTTGTCCTTCATACCCAATAGGTATCTCCATCGCTAATCCTGTAGGAATTGGGAAGCGATTGCCAGGTTCTAAATCGTAATCAACCACAGAAAACAAGTCGAACGCCACATCTCCCGGCTTGGCGGTTTCTGGTATTCTTGCATCCGGACTGAGCCGCTTCACCCGAATTTCGACCTTGTCGTTTCTCATCGCTAACAAGCTGTACTAGATGCGCCAAGAAATAGGTGACGGTTCTTGACACTGTATTCAATGTATATCTGATTCATTATCTCCAGCGAGTTGAGGAAGATGGATGACTTCTACTCTTCGTGGACTGATTGTCATCGATTGTCATGAACGGAAAGGAAACCTTGGAGAACTGAAATGGAGGAAGTTCAGGCAGAAGTAATGGTGCCGCGGGCGTGATTCAATCCTAAGATTACATCAAAAATGATGTAATTGTAGGAATCATCGAAATCAATAGAATGGCGAGGACCCCTTCTATAAACACAATACTCCCAACTTGATTGTTATAGTGGACTATCTAAAGGACTAGCCTTACTCAGATACAGGAGATCTGACTATCAAGCATTTTGTACTTCTAAGGCGAAGGGTGAATGAAGGGAATTGATGAACCACTTCACGAAGGAGGAAAGGAATTGGAGAAGATAATTCACAAATTCAACGTGATTTTGGAAACCCCTGAGGCTCAAGTATGGGAAATTCAAACATCTGACAAACTTACTGCAAAAGAGTCAATCCGATATATCCGTGGGGGACAAGTAGATGGAAGATCCTATGTGTGGGTTCCCAGTATGAAATCCAATAATTTCTTAGGTGCATTCGCAAGTCAATACTTCTATTTCAGAAATCTCGCTTACTTGAGAAAGCTAATTGAGGATGCTGCATCTCGACTGAGGATAAGATCTTTGCCTGAAGCTGTTTCACATATCAATACATTAGCTCGTCAACTAGCTGGATCTGATTCAAAACACAAGCTTGAGGAAACTAGTCGGATTAATGGAAGTTCACTACACCTACTGTGCGACATCTTAGGAATATCAGTTGAAGTGCTCGAAGGCAAAATCGAAAGAATCGTCGGAGCGAATGGACACGGAGGAATCCGTAACCCTTGTTTTCCAACTGATGAAACCTTGGAACTACTGAAAGCCCGATTAATCGGAATAGCGGTAAGTGATTGTCATCTACCTAAATCTGGTAGTTTGGAATTATACGAAGGAAGTCTTGAAAGAATAGAACGTGTCAAGAAACTATTAGATCATTTTGGAATTACATATGGTTCTCGTTCAGTTGTTAGACGAAAGGGCGATTATGCATTCTACATTGCAAGCCCTGTGTTACGAGCTCTTGAGTTTTGGGGAATTCCTACCGGTGATAGAACGATTCTGAACTATGGACTTCCTAATGAAGCTAAATCCTGGACCACTTCTGCCATTCAAGGATACTTCCAAGAAATGTTAGCTCAGGAAGGAAATATCGATAAGAATGGTGTTATAAACTGGCCAAGGTCACATGCCGTATGTGATGGAAAAAAGGGAATCGATTATGGATTCCAATCAAAGCTATCAGATTGTGCATTGAATTTCCTTCGTGAATCGAAGAAGATGCGAACCCACAAAGGAATGGTATCAGAGAAATCCATTCCTATTGGAATTCTTGAAGATATGTCCATAGGTGATGATGAATTCAATAGGGCAATTGGGAACGAGATTCTTTTTGTTGTGTTTGACTATCGAAATAGACTGATTGATGACGAGAAGCAATTGTGTGAGAAACTTGGTATAAAACCCAAACTTGCTCCCGTAAGAGTATCTTACTTTCCCAAATCCGATAGGGCAAGTATACGCTGGCAAGCGCGAATCGTTGGGATTTCGGCTAAAATTCGAAGTGCCTTACTAATTTCTCCAAATCACGAATCGAAAGATCATCTACTGCAACAATGGCTATACAAACAATCAGAAGATGTTATATTAGGTATCAAGAAACAATTAGAAATCGAGGGAATGAGTGGGCTTTTGCGTAGAAATAGAGAAAATGGTGCCGCGGGCCGGATTTGAACCGGCGACAATTCCCGTGTCGACGGGATTAACCCGCAGACAACACGGTCTTCAGCCGTGCGATCTCCCTGGCTGATCTACCGCGGCTCAGCGGCATGACCCTTGTTGTGGAAATATAAAGCTAGCGTCACCAATCGAAATTAGCTTAGGCTCTCAACTGCTTTTTGCACATCATCGAATGGTGGTAGGTCTCCGGGGCTATCGCCGACCCACGAGTATGCAATCTTACCATCCATGCCTATCACGAAAACTGCTCTCCTAGCAACGTTCTTCATTCCCGCAAGGTCTGGATGGACAATATCGTAGTCCCTAATGGCTGTCTTCTCCCAATCCGATAGGAGTGGAAATTGAATCTGGTTCGCCTCCTTGAAGGCCGCGTGACTGAAGATGCTATCTACCGATATTCCAAGGACATTCGCTCTCAGCTTATTGTAGGCCGCTAGTGCATCCCTAAATGTACAGAGTTCCTTCTGGCAAACCGACGTGAAGTCAGCTGGATAGAATGCTAACACGACTGGTCCTTTCTCGAGTTCCTCACTGAGCGTCACGCTCTTGCCTGGCGCTTCCCACAAAGTGAAGTCTGGTCCTTTGTCACCTGCTTTGAGTCCACCTGTCATAGAATCACTTCATAGCCATTAACTACCCGGCGGGTAATTAAGGCCTCAGTTATGGTGCCAAGCAAGTGCTGACTGCTGCGTCCTACCGCACCTTGTGGTTCATATAGCTAGCAATGACTGCGGAAATGACAGCAGCGATGTTGACGCTTAGAGGATACACATAAAGTGGGTCAAGGAATGTCAGTGTGGCTAGCCAGGAGGGGAGGTTGGTCATGTCCGACACCCCAAATGGCACGAAGTATAGCATGAAGAAGATGCATGTGATGAGTGCTACACCCACAAACGCTGGCAGGTCCTGCGAAGATCTAGCGAAAGCTGAGAGCTTTGTTATCCAGTTCGATTGCGCTCTCTGTCGTCTACGCACTTTCCTTTTGGAC